>ERZ795032.341-NODE-341-length-57535-cov-226.836900_pt1 | contig 57535 bp, 43 predicted proteins | sample MGYA00375124_ERZ795032 | MGnify/ENA primary metagenome ERZ795032 (study PRJEB30167, sample SAMN05720154) | activated sludge metagenome | isolation source: Anaerobic digester | place: China | collected 2015-12-16 ...
GTCTCAATCCCCTCAAATCGGGGCTCTGTCTCCGTCTTCGTGCGGTCATCCGCAAGAATGGTTTCTCTCGTGAGTCTCAATCCCCTCAAATCGGGGCTCTGTCTCCGTCCGTGGGGTTGGGGGCGTTCACCCGCGCAAGCCATAGGTCTCAATCCCCTCAAATCGGGGCTCTGTCTCCGTCGAGAAGTACATCGCCGTCTAGCTGTCTGCCTTGATCGGTCTCAATCCCCTCAAATCGGGGCTCTGTCTCCGTCGGCACCCACCAAGCCGCAGGATTGCAACAGGCAGTCCGTCTCAATCCCCTCAAATCGGGGCTCTGTCTCCGTCAGAAAGACTGCTCGAGCTTTATCATCGTGGGAAGGCAGTCTCAATCCCCTCAAATCGGGGCTCTGTCTCCGTCTCGCCCGTTCTCTGAGGACAAACACGGGCAAGACGGTCTCAATCCCCTCAAATCGGGGCTCTGTCTCCGTCTCAGCCACGTGCGGATCCGCGCCAATGCGCGGATTCGTCTCAATCCCCTCAAATCGGGGCTCTGTCTCCGTCGAAAGCGGGTTAGGCGGCAGCTGGAAATCATCGTTGAGTCTCAATCCCCTCAAATCGGGGCTCTGTCTCCGTCAGTGTCCTAGCCCAGTCACAAAGGAGAAAGCATGAAGTCTCAATCCCCTCAAATCGGGGCTCTGTCTCCGTCTCCAATGTATCAAGGCAACAAAAGATATCAACATGCTGTCTCAATCCCCTCAAATCGGGGCTCTGTCTCCGTCGTTAAATCCGAGAAACATATAACTAATGATGTTATTGAGTCTCAATCCCCTCAAATCGGGGCTCTGTCTCCGTCCCACAAATGAAGCTATTAAAGTTGAGAAGGCTCCAGAAAGTCTCAATCCCCTCAAATCGGGGCTCTGTCTCCGTCAAAACGGCCTCAAAACGTCCAAAAATGGCCATGAGTCTCAATCCCCTCAAATCGGGGCTCTGTCTCCGTCCTCCGAATTGGTTTCCGCGACACCGGGCACTCTCACGTCTCAATCCCCTCAAATCGGGGCTCTGTCTCCGTCCGAGGCCGAGCACAGGAAACAAGCTCGGGGACTGCTGTCTCAATCCCCTCAAATCGGGGCTCTGTCTCCGTCGCCATAGGAAGCATTACCTGCTCGAACAGTGCCAGTCGTCTCAATCCCCTCAAATCGGGGCTCTGTCTCCGTCGTGAGCTGCAAAATGCTCAGGCGCGACGGTGACAAGGTCTCAATCCCCTCAAATCGGGGCTCTGTCTCCGTCCCAATGGCTGACAAACCAATGACCAGAACCCTCACAGTCTCAATCCCCTCAAATCGGGGCTCTGTCTCCGTCCCACTAACAAAAAAGGAGTCGAACATGGCAAGGTATTGTCTCAATCCCCTCAAATCGGGGCTCTGTCTCCGTCAGTGGTTTGTAGAAGTAAACATGATGGATGTGAATGTCTCAATCCCCTCAAATCGGGGCTCTGTCTCCGTCTTGGCGTTGAACGCGAAAGACGCGATGAAAATGGCCGGTCTCAATCCCCTCAAATCGGGGCTCTGTCTCCGTCGGCTATGAGCGAGATCATCGCCGGTGTTGTGACACCGGGTCTCAATCCCCTCAAATCGGGGCTCTGTCTCCGTCCCACAGAACGTGGACTCTTGGCAAACACGTAAATTACGTCTCAATCCCCTCAAATCGGGGCTCTGTCTCCGTCGCGTGAAGGCAATCGCCGAATTCGAGAAAGCCTATGCGTCTCAATCCCCTCAAATCGGGGCTCTGTCTCCGTCACAAGCGGTTCAAGGCGCTTGCACTCGCTTCCGCTTGTCTCAATCCCCTCAAATCGGGGCTCTGTCTCCGTCCTGGCGATTGACGAGCCGAAAGGCGCTTTCTCGCCTTGTCTCAATCCCCTCAAATCGGGGCTCTGTCTCCGTCAGAAACATTGAAACCATCGACCACATTTTCCGTAATCGTCTCAATCCCCTCAAATCGGGGCTCTGTCTCCGTCGCCGGAATACAAAATCCTTCATCGCAAAGATTAGTCGTCTCAATCCCCTCAAATCGGGGCTCTGTCTCCGTCGGAGATCAAGATGAAAAGGACATTTGCACTTTTGACGTCTCAATCCCCTCAAATCGGGGCTCTGTCTCCGTCTTGGTTAGTGGGCTTCTTACGTGCTCATTCGACGATCCTGTCTCAATCCCCTCAAATCGGGGCTCTGTCTCCGTCACGGCACCCTGGTTGACTGGATGCGAGTGCGGTAGGTCTCAATCCCCTCAAATCGGGGCTCTGTCTCCGTCACACCTACCGCCTTAGAGTCTACGGCGGATGGATAGTGTCTCAATCCCCTCAAATCGGGGCTCTGTCTCCGTCTATAACTATTTTGTTGGGTTTCGTGACATCCACAAGGTCTCAATCCCCTCAAATCGGGGCTCTGTCTCCGTCGTAATAGAGGGTCCTCACTCGGTACAGCGTCGATTTGGTCTCAATCCCCTCAAATCGGGGCTCTGTCTCCGTCGGCGATCCTGCCCGTCCCGGCGGAAGGGTGGACGTTGTCTCAATCCCCTCAAATCGGGGCTCTGTCTCCGTCTTGAAATCGAAACTGTTCAGTCCCACATCTGCCCCGTGTCTCAATCCCCTCAAATCGGGGCTCTGTCTCCGTCGCGGTGCGGAAGAACCCTCACCGATCCCTTAAGTATCGTCTCAATCCCCTCAAATCGGGGCTCTGTCTCCGTCCCGGCGCGATTCCGTTGACGAAGCAGATTACCGGCATGTCTCAATCCCCTCAAATCGGGGCTCTGTCTCCGTCTATTATCGTACAAAACGATGGTGGAAAGTCGGACTGGTCTCAATCCCCTCAAATCGGGGCTCTGTCTCCGTCAAGACGCCTTTCAGTAATAGAGGGTCCTCACTCGGTGTCTCAATCCCCTCAAATCGGGGCTCTGTCTCCGTCTTCGGGCTTCCGGCGCGGTTCCGCTCACGAAGCAAAGTCTCAATCCCCTCAAATCGGGGCTCTGTCTCCGTCTGGAACAGTCAAAACGTACAACTTTTCCCGTATCCCTGTCTCAATCCCCTCAAATCGGGGCTCTGTCTCCGTCCATGTGCCCGCAAGAAAAGGAAAAATCATGGGTGAAAGTCTCAATCCCCTCAAATCGGGGCTCTGTCTCCGTCCGAATTGCCTATAATCGAAGGGACGGAATTGAACTAGTCTCAATCCCCTCAAATCGGGGCTCTGTCTCCGTCCCAAGATTAACGTCGCCATGATAAACGCCAACGAGAGTCTCAATCCCCTCAAATCGGGGCTCTGTCTCCGTCCAAGACGGCAACACCTTCGATGCTGGCGATTTCCCGTCTCAATCCCCTCAAATCGGGGCTCTGTCTCCGTCGAACGCGGATAACAGCGAGTTAGCGGTTATGGTAAAGTCTCAATCCCCTCAAATCGGGGCTCTGTCTCCGTCCAAGACGGCAACACCTTCGATGCTGGCGATTTCCCGTCTCAATCCCCTCAAATCGGGGCTCTGTCTCCGTCGGGGTGGCGCTGGTGACGACGGTTACTTGGTGGTAAGTCTCAATCCCCTCAAATCGGGGCTCTGTCTCCGTCCAATACTCGGGCACTTTGGGACCGAGGAGAAAGCCAAGTCTCAATCCCCTCAAATCGGGGCTCTGTCTCCGTCGCGATATCGGGTGTGCCGATGTGTCCAAGATCGTCAAGTCTCAATCCCCTCAAATCGGGGCTCTGTCTCCGTCGCGACCCAGTCCGAGGTCGAAGAGGAGTTGACCCGCAGTCTCAATCCCCTCAAATCGGGGCTCTGTCTCCGTCCTTACGTGGACATTGGACTTGATTGCAGGTATCCTCAGTCTCAATCCCCTCAAATCGGGGCTCTGTCTCCGTCTGATTTGATCGTTTTGGCGGGAGTTTTTGTTAGAATGTCTCAATCCCCTCAAATCGGGGCTCTGTCTCCGTCAGTATCCCAAGAGCTTGGCCGACCTCGACCGGGATATGTCTCAATCCCCTCAAATCGGGGCTCTGTCTCCGTCCACTGACAGATTGCTTGGTAGATGAAATTCACGCCAGTCTCAATCCCCTCAAATCGGGGCTCTGTCTCCGTCCCGATAACCCCGGAGATTTGATCTTGTACAAGGGCGGTCTCAATCCCCTCAAATCGGGGCTCTGTCTCCGTCGAGGGAATCATGAATAGAGTTGATTGTTGGTATATGTCTCAATCCCCTCAAATCGGGGCTCTGTCTCCGTCCATTCCGACGAACCCGCCCACGCGGCGGGGTTCTGGTCTCAATCCCCTCAAATCGGGGCTCTGTCTCCGTCGAATGGTTGCGGGCGACGAGCCCGTGACCTTGGCCAGTCTCAATCCCCTCAAATCGGGGCTCTGTCTCCGTCGCTTGCCATTGACGAGCCGACCGGAGCTTTTACTTGTCTCAATCCCCTCAAATCGGGGCTCTGTCTCCGTCATATGATCAGCGTAGAGAGCCCCTACAACCCCGACCTGTCTCAATCCCCTCAAATCGGGGCTCTGTCTCCGTCTGGGCAACGGTGTGGTGATGCTGGAAGGGAAGATCGGTGTCTCAATCCCCTCAAATCGGGGCTCTGTCTCCGTCCGGTAACGGTAATGGTAACGCGGCGTGCAGGGGTAATTGTCTCAATCCCCTCAAATCGGGGCTCTGTCTCCGTCACAAACCAAACGGGAGGAAAAAGGAAGGGTAAAAGGTCTCAATCCCCTCAAATCGGGGCTCTGTCTCCGTCTCTTGCACTGCAAACCGTGGCTGCTCCATGGCTTGCGAGGCCGATTCCGACCATATCCCCGTTTTTCTGACGCCGAGTACAAGAATACGCCTTCCGGTGTTGCCAACGAAGTGAAAAGTATTGGATCATTCAACATCTTTCCGAATCCGCGCATGTGATTGCCCGCCGGTGAGTAAAATCAACAGGTTGACATAGGCAGGGTTTGCGAACGCCAGGTGGGCGGAAACGCGGTCGCGGAACCCCGCATGACAAGGCCGGGGAAAGCGCCTGGGGGAAGCATTCTTCTATTTTTCGCGGGATTATTGTCGCGGAGGATGGTTGCGGTTTCTTTCGATGGTGCAAAGGAAGGGCATGAGGCGACACTCCGTTCCATGTCGGGGTGTTTAAGAGAACCCGGCGACAGCCGCTCGGCCCAAAGGCAAGGCATAAAAAGACGACCCGTGGCATCCCGAGGTGCTCCGTTGATTGATTCCATGCCGAATAGACCAGATCCCCGGTCGCGGTCAAAACAGCCGGGAATCCCGAAGTGCTTTATCGGTTGATCCCATGCCGGAGAGGGGCGGACGATCACACGACGGAAAACTTGGTGGTCGCCGGAAGCTCCCCCGCACCCGAAACCTCGCATTCGGCTAAGCATCCGCGGCATTGACGGTAGTAGCGGACGCTGTCCGTGGTGAAGTCGATCAAGGCCTCCAGGCGGTCCTTCATCTTCAGGAACCTCTTTTCGGTCAGGTCCGGGCACTCGAAAACGGATTTCTGCACCCTGACGCCGTAAGCTTTGAGGACCTTCGCGACCTTGTAACGCACCCGGTCGTCACTTATGTCGTAAGAGACCACGTAAAACATTCGCGACGAACTCCCAGATGAGATTGCCCCGCGTTCAACCCGTCTCCTCAGGAGACCTCCGACCAGATGAACGGCTCATAAGAGTCGCGGTCCCCCACGAGATAATGACAGAATTTCCAGACCTGGCGCTGAATGAGCCCGCGGTAGTCCGTCCTTTCCCTCGAATCCGGGTCCAGAATACGGCTTGCCATCCACTTCTCGTAAGCTTCGATGAACGCCCGGGCGATCTTCGGTTTCATCTCCACAGGCCGGCGATGCTTCAGCTCCTCTTCGTCCACTGCGTCCGGGCACGGGGTGGGACGGTAGACGAAATCGTCGAGGCCGATGACGCGCCGGTTGACGAGCGCCAGCACGAGCCGGTCGCCCAGGAAGGTGCGCCATTCCTCCACCAGGTCGCAGGCCAGCGAGGGCCTGCCGTAGTCGACCGCGTGGAGGCAGCCGAGGTACGGGTCCAACCCCACGACCTTGATGGCCGTCAGGACCTCCTGCGTGAGCAGGGTGTAGACAAACGAGAGAAGCGCATTGAGCGGGTCAAGGGGCGGACGCCGGTTGCGGCCGTTGAATTCAAAACCCGGGACCCGGACGAGGAGAGGGAACACTTCGAAGTACAGGTTCGCCGCATGCCCCTCGATCCCGCGCAGCAAGTCCATGTCTTTCTGTCGATCGACGAGAGCCGACAGTCCCTTGATCTGTGCCGCCGCACGGTGGAGCGCCTCGCTGCCGTACCTGCTTCCTCGCAGTGCCAGAAAGCGTGCCGTGTTTCGCAGCTTTCCCCGGACGATGCTCTGAGTGGTCCTCAGTGCGAAATCGGCCCCGGAAAGCTTGACGTACTGACCCTGCCGTCGTTGGACGTGCTTGTGTTCATCCACCATCAGCCTGGCGCGAAACTGTCCCCTGGGGCTGAGCAGCACCGTTTCGATGCGGTGGCGGATGAGCACTTCCAGGACCGCTCCGCTGAGGGAGGAAAAGCCCACCAGGGTGAGCTGGCTGAGGCCTTCCAGCGGGATCTCCGCAATGATCTCCCGGTTTTTGGTCACGACCAGGTGATTGCCCGCCTTGCGCAAATACGCTCCCTGCTCCAGGATGTACGTTCTTTCCATGCTCAACCCCCGCGGTTTGTCGCTTTCCTTGCATTTCCGCCCGATTGAGGCGATTCGTCACCCGTCGACTCGATACTCGGCAAGGGAAGGGCGGGTTCCCGGTCCCCGAGGTTCCGCACGGCGCCCGTTTCCCGGTTCCGTTCTCTCCTTTACGGATTCGCCCCATCCCCGAGGAATCGCTCGACGACGCCGATAGCCTCCTGCAGGCGGTCGAGCGCATCCCTCAAGTTGCTCACTTTCTCCCCCTTTTGCTCTTCGGCGCCTTGCTTCCACTGCGGCCAGTGAAGGAGGGGATGCGGATAGGCGGAGCCGTCGGGGAACGTGCACTGGTCGCATGCGAGGTCAAGCAGGCCGTGGATGCGCTTGCAGCCGAGAGGGGACCCGCGAACGCGGGACAGGCGGTAGTCCACCAGGTGGGGATTGTACTCCGGAAGGTTCCGGAAAAGGTGGTGCAACAGTGTCTTGGCGCGCGGCAAAAATCCGATGGTCCCCAGGAGCACTTTCTCCTCCCGAACGGAAAGGCTCCGTGACTGCCGGCAATTTATGACGATCTGGGCGAGTGCCGTGCAGCGGTCCACAAGGAAGGCGAGCTCCGGTACTTCCTTCGCCCACATTTCTTCCCTGGGATGTACCACGACTTCTCCCGCCTCCCTGGAGGAAGAGGCGGCCAGGAAAGGTTCCCTGCCAATCGAACTCACCTTGGAAAGGGCCTCCAGTTGTGTCCACGGGGAACGGTCCGGTATGTGGAGAAAAAAGGACGGCTTACCCGTCACCCGGTGAATGCCGAGAGGGAGCTTGACAAGGTTTCCCAGTCCTTTCCCGGCGAGCCTGTCCTGCTTGGGGAACACCTCGAGGTTGAAGCAGCTCAGATCGGGGGCGATCCGTTTGACAAGCCCCTGGAGCACCTGGCGGGCATCCGTTGCGGGCACGGGCTCCTCGAAGAGGTACCAGAAATGGAAGCCCTTTCCCCCGCTGAATTCCACGAGGCAGGGAAGACCTTTTTCCCTGCCGATCTCGGGAAGGCGGCCGAGCAGGTAGTTCTTTTCCCTGAAAACGAGCTCTTTATCCCGCGATGTGACCGGCCCCGCGCGGAGCCGCGATGCGAGGTCCGCATCGACCACCGCGACCTTCACATGGCTGTCCCGCCGGAGGAGATAGATCCCGTAGGTCCTGTGTCCCCCGATGTGCTCGAGAGCGTCTTCGGAAGTCATGGGGCGACGAACGGGTATGTACCCCTGGGTTCCCGCCTTTCTGTCCGACCATTGGCGGGCGAAGCAGTCCTCCCGGCCGCTGAAGAGATCGAGGTAGCGCGCCAGAGCCGCCTCGCGCGAACGCATGGAGGCGAACGGCGTTTCGATGACCTCCTCCCATGGTGCCCCGTCGACTTTGGAAGGGGTACCGGGGGATGGACCGGAAGCGTCGGCGTTCTCGGGGCGAACGGCGCAAGCGGCGGCTTCCGGGGAGCCCGCTTCCGGGCTCGCCTGTTTTCGGCCAAGTGTCTCCAGGAGATCGACCCGCTGCTGCCAGGCTTCGACGCAACCGGGTTCGTTTTGCGTCACCCAGGAGAGAACCTGCAGGCTCAAGTCGGGCAACCCCGCCACCTGGGCGAGCCTTGCCCACCGGAGCGCCTGATCCGGGGGGAGGGCTTTCCAGATGGACTCCCGTCCCAGGATCTGCACCGCCTGCTCGGTTTGCGAGCCCGTAAGAAGGCGCTTCTCGATCTGCTGGAGGAGAAGCGCGAAATCCGGTGAACCGGATTTTTTGGGAAGCGGAGAGGTTTCGGCGTTCATGCCGGTCGGTCCTTCCATGCCAAAGGCTATGCGAAATGAAGCTTCGGCAATTGTTCATCCGCTCTCATGCCGGCCCTGCCGCGGTCGCCTTTGCGATGAGATCGCGAAGCCTCCCCAGGTGGGGATGGCGCGGCATGTATTTCGCGAGCTTGCGGGCGGCGTTTTCCGCTTCATCCAGGCGGCCGAGGCGCAGGAGAGCGGCGGCCTGCCAGAACAGGCCGTCCCCGCAAGGGTTCTGAAACTGGTTGCGGAAAAAGTTGTCCGCGTCCTTCGCCCACTTGAGGCATTGATCGTAGCGGCAAAGGCGGAACTCAAGGCGCGCGAGGCGAAGCAGGGCCTTGTGGCGCCCCCTTCGGTCCCGTTCGGCCGCTTCCACCAGCACCTTCCTCGCACGCTCCCAGTCGCCCCGGGCGATGAGCACCTCCGCCTCGGTCCAGCGGAAATAGGGGCGCCTGCGCTTCAAGGGGACGCGGTTCACGGTTTCCCATGCCTTGTCGCCGTCTCCACGGCACAGGTGAACGCGGGCCAGGAGCTCGAAGACATAATCGTCTTCTTCCGGGACCGCCTGCGAGGCCGCAAAGCTCAACGCCTGGACGGAAGCCTCCATGTCCCCCAGCTCGAACCGAACCTTTCCCAGGGCGAAATACTTGTGTACCGTCGAAAAGAATCCCGACTCCTCGTCTTCCAGGAGGCACCGGTTGAGTGTCTCGAGGGCCCGGGAGGGTTTTCCCGCATCGAGTTCGCACGAGGCCAGCTGGTAGAGAGCCTTCACGTAGTTCTTCCGCTCCTGGTGGCGCGCTTTCATCTCTTCCGCGCTGTAGGCCTCCCAGTTACGCACCGCCGCGGCAAAGAGGGGCAGGGCCTCCTCCTTTTTCCCCTGGATCGACTTGTACAGCATGCCCTGCCGGTAGTAATTGGTCACCCGGTTCGGGCGCAGGGATTGAGCGGCCGCGAAATGACGGTGGGCGAGCTCAATCCGCGCCTTGCGTTCCTCGGGATGGAGCACGATCTGCCTTCCCCTGGCGGCGTACAGACTGTCGTAAGCGGTGTAGGCGAGGCCCGCGTTGTAGTGGAAGTTTTCGGGCTCTTCGTCGATGCAACGGTGGTAGAGCTCGATGGCTTCGTCGAACCGGCCCAGGTGGCCGAGGGCGAAGGCGACTTCGCCTCGGATGGCCGTGGCGCGCCCCGCCGCAACGAGCTCCGGGTTCTTTTCCTCCACGGGATGAAACAGCGAGAGGATGTCCTCCCACCGGTTTTCGGCCCGCAGGGCGGAAATCTCGCCAAGGGCGCGCCTGCGCTCGGCCTTGAGCCGCTCTTCGTTCACCCCGAGCGCGGCGAGGGAAGTCAGCAGGTCCGCCTCGGAGGAAGCGGGTTCGGCGGTTCGCTCCGCGGAAGGGGCTTCCAGGCTGCACGCATTCCGATTCGGCGGAATTTCCCGTGAAGGTTCGCCGTCATGCGTCGCCTGCTCGGAACTCTGGACGTTCGCCGGGTGGTGCAGGATTTTGGCGCCTGTCGTTTCCATGGCTTTTCTCCTCGATGATGTGCGGAATCGGGGCTTGCGGGCTTTTCACCCGCCCCCTGCAACATGTGAATACGGCCATGGAAAACGGATTTACAGAATTTGGCGGCGTTTCGAGGGTAAAGGTGAGAGCAGGGGGCAACGCAGCAGCTCAAAGAAGCGCAGGATATCCCGCCGCCTCGTGTTGCGATGTTGTATTCGTGGGAGTGAATTCTCGATTTTGTGCCCGCCCAGCGTTTGCTGGAGCGGGCTTACAGGGAAGACAAGCGCCCAGGCCGATGCCTGTCGGAAAAGAAAATGGTTAGAAGCCGCCAGTTAGGATCGCTTCTATGCTCACCAACCGTCTTTTCAAGTCCTCTGCAAAAACATCGGCCCCGTGCAAAGAAACCGGCTCACCGATCAATCCGGCGTGATTCAGGTCGTTGCGACGGTCACGCAGTGAGGCCACCGCGCCGCTGAGGTTTTCATGCCCGCGAACGAACTTGATCATTCGTCGAGTGTACTCCTCTTCATCTCTTGCCGGGCTTTTCCATTCGGCCGGGTTGTCGTCCAAATTCCGGTTCACAATAGTGTATGCCTGTGAGGCTACATCCCGCAGTCTAGTGTCCGATGGATCGAGGCCGACCCTGGAAAGGGTGTGGCTGAATAGGATCTCTTCAAGAATTGTGAAACCCTGCTGGACAAGATTATGATCGACGCACCACCGCACAGCCGCCAGACCGTCCAGAAGAGAGTCGCCTTTAAAGGCTTCAAGGCGTTTTTCGATCATTCCGAAAAGGGGACGAAAAGGCTTTGGCAGTTTCAAATTCCTGCATTCCTTGGCCCGCCTCTTCAACTCGGTTGATGCCTTCGATATCTCCCTGCCTCTGCACGTGTAAAGCATCTTGCTGAAATCTTCCAGGCCACACCCGAGGCTTCTGATTGCCTTTGCCGCTTCGTCCTTACCGCGGGTCTTTTTCAACTCCCTTTCCGCTTCCGCCTTGGCCAATGCTGCAGCCGAGCGTGCATCGCCGCCTTGCAAGAAGCGATCTGTGGCCATGGTCCAATCCATCAGCTTATCGAGATCTGTGAGGTCCAGGACTGGCGCCCTGCGTTCCTCAACGGGGCGCGCCCGCACATCCGCAATGCTTCCCAAAGCTTCGAACGCTCCATAGTAGATGCCTTTCAGCGACACTCGCTTGAGGATCTTGGCATAGTGCAGCACGACAATAGCCAAGAGCGGGATGGAACGGAGGGCGTGGGTGATGTCGAAGACGACTTCATCTCTCTCGTTGAGAGAATCAAAGACCTTCTGAAAAATGTCCCACATCTCCTCCGTGCTGTGACCGTCCGGGATGTGTACATTGGCAATCGGGGCGGTATATTTCAGTTCCTCAAGACACCTTTTCAGCCCCTTACATTCTTTGTATCGCTTGTTGTCCTTGTCGTAGTGCCCGTTGTCCTCCCAGTTCTTCTTCTCCGCATCCGTTGTGGTGAATATCGTGATACGATCCCCAGGCCCCCAGTCACGGCAAATATTGCCAATCGTTGCCTCCTGAACGAAACGAACGGGTTCTGGTGTATCGAACTCATCGAGATAGCGGCATTCGACATAGTCATTCGTGCCAAGGAAAGAAATGTAGACTCTGGACATGGCTTTATCCTCCATACTTCCTGAATCGTTGGTGCCGGAACACATGGGTCAGCTTGATCGAACCGTCGGGCTGCACTTCCTCGGCGGCTTCCCTCCGGCTGGTGGAATAGACGGCGGTGAGCCCCCGCTCCCGAATGAAATCGACCATGATGTAGGTGGCGCCGAAATCTCCCTGGATGAGAACCTGATCGCCCGGCGAGGCGTTCGTTTCGAGCCAGCGCTTTACCGGTGCAAGGTATCCATCGATCTCGGGGAGGTCCGGCGGGACGTTCCCCCACAGTTCACTGATCGCGGCAGGCGGCTGCACGACGGTCGATAACCCCAGGTTCCTCCTCGCGTCGAGTTCCTGTTCCGGGGTCAACCGGTGGTTGAAGAGCACAATGAGTGAATGCGGCACAACGCCTCCTGATGTGCCGAACGGTTCGGCCTGAATTCGGATTGCGCGACTCGGCACACCGCCCGCACAGTCCGGTACGGCAAGGTCCGGAATGACCGGTTCCCGGAGCTGCGGGTTCTCTTTTTGGATGAGAGTGGAAACAACCCTCTGGCATCGGAGATGCTGATTATGGTATACGGTCAGAAAGTATCTTTTTCAAGGAAATGGTTTCTCACTTCAGTCATGCGACTGGAGCTTCACGTGAATGAGTAGTGCCGGCATGGATTTTTGCGCTGTGAAAATCATTTCATTCGCCACTCTCCGTTTCTCGCCGTTTCTGCAAGAAACCTCACAAAAAAATCTCAAGATTTTTCTTTCTGAAAAAAAACCTTTCAGGGCCGTATGTTGGAGGCAGTGGTCGAAATCGTCTTTCGACCGGTGCAACGCCGATGGAAGCCCCCGTGGAAACGTGGAGTCGGTTTCGGGGATTCCGGGAATGTCTTTCGTCGATCGGGAGGTATGGACACCCTGCAATGGAACAGTTCAAGCGGGCGGAGAAAATCACGAAGGAGCAGACGGACTTTCTTGAGCCGATGCGGGCGTTCCGGTGCCTGCGATTGAGGATCGAAGCCAAAGCGACGGGGCACATCTTGCTTCCGCCCTACCTGGGGAGCACGTTGCGGGGGGCTTTCGGCATGGCCCTGTTACGGAGCGCGTGTGCACTCCGGCGCCAGAAATGCCCGACGTGTCTGCTCCGGGCAAGGTGCATCTACAGCTATACGTTTGAAACCAGCCCCATGAACGGTTCGGAGGCTGACCGCCGGTACGGGACCGCTCCACATCCTTTCGTTCTCAACCTGGAAACGGGGCGGGAGGGGGTCCAGGAGGCCGGAAGCACATTTCATTTCGGCATGACACTCGTGGGGCGGGCCATCGATTTTCTTCCTTATTTCGTCTTCGCCTTTCAGCGGATGGGCGAGCTCGGCATCGGAAAAGGGCGCGGGACCTTCGAAGTTGTGCGGGTTTGGAGCCTGGACTCGCGGGATGACCCACAGGAAATCCTGTATGAGAACGAGGTGCTGCGCATGCCGGGTGAGTTTCCCGGGCTCGACCATGCCCTGGCGTTGAGCGGGAGTCTTTCTTCGCGCAAGGTTCGCCTGCGTTTTATCACGCCCCTGCGGCTGGTTTACGAGGGAGAACTGTGCACCGATCCCCCCCGGTTCCACGTCCTGGCGCGCAACCTGCTGAGGAGGCTGAACAACCTTGTGGCCTTCCACTGCGAAGGGAATGAAGGGCTTTGCGTCGGGCCGCTGCTGGACCGGGCGGAGACGGTGAGGCTTACGGACCGGTCCACCGCCTGGTACGACTGGGAACGCTATTCGAAGAGACAGGATAAGCGAATGAAGATGGGAGGGTTCGTCGGGGACATGACTTTCGAGGGCGACCTCGAACAATTCCTGCCCCTGCTCGTCCTGGGCTCATGGGTCAACCTGGGCAAGGGGACCAGCTTCGGGCTGGGGCGGTACAGCCTTGCACCGTTGGAGGGGCATGCTCTTGCAGACTGAAAATTGCGAGGAGAAAGTGATGGCATACACGATGCACGAAGTGGTTGTTGGGGCTCTGCTCCATGACGTGGGCAAGTTCCTTCAACGAGCGTATGACCGACTATCGGACGTCACTGGACAGCATCTTGATCTGGAATCAACGTTGTGCCCCCAGCAAAAAAGCGTTTACACGCACAAACACGTTCTCTTCACCAATGCTTTTTTTGACCTCATGAGCAAAGAAGAGGTCTACTTTCCCGCGGGAATCAATGCAAAGACCGTTGAGGACATTTCGAGCTATCATCACAAACCGGATGCTTGCCCCATCCCAGGTGCTTCGTGGCTCTGCGCGCTGGGAGATAGGTTGTCCGCAGGTATGGATCGCCGCGATGATGAAGAGACGAGCGAACGGGCCTCGTCGCGAAACACGTTTAAGAAAACGCCGCTCCGGTGCGTCTTCGATGAGGTCATCCTCGATCCGAAAGCCCTCGGAATGCCGCAAGCCCATGCATACAGACTGGGTGTGCTGAATCCTGAGGATGCGGAAAGCATGATACCCATAGCGTGGCCATCGAAGGGTGAGGTGCCGGAGCTTCCGAAACGTTACCAAGAGGTGTGGCAACAATTCTGGGGTGAGATAAAGGTGCTGGGACGAGAAGCACCGAGGCTTTCCTTCGATCTTTTCGAGGAAGCGTTATTAGGATTGCTCGAGCGCTACACATGGGCTATCCCGTCGAGCACAGTGAATTCCCCTGACATCTCCCTCTACGACCACGCACGCACAACTGCGGCTATAGCCGCATGTCTCTATCGTTACCATGATGCAAAAGGACAACTGGAAGACGTAAAGTCAATTAAAGACGAGCAGCAAATGAAGTTTCGTCTGCTTGCGGGAGACCTCTCGGGCATTCAAAATACCCTTTTTTCCCTCCAGACACAGGGCGTCAAAGGAGTGAACAAGATATTAAGGGCTCGTTCATTCATGATGAGTGGGGTCTCTGAGGCTGCAGCCCTACTTTCTATCGAGTTGCTTTCTCTTCCCATTTGTACAGTGCTGCAACAGGCTGGCGGCCGATTTCTCATTCTTGTGCCCGCACTCGGTGATACCGAAGATCATGTTGACGGTCTGCGGGAACGGTTCGACAAGTGGCTTGTAGAACACTACACGGGGAGCCTGGCTTTGAACCTTGTTCTCTCTCCGCCGTTTTCGGCATCCTCTTTTAAGCCCCATCCATTGAGGGAAATCATGGCAGGTTTGGGTCAGGCGATCGAAGACGGCAAGCAGCGCCCCCTTTCGAAGTGTTCCCAAGGGGTACTGAAGCGCGAATACCCTTTGGATGCACTCTGTTCTGCCTGCGGGGTGCGACCGGCGGTCACAACCGGTGCTGCCGAAAGTGGATACCGCTGCCTGACTTGTCACGATGAGTTTCGGATCGGGAGAGACCTTGTTGGTGCAACGGTTATGGTGTGGGGGCGTTCTCTGCCGCGCGAATGGAATCCGGTTGACGTAATAGGCCTCGAACTGGCTCTTCTTCGCAATCACCCGGAGAATCTACCTGGAGAAGCTCTATCCGTTCGCAGAACTTCGCCTCTTCACATGCCGATCCCTTGGGCCGTGAGGAACCTAGCCAACCACATTCCGGTCTTTAAAGACCATTATGAAACACAGGATCCGCGCTACGAGGGAAGCTGGGATGACGATGTGGTTCCCAGGATCGGTGAACCCAAAAGTTTCGCACACATTGCAGCGGATGCTTTGGAACCGGAAAAGGATAGTGGGGCATTTCGAGGCAAGGCGTTCCTGGCACTTCTCAAAGCAGATGTCGACTATTTGGGCTTTCTCTTTAACTTCGGTTTGAAGCGTACGGAGGCTGAGGAAGATCGATTTACCCTGTCACGCATAGCCCAGCTTTCGCGAATGGTGGACCTTTATTTCACCGGCTACCTGAAGGGCTTGCTTCACAGGGAATTCCCGGACACTTACACCATCTATGCCGGAGGAGATGATCTGCTCTTCATTGGCCCTTGGAGGCAGACTCTTGCTTTGACCTCAAGAGTCAATGAAACCTTCAGGGCTTACACGGGCCATAACCCAAACATTACCCTATCGGCAGGTGTATCGTTGCTCAAGCCGAATTATCCTGTCAACCGGGCTGTTCTTGAAGCCCAGGAGTATCTCGATGAATCCAAGTACCATGGACGCAACCGAGTCTGTGCTCTGCTGGAGAAACCCGTTTCATGGGAATGCTACATAGCGCGGCTGAAGGATGCTGAATGGGTTCATCAAAGAATGCACGATGATTCGCCTGTGAGCACGAGTTTCATCTACCGGCTGCTTGTGATCGCCATGGATGCGGAGGCTGTTGCAATCGAGGCCAATGTGCAAAAGGCCGGATGGCGTGCACGCCTTGCGTATCATCTGGCCCGAAACATCAAGGCTCGCACCAACCAAGAGAAAGAAAAGATGATTGTTGAGTGGTTGGAGCATTTGGGGCTGGACGATCAACTCAAGTTGACTACCAAGCATACCAATATCATAGATTGGCGTCTGCCACTAACAGTTGCCTTGTATCGAAACCGAACTTAGCAAAGGAGGGTAGCAACATGTCCCAGTACAGTCACTCCGGTTATGGCCGTTCCGGTCAAGGCCGTTACGGTCAAGGAAGCTCCCGTCAAGGGACGCGGGGAGGGCAGCAAGGGGCCGTCGGAGAACAACTGCCTACTCCGACTCCTGTCAAGTACTTCACAGATGAGGAAAAACGGAAATTGGATCCGAGTTTAGTGGATGCTAGAGCGGCAAGTTGGGCAAGCTCATTTCGAGATCTGAAATCTACCCAAATGCGAAGATTCTATGACGAGTTTAAGGCCATTGAGCGAAAGATACTTCGCGGCAAGGTGGAGGAACAGGTGGCGAACTTCGAGCGTGACATGGCGCTCGTGATGATGTTTAAGGCCAAGGCGGTCTACGCCGAAAAACGCAAAGTTTCACCCAGGGAGTTCACTCAGTTCATTTTTGACCACATGGCCTCTATCAAGGACCTGAAGGACTTCCAGGCATTTATTAAGGTGTTTGAGGCGGTTGTGGCATTTCACCGCTTCTATGCTAAAGACAATTGAGGGAGGGACTGATCATGAGGCTCGTCGCCAGTAAAATCCTCACAGGTCATATTCGTGTGCTTACCGGGTTACACATCGGTGCAGGCAAGGACGCAATAGAAATCGGCGGGGTCGACAGCCCTGTCGTAAAGAACCCGTACACAGATGAACCATACATCCCAGGGTCCTCTCTCAAAGGCAAGCTTCGCTGTCTAATGGAATGGGCTACAAACCGGGTGGAAGAAAGCGGCAAGACTTGGGAAGGAGGAGGGGAGAAAGATCCGGTTCGGTTGGCTCAAGACCCGGTGTTGCGCATCTTCGGGACTACAAGCAAACAGTGGGTTGCGGGTCCGACACGCCTTGTGGTGCGTGACTGCTCACTAAACGAGCAATGGCGGGACAGCCTCATCGGGCGAGGACTTCCATTCACAGAAGAAAAGTTTGAAAACAACATCGATAGAATTCAGGGTAAAGCCGGTGTAGGGATACGAAAGACTGAGCGGGTTCCCGCTGGGGCTGTTTTCGATCTGATGATGGTTTATCGTGTATTCGATACAGGGGATCAGGGAGAGCAGGACAAGAGACTTTTCAAGGAATTTCTACGAGTAATGCGATTGCTTGAGCATGATGCCCTAGGCGGATCAGGCTCCAGGGGATACGGCAGGATCAAGTTTGAGAACTTGCGTGTGGATGGTGAGGATTTCCAACAGCAATTTTTGGCAATTGCGCCGGAGGAGATCATCCAGCATAGCAGGAGCTAGCGATATGCCGACTTACCGAATCACACTCAATTTGAAAGGCCCTCTCGGGACAAAGATGGTCTCTGGTACATTTTGGGGACATCTTGCCTGGGCTATTTGTTACATCGAAGGTGAGAAATCACTGACGAGGTGGTTGGAAGAACAGGAGACTCGTCCATGGGTTCTTTCAAGCCAGATGCCATTGGGCATGCTTCCGAAGCCTCTTCTGAGACCAACCTTGAGGATGGATGCCCCTCCCACTCTCAAAGAAATGCAGCTGGACAAGGACGTCAGAAAGGTCTCCTTCATTCCCGAAGGACTCTTCCTTGATTTGAGGGAGGGGATGAACGATGTCGTCCTGAATCAGGCACTAAAAAGTTGCATTAAGCAAATTGGCGTTATGAGGGGTCCTAAAGGACATGGACTCAAGGCCCACAACCACATTGATCGCCTCACCGGCACCACTCCGGATACGGGCGGTCTTTTCTTTGAAGAAGTGTTGTTTTCAGGAGAAACTCGCCAACAGGTTTTCCTTCTTGCTCCTGAGGCGTGCAAGGCTCGCCTAGAGGCTTTGTGCGACTATGTGGGCGCGAGCGGCTTTGGCAGTAATGCGAGTACGGGCAACGGTCATTTTGTCTGCACAGTCGAGGAGGAAACAACACTCTTTGCAGCCAGTGGAAACAGGGCTATGAGCCTGTCCCACGGTGTGATTTCCGCCAACATGAGGCGTGCACGCTACAAACAACATGTTCACTTCGGGAAGCTAGGGGGCGATTTAGCCAAAGGTAGGCACAGTCCATTCAAGTATCCTATTCTCATGGCGAGCCCTGGTGCCACTTTTGAGCCAGGCGATGGAGGACCTTACGGGGCTTTGCTCCGGGATGTGCACCATGACCCTCTTTTAGTGCATGTCCGACATCACGCGTTTCATCTTCCCCTCGCCTTTACGGAGTTAAATCCATGAGCGCATATCATTTCAAGGCTCAGGCACTGACGCCAATTCACATTGGTTCAGGAAATGAAATTGATCCCTTGGAGTTTATCCTTGAAGGGAACAGGTTGGTCCGTTTTAACCCGGCTGATGTCGTCAATGGGTTGTCTGGGGAAGAGCTGCGTCGATACTCGCAATTGGTGGAAAGGGCGGATCTCAAGGGAATCCAAGCCTTCTTACGAACGCATCTCGACGCGGCGCATCACGACCACGTTTATGTGGATGTCTCAAAGGAATTCAAAAGGCTGTTTGAGGAGAAAGCGAGCAATCCTAGCAATCAATTCCGAGTGGACATGATGCCGCACAATCCTCATTCCGGCGCAGTATATCTACCCGGTTCCTCCATTAAAGGTGCGATTCGCACTGCGGTAATCAATTACTTCGCCAATATTGAACCGGCTACGAAGTCAACCGTTCACCAGACCGTCGGGGCTGAACAAAATCTCAGGAACAAAGCACGGGTCTTGGAAGAATCCGCGCTTGACCGCCGTCACAGCCAAACGGAGCGAGATGTTCTTAGGCTCTTGGATGTGCAGGATGTCGACCTTCCAAACGACGCCACTCGCATTGACCGTGCGCTGAACTTTAACCCTCAAAAGCAGGGCTCACAAGAGATCCAAATTTGGGTAGAGAGGGTCAAGGCCTTGGCGGATGGAGGCGGAGCACCTCAGTTTGAGGTCACTTTGCACCTGGACACAGCTGCAATGAAACATCCAGGGGTGAAGGCTACTCTGGGAAGAACACTTGACTTTGACACCATCCTCAGAGCGTGCAACCTTTTTTACTGGGGGAGAATGACAGCCGAAGGAGAGAAATTCGACCAAAAGAAGTCCGGTGGGAAATCCTGGAAAGCTCTGCACGAGTTGTTTCCCAAGGGGAAGACCCCAGATGGCCAGATAGTAGCCATTGACCCGTCTAAGAACTACTGGTGTTACCCCCAAAGAAAACGCATGTTGCTCCGGGTCGGCCGATTTTCTCATTTCGAGTCGCTCTCCGTTGATGGTTTGAGGGCGGGGTACAATATTCAGGCAAGAACTCCTATCGGAGACATGGGAGCCACACGCACCCGATGCTCCATGGAGAATGGCAGGCCAGCCATGCCTTTTGGTTGGCTAATCCTCACTTTGGAAAGAACCCTGTAGGAACAAGCACAACCATCAAGTCAGGTGGAAGAAATCATCATTCGAGGAGTCAGTGGAGCCCAAATTGCAGCTTTATACTCGGCTGAATGCAGGTACGATTTGAGAGCCACTCAAGAGATTGTACAGAGCAGGTGATCCCGGGACCCTGGCAATGACAGAGGCAATATGATCCGTCCAGGGATTGAAACCGTGGCCAGTGACCTGTATGTCCTGCTCGGCATCATGCCCTTCCTGAGGAACCCTCTGTTCCGACGGTGGCCCATTTAATTTGCGCATAAAACCCATCTTTTTGAACCCGCCTTCCGCAAAGACGGCCGACATCCGTCTTGCGCTCACGGCTCATTTCTAATAATCTATCGTGGTGATGGCAATCCCTGACGAGATCGTGGAGGGACATATTCCTGCTATGAGCCGTGCCTTCACTCACACCGAAACCGTCTGGTCCCGCAAGGAAGAGATTCCGCCGCGTCGCGTCGACCTGGGGATTCTCGGAGGGGCCATTCGCCGCCTGCCCCCCGCCTGCTGGCAGCCGGGGATGTTGTTTTCGGGCGCACCCGACAGGGGGCTCAAGGACCTTACGGGCGAGTTTCCCGCGACGTTTCGGAGTGACAAGGTATCCCATCCCATTTTTGTTCTGAAGACGCTGTCTCATCTGGGCCACAAGGTGTGCCCGTGTTCCTCGAGGAGGCGCGGGACCGCCCGCTTCATCAGGAAGGGATGCGTCCTGGAAATCACCGGAATCGTCACGGACAGGGACACGTACCTCGTGGAAGGCTGCGCCTTCAACCTTCCCATGGATCCCGCTTTCAGCGAACATCTTCGTTTCAGGGGGCTGGTCCCGAACACATGCATGGAGCGCCGTGACTGATGGATTCCTTTTCCCGGTGGACACAGTGGCTTTCCTCCCCCGATTGCCGGGCGGCGCTCGAAGGAACGGCCCGTTTCATCTACCGGGAGGCCCTCAGGATTTCCATGCCCTCGGAACTGCTTCCCTGCCCGGACCCCTGGAGGTTGCCCCCCGATGAGAGGGCCGACTGCCTGCAGGCCCTGGCCGATGATCTCTGGGTATTCCTCCGTTCCCGTTCCGAGGACTGGTACCGGAGAATGGGAGCCATCCCGGAAGCTGGGCGCGGCACGCGTTTCGTGATGCTCAGGGTCGCGCAGCAGTTTCTCAATGAGCTCAAAGACAAGGCAAGAACACTCGCCTACGATCCCAGGCGGGCATTGTACAGGCGTCTTCGACTGATTCTGCGGGAGGAGGCGGAAGTGTCCTACCGTGCCACCGACCAGGGAGCCTTCTACAGCATGGTCCCCGAGGCGGATCCCGGCCCCTCCCTGGAAGCTCTGAGGATGGAGCCATACGGCCAATGGGATTCCCCCATCATGACAGTCGGCCTCAAAGGCATGGAGAAGCGCTCATCCCTGCTCACCCTGGCAAAGCTCTTCTGGGACGAGGCGTGCCGCCGTCTCGGGCGACCGTGCTATCTCCCGGTGCGGGAGCTTGCGGGATTCATCGTCGCGCACTATCCGGAGGCGAACGCAGCCGTCAGGGTGTCTCTTGACCTCTGCGATGAGGACGTTTCCGGCAGCTCCCGCGTGGAGACGGACAATGCCGCGGACGGGGGTTCCGTGGAGATCTCCTACGTGGGAATGCGCCTGGAGGAGTTGGCTCGACAGATGGCCGGCACATGGTCGGACACACAGCGCTCCGCTTTTCTCCTGATCCAGGGGGAGGGACTGACACTGGCCGAGGCTGCACGGCTTCTGGGGTATCAAAGCGCAGCCGGCGTTTCCTACGTGTACAGGTCGGCCCTCGACAAACTGCGGGATTTTTGCCTCCTGTGGCCGGGGCTTTCACCGCCCGACCTTGACGAGAGGCTTTTCGAGGCTTTCGTGCTGGCGCTTGTCCGGATTTGTAAAACGACCGGTTAGGACCGTATGTATTACGTACAGTACTCTGATTCTGGAGCCAGTTGACCATGTCGGGATACGATTCGTGGGAGATTCGAATGGCCTGGCGTATCGCACGCCAAGTCCGCGGTTGCCCTCCTGACGTTCAGTTGTTTTCGGAGACCGCCGACCCGCATCTCTCCGAACATGTCGCCATTTGCGATTTTTGCAGCGAGTTCCGGCGGAGAGGCCCACCGGTCGGGGGAGAGGATGACATGGCCCGGCGCCTGATGCCGCAAGACGAACGCGCCCGGTCGGAGGAGCGATGCAGGGAAGGGCAGGTGTGGTCCCTGAGGGAATCTCTTGCCGGATGGGGACCCGGAAAGCTCTATTACCAGCCTCCGCTGGTCCTGGTGATCGGATTGAACACGGGAGTGGGCGGTGCCGTGAGAGCGGCCCAGGTTTATGACGATCCGAGACTCATGGGCCCGGGAGATGTGCTCATTGGCGACGGTCTTTTTGCCGAGACGTGGAATACCTACACGCTTCGAATAGAGGACCTGGAGCGATTGATTTGGGTGGTTCCGGAGAACATTCTCTCAGAGGTCCTTCAGCTCGAGAGCGCAGAGGTCGAACCGCCGGAGGAACACTCGCCGACGGCGGCATTTCGGAGGCTTGAAATCAACGTGGGAGCCTATTTTTCCATCCAGGCGGTTGCAGCACTCATGGGGCGCCTCGACCCCTCCCCGACCAGGCTTCTCCTGGACACCTTCCCGGAGGGAGAACCTATCGTGCAACTGGTGGGAAGAAAAAAACCCGGGATCATTTGGCCCGAAGGCGAGCTTCCACCCTTGAGAAAGCTGGCTTTCGCCCGGTTTCCGGCCGACGAGGCGCCTCTTGCCGCATCGGGTTCGCAGAGGACGATTCCCGTGAACATCCTGGAAATTTTTCCGCTGGAATACGGTGTGAATTTCAGGGCTTCCATTGCAACCATTTCCGTTTGGCGCGAACACGCAAGCGGGTTTCTGGCCGGCGGGCGAATACTGGGAGATCTTTTAGGGGATGCCGATGTGCTCGCCTGCCTGGAACTCCCGGACGGGTCGGTCCTGGATGCGGAAGAGTCCCTGGTTTCTCCCCGGGACGGATACTTCCGGGCGTTCTTCCCGGACGTGGATCCCGATATCGCGCGAAACGGCCGTCTGGTGCTCCTGGTGTGTACGGCATGACCAGTCAATGCTGGACTGTCCTTGAATTGCGAAATTGGGCCGAGTGGGGCTTCCTCGAAGATCGCATCAGGGATCTCCTGCGGCCGCAAGAGCTGTTGTGGACCCCGGACGAATCGAGCTTCGCCGGCTCCTACACGACCATTCAGCACAGCTTTCCTCCCGAACGGCGACACCTGCTCCCCCAGGCGGTGATCGCCGCCGTGCTCACCGATCCCGAAACCGTCCCTTCGTGGTTCCCCGGCTGGATGGCATCCAGGCTGGACCTGAGAGAGATCGGCATTCCGCTGACCGTCGAGGCGGCTTTTTCCATGAAATGGTCGCTGATCCCCCTTGCCCTGGCGGATGACAGGCGGTCAAATCTTTACTGGGTGCTCGTCGGACTTGCCCGGTCCGGCAGCGTCGAGTCGAGTTTTCCGACCTGGTGGCCGGCGGTCGCGGACGAAATCGCGGTTCGGAGCGCGGCCGTGGCTGTCGAAACACTTCAGCCGGTCAGCGACGAAAGTCTCTTCTTCTGGCCCCTTCTTCCATTCATCGATCGGCGCCTCATTCACGGGCCGTCCCTCGGTCTTCCTTTTTACCTTGCCGCCCGTGGCCTGAGGACCGGGCACACACCTCTTGCACTCCTGGCCACCGGCGAGGTCCGCCAGAGCGGCTCTCTCGTTCCCGTGGGAGGACTCGAGCTCAAGGCGGCCGCTGCGGCGCAAGAGGGATTAACGGGAATGCTGTATCCGAGACCAGGTGACGGGAAGGCCCTCGGAATCGAATCGATGGAGGGGCTCGCGGTGGATACGCTCGATGAGGCCTGTTACCTGTGGGATCTCTACGGATCCGGAACGGCTGCCGACCTTCGCATCGATTGGACATGCCTGAAAGACCCGGCACGCCTCTCCTCCAATGCCCACCTTCTCTCCGACTCCACCCTCCGATGGGATGGCTTTGAGGATCGATATTCCCGGCAACTTTGGGCTGTTCTCCAGAATGGACGATACGCGAGGGCTTTCCTGGACAACCTGGAAGTTGAAATGGAAAACCCGGCTTGTCCGGCATGGCGGATTCAGACCCTCCTCACGCCGCTCACCCCCGCAAAGGCAAACGACATCGCAGCGGGTGACCCTCTGACGGCTTTTCGGATCGCGCAGGTCCAAGCGACGATTTGCAGCCGTCAGGGCGATGTGGAGCAGGCGGCGTCGTGGGGAAACCTGGGGGACGGACTCCCTGACCGGATCATTGCAGGGGAGCACGTATCGAGTCTCAAAGCGGGGCAACTCAACAGGGATTTCGTCCTGAATCGTCACGGACGGTACGACTTCCGCCCCGATCCGCCTCAGCCGCTTGTTGAGGCGATTGAGGTGCTCAGCGAGCTGCATCGTGTTTTGAAGCGGTTTCAGCCCGGGACCCTCCCCGTGATCCTGGGGAAAATCTATGGGTCGATTGCCCAGAACTATGGCTTTTGTGGACCGAGGCACCTGCTGGATGTGGAAAAGTATGTCGCCTTGGCGCAGGAAGCATTCGGGAATGGAAGTTACAACGATCACGTACAAGACTGGAGGCGGCAATTCTGCTACCTTTTTTACGCCTGCCTGGATGCAGGCGAATTGGGACGGGCGGGTGAGATTCTGGAGGACTACCTTGGACGGCCTCCACTGGACATCGGGGAGCGGGAATTCGAAGGGCTGAATCCGTACCAGCATGCCGCGCTGGCACGATACCTCGCCGAATGCGGACTCACTGAGGCACGGTATGTGCCGTGGTGCCGGCAGCGTCTGCACGATCCCTTTTGCCAGCACCCCTGGCAGCTGTGGTTCCATAACGTGGGACATCTCATGGCCGACAGGGCTGCGATGGGTGCCGCGTGGTCACGTTCCGTAGAGCTTTGCCTGAAGCTTGGAATCACCGCGAGACCCATGGCGCTGCTTTCCTTGTCGTGCATCCGGCGCGAAGGTTTGTGGGATGAGGAGACGCTCCGGAGAAGGACATGGGAAGCGATGGCTGCCGTCAACTCCTCGGTGCTCCGCAAAGACCACTTTCTCCCCATTGCTGAGTATACCTCCTGGGAGGCGATTTTGCGGGAGGTCTCAGCGGCGAAGACTCGTCTTTTCCCTTTTACGTATCGTTGAATAACCAGATGAGCCCGGTGGATCGCTGCAATCCCTTGTCCAGTAGCACAAGGGACGGAAGGGAAGCGACGGGGGGCGATTTCGGTGCCTGGTGCCCGGCACATTCCGTAGTTTCCCCGTCCCGCAGGTCTTAGCGTTAAACGCAAACCGACCTCAAATCACGCCCCCGGCCCTCAGCCCCTCGAGCTCCTTTTCGCTCAACCCCAAGTGGCGCTCGTAGATGAACGCGTTGTCCGCCCCCACGGGACGGCAAACCCACTTGATCCTTCCCGGCGTTCGGGACATCGACTTGAAGGTGGAATTCTGCACGAGGACTTCGCCGTAGTGGGGATCGTCGGTCTTCACGAAAGTATTCCTTGCCGCCCAGTGCTCTCCCCGCAGGACATCGCGCGGCGTCTCCAGGCGGCCGGTAACGACGACCCCCTTCCTGTCCGGCCTGTTCCTGTACGCCGTGACCATTTCCAGGAGCTCGTCGGTGGTGTGGCGCGTGGTGAACGCCTCGATCTCGCGCCGGATGACCGGCTGGTTGGGAGGGTCGAGCCGCTCCCGGATGCTCGGGAACCGCGAAATCAGATCGGGCCGTTCAATGATCTCGCAGAGGGCCGTCCAGTTGGGATCCGCGGAACCGGAAATGAAAGCGTATCCGTCCTTGCATTTCACGTACGTGTAGGGAAACACGGCGTAGTCGTAATTGCCGGCACGCGGCATGAGCCGGCCTGTCAGGTGATAGAAAGGGATGGCGTAGTTTGCCATCGCCCCGAGACCTTCCGGGGGGGAGCAGTCGACGAGCTGCCCGACGCCGGCGCGCCTTCGGTGAAGCAGGGCCAGGAGAATGCCGAAAACGGCCCAGGCTCCACCGGCGTACCAGCCCATCCAGTTGCCCTGCTTGAGCGGCCTCTTGAACGTCTCGGGAACATCGGCGTCCAGCTCCGACTCGCCGGTCACCGACATGACGAGGCCTCTGGCCTGGTCGACAATGTCGTAGTCGGGCTGGTTGCGGTTTCGCTCGGCCTCCCGCCCGAACTGGCCGCAGGTGTGTATGGAACAGCACACGATTCCCGGGTTGACCGCGGACAATTGCCGATATCCCAGGCCGATGGAATCCATGTGGCCGGGCTTGAAAGTTTCGATGACCACGTCCGCCTTGCGGGCCAGCCCGGCAAACAGCCGCCGGCCCTCGTCCCGGTCGAGGTCGAGGGTGATATGGAACTTGTTCCTTCCTTCGACGATGTAGCCGAGCCCGGTCCCCCGGATCATCATGCCGTACGGGCTCATCCGCCTGGCCGGATCCCCCTCGGGAGGCTCGACCCGGATCACTTCCGCGCCCAATTCGGCCAGCAGCGATGAGGCGTAGAGGCCGGCGAAGCTTCCCCGGCCGGCATCGAGCACGAGCAGGTCGTCGAGGGCTTCGGGTTTCTCGAAAACGTCCGCGGGATTCGTTTCCCGGAAGGCCCATTCGGAGTAATCAGCGTTTTCCGTCATCCCGGAGGTTTTCTTTTCCGTCATGATCGTCGATTCGAAAGGCTATGGGAACCTCAAACCGCTCTCGCCGTCCCAGTCCGGCGGCGGGCAGTGGGACGGAATGTCCGGGTTCCACTGGAAGATGACCCCCTCGTGCTCGAGATTTTTCACCGCTTCCTCGGACATTCCGAGGATCCCCGAGAGCACGTGGCGGTTGTCGAAGCCGAGGGGCCGGGAACTCCACTTGATGCGGCCGGGCGTCCCGCTGAGCGCGGGCGGGCAGCAGTGCTGCACCATGGGGCCGTAGAGAGGATCGATATGTTCCTGGACGGTCGAACGTTCCCGGAAGTGCTCGCCGTGGTAGACGTCCCCGGCTTCGAGGACTCGAGATGCCGCGAAACCGTGGAAACGGCCCAGGTCTTCCACTTCGTCCACGGTCCTGGAGGCCGCCCACGCGGAAATCGCGCCGAGCAGCTCCCGGGCATTCTCGTCTTTGAGCCGGTCCCGCGGCGATGCGAACCGGTCGTAGAGGGGGAGCCGTTCCATCGCTTTGCACAGGCCCCTGAACTCGGGCTTGCTGAAGGCCGCTATGGCGACCCATCCGTCGGCGCACCGAAAGAGATCGGACGGGCACACGGCCAAATCCCGGTTGCCGGACCGAACCCGGTTTTCCCCTGTTTTCCAGGTGTAGAGCCACGTCCAGTCCAACCACCGGATGACGTTTTCCACCTGGAGATAATCGATGAACTGGCCCTCGCCCGTCCGCTCCCTGTAATTCAAGGCCGCGGTGACGGCAATGGCGCACATGAGCGCGGTGATCCAGTCGGCGATCCAGGAGCCCGATTTGATGGGACCCCGCTCCTCGAATCCCGTTATGGCCGAGAGCCCCCCCATGCTCTGGGCCGCGGCGTCGTAAGAATTCCTTTTCGCCCACGGCCCCCAGCTGCCGTAGCCGGACACGTGGAGCTGGATGATCCGGGGGTTGATTTCCCGGAGCTCCCTGTAGCTGATTCCCCACTCGGCCGTGCGGCCGGGAGTCAGATTGTCCACCACCACGTCGGATTTCTTCACCAGGTCGAGGAAAATCGCCCGAGCTCCGGGCTCCCCCAGGTGCATGCCGACCCAATACTTGTTGCGGTTCTCGATCTCCAGCCCGGGAGACATGTTCTTGTAGTAGAAGGCGTAGGGAGTGACGAACCTCATGAGGTCCCCCTTGCGCCCCTCGAACTTGATGACTTCGGCTCCGAACTGCGCGAGAAATTCGCAGGCCGCCGGCCCGAGGTGCACGTAGCCGACTTCGAGAACCCGGATCCCTTCGAGCGGTTCCGGTTTGTCGAAAAGCCGTCCCGGATCGTAGATGCGCTTGAGGTAATCCCGGTATGATTCCTGGTCGTCCATTGAAGGGCCCTGAATCTTGAAGGAAAGACCCCGGTCCCCCGACTCGGGCGACCGCTTTCATGGGCGTGACGCCTGACCGGATGCCCCGGTTGATGCATTCGATAACCCGGGCACCCGGAAAATCATTTGTCACGGGTTTGAATCGCCCCTGCCGCCAAAGGCCGAAGCCGGGCAATGGTTTCATACGGATTCGCGTTCAAAATGATACTCTAAAAGCGTGGGGGACGTATCCCCCACACCCCCTCGCCGCTTCGCGGCTCCGTGTGGCGCTGCGGCGGCGGCCTTCGGCCAGTCGCCGACAGCGCCGAGCACTCGGCCTCACGCGCTTGCGCGTGTGGCCGAAACTTGGGGGGTGCGGGGGAATCATTCCCCCGCTCTTTTGTGCTTGAAAGATCCATCTCTTGAACGCAACTTCGTATCAGGATGCGTCGCAACGCGAGACGTTCACGATCTGGATCTGCGTCGAGGGAACGTCCTGGTGGGGGCCGAAAGAAGTGGTCTTGACATTCCTGATCTTATCAACCACTTCCATCCCTTCGACGACCTTCCCGAATACCGCGTATCCGAAACCCGTCGGGGTCGTGTTCTTGTGGTCGAGAAAATCGTTGTCCACGACATTGATGAAGAACTGTGACGTGGCGCTGTGAACCAGGTTCGTCCTCGCCATGGCGATGGTTCCGCGAACGTTCTTGAGCTCGGGGGAAGCTTCGTTCTTGATGGGATCCCTGGTCTTTTTCTCTTTCATGTCGGGAGACAGGCCGCCCCCCTGGATCATGAAATCGCTGATGACCCGGTGAAAGATGGTGCCGTTGTAATGACCCGCCTCCACGTAGCGGAGGAAATTGGCGACGGTGAGCGGAGCCTTGTCCGCCCAGAGCTCGATCTTGAAGGTCCCTTCGGAAGTCTCCATGCAGACGATCGGATTCGTTTCGCTTTTCATGTTTTCCCCAAGATGTCTGAAGTCATGGTCATGTGCCGGTTCATCGGATTCTTCATATTGATTGGCAAACAATAATTTATATTCCATTCGAGCGCTTTCTGCAAGCCATTTCCGGGGAGTGCCGTTTCCGGGAAGTGCAGGAGAGGATGTCGGTCAAGCCGGTTCCCGGGGCAACGAACCCTGCGCCGCGCCTGCCGCCACGGCGGTGACGGGTGCTCGCGTCCGTACCCTCGGAGGCACCGTCGGAGCGGATCGTTTCGGCGGTTTTCCCCGGCAAAGCGGCTATTCGTCCTCCATGCCTTTGGGGGCTCCCATCACTCCCTGGATCACCCTGAGCAGCTCCCGGATTTCATAGGGCTTGTGGACGAACCCCCGAGCCCCGTTTTCGAGCATCTGGATCGTCTGGCCGTCCGGCGAATATCCGCTGGCGATGATGACCGGAACATCCGGGTTGACCTTGAGCAACTCCTTGAGGCATTCCTTTCCGCCCATGCCGGGCATGATCAGGTCGAGGAGAACGACGTCCGTGTTCTTCCAATGCTCCCTGAAGGCGCGCAGCCCGCTGTCGCCGTCGACGGCGATCATGACGCGGTAGCCGAATTGTTCGAGCATCTGCTTGCAGATATTCCTGATGGAGGCTTCGTCCTCGATCAGCAGCACGGTTTCGGTGCCGCCCCGCAATTCCTGGGGCGAGCGCTTCTCCTCGGGGCGCACGGCCGCGTTGGTCGGGGGCAGATAGATGTCGAAACGGGTGCCTTTCCCGGCTTCGCTGAAGCACAGGATGCACCCCGCATGGCTCTGGACGATCCCGTAGACCATCGCCAGCCCGAGCCCCGTTCCCCTGCCCACCCCTTTGGTGCTGTAAAAGGGCTCGAAGATATGCTCCAGGGTCCCGGCGTCGATCCCGTGACCGTTATCGGATACGCTGAGCATCACGTATTCGCCGGGACTCACTCCCACTTGTCCCATGCAGAACAGCTCGTCGAGCACGACGTTCCTGGTCTCGATGGTGAGGACCCCTCCCTCCGGCATGGCGTCCCGGGCGTTGACGGCCAGGTTCATCAGAACCTGTTCGAACTGCGCGGGATCGGCATTGACGGGGCGCAGATCGGTCGCCAGGTTCAGCTCGATGGTGATCATCTTCGGAATGGTCCGTTCCAGGAGCTTCCTGGTTTCCACGATTTGACGGTTCAGATGAATGGGGCGGGGCTTGCTTTCGATTCTCCGGCTGAAGGTCAGCAACTGCCGGGTGAGCTCGCCGCCGCGCTTGGCGGCGAAAAAGATCTCCTCGAGCTCCTTCTGGAACGGATCGTCCTGCTCCTTTCCAAACAAGAGCATTTCCGCATAGCCTTGTATCACCTGCAACAGGTTGTTGAAATCATGAGCGATCCCTCCGGCCAGCGTGCCGATGGCTTCCATCTTGTGAGCGTGGAACAGCTGGGCCTGGAGCTTCTTCTGAAGAGTGATGTCCCGGATGAAGTTGAGGATGGCCGGTCTTTCCTCCCAGGTGCTGGGCACCGAGTTGGCTTCGAGCCACAGTTCCTCGCCGTTCTTTCTGAACGCTCTGAAAGCGTACCGGCTGGTCGAGTTCGATTCCAGCGTATTGGCATGTTCCTGCAGGACGGTCTGCCGGTCGTCGTCGTGAAGGAGCTCCGCGAGGTTGGCCGAGGTCAGCTCGTCCGTGGTAAATCCGGTGAGCGAGAGCGTCTTGGGATTGGGGAATTTTATGACGCCGTCCTGGGTGATGAAGATGGCTTCGTTGGCGTTTTCCACAACGAGCCGGTACTTCTCCTCGGACTCCCGCAACGCATCCTCCACTTTCTTGCGTTCGGCGATTTCCCTTTCCAGTTGAAAGTTCTTTCCTTCGAGCTCCAGCCTGTTCCTGGCGGCCTCTTTCAGACCCGTCTGCAGGACAAGATTGCGGCCGTTGATGTGCCATGCGACGGCTGTTCCGCCCAGGACCAGGATCGACAAGGCCCCCATGGCCAGGAGCAACTGCCACGGCGCGGCCGTGCCGAAAAGCTCGGAAACCGGAGAGATGTTGACCAGGTAAAAGGGAGTGTTCTTGACCTCGACGCAGTTGATCACGAATTCCTCGTGCAGCTCTTCCCGGGAGAATTCGTCGAACGCCGGCGAATCGGCATCCTGGAGCGACTTGAGGTCGGAAAGCCGCGCGGTTACGAAATCGGGGTCGGGAACGGCCGTCGGGGGACGGCTGCACTCGCCCGTGATCACTGAAACGGCACGCTTGGAATAGCCCCCGACAGCCTTGATGAGGTGCGTCTGGACGGCCTGGGTCGACACCTCGGCGACGATCTGGCCGGAATATTTCCCCTTGAAGAAATAGGGGGCGGATATCAGCACCTGCCGGGCGTCATCCTTGATCTCGCTAAGAATGAGGGCGTCGGACGATCCGGGGGCGAGAAACCTCTGCCAGGCACCCGCCGAATCCGCTTCGGGTGAGGGCCTGGTGTCCACCAGCACCGTGCCCTGATCGTCCAGGAAGACGATCCTCGTGTAGATGGGGTCTTTCCCGAGCGCCCGGTCTCTTTGCACCCGCTCGAGCTCTTCCAGGATTCCGAGCAGGCAGGCTTCAAGGCCGTATTTCATGGACATCCCGAGCGCCCGGTTCTGGAAAAAAACGGAAATCGCCCGGCTTTCGCGGATGTCCCGCATGTCGTTCTTGCGCTCGGAATAGAAGTAGCTGAGGGCATCGGCCCGCTTCTCGGTGTCGTGGCGGAGCCGCTCCACGGTGGCTTTCCGCAGTTCCACCTGGGACAGGTAGTTTGCGATCAGGAGAATTCCGGTGAAAACGGTCAGGAGTACTCCCGCCGCGGCCGCGGTCAGATTCCAGCCCGTTCTGATCAGCTCGCGTCCAGTTCCCATACACGTGCTCTTCGATGCGTCGCCCGCTATTCTTGCGAAAAGAACTCCGGGTAATATTTCGGAATGGCAGGATAGTATTTTCGCACTATGCCGATATACGTCCCGTCCTTCTTGCATTGTTCGAAGAACTTGTCGAATGCCTCGCGCAGTTCCGGAGATGTCCTGGAAAAAGCGTATCCCATGCGCTGCATGGATGAGACGGGACCGATCACCTTGATTTTCCCCGGCCATTTGTCCATGGAGGCCAGGGCGTCCGGCACGTCTTGAAGCGCGCACTCGGCCCTGCCCTCGATCACGGCCGGAACGAGCTCGTTGACGCTGCCGTCGAATTTCCTGACCTCGGCTTGCGCCCTGTCCAGGGTATAGTACCGGGGGTCAAGACAGGTGTCGAAAATACCGAGCACCCGGACTCCCCGAAGCTGGGACCTGACGGCTTCGACGTCCTGTTCGACACTGCCGCTGGGAACGATCGGCTTGAGACCCGCATCGGCACGCGCCACCAACCAGACCTGGTTGGGGAGCGTCGGACTGGAAAAGTTGACGAGCTTCGTTCGCCAGGGCAATATCGTCAGCCCGCTTGCGGCAATGTCCCCCTTGATGAGCGCATTCCCCACGACTTCGAAACCGTGCCCGCTGGGTCTGACCTTCCTGCCGGACAGGTCGGAGAAAACGTCGTCCCAGGTCGTTTCCACGAATTCGTACCGAACGCTCAGACTCTTCGCGAACAGCCTCACCATCTCGACGTCCAGCCCGTCACCGCTCCCGGTGACGAAGTTGGCGTAGCGGATGCCGAGGTGGCGCAGAACCCCTTTTGCCTTCACTTCCTTCAAATCCGCGCAGCACGCGGGGGATGTCAGCCAGAACAGAGACATTACCAGAAGAATCGTCATCTGCCTGTGAACCCATAATGAAAGAAGCGTCAAGGTCCCCACTCCGATGAGGTTCTGCAACACGGCGGGGCCGGAAAAATGACGGCGCGAAAAGCCGCCCGTTTCTTTTCCGTTCATGCCGCCGCCCAAACGCGTCGAACAATCACGAGAGCAAATCCCGAAGGCTCCGGGACCGCCCCGCTCATGCGTCTGAAGCTTACCCGTCCTCGATCCGCGCCATGCTTTTCGCCCGGTTGCCCCGCCTCAGGTGCGCCCAGTAGTCCGATTCATGATGCTCGATGACGTGCATCAGATACCGCATGTTGTTTTCGATCGCTTCCTTGTAACAATCTCGGTCAACCCCCCACCGGCTCTTGAAATGATTGATCATGTACCGGTCGACCCCGCCCAGTTGCGTGCGGAAGCGATTCTTGGTGAATTCCCAGAATTCGGGCGTTTTCTTGATCAAATCCAGTTCGTCGGCGAAACCGGGAACCCCTCCCTCGCGAAATTCATGGAACAGCAGGGGCAATCTCTCCAGATAGGTGCGATCCGCCATCTGGCCCAGCAAATCGGCACTCCCCAGCGCTTTGCCCAGGAATTCATGCTCCATGGATTCAAAGGGGATTTCGGCGATCTTCACGTCGAGCCCGGTGCATCTCAAGCACCTGTGGCAAAAGCGCGCATCCTTCGACGAATATCCGTTTTCACGCAGATAGCGATCCGCGAAGAAGATGCTGCGTTCGACATGGGTCAGGGTGTACTGCGCACCGGTGCCTTTGGTTTCCTTTGCTGCCTGGATGTATCCTGTGTCGTGGAGAAGCGAGGACACGAGACCCAGGACGGCCTGCTTTTCCGTGAGCCGCAGACCGGCGAGGCGCGCGCCGTGAATGAGCCTCGCCATGGCCATCAGGCAGTCCGTGGTGTGTTTGAGGTCATGGTAGTGGATGTTGCATTTTCGATATCCCGGGTAGTTGCCTTCAAAAAGCGATCGAATGTCCAGGCAGACCTTGAGGAGCGGGGAGTAGTCCCCGTTGGGAAACATCACCCTCACGATCAGTCCGACCTCGGAGAAAACCGCCTGCGGGTTGTCCATGTTAACCAAGTCTTCGAGCTTCACACTCTCGGGACCCATTCATGTCCTCACGACACAGTGACCGGACCGCGCATCGGAATCGCCGGCGGACGGCGCTCCCTTGCCCGTTCCCGAAATTCGGAACGATCGACATCTTCAACCCTTGAAACTGAACGCCGGGCGAGCCGGCACGAAAACATACGGGGCGGACTTTTGCCGGTCCGCTGTGGACCATTTGCTCGGGGAAAACAGCATATATGCCTTGTTGACAAAGGCAAGAAAAAAATCCGGAGCGCCCCCCGGCGGCCGCGCGCGGCGCAACGGTACCGGGACGGATACGCGCCTCCGCCGAGGCGTGTGGAAGATGCGGGCCATCCGCGGCTAACGGTCATCGTCACTGTATACGAACTCACGCGTGATCGGCAGATCATTGTTCAAACCATTACTGAACAAAAATTGAAAAACCCTGTTGTCACCGTACTTGAACCCCGCGGATGAGGAGTAGAGGTAGAGCTTCCACATCCGTGCAAAAGCATCGCCGAACATTCGCCGGATCTTCTCTTCGTTTCTCTCGTAGTTCTCGATCCAGCGGTCGAGAGTATAAGCGTAGTGCAGGCGAAAGTTCTCGACATCGATGGTGGAAAAGCCGACCCGACCCATTTGGTGGAGCACCTCATCGATCCTGGGAATATAGTTTCCCGGGAAGATGTAGGTTTCGTGCCAGGATTTTCCTTTCAAAACCCGTTCGAAACCGATGGTGTGCAGCAATCCGAGCCCCCCCTTTCTCAGGAGGCTTGCGACCTTTTTCATGAATGCCGGGATGTATTCCCGCCCCACATGCTCGAACATGCCGATGGAAACGAACTTGTCGAATTCGCCCTTCAGGCTCCTGTAGTCTTTGAGGACCACGGAGACTTGTCGATCGAGGCCGAGCTCCTTGATCTTTCTTGTCGCATATCGGCACTGGTTCTCGGAAAGAGTGTTTCCCACTCCGGTGATTCCGTAGTTCCGGGCCGCGTGGATGAGCATTCCTCCCCAGCCGCACCCGATATCGAGCAGCCTCTCCCCCGGTTTGAGCATCAACTTCCTGGCGATGTGATCGTACTTGTTCTGCTGGGCCTGCTCGAGGGGTTCGGCGGGATCCTTGAAATAGGCGCAGGAATAGGTAAGGGTTTCATCCAGGTAAAGCCGATAGAATTCATCCCCGCGGTCATAGTGGTGGGCGATGTTCTTTTTCGCTCCGCCGGGGGTGCCGCGCGTCTTGAGGTAAGCGCGAATACCGCGTATCGTATCGAGGAAGCCCGGCACAAGATTGTCGAAATTGATGTTCAATCCGAGGCGAAGGAGTTCCCGCAAATCGCCTTCCACTTCGATTTCCCCGGATGTGTAGGCTTCCCCGAATCCGAAAAACCTCTGAGCCATCAATGACCGGCCGCTCGCCTCCGATCTAAAGTGCAGGGTAAACCTGGGATGCTCCCCGAACCTCAGTTCTTTACCGTCCCAGAACCTGAAGGTGAAATCAACGGAGGGATCGGCTCGATGAAGGGTTTCAGCCAAAGTCTTCAGAGTTGCTTTCACAGCCAGGCCTCCTTTTGCCGCAAGTCGATTTCTCAGGCCGTCCAAGCTTGGCTTCATCAAATAGGTCGGCAATGTGTGGGAAAACGAACAGCTTCTATGTTACCCTGAGCAGGTTACCCGGAGAAACGGGAACCCCGGGTGGCGCATAGGGACCAGTTGACTGGAAATATAATAAGTCAACTTGAAAAGATATCCATACGGGAAGACGAAAATGCTGGAATTGATTGTGTTTGTCTGTGGCGCCGTGGTGATGGTGCTGGAAATGACCGGATCGAGAATTCTGGCTCCTTTTCTCGGGACATCCATCGTGGTTTGGACGAGCCTGATCGGCGTCATCCTGGGATCGCTCAGCGCGGGATATTGGTGGGGCGGCCGCCTCGCCGATCGGAACCCGAGTCACCGAACCCTGGCCGGCATCATACTCGTCGCCGGCTTCTGTATCGCCGGAATCGCGCTGAGCAAGTCGTTCGTGCTCGATTTTGTCCAGTACCGGGCGGGGAGCGTGCATCTCGCGGCCGTGCTCGGCACGGTCGTCCTGTTCGCTCCGTCGAGCGTTCTGCTCGGCATGGTTTCCCCGTACGCGGTGCGCCTGAAAATGAGAGCCCTCGAGGAGTCGGGGAGAACGGTGGGAAACCTTTACGCCATTTCCACGGTGGGGAGCATTGTCGGGACCTTTCTGGCGGGATTCTTCCTGATCGGGTTTTTCGGCAGCACCAACATCATCATCATTCTATCCGTCGTACTGGCGATCACCTCCTTGCTGGCCTATGCCGGAGACCGGATGGTGAAGATTTCCGCCTTGAGCTTGTTCGTCCTTCTTCTCCTCGGTTCCCAATCATACAGCGCATACCTGGCGGGGCTCGATTTCCACGATATCGACACGCAGTACAACCGCATCCTCGTCTACAACACGATCAGCATGAGGACGGGCAAGCCCATGCGGGTGATGGTGACCGGTCCCGAGGGAACCCAGTCGGGCATGTTTCTGGATGACCACACCGAGCTCGCGCTCCGATACACACAGTTCTATCCTCTTGCCGCACACTTCAATCCCCGGATGGGCAAGGTATTGATGCTGGGAGGCGGGGGCTATTCCTTTCCCAAGTTCGCCCTGCGCTTCTATCCGCGGATGGAGATGGACGTGGTGGAGCTCGACCCGGGAGTGACGGCCGTGGCACGGAGACTCTTCGCGCTGCGGGACGATCCCCGGCTGCGGATTCACCACGAGGACGCGCGAATCTTTCTGAATCGGGCATCCGGCAGCTACGACGTCATCCTGTGCGACACGTTCAATTCCCACTATTCCATCCCTTTCCATCTCAGCACCGTGGAGACCGTGAGAAGGCTTTTCGATCTGCTGGCGGACGACGGAGTGGTGCTGGTGAATACCCTGAGCGCGATCGAAGGTGACAGGGGGCGTTTCCTGAGGGCGGAGGTCGCGACCATCAAAGCCGTATTTCCCCGGGTCTTCCTGTTTCCCGTGGATTCGTCGACGCCCCCGGAGCGATGGCAGAACGTCATGATCGTGGCGCTGAAGTCTCCCGGTGTGCCGCGGCTGACAAGCGTCGACCCGGCAATCGCCGAGCTTCTCCGTCATCGATGGACCGGGCCGGTGAAGGAGGATCTCCCGATTCTCACCGACGATTACGCTCCGGTGGACCGGTACGTGACTTCCTTCCCATGACCCCGGTTCCGTCGGGCTCCCGCCTCACGGGCTCTCCTCCACCGCCGCCTTGCCTGGACCGGGCTTCCCTGATATGATTTGCCGTCGCACCCGCGGAGACCCCGGCTCCGGGGTGTGACCGATCCGATCGGTGCCCGCCCTTCGCGGGATTCCCTTGGTCCTTTCATCCTCGTGGGGAGACCTCGCTTGGACAGCCGGCCAGCCAGAACGGAAACGTACGTCGGTTTGGTGATTCTGTTCACTCTTGCCGTCATTGCGGCAGGTATTTTCCTGAGGCAATTCCATTACGACGCGGCTTTGTTCGCGCCCGCCGTTCCCGAAACCGGTTCAGCTCCCGCGTCCGCCTCCGGCTCCTCGGAAGGACCCGACCTGAGCGACTATGCCACGGCGGGTCTCTCCCCCATGTCCGGAGTCGAGGTGTTCGGTCCGGAGACGCTTTCGGAAAAAATCGACGGCAAGGCGGAGATGTACCTTTCCTCCGGATTCAAGGAATTGCGATGCCGGCGTTTCGGCAGGAGCGACCGGCCGAACGAGTGGCTGGAACTGTTTGTCTACGACATGGACAACCCGAGAAACGCCTTTGCGGTTTTCAGCCTGCAGAAACGGGCGGATGCCGAGGAGTTGTCCATCGTCCGGTTTTCCTACCGCACGTCCAACGCTCTCTACCTTGTGCATGGGAGGCATTACGTGGAAATCGTCGCATCGGTCGAGAGCATGGCGGAAGACGTGCTGGCGGTCGGTCTCAAATTCATCCAGGCGGTGCAGGCCGAAGGTGCGAACGTCGGTGAAATCGGGCTGTTTCCGCCCGAGGGCCTCGATCCGTCCTCCGTTGCCCTTCATGTTTCGGACGTCTTCGGCTTCAACGAGCTGGACAACACGTTCACCGCCTCCTACAACGTCGACGGCGTCACGGTGACGGCTTTCCTCTCGCGGCGCGAGAGCCCGGAGGATGCCGCGCGAATGGCCGAGGCCTATCGCCGGTTCCTGGTGGAAAACGGCGCGACGGTGACCGATGCGGACCTGGGAATCGAGGGCGCGAGGGTTCTGAAGGTGTTTGACACGTTCGAAGTGGTATTCAGCAAAGGCAGCTTCCTGGCCGGAGTCCACGAGGCCGACGATGGGGACGTGGCGGGCAGGCTTGCCGTCAGGCTGCATCAAGGAATCAGATGAGGTCGCACAGTGAAACGGGACTCTGATGAAAAGGATCTGAACCGGCGCGATTTTCTCATCCGGTCGGCCAGGGCGGGTGGTTTCATCGCCGCCGCCGGGCTCCTGGGCTACCGTCTCCACGATGACACGGGCGCTCGCGGATTGTCGTCGGACGAGGAGAGACAGGCCGTTCTGGCGGACTATTCAGTGCCCGGAACGAGCCGGAAGATGAGCATCGTTACGGGGCAGGACCGGGTGACGTCGGTCCGGCTCGGCCTGGAGGCGATTGGTGGAATCGAGTCTTTCATCAAGCGCGGCGACAAGGTGCTCATCAAGGTGAACGCCGCTTTCGCCACCGCTCCCGCGCTGTCGGCGACGACCGATCCCCGGCTGCTGTCCGAAGTGGTGCGGTTGTGTCTGAAGGCCGGGGCTTCCGAGGTGGCGGTCACCGACAATCCCATCAACGATCCGCAGAGCTGCTTCGCCCTGACCGGCATCGGGGAGGCCGCCCGTTCCTCGGGGGCGAAGGTGATCTATCCGAAGCAAACCTTCTTTAGGCCCGTTACCTTGCCGGGCGGCAACCTGATCAGGAAATGGCCGGTGCTTGTCGCCCCTTTCGAGGGTGTCGGCAAAGTGATCGGGATGGCACCCGTCAAGGACCATCACCGCAGCGGCGCATCCATGACCATGAAAAACTGGTACGGCCTGTTCGGCGGTCGGCGCAACATTTTTCACCAGAACATCCATGAGTTCATCATGGAGCTTGCCATGCTGGTGAAACCCACGCTCGTCATCCTGGACGGCATCACCGCCATGATGACCAACGGTCCGACCGGCGGGTCCCTGGCGGATCTGAAGCAGACGAACACCCTGGTTGTCGGCACGGACCAGGTGGCCGTCGACGCGTTCGGAGCCACGCTGCTCGGCAAGTCGGTGCACGATCTTCCCTACATCATGAAGGCCGAGGCTGCCGGAGCGGGCACTGCGGACTTCGAGTCACTCGGACCGGCGCGCGTCACGGCCGGCTAACCGTTTTCGAAGGGTCTCATGAAGATCGTTATCGTCAGACGCATCAGCCAGGTCTTCTTTTTCCTCGTATTCCTCTGGTTCTGCATTGTCAGCTCCCTGGGGACCGAATGGTGGCAGCTCAGGGGGTGGCCCGTGAACTGGTTCCTCCAGTTGGATCCGCTCGTCGCCCTGGGGACCGTGCTGACCACCGGCACGCTTTACTCCGGGTTGTCGTGGGCCCTGGCGGTCCTGGTCCTGACGGTCCTGTTCGGCAGATTCTTCTGCGGCTGGGTGTGTCCTTTCGGCAGCATTCATCACTTCGTGGGATACTTGGGCCGACGCGGAAAACCGTTGTCGCGCAGCCTCGAGCTCAACCGGCCGCATGCCGGTCAGGCGGTCAAGTATTACGTGCTCCTTTTCCTTCTCTGCGCGGCATCCGGGGTCCTCGCGGCGCGCATCCTGCGCCTCGTTTTCGACACTCCGCCCATATTCCTGGCCCTGGCCGCCGTGACGATCGTCGCGGCCGGTTTGACGGTGCGCGGGCTTCATTCCAATCGCAGGAAAGCGTACGGCCTCTTCCTGCTGATGATGGGCTTCTGGACCGCGGCGGCTTTCGTCGTCCCGCTCGAGCAAGTGATTCGATCGTCCCTGCAGAGCGGGTTGCTGGACCCGATTCCCCTGGTGTATCGTTCGGTGAACCTCGTGCTTCTGCCTCTCCTGGATTCGAGCACGCGGACCCTTTTCGTCGGGCAGCGCTACTACGAAGGGGCTTGGCTCATAGGCGCGGTCTTCCTGGTCGCGGTGCTGCTGAATCTGAAAACGCCCCGGTTCTACTGCCGCTATGTCTGTCCCCTGGGAGCGCTCTACGGTGTGCTCGCCCGTCTCTCACTCTGGAAAATCGGCAGGGTCGCCGACGAATGCACCAACTGCCGTCTGTGCGAGGCGAACTGCGAAGGCGCATGCGAGCCGGCCGGGCGCATCCGCGTCCCGGAGTGCGTCCTGTGCATGAACTGCCTCGACGAGTGCAGGCACGACGTGATCGCCTATCGCACCGCGCCCTCGGCCTCCGGAGAGGTCCTCGTGCCGGATATGTCCAGGCGGGGTTTCGTCCTTGCCGGCGTGTCCGGGCTGGCGGCGATCCCCCTCGTGAGGCTCGGAGGCGGCATGAGCCACAGTTGGAATCCGGAGGTGATCCGCCCGCCGGGAGCGTTGTCCGAAGCGGATTTCATCGCCCGGTGCCTGAAGTGCGGCCAGTGCATGCGCGTCTGCCCGACGAACGTCGTTCAGCCGTGCGGGTTGCAGGCGGGGTTGGAAGGATTGTGGACCCCCGTGCTGGATTTTCGCATCGGCACGAGCGGCTGCCAGTACAATTGCACGGCCTGCAGTCACGTCTGCCCGACGGCGGCCCTAAGGCCGATCAGCCTCGACGAAAAGCTCGGACGCGGCGGTTTCGCCGGGAAAGGGCCCATCCGGATCGGCACGGCGTTCGTGGACCACGGCCGGTGCCTTCCCTGGGCCATGGACAAGCCGTGCATCGTGTGCCAGGAAAACTGCCCGGTCAGCCCGAAAGCGATCTTCGTGCGGGAGCATTTCGCCACCGTCAGGGACGGCGTGGTGGAGGTTAAATCCGCCGAACCGCTCTCGATCCGGGTTGGAGGGACCGTTCTGAAGCCCGGCAAATATGCCGCGGGGGACCACTACCTGAAGGTTTTGTCCGAGCCCGGGCACCAGCGCCGACGCATCGTCGCGAACGGCGAAGACACGGTGTCGCTGAGCCCCGAGCATCGGTTTGCCAAGCTTCCGGCTGCGGGCACCCGCGTTGAAATCCAGGTTCGCCTTCAAAGACCCCAGGTGGACTTGGAACGCTGCACCGGGTGCGGCGTCTGCGAACACGAATGCCCGGTCACCGGGAGGAGAGCGATCAGGGTCACGGCGGAAAACGAGTCGCGAACCAGGAAAAAATCTCTCCTCCTGTAAGGTTTTGCATCGGGCGGCTTTACACTCATTCAACGAAAGGACGGACAAGATGTCCCACGGAAAAGGACTTTCCAGACGTGATTTCATCAAGACCGCCGGAGCCATGGGGAGCGGATCCCTGCTGGTCGGGAGCCGTGCTTTCGCGCAGAGCGGTGCCCCTGCGCCCGAAACGCCCGGGGCGGATGCCGGGGAAATTCCCACCGGGCCGTTCGGCAAGACGGGGATACGCGTCTCATGCCTTTCGCTGGGCGGGATGTTCGACATCCCGTCCAATCAACTTCTCCTGAAGCAGGCCGTGCGGTGGGGCGTCACCTACTGGGATACCGCCGATTGCTACGAGGGCGGAAGGAGCGAGGCGGGTTTCGGCCAGTTCTTCAAGAAATACCCCGAGACGCGCGGCAAGGTATTCCTGGTCACCAAGTCCGACGAACGGAATCCGGAGGGGATGACCAAGCTGCTCCAACAGTCCCTGGAAAGGCTCAACACGGACTACATCGACCTTTATTTCATTCATGGCACGAGGAGCATCAAGGAGCTCAACAACGATACCAGGGCATGGGTGGAGAAAGCCAAAAAAGAAGGGAAGATCAAGCTGTTCGGATTCAGCACCCACAGCAACATGGAGGAATGCATGCTGGGCGCCGCCGGGCTCGGCTGGATCGACGGCATCATGATGACCTACAATTTCCGCATCATGCACAGCGACAGGATGAAGGCGGCCGTGGAAGCCTGCGTGAAGGCGGGGATCGGCCTCACCGCGATGAAAACCCAGGGCGGCGGTTCCGTCAGGATGGACAGCGAAGCGGAACTGGCTTTGGCCGGCCGTTTCCTGAAAATGGGATTCACGGACAAGCAGGCCAAGCTGAAAGCGGTCTGGGAGAATCCCGACATCGCGAGCATCTGCTCCCAGATGCCCAGTTTGACGGTCCTCATGTCCAACGTCGCGGCGGCGCTCAACCGGGACAAGCTCTCCGCCCCGGACCTGGAGCTTTTGAACCGTTACGCCCTCGAAACTTCGTCCGGGTACTGCGCCGGGTGCGCCGACCTGTGTGAATCGGCCATCGATTGCAGGGTGCCCGTCGGCGACGTGATGCGTCATCTGATGTATTTTCACAGCTACGGTGAGCGGGACCGGGCACGGGAGTTTTTCGCCGGCCTCGACCGGGACGTGAAAGACCGGCTGCGCGAGATGGACTTCAAACAGGCGGAAAACAAGTGTCCCAACCATGTCCGGATCGGGCGGCTCATGAAAGAGGCCTCGACCCTGTTGGCCTGATCGGTGTCATTGCGGCATGCCGGCGCCGTAAAAGCCGCTCATGATAACGATTTGCGTTCGAAATCGCGCCATGACGATTCAGCGGTAAGTCAAGCGGTCGGGGATAAACGCCGGTCCTTTGTGCGACGCGTGGAATTGCGGGGCAGGGTGTCCCGCCCCGAACTTGCCGTCCCGAGCGCGAGCCGGCCTGGGACGGAGGTGGTGTCCGATGGAAACGGAACTTTTGAGCGCGGAAGTTGTCTGAATGAGTGAAGACCTGAAACCGCGCGACGCGGATCGGGAGCAGGATCTGGCCTGGGTGGGCGCCTTCCTCGAGGGCGACCGGACTGCCTTCGATCGTCTCGTCTTGCGTCACAAGGACAGGGTCTTCAACTTGTGTTGGCGGTTGCTGGGGGATCGCGAGGAGGCCAATGAGCAGGCACAGGAGGTGTTCGTAAGGGTATTCCGGTCGATCAAGGATTTTCGATTCAAGTCGAGCTTCTCGACGTGGCTCTACGCCATTGCCGTGAATACCTGCCGGAACAGGCTGAAGTCTTCGGAGTACCGGCGCAGAAGGCGTATGGTTTCCATCGACGCGCTCCAGGATCCCGATTCTGATCGGGCGGCACCGGAGCTGAAGGATCCTTCGCCCTCCGTGCTCGATCGCATGACCGACAGGGAACGGGACGGCCTGATCCAGAGCGCCATCGACAGCCTGCCCGAGGAGTCCCGGACGATTGTGGTCCTGCGGGACATCGAGGGCATCGCCTACGAAGAAATCGCCGCGGTGACGCACCTGAACCTCGGCACGGTGAAATCGCGGCTCGCGCGGGCGAGGCAACAGCTCAGAGACAAACTGAAGGGACTGATCTGAAATGGACTGCACCCGCATCATCGACTTGCTGCCGGAATACCTGGAAGGAACGCTCGACGGTTCCGAGAAGCGCAGGGTTGAGGAGCATCTGGCCGGGTGCGAGGGGTGCAGCGCCGAACTGAAGCTGCTCCAGCGTTACTTTCAGACGATGGCCGGCCTCGAGCGGCATGAAGCTCCGGCTGATTTTCTCAGGAACGTGCACGCGCGCATCGAGCGGGAGCCTTCCTGGAAAAGCCTGTTGAGCCGACTTTTTCTGCCCCTGAAGATCAATCTGCCGCTGGAAGCGTTGGGAGTCGCCGTTGCCGCGCTGCTCATCTTCACCTTCTATTACAGTGCGCCGGAAACGAAGATGGACCTCCCGAGGGAATCCCCGGTGGCCCGGGTTCCCGGCACCGCCGAGGCTCCGATGCCGCCCGGGACATTGGCGGGGCTTCCCGCTCCCGCTCAGCCCCCGAGCCGGGCGGCGACGCCTGTTCCAGCCCCGGCTCGGACGGAGACTCATCCTGGGTCCAAAGCCTCGGCTCCGGCTCAGGATCGTTTTGCCGCGCAGCCCTCCTTTCCGGGAGAGGAACGTGGAGCGGGCAAGGCGAAACCGGAGGCCGAAGTGCCGGCAGGCGCCGTGGAAGCGGGCAGGGCGGGACCCGTTGAGCGGGCGGTGACGGAGACACCCGCGCCGAAGACTGAAACCGGGCCGCCGCAGCGCCCCGACCGTTCCTCGGCCGTGCTCCCGGCCCCTTCGGCGCTGGCGGTGCAGCGTGGGATGTCCCCCCGGGTCGTTCCTGACGAACTGACGCTTTCGGTTGAACTGCGCGCCGCCGTGGGCGGACAGGTATCCGGAGCCGTCGGCCGCGCGTCGTCGGACGCGGCGGAAAGGGCGGATTCGGAAGTTTCGATGCGGGAAGCATCGCCCGTGCCCCAGGCGGCTCCAACTCAGGAAGAAGCCCGGGGAGCCGGACGAGCCGGAGCAGGAGTCGGGACATCCGAACCCGCGAAAGCGCCCGCGTCTCCGGGAGCCGTCCCGGGAGCCGGCCATCCTCAGCCCCGCGCAAAAGCGGGCAAACCCGCGAAGTCGCCGGCTGCCGAGCCCCCGAGTGAGACGGTGTCCGGAACGCCCGAGGAGTTGCCGCGCTCCCTTTCGCAACCCGTCGATGCGGCCGCCGAAGTCTCCAAGGCGGTGCGTTCCTCCGGGGGCGTGGTACTGGCCGAAGATATCGACCGGAAGACCGGGCGGCTGAAGACCATCGTCGCTGAAATCCCGGTCGAGGGCTACTCTGCCGTGGTTTCCAGCCTGGAGCGCATCGGGTCGGTCCGCAAACATTCCGGCCTCCCCCCGGGCGTCGGGCCTGGGGGGCGACTCCGGCTGCGAATCGAATTCTCGATGCCCCCGACCGCACCGTAACCGCGGCTGCAGGGGTGTCCGTGCGTTCTCCGGGCAATCCGGTGTGGAGCACGATCCCGGGCAGCTGCCGGAACCCGGGGAACTTTTTCGACGCGGCAAGCGTTTCTGCCCCGCCCGCACGGGCAACAGATAACCGCTCCCGATATGATGATGTTCGCCTCCGTTGCTGCCCCGCCCGCACGGGCAGCGTTTTCTCCGGCAGCACGCAGGAGCGTTTCCGCCGGGTGAATGAAAATTCTTTGGAACTTTTCCCGCCCCTTTCTGTCAAACTCAGTAACAGGTCGGCACAAACAACAAAGGAGGCGTGACATGGCAGAAATGAATCCGATCAAGGTTGTGAGCGTTGCACTCGTATTTGCTCTATGCTTCTTGACTTCCATTCATACGGGGCAGGGGAAACGTGCGGGAAACGGAATCGCGGTGGGGGGAATCCCCGGCCCGGCCTTGGCGGAGCAGGGGTTGCCCGACACGGGCGACAAGACGCTTTCCCCCTACTTTTTTGTGAAAAGCGAAGATTCGGATGTCGATCGATTGCCGATGAAGTCGACTTCGGCGGAGGTCGAAATCGCGGGAGTCATCGCCAATGTGAAAGTCGTACAAACCTATCGCAATGAGGGCAAGCGGCCCATCGAAGCGATCTATGTTTTTCCGGCCTCCACGCGTGCGGCGGTGAGCGCGATGAAGATGACCATCGGAGAAAGGACCGTCACGGCGGTGATCCGAAAGCGCGAAGAAGCCAGGCGGGATTACGAACAGGCGAAGAGCCAGGGGAAGAGCGCCTCCCTGCTGGAGCAGCAGCGGCCCAACGTGTTCCAGATGAACGTGGCCAACATCATGCCCGGGGACGAAATAAGAACGGAGCTTACATACAACGAGCTTCTCAGCCCCACCGAGGGAGTCTATGAGTTCGTGTACCCCACGGTGGTCGGCCCGCGCTATTCGAATCAGCCTGCCGCCGGCGCTCCCGCGTCCGAAAAGTGGGTCCAAAACCCCTATCTTCACGAAAAGGAACCGCCGACCTATTCGTTCAACATTACGGCCAGGTTGAACGCCGGCCTGCCCATCCGGGAGATCACCTGTCCTTCGCACGACACGGCGATCCGCTACGAGGGGCAAACCCGTGCTTCAATTGACCTGGGCGCCAACGAAAAATTCGGCGGCAACCGCGACTTCGTCCTGAAATACAGGCTTTCCGGCGAGCGCATCGATTCGGGGTTGCTCCTGTATCGGGGAAAGGACGAGAACTTTTTCCTGTTGACGGTGCAGCCTCCCAAAAGGGTTGTTGAAGCTGCAATCCCGACCAGGGAGTATATCTTCATCGTGGATGTTTCGGGTTCCATGCACGGCTTTCCTCTGGAGATTTCCAAGCGGCTGCTGACGGACCTGATCGGCGGGCTCAAGCCGACCGACTGCTTCAACGTCATGCTGTTTTCGGGGGATTCCACGGTCATGGCGGAACGATCGGTTCCCGCGTCGGCCGACAACATCCGCCGAGCCGTCGAAATGATCGGGCGCCGACAGGGGGGTGGCGGGACCGAACTGTTGCCGGCCTTGAAGAAAGCGCTTTCCCTGCCCAGAAAAGAGGGGGTGTCTCGATCCATGGTGATCGCCACCGACGGTTTCGTGACCGTCGAGGAAGAGGCCTTCGATTTGATCCGCAGTCACATAGGAGACGCGAACTTCTTCCCCTTCGGCATCGGGACGAGCGTCAACCGGATGTTGATCGAGGGCATGGCAAGAGCGGGCGCGGGAGAACCCTTCGTGATCACCAGGCCGGACGAGGCCCCGGCAGGTGCCGAGAAATTTCGCCGCTATATTCAGTCGCCGCTGCTGACCAACGTCAAGGCCGATTTCGGCGCATTCGGCGTCTACGACGTGGAACCGGCGGGAATTCCGGATGTGTTGGCGGAACGCCCCGTAGTGATTTTCGGCAAATGGCGGGGCGAGCCTTCCGGCAAGATCACCGTCAAGGGCTCGACCGGAGCGGGAGAATTCAGCAAGACGGTGGACGTGGGCGGTTCCAGGCCCGAGGAGGGCAATTCGGTGCTGAAGTACCTTTGGGCGCGGACACGAATCACCTCTTTGACGGATAGAAACCAACTGCGCTCCGACGCAACCCGAGTCGATCAGATTACCGAGCTGGGATTGAAATACGGCCTGCTGACGTCCTATACGTCCTTTGTGGCCATCGACACGCTGGTTCGCAATCAATCGGGGTCCCATACCGTGACCCAGCCTCTGCCGCTGCCTCAGGGGGTTTCAGACCTTGCGGTGGGCGCGCCCTCGCCGGGACTGAAGATGTACAAGTCCATGGCTGCGCCGAGAGGCGCGGGTCGCGGTGAGGTGGGCAGCCGGGAATCCGCCGGGTCGGGCAGGCCGCAGGCGTCGCCCGCTCGCGAAGAAAAGGAGAAGCCTCCCGGGAAGAGCGACCTTCGGATCGCGGTGCGCAAGGTCGAGGTCCGGGGGAGCCTGGCGGAGACCGATGTGCGATCCGTTGTCGACAGCCGGGCGCAGGAGTTCCTGAACTGTCCCGAATGGTCTGTCGGAAAACACAAACCGGGAATTGAGACCATCGTGATCGAGTGGGCTGTCGATCGTTCCGGCAAGGTCGGGAATGTGCGGATCGTGTCGAGCTCGAAGCGGTTGTCGGCCCATCTCGAACGATGCGTGATCAAGATCGTGAAGAACTGGATATTCCCGAGCGGCGGGAACAAGGGTACGGTTGTCAGGGTCACTGTTGAATACTGATAAAATTTTACCTAGAAAACAGACTCCCTCGGGAGTCTGTTTTCTAGGTAAATCCGTATGAGAAGGACCGGCTTTTGGTGCGATGAAGATTTCCGTTTTGGGCGGATCCGCCGGGGGGAGGGCATGGGGCCCTCCCCCCGGCGCCTTCGTATTTCCGACCGGCTGTGGGCCGGCGACTTCAGGGGGTAGAGCGGATGAGCAGGTACTTGTTGATCGATGTCGGAGCGGGGACCATGGACGTCCTGTACTTCGATGATGATTCTGGTGTCCAGTACAAGTCGGTGGCCAGATCTCCCGTCCTGCACACGGCGGAAGGCATTGCGGGGATTCCCGGCAACCTCCTGGTCACGGGAAAGGAAATGGGAGGCGGACCCGTTACCGATATCCTGAAGCGGCGGGCTCGGGAGGCGCGTGTCGTCATGTCCGTGTCGGCTGCCCGCACGCTCAGCCACGACATGGAAAAAGTCAGGTCGTGGGGGATCGTGGTGGTCGAGGATGAGGAAGCCGAAGCCATGCGAGGCGATGAGCGCTATCACGCCGTTTCCATCGGAGATCTGGACATGGAGCGGTTGAAATCCATCGTCGCCGGTTTCGGGGTCGACTTCTCCTTCGATGTTGCGGGCATTTGCGCGCAGGATCACGGAATGCCGCCCCCCGGAGTGTCCCACCTCGACTACCGTCATTCGATCATGAAGCTCAAACTCGATGAATGCCCCTACCCGCATGCTCTGCTCCACGACGGCGACGAAGTCCCGCCGGCCCTGAATCGCCTGAAATCCATCGCCGATTCGGCGCGGGGGATTCCGGCGACGGAGGTCTATGTCATGGACAGCGGCATGGCCGCGGTGCTCGGTGCGTCGATGGACATCCATGCGCTGGGCAAGAACAGGATCCTGGTCCTGGACATCGCAACCTCCCACACAGTGGGTGCGGCTCTGGATCGGGGGGAGATCGCCGGGGTGTTCGAGTATCACACCCGCGACATCAGTCTCCCGAGGCTGGAACAGCTGCTTCGGGACATGGCGGACGGCAGGCTCGACCACGAGCAGATCCTGCGGGAGGGAGGACACGGGGCGTACCTGCGTCGGCCCTTCGGTTACGACTCCGTGGAAGTCATCGTGGCCACGGGTCCGAAGCGCGCCCTGGTGCGGGAATCGAACCTTCCCGTAAAATACGGAGCTCCCCTGGGCGACAACATGATGACCGGGACGGTGGGCCTCATGGAGGCCATTCGACGTCGCAAGGGAATCGGGCCGACCTGGTACGTCTGATTCTCACGGAGCCGAACGCTTCCCCGCGATGTCCGCAAATTGCTCGGCACCCCGGGAAGGCCCGGCCCCGGAAGCCGTCCGGAGCGAAACGAATCAAAAGCTCTTCATGCCTGGACTTATGTGCTAGAATGCCCGCGATTTGTTCAGCCGTCTCCAGCGGGTTTCCGAAGGCTCGCCCGCCGAATCGCCGTGAGCCGAAGACCGCGCGGAGCGGTGCGGCGTTGGGCTGCGTTCGATCCGAATTCGAACCAACACTTGCAGGTCTGATCCGTATGGCACCCCTTATGTCCTCACTGTCCTCGGACAAGCTGGAGTTTCGCCGGATCAACGGGGTCTGGCTGCTGGGACCGGATTTGTTCTCCAGGGACAGTGACGGCAAACCGCTGAGCCCGATCGCATCCGCTTTTCCAAGGTACGGGACCGTGATCAGCGGACGCGGCATACACGCCATGCAGGCGGCCCTCATGGTCGAGTTCGCAAGGAAGCTATCAGCCGATGCGGGCCGTACCCCTTCCGATGCCGAGCTCGCGGAAGGAGTCTACGGGGACTCCGTGGCGCTGCTCATCAGGGACCCGATTCTGCTGATTCGCTCGAATCCGGGGGCCATGGACAGGGTTTTCGAGGCTGACGAACTGGTCCAACGCATCGTGCCGAAGGACCACATCCAGTTCACGGGCATTCATCTCCCGGAGGTCAGAAGAAGACTCCGAGGCAATGGCGAAATCTGGCGTTTTTCGCCTCCACCCAGGTCCGTGGCGGAGATAGGGGAGCACATCAGGTCCAGCCGGGTGCGCGTCGGCACGGGCCTGAATTACTATTACAATGCCCCGACCGGCGGGCGGTTCCTGACCTATGAGGAATACACGCGCATCCGCCCGCTGATTCGCGAAGATCGTGACGAGGCATTGCGCATGATCCGGGAGATCATCGATCTCGCGCAACTCGTGAACAACCAGGGCAATCGCGAGCTGAGCCTGTTTCTCCCGGCGGGCGTGACCCTGTCGGTCGCCTATCTCACGCGGGTGGCGATGATTCTCGATGAAGCGCCGTACCCGGAACAGGCGAAAGACGCGGAGGAGTTGTTCGACCGGTTCGCCTTCTTCTTTTCGCGGGCGGCGGGTCCCGAGCTCACCCGGGATGACGAGCACTGCGACGGGTGGCGCACCTCCATGTTCTGCCGCCTCTACGATCTCGATGAGCATTGCCTCGAGGAGTTTGCGCTGGGGTTGAGCCCCGAATTTCATTTGAACGTCCGCTGGCTGCCCGGGGCGCGTATTCGAGAGGGAAACCTGACCTTCGAGGTCAACACCGATCACCATACCCGCAATATCATCGATTACTACTGGAAAAACCACGGCGATATTCAGTACATCAATGTCGGCAGAGTGGAATTGCCCCTGACCGACAGGGACACCAGCGATGAGGATCGCGAAGTCCACCTGGCGGTTATCGGGAGGGCCGACGGCGAGGAGGAAATCCGCCTCGCCAGGTTGATGAAATGGAGCGTGATGCACCGGATGGGGCAGGATGTCTCCCTCGATCACGCCATCCGGGAAACCGTCCTCTACCGCGATTACATCTTCGACCGGCTGAGAGCCATTCGCGCTCTCGGGTGTCCTATCGTCACCTACCGGGAAATCCGCTTCGAGGAAGAAGTGCATGGCGTCGGAACCATCCCGGTGTTCTTTTTCGAACGCAGTTACGTTCCGGGCATCGTGAGCCACAGGATTCCGCCAAGGCTCTACGGGCTCCGGGGGTTCATCCTTCGCCTGGCGCATTTTCTCGGAACGGCCGCCGCGATGAGCCTGGTCCTGGGGCGAGTGGACCGCAAAGACGGGCGGCTCTATTTTGACGACGGTGACGAGGTGATCCAACTGGGAGAAGACGAAATGCCGGAGAAGCTCGTTATCGTGGAAACGACTGGTTCCTTTACCGACTGGGCTTCATCCCTGGAGATGCTGCTCCCGGATTGCCTGGTCCGCCTGGCGGTGCATCTCGGCAAGGCCCTGTCCCAGGGGCGCGACAAGGATGAGACGTCGGCGGCCGTTGAGGCCTTTGCGGAAGCGCTGTCGGAGGAGGTGCGCCGTATGCGCGGTCTTGCGCGTGACCCGTCCTCGACGATCCGGAATCTGTTTGCGGACAGGTCGGTCGAACCCGGGGGAATACGGTCCAGGTGGGAGGGAATACTCAACCGCCTGGACTCGACCGATCCCGACCGCATCCGCATCCTCGCCCGCGACAGCCGGATACTCGCTCCTTTTATCTCCGACGTCCGAAGGCCCCCGCCGCAAGCTTCATTGAGGGAATCCCCCGATAATTGACGTGCCGATCGGCTCAAGCTTCATCATGCCGGTTTGTGAATGCGGAGCCGCAGGCGGATTCGTTGCCTGGGAAACAGATTTCCGAGTGAAACTGTTTTCATGCTTCGCGGGCGCGGCGAGCATCATGGATGATTACGTAGAAAACAGACTCCCGGGGGGGCTGTTTTTATGCTTCGCGGGTGAAGCCGGCGCCATGGGGAATTACGGCCATTATGTCGGGCGATTATGTCGGGGTGTCGGGGTGTCGGGGTTGACACAATGGCCGCACTCCTGTTAATCCTCGCTGGAAGCGGGCCGGGCGGTGCTCCCGGCGCGCCTCGGCCGGAAGCTTGTCGCGACGGGAATTTCAGCCTGGGCCAGTTGTAGACGGCCGGGTCGTCGCCCGAGGCCGCCGGATCGTCGTAATCGAAGATCGCCTCCTTGTTCCCGGCTCCCCGCACACTGGCTTCGGTGCGGGTGAGGACCACGTTCATGGTCGGATGCCAGGTGTAGGCGATGGTGCGGGGCTGCGCGCTCCTCGCCGCCAGGATCAGCGTCCGTCACGCGCTTTCTGCCGGCAACCGTTGCGATGGTGTAGGAGCGCACCCAATTGTAGGGAACCATCACGTCCGCGTGGCCGTCGCTCAGGGAACTCACGGAAAAGAACCCGTTGGCGGGACGGAAAGAATGCCAATTTCTTCCCGGCAGCCAAGAATTGCGGCATTCGTGAGACCGACCGTCAACCCTCCCGTCACCGCTGATGGTCGATTTGGGTGACCCTGTAGGCCACACATCCTACATCATTCCACAACGGTCAACATCAAAGGCAACTCATACCGGCTCAAAGAAAAGATCAAAGCCGGACTTCTTCAAAGCCCCGAACTGGAGCAAACGTGACACGGGCTGCGCCGAGGGCCTCGACTCACGCGGGACCTCCGACTCGCTCCGCGGTTGCGCTGCCGTCGTCTTGCGGGATCAAGGCGGCACCCGCGCAGGAGGGCCGCTTTCTCGATCCCGGACGCCGCCGCACCTCCGCTTCCCTCGAGGCGGTTTCCACGCTGCGTCGGTGCTCCGCTCCGCCCTTCATTTCTCAACCAAAATCAAAGGAGCCTGTTCCCAAAGTCAGTCACCAAAACCGAGGGGGGGTAAAAATTCAATTCGTATTGACACTCTGGCAGGTCGAGTACACTTTCAGGGACCTCAAATCGACCTTTGAGACCAGACCGGTTTTCCACCAAAGGGACGAGACGATCCGTGGCCATGTGTTTTGCAGCTTCCTTGCCCTGGTCTTGAGAAAGGCGCTTCACCGCAAACTGGAAGAAGCCGGCCATGCCTTTGCCTGGGCTGAGATCAAGCAGGACCTCGATGCCTTGCAGGTTACAATCCTTGACGAGAACGGCAAACGACTTGCCGTACGCACAGAGGGGCAGCCAGTGCCGGGGAACCTGCGGCAAAGTCTCCCAGGCGGTCGGGGTAGCGCTTCCTCCGACCATTCGCGAACTCTGATCACTCAAAAAAAAACGATCCGGTAGTGCCACAACGTCTTTGTGATGATGTAACTCATTAAAATTACTAAAATATTTTTTTCATACTGTTAAACTTCAGCCTAACAATAATTTGAGCTACTTTTCAAGAAAGGTAAGCGTTCGGCAAACCCCATCTTCTCCCCGCATCGAGGGGATGGCATGATTTCTCCGGATGTATGGAGGCAGATCATGGATGCCGGAGAGTGAGCGTCCGGCTTACTGTTGGGCCATGAAACGGGCCAGGTGCTCGGGTGTCAGCCGTTGGGGAAGCAGCTCCAGGTGGTCCTCTTGCGTTCGAGCGTATGGGAGTCTTTCAAACAAATAGCGCAGGTATTGGTAGGGTTCAAGACGGCAGGCCTTGGCGGTTTCAATGAGGCTGTAGAGCGTTGCAGCGGCGTTGGCGCCGTTGGGATGCCCGCTGAACAGCCAGTTCTTCCGGCCGATTACAAAAGGCCGGATGGCATTTTCGGCGGCGTTGTTGTCCGGGCTGATGTGCCCGTCTTCCAGGTACCGAATGAGTTTTGTCCAGTGCGAGAGGGCATAGTTTAACGCTTTGCCCAGGAGACCCTGGGGCGGCGTCTGGCTGACGCGCTTTTCCAGCCAGGCTTTAAACTCTTGAAGAATCGGCTCGGCTTTTTCCTTGCGCAAGGCAAAGATTCCATCCGGGGAAAGCTCCCTTTCCCGAGCAATTTTTTCTACGGCATAGAGCCGTCCGATATAATCCAGAGCCACCTCGGCGCTGCCGGTCTTCTTTTTGGCCCCTTTCCCCCGAGCATCGATCACTTTGACAAAGTTTCGACGCGCGTGAGCAAAGCAGCCGACCAGGCGGATTCCGCAATTGGGCGTCTCAAGGGCGTCGTAGCCGGCAAAGGCATCCGTCTGGCAATAACCGCGGTAACCTTTGAGGACCTCCCGGGGGACATCTCCCGACCGGGTCGCAGAATACCGGAAGAGGACGACGGCCTTCTGCGGATGCCCGCCGCGGAAAACCCACATGTAAGACTTCGTGGTATTGGGTCGGCCCGGTTCGTTTAACACCTGTACCGGGGTTTCATCCACGTTCACCAAGGGGCCGGCATGCAGTTCCTTGTAGAGCAAACCCAGCAAGGGTTGGGAGCGCTCGGCCGCCATCACCATCCAGGTAGCCATCGTGGAGCGGGCGATCTCAATGCCGTGGCGGGAAAAAATCTTCTCCTGGCGATAGAGCGGCAGCGCTTCGGCGTACTTGGCCACGGCGATATGCGCAAGAAGTCCCGCAGTGGCAATTCCTTTGGGGATGATCTGGGGAGGGGGAGGCGCAATCATGACCGTCGGGCCTGCGCTCTCCACCCCTTCGCAGCCCTTGCAGGCGTACTTGTACCGGATATGGCGGATCACCCGCACGGTGGCGGGGATGATATCGAGCTTTTCACAAACTTCCTCGCCGATTCGAGACAGAACCGTGCCGCATGCGCAGGTCTTCTTGGCTTCATCGATATCGTGGATCACTTCGATGCGGGGCAGGTGCTCGGGCAGGGGCTTGCGTTTGGGTCTTTGCCGGGTATGCTCTGGAACGGTAAGAGTGTCTTCTTCGGCCGGCTTCTCTGAAGAAAGCACTTCAGCTTCATTGAAGAGGTGCAACTGGCGGGGATCATCGGGCTGAGGCCGTTTTTCCGAACTTCGCCGGAAGAGTTCATTTTGAAGGAGCCGCACCCGTTCCTCCAGGTACTCGATCCGGGATTCATAGCGTTCCTTTTGATCGACAATGACGGCTTCCCGATCGCGGATGATCGCTTGGAGCGCTTCAAAATCGTTGGGTAAAGTGGCCTCATTCATGGAGTGACACACTATCACAAAAGAGCTGCTTTTAACAGAACTTTTTTCAATTATTTCTAATAGTAAAGCTATTTACAGGAGGGTCGAGTAATGCAGTTCCCGGTGGGGACGAACGCTTTTCAGATCGAGCCCTTCCAGAAGGAAGGAGAGCTCCCTTGTGCCGATCTCCATCACCTCCTGCGGACTCTCCGGCCAGCGGAACCGATGCTTCTCCAATCTTTTCTGGTAGAGGGCAAATCCGTTCCTGTCCCAGAAGAGAATTTTTAAGGTCGATCTCCTGCGGTTGCAGAAAACAAAGAGATGTCCGGAGAACGGATCGAGCGAAAGCCTCCCCTCCACAAGGATTGAGAGGCCGTTGATCTCCTTTCGCATGTCCGTACTTCCAAGGGCGAGATAGACCCGGGTATGAGAGGACAGCGGAATCATCGCTCCAGCACCCCCAGCACCTGATGGAGGGTTTCGGCATCAAACCCCCGTTCGATGTCGATGCGGTAGCGTCCGCCGATCAGAAGACGAAGCGGCGTGGAAACAGGATAGACCGGGATGAGGCTTGGGTGCGGTAGCTCGACCAGCGAGATTGGAGCGTTTGCGCTCAAGAGTTTCTTCTTCCAGTAAACAAAGCTCTTTTGGCTCAGGCCGTGGTTCCGGCAATAACCCGTCTGGGATAATCCGCTCCTCTGCCAATTCTCCACATGCTGCTCCCAGAATCTACGCCTTTCCTGGCTGTCAACCGACACGCTCTTCTTCATGGGTCGCCTCCTTCATGCACAAACTGCGAGGCGATCATGTCACGCAATCAATTCACCTGGAAGATGGCGTTGGCTGAACGCTTACAAAACAAAAGCGGCAGTTAAGCTGCACACGCTCATTGACCTGCGCGGCTCGATTCCAACGTTCGTAGCGGTCACGCCCGGCAAGGTTCCCGATGTCAAAATGCTCGACCAGATGCCGGTCTGCGAAGATGCCATCTACACAATGGACCGTGGCTATGTCGATTTTGCCCGATTGACAACTACGCAAATTGACTGAATAACATATTGATTCAGCAACTGTTTTTGACTACTAGTCAGTCGATGCTCCGAAACTCCTGTTTGACCGGGGTTTTTGCAGGGTAGGCGAACACAATCATAAAATGGCTATAAATCCAGCAAGTTGCACGCAGGGGTCAAATTTGGCGTGTGCCTACGTGTGAGAGGGTGTCGATTTGATATCCAGGACGGCCTTAAACATTGGAATCTCAGGGTATTTTAGGATTCGGACCAGCTCGGGAGACGGCTCGTTGCGCTGAAAGAATTGATTTTCGAGGGTCCGATAGTCGGGTAGCCGAGGGTAGTTATTCCCCCCGTCGGGATGTGTTTTGAGCTCTTCTTCAAGCTCTTTGACAACTTGTTCCCTGTGTTTTCGCTCCCTTTCGGCCTCACGGGGATTGTGACACACGATATACCGGCGCCGAAGCTCTCCATTGCCGGCGACCACTTCCTTTGCCTGGAGGTTTTCGGCAATCATTCGAAATCGGCCGGGCCGGGTGAGTACACCCTCCTTGATTTCTGAAACGCTTGCCATACGGGTTGCCAGGAGGTATTTCCCGCAGGCCCTGGCCGGCTCATCCCGGTTTGTGCCGGAATTCATGCCGGAGTCGGCAACGAAGAGCGCCCGGCCAAGCTTCCATCCGCGAAGGTCTTCCCGGACTTTCTTTACCGTGTCCACATCGGAAGTGTTGCCGGGAAAAACCCAGCTTCTCACCGGCAGGCCTTCCCGTGTTACGGCAAGAGCGACCACGATCTGCGGACTCCATGTTCCGTCTTTTGAATGGCCGTACTTGCGAAAACCCCGTCCCGTTTGAGTATCTTCGTCCTCTTCGTCGATGGAAAAGCTTGCAGTCGTTGTGTCGTAGAAGATGACATCCACAACGAGGTTGAAAAGATTCGCCGTGTGGAAGAAGATCGCATTCTCGACCTCCTCCACATTCCAGTTCAGCAGGTCCATTGCCTCGTACATCTGGTAGAGCTTTACGCCCCCGCACGAAGGCATGTAGACCTTTTGCAGCCACCGGTCCCAGACTCCGAGCTTGGAATCGGGTTCACACAGGCGGTTTGCAACCATGGCAAGAAGAGCCCGTTCGTGGAGATCGCCGCCTCCCGACTCTTCCATGACCTTGCGCAGGGTGGGGCCAATCTTCAATCGCTCCCAGAGCGTCTCGACCACCAGGGGAACACCGAGCTCAAAGGTTTGTATCAGCCGCACCTCTTCAGGCAGGGTGGAGGATTGCACACCGCTTTCAGGACATGCGGCAGATTCAATAGGATCATGAATCTCCACGCCGCAAACCCTGGCGATGGAGCGACACAGCCGCACGAGATCATCCCGGTCGAGCTCGTCGGCCCGCCCGAAATCATGGATGATGTCGGCGACGGGTTTTCCTGTCACTGCATGGCGGACATTGTGAGCGAGCTGGTAGTACTCGACCACCGATCCATCTCTGTTTTTGCGTTTAGTTGTTCGTAGATACATGCCTACTCGTTTAGCATGTATTACATGGCAGAGTCAAGAATAAATACGAAAGTCGTGTGTCTACAGCTTTTTGAGCTTTTATGAGGTTGCGGGGCCGGAAACCCGCATGAAATCTAGAGGCACCTACAAAAATCAGGGCCAAATGTGCCTACTCGGCAAAAACGTCAGTTGAAGGTGATTTGTGAAAAGTGTAGGTTTGATCCAGTAATTCATAGTATTAATTTAGTTGGTAATATACTGTTCACCTTCCTCTAGCGAAAGCTATTAGAGTTAGAATAAATACTGCTATTCCAATGAATCCGACAATCCGCAGAGAAATAATATAGCTGTGACTCTTCATCCACTCAAGAAATGGGTTGAGTCTGGCAGCTGATGGGTATCGGGCGAAGTATTTAAGGGCTGCCGTCTGAATTTTATCTGGGAAAAAGAAGCACGCTATCCCGCCCAATAAGAAAGTTGAGGCGATCATCAAAGTACCCAGTTCATTTTTCATTGGATTCTCAACTCCTTATCTTACCACCCGAATCCGAATTTTGTTACTTTCCAAGAGTAATGGTAACTTGCCCCAGCTTGAGGGGATACAAAGCCGACCTCCGTGCCGGTGCCGACACCAGGGGTCCATGTTTCCCCGCCGCCCCCCCAGAATCCCGCACCAGCGTTGAAGCTATGACCAGACAAGAAATTATCCAATGTCTTTTCGCAGGGCTTTTCGCTTGTATCCAACCATCCTACTGTCGCGCTAAGAGAAAAAATTGTTGCCGCTTTTCCAACAGTTCCACCGGGCCCCGCGTAAAAATTACCATATCTATCCAAAGCTACCTGTGCGGTGCCTCCAAGCAATGTGGCTGTCCACGGGGTTGGGATTGCTATATTAAAGTTAATTGATACATAGTCGGGAAACCGCCAGAGTCCGTAGGGATCAATGAAATTGATCGGGTCGCTTTCCGCATAAGTGTAAGGATTCATCCCAGCGACGGGTTTTCCGACGCTATCGACATACGCATACGGATTGATCCCCCCCGCCAATCCTATCGGATCGGGAGTCAGGTACCTTCC
>ERZ795032.351-NODE-351-length-55413-cov-5.227284_pt1 | contig 55413 bp, 37 predicted proteins | sample MGYA00375124_ERZ795032 | MGnify/ENA primary metagenome ERZ795032 (study PRJEB30167, sample SAMN05720154) | activated sludge metagenome | isolation source: Anaerobic digester | place: China | collected 2015-12-16 ...
TTTCCATATTCATCAGTTTGGAGATTGCCAGGTAGGTAACCCATCAGAACCTTTCAAAGCTTCCGGAGAGCATTGGAATCCTACAAACCAGCCACATGGGAACCATGCAGGCGACTTTCCCGTCCTATTCTCAAATAATGGTTATGCAAGGATGTGCTTCTTTACTAATAAATTTAAGGCATCTGATGTCGTAGGAAAGTCAGTAATTATACATGAAAATCCAGATGATTACAGGACACAACCTGCAGGCGCATCAGGAAAACGTATTGGATGTGGAGTAATAAGAAGGCCTTTCGAATAAGAGAGGCTTTTTATATTGATATGTTTTATTTTATTACAGGAAATATATTTTCAAAATTAAAAAATACACTTTTTTTGTTGTATTGTATTAGTTGTATTGTATTATATGTATATATTATACTTTACAGCTTTTTTCATAAACAACTGTTTAAACTTGCATTAAAGTACTAATAATTATACAATGGTGTTGTAATATTAAGGTTTAATATGAAAACATATTATTGATGTGGATTATTATAAATAATAATTACGTTTTATATATTAACAATTATGTTTTATATGTAAAATGTAGTATTTGCTTATTTACATTAATTTATTAATATTATAAGGAGTGATGATTTAACAATGGCAGTTTCTAAAATAATAATTAGAGGAATTCCCGAAAAAGCACCCAGGATAAGTGATACCGGAGATGTAGTATTGATTTTTAAAATACCTGTGGACAAGCTATCAATAAGCAATTCATCAACAAATACTTCATCAACAGATAATTCATCAACAGATAATTCATCAACAGATAATTCGTATTACAGGGTATTTGTTGAAAAGGCCTTGTGGAAAAAGGTTTCAAGAGAGATAAATGAATCAACTTATTATATTATTGAAGGTTTACCCAAAGCAAGTGTAAGTTCAAAAGGGCTGCCTTTCCTATCAGTTCTATGTATTGATGTAAAGGTTATTAATGGTTTTTTGGAAGATGAATCTTCTCCAGGTTCCTTTAAATTCCCGGGAGAGCTTCCTGAAAATACCGAAGCTGTTATTCCTATTTCATCTATTACAATACCCGGTAATATTAATGAACCCAATACAGCCAAGACAAGAGCCTTTAATTATTTTAAAAGACATGGAACATTCCAAAATGCTATAGTTGTGAAAAAAGACACTATGACTCTGGTTTCAGGTTATGCAAACTACCTTCTGGCCAAAGACTTGAATATTGAAATTGTTCCAGTTTCTTATAACCTCATGACAGGAACTCCGTCAAAAGATGAATATGCAATTAAAAGAATTTTGTGGTATATACCCGAAGAAGTTACTGAATTAAATGTAAAAGATATTCTCCTAACAGAAGATGTTCATCTGAATGTGCAGAACTTTGTTTTCAGCATTAATCTCAAGGAAATTTTCAAAAGCAAACTTATAGACACTCCTATTTCAGTAAGGCCGACAAGCGATGGAAAATATAGTCTGGTTACAGGTGCTGCCAGATATTTTGCTGCGAAAATCCTTGATATTGAGAAAATACCTGCAGTAATAACAGATATGACCCATGATGAATTTTTAGAAAATAGGATTATGAAACATCGTAATGATAATGATAGCATCGATAAAGAAAACAAAGCTGCCGACAATAAAAAAGCCGGAGCAGCAGCAAAAAATGAAGGAGAAACTCTCCTTTCATTAATTACAATTCCGGAAGCATTTGCAAGAACAAGACCTAGGCTGGAAAAGATAAAGGAAAGTATGGATTATTACAAAAAACATGGAAAATTCGATAAGCCTGTTGTTATTAAAGGGGATTCTAACCTTTTAATTGATGGTTATAAGAGATATGTCGCAGCAAAAGAGCTGGGTCTTAAATCTATCTGGACTATAAAGGTCAGATAATTCGTCTCAACAATGTGTGTATTCAATATTCAATGTGTGCATTCAGTATTCAATGTGTGCCTTCAGTATTCCACTATTTCTCCATTCCAGAATAAGTAAACATACTTTTCCTTAACCCTCTTATGAAGCAGTTTTTCCAGAACCATTGTGTAATACTGAATCTGTGTTCTATACCTCTCCCTTACCTGCATGATTGCGTCCCGTCCTGCTCCTGGTAATATGTAATCAGTTTTGTAATCCAGGAGCACCAACTCATCATGCTCTTCAAAAAAGCAGTCAATAACGCCCTGAAGAAGTACTGTTTCATGGTCAAGGTCAAGATCATGGTCATGGTCATGCCCTTGAATATTATCCTTCACATTGTTGAATAATTCGCTATAACTCACTTGAATATTGAATGGCACTTCCCTATATATTTTCGTGGAATTCAACATTCTTCTGCCAATGGGCGAAGAAAAAAATCCATATACTTTTTCAAGATTAATTGACTTTGCCTGCTGCTTTGTTAATAAGCCCTTTTCAACCATTACATCGACCTGGCTTTTTATCTGTATAACATCGCCTACCTTGTTTAAATTAAGATGCTGCATTACAAAATGCAGTACTGTCCCAATCTCGGCTGCACTAAGCCCCTTGCTTTCTTCCAGGAAAGCAGGCTTTTTTATAAGGGTCGGAGTAAATATCGAAAACTGTTTGTACTCATCTGAAGTATCAAAAGAAAATCTCCTTTTAAGTTCGGTAACAGATACTTTAATTGGAATACGTGATGCCTCATAGTATTTATATTCCCAGCCCAATCTTCTCTGTATTTCATCGTAATAATTACTGCGCCCTTTTTCAACTGTCAGGATTTCATCTGACATTTTGGTAATTTCCTCAAGGATTTCCTGACTAGCTTGACGAGATTGTTTTTCTTTTTTATCTTCGTCAATGATATCTTCCTTGCGCCAAACTGAAATATCCCATAATTTTAAGTCGGGATGACCACCATCTCTATAGTTTGTTTCAGGAGCAAGAGAGCTGTCACCTTGCTTTGCAGTGATTGGAGAACCGTCCCCCTGCTTCTGAATGGCAGAACAAATCCAATCCAGGTAATTCCTGCCTCGTAAAATAACATGTCCCGGGATTGTATCTTCATCAGCAGAACCAAATTCTCTCCACCGTGAAATGCTTTTGCTTAAGTTTTTTACAGTACCAGTTAGTATCAGTTTTTCTCTTGCCCTGGTAAAGCCTACATATAAAATTCGCATTTCCTCTGATAAGCTTTCTACTTTAATTTGATACCGTAACGCTTCCTTTGCAAGTGTTGGATATGCTATTCTTTTTTCGATATCCACATAGTCGGGTCCAAATCCAAGTTCCTGATGCAGGATTATGCTTTTATTCATATCCTGAAGGTTAAATCCTTTTCCGCAGCCTGATAGTATTACTACAGGGAATTCGAGACCTTTGCTTTTGTGTATGCTCATGATTCTTACTACATTTTCATTTTCTCCAAGGATTTTAGCACTTCCCATATCACCCCTGCCGCTTCTGAGTCTGTTAATAAAATTCACAAAATTAAAAAGTCCCTTATAGCTTGTTTCCTCAAATTTTGCTGCCTGTTCAAAGAGCATTCTGAGATTGGCCTGACGCTGCTCACCTCCGGGCATAGCTCCTACATAACTGAAAAAGCCTGTTTCAGTGTACAGATACCAAATAAGCTCATCAGTAGACATATATAATGCCTTGTCCCGCCATTTTTCAAGAGTTTCAAGAAATACTACGGTTTTTTCCTTTAACTTGCTGACAGTTTTTTCTTCGCTATCGGTTTCAACATCGACGGTTTCAACATCACCGGTTTTAATATTTCCAGTTTCAACATCACCAGTTTCAATATTTCCAGTTTCAATATTTCCAGTTTCAGCATTTTCAGTTTCAGCATTTCCATTAATTGATATGGGACTGCCTTCTTCCCAGTTGCTAACACCGGCAAACTTTCTGAGAGCCTCATAAAGAATTGCCTCCCTATCTGTAAGCCTTATATCTGCAAGTTCATCAGGAGTAAAAGCTACAAACGGTGAACGAAGTACAGCTAGCAGAGGTATATCCTGTAAAGGATTATCAATAACTTGCAGCAATGAAAGGATAATTTGTACTTCAACGGTTTTAAAAAACCCTGTCCCTGTATCTGCATAAACAGGTATACCCTGGCGTGTAAGCTCTTCCACAAATACATCAGACCAGGTTTTAGTTGAGCGAAGAAGTATTACTATATCCCTATATTCTATTGGCCTATAACTCCTGCTGTTTTTATCATAAACTGAAAATTCCCTATCTAATTCTCTATCTAATTCTCTACCTGATTCCCTATCTTCGGAATTAAAGAGTCTCTTGATTCTTTCTGCTACAACTCTTGCTTCACACTGTATATTGTCAAGTGGTTCCTCACCATAAAGAAAATGTGCAGAATCACCCATATCAGTATCAGATTGATAATTATCAGGCGTTTCAGTATTATATGCATCAGTATAGGATGCATAATTGTCAGTTGTATAGTTGTCAGATGCATTAGCACCGGGCATATCATTTTCATGTGTATCAGAGTAATATATGCCGTCAGATTCATGGGGTGATTTTGTATTTTCCCCTTCCTCACTCTCCAGTTCAATAAGATGTAATTCTGCAGTTCCACCTGCTTTTTGTGTTTCTCCGGGTTCTTCGTAGAAAGCACCAGGGTTTAAAGCTTCATTTTCATCATAATTCAGTTCTCCTGCATCCTCAGACATTATCCGGGTGAAAATAAAGTTTATACTGTCAATTACTTCCCTACGGCTTCTAAAATTCTTGTATAACTGAATTTTTCTATATTTATTACCCTTTTCAAGTGAATATGTGTTGTATTTTTCCAGGAACAGTTCGGGTTTAGCCTGCCGGAAGCGGTAGATACTCTGTTTTACATCCCCAACCATAAAAATGTTGGGGGTATCCAGATCATTTCTTGATATCACATTAAGTATTATCTCCTGAACCAAATTACTGTCCTGGTACTCATCAATAAGTATTTCTTCAAATTTATGTTTATATTCCACAGCAACATCAGATGGTAGAAAACTCCCATCAGATTTTTTTTCAGTCAGAATATCCAGGCAGAAATGTTCCAGGTCGTTAAAGTCCAAAAGGGACTTTTCTCTTTTCTTTTCAGCATACATACAGCCAAATTTAATTACCAGTTCAGAAAGGTATTTCAATAGTGGATAGACATGCTGCAAGTCTGCTATAATATCTTTTGAACAAGTAGTGAAAATATCCTCCTGCAGCTTTTTTATTCTTTTCTTTACATCGTCTCTTATGGACTTTACACGTTCCTGCTGCTCCTTATCCACATCTTTTTTGCAGGGTGGAAGTCTTTTAAAACTAAATGATAGGAGACAGTTGTAAAGGACGTCCCAGATGTTCCCATAAATGGTATAAGTGTCAGCGGCAGTACTGGCATTGGTACTGGCATTAGCACCAGTGTCAGCGCTGACAATATTACCGGTATAATCAGCATCGTCGTTAGCATGATCAGCAATATTACCGGTATCATCAGCATCGTTGACAGCATGATCAGCAATATTACCGGTATCATCAGCATCGTCGGCAGCATGATCAGCAATATTACCGGTATCTATGTTTTCAATTAAATCCATACTCAATTTGCAGGTTTTATATAAAGATTCAATCTCATTTTTTTCTTCCTGAAAGTTTAAAAGATAAGGATTTAGGCCTTCTGAAGCCTCAATTATAGTGATGGCCTTTTCCATTATTTCTTTCAGGCTCATCAATTCAATTGCTGTATTTTTTAAAAGTACTCTTCCCCATAATGTTTTGGCAAAATCCTCTTCATCGGTCAAGTTAAAATACCCGGTCTTTTCATTCAGCCAATCTTCAGGCCAGGGATAACTTTGAATAAACTCATATATGGTTAATATCATGTTTTTTAGGGCTTGATCATCCCTATTTCCGCCATAGGACTCAAGAAGGTCAAAGAATTCCTCCTTAAGTTTATCTTGGTCATATATTTCGTCAAACATGTCATCGAGTGTTTCTATTTTCATTAATATGGCTTCAGTCTCATCTGATATTCTGAACCCGGGGTTAAGTCCAATATAATGGAAATTATTTCTAATTACCTCCATACAGAAAGAGTGTATTGTCGTTATGTTGGCCTTATTCAGGAGGGCCAGCTGTCTTTGAAGCAATATTGACCGGGGATTTTTATCAAGGGCTTTAGAAATAGCATCCGCAATACGCTCCCTCATCTCAGTGGCGGCAGCGTTGGTGAAAGTTACTACAAGAAGCCTGTCGATATCAACCGGGTGTTCTTCGCAGGTTATTTTCCTGATTATTCTTTCTACCAAAACCGCCGTTTTGCCTGCTCCTGCTGCTGCTGCCACTAGAAGATTACAGTCTTTTTCTGTTATTGCTTCAAGTTGCTCATTAGTCCATCTGGCTTCTGCCAATTCTTTCAGTCCTTTCCATTCTAGTTTCGCATATCAATTTATACTTTACATTAGTACATTTATGATTATATTTAATGCTTCATTTGGCATTTCGTATTCTACGTTTTGTACTATATTTTACATTTCATATCACACATAACATTTTATAATTATATATGATTCTACTGCATTAACTCAATTTCACTACAAAAAGTCCAATGCTGTTACATTATGCTTTAATCAAATTTTACAGTCTTTTTCATTTTCGGCACAGTACATGTCCATCGAACTCCAAACCTCATCATCATTCCTATCAGTTATAATCCTGTACTTATTATCTTTTAGAACAGGATCAAACTGGCATATTGATTTATAGCTGCAATATTGGCATGAAGTTATATTTTTGTTCTTATATGGGCTAATGGAAATATCACCTCTCATTATTTCCGTTCCCATATTTTCAAGAAGCTTTCTCACATATTTACGGAGTGTATTGAACTGCTCAATAGTAGCTGCTGAAGAATTCTTTCCCAAAATGTCTCCCTTATTTATCCTTGCAGGTATTATGAGAGAAGAACCATCAATTGTCCTGTCCATCTCTTTTATTACTTTCACATCTGCAAGTAAAAGACCTTTCATTTTCAGTTGTTTCATTATAGCTTTTTCAACTTCCTCCTCATCAAACTCCTTTCTATTCCTTATTATAGGATCGTCAATTTTAAAGTATAAAATTCCTCCTGGTATCATAGGAAGTTTAAATTCTTTATTCATCCTATCATTTCTTCTACTATTTTCGTTTTCTTCTCCATCCTCTCTCCAGAGAGCATCAAGATAAGTTATAAGCTGAATCTGAAGTCCATAAAATACATTAGAAAGGCTAAAGTCCTTACTGCCGGATTTATAATCTATTATCCTGATATAAGTACCATCCCCGGTTTCAAGTGCATCAACTCTGTCAATTCGTCCTGTGAGTTTTATTACCTCTCCGGATGGAAGTTCAATATTTATAGGAGGCAGTCCATCCCTGCCGCCAAAATTTATTTCATAACCAACAGGCTCAAAGCCTCCTCTTTTTACATGCTCCACTATAAGCCATACAGCTCTTAAAAGTACTCTATCCAGCCTTTTTACAAGAATTCTGTAACGCTTTGTTCCGTTTTTAATTGGTCCTCCTTGCATTTTCTCCAGCAATTCATCGGATATTTTATGTACAATTCCAGAACACTCTTCTTTGCTGATATTCCGCCAGGATATACCGTTTTCAGCCATGTATCTTGAGAATTCCTCCAATACTGCATGCAGGAACGTGCCGATATCTGGTGGAGTCAGCTGAAAAATTTTGCGTTCTTTTACCTTCAAACCATATTGAATATAATACGAAAAGGGACATGAGGCATATTTTTCCAGCCTGGACACACTGGAATATGCAGGGTTTCCATAGAGTTGAACAGCCTTTTGCCTGCTTACAGGCTCAACCAGATTGGTATAGGCCAGTGCCGACATTGCAGTAGAACATCTATGCCGCCATTTATCATGATTTGCAAACCATAGGTAAACATCCTTCCATAATGGGTTCATATTTTCCCCATCAACGGTCTTTCTTATAATAGAAAGCAGCTCATTAAATGTTGGGTTCCGCCCTGATATGAGCTTCATATCTTCATTATCCATTCCGGAATATACAATATTGTTTTCCTCTAAAATGCTAGGGAAAATCTTCCTTAGCCTTGATATTATTATTGATGGACGCAGTGTTTTGCCTTCGTGGTCAGCTATGGGTACACTCAATTTCAGATATTTTTCCGCTGTAGTTAATGTTGAATATATCATATATTGATCCTCAAAGGCTTTGGTTCTGGTATCACTGGCCAGCTCCATGCCTAGAGATTGCAGTACTCCCCTATCCATATCAGATAAAATCCCTTCTCCATCACCCGGGGCAGGAAACACGCCATCATTTACGCCCAGTATATAAAGAGCTTTTACATCATGGCTCTTTGAGCGCTCTATATTGCCAACCAACACCTGGTCAAGAGCAGGTGGAATAAGACCTATTTTATACTCCCCAAAGCCTATTCCAATTATATTTAAGAATCTTTCAAGTCCAATTCTTTCATCACCCAGCAATTCAACCGTCTGGTCCAGCACTTCCATAGTAATATTCCAGACCTGTCCATATTCCCCGGCAAGAGCCAGCTCACCCTGATTCTCAAATTTATCTAAATACATTTCAATCCTGTCAGGCACTTCCAGATTGCATAGCAAATCAAACAATGCTTCACATATATCACTGGTTGATTTTCTTCCTGAAGCATGGCGGTGAAATTCCACCAGCGGTGCTGTTATTCTTCGGCGTATATCATTTATTTTTATCAGCAAGTCATCATATGCCTGTTTTTCGGACTCTTCCCATATCATATCAGGTATGTATTCCCAGTCATCTTCTCTCGTCCATTTGTTTCCTCTTATTCCACAGGCCAGAACATAGTTTTCAATTAAGTCAATTTCTTCTCTGGGAATACCGGCAAGTCCGGTCTTTAAATATCCGAAAACTGCTTCATATGACCAATTGTAAATGAATATTTCAAATACGGACATTATCATCTGTATGAGGGGATGATGTGTTATATTTCTTTTTTTATCAATGAAATATGGTATACCATACTGTGTAAATATAACTCTGATAAATTTATCATATGTATCCAGATTCCCGCATACAACAGTTACATCCTTATATCTTAAACCTTCATCCCTGCATAAACATATAATATCTCTTGCAGTATGCTCAATTTCCGTGTATATATTTGAAGCCGTAAAAATACTAATGTCCGTTGTTTTACCAGTGTTCTCCTGATACTTTTTATATGGAAAGGCATAGAAATATCTTTCCAGGTGCTCAAGTTCCTGACTGTTCTTAAACCTGTGGTTTTGCCTTTTAAGAATTACAGGAGACTCAACAGTTATATTGTATTCCTCAGCAATTTTGGTCAGTTTCTTAACTACATTTTTTGCAGGATAAAACACATCAACGCAATTGATCCCGATATTGCCATTACTATTGCCATAACCATTGCCTGAACCCGATATCCCATCCGGTCCCGTAACTGAACCAAGAGCATTACCTGTACTTAGACATAATTCTGCAAATTCATCTACCAGACAGTCGGTACAAAGACATATATTAATTCTGGAAACTTTCGTCATAAGCTTAGCAATTACTTTATACTCCTGAGATGTAAAACCGGAAAATTCATCAATCCAGATTTCCGCTCCATCAAACATAGTGGTTTCATCAAGTTTTTCGTAAAGCATTGTTAAGTCATCATCTGCATCTTTATACTTGTCACCGATGATGTTTTCATACTCCTTATAAATCAATGCCAGCTCTTTAAGCTTTTGACCTAATAAAGAATTTGTTCTGTTTGCTTCAATTTTCTCAATGTCATCTATATTCTCAGTGTTCTCAATATTGTCAATGTTCTTAATATTCTTAGTACCATCTATATCCTTAGTATTCTCTACACTCTTAGTGTCCAATCTTTCGCAGGCCTTTTCAAGAGCATCCGGCGTTATATTATATCTCTTAAACTCTGCAATCATTTCACACATAGTATTAACAAACCCCTGTTGTTCTGCAGATTTAGTGAATATTTTCAACTGGCCTTTCATGTTTTCAAGTATTTTATGTATTATCATACACTTACCGGCTGAGTTTATCCGCACAAATGTGATTCCGCCCACCTCATTGAAAACTCTATAGGCCATTCGTCTGAAACTTAAAACTTCTGTTTGAATTATACCGCCGGATCCCATTGTTTTTACAAGGTTCCTTTCAGCCTGCAGTGAAAACTGTTCAGGCACCAGCAATATAAGAGAATTTGCCGCTCCGCTTTCAATCCTTGACTTTATTTCATTAAGGCAATAATAGCTTTTGCCAATGCCGGCCCTACCATATATAAACCGCAAGCTCATATGCAAACCCTCCGCAAACTCCGCAGCGTATTATTTCAAGCTCCAGTTCCTGCCGCCTCTCTGCCTATTATTCCAAATTCCCTTCCCAGATCCTCCAGAACATTAAGTACTTTGTCCAGTTGTTCAGTAGTGTGGTTTGCCATCAGGCTCATCCTTATTCTTGCCAGCTTTTTAGGAACTGCCGGATACAATACCGGATTGACATAGATATTTGCTTCGTGCAAACGACGGCATATCTCCTTAACTATAAAATCATCACCTATTATCACAGGGAAAATAGCTGTCTGCGAATTGCCAAGGTTAAAGCCAAGATCCAAGAGATTCTTTCGGAAATAATTTATATTTTCCCATAATTTTTCTCTGAGTTCAGGTTCATTCTCTATTACATCAATTGCAGCAATAAGTGATGCGGTTACCTGTGGTGTCATAGCAGTAGAGAACATATATGTCCTTGAATAAAAGTTCAAAAGTTGAACCAGATTACTGTTTGAGGCTATAAATCCTCCAACCCCTCCCAGTCCCTTGGAAAATGTCCCTGCTACAATATCAACTTTTCCTTCAACATTGCAATATTCGGGTGTTCCTTTTCCATTTCTGCCAATTACTCCAGTGGCATGCGCCTCATCTACCATAACATAGGCACCGTAATACTTGGCAATTTCAATTATTTTATCCAGGGGCGCAATATCTCCATCCATGGAATATACCCCATCAACTGCTACAAGCTTTGTCCTGTACTTATCCTTAACCCTTTTTAAAATATGTTCAAGTGAAGCCAGGTCATTATGCTTGAAAACTTTTAAATTCGTATTTTTGCACCCATCTATTATACTTGCATGAGCCAGCATATCCAATATGGCAATATCTTCACTCTGAAGAAGAGAGAGCAATGTCCCGGCGTTGGAGCCAAAACCTGATGTGTATATGATTGCTGCTTCACAGCCCTTAAATTTTGCTATTTTTTCCTCAAGCTCAATGTGTATATCCAGCGTCCCTCCCAGAAGCGGTACACTTCCTGCACCTGCGCCATATTTATCAAGTGCCTCTCTCCCTGCGGCAACTACCTTCGGATGCCTGGTCAGGTTGAGGTAATCATTTGAAGCAAGATAAATCATTTCCCTCACTTCACCAGTATAGGGATCCAGCACTCTCCTGATAGGCTCAGACCCATCAAAAGCAACCCTTTTATACTGCATGTGATGTTTTGCTCTAATATCTCCCATAAAATCACTAAACAAATCAGCTCTACCCATAATATCAACATCAGGTACATTCATAAAGTCCGCCATACTTAGCTTAGTTGAATCCATATTATTCCTCCATTTAAAACTTGCTCTTAGTTATATCTTAATTATTTCTAATTTATACCTAACATTATACCATAAGAAATCAATGTGTAAAATAGTAATACTGCTTAACTGCTTAAACTTTCCAATTCAACTAAAATTTGTTAAATATGCAGATTCTCAAATATCTTCTCCACTTCTTCCTCCAGTAGCGGAGCATAAAATAAAAAGCCCTGGCCCTTATCACATTTGTATTTTTTCAATACTTCCAGTTGTTCAATAGTTTCAATCCCTTCAGCCACTACTTCCAGGTTAAGTTCATGAGCCAGTTTAATTAAAGATTTTAGAATGACCTCGTCATCATTTATATTAGATATATTCTGTATAAGCGTCTGATCAAGTTTTACAGTATCAATGGGCAATTGTTTAATATAATATAGAGATGAGTAACCGGTTCCAAAATCATCCAATGCAATCCTAAACCCCAGATTTTTAATATGCTTTAGCACATTAATTGCAGCATTAATATCTGTCATTACAGTTGTTTCAGTAATTTCAAATTGAATTTGCTCATGTTGAATTCCTGTGATATCCGCCAATTCTATCATATTCCGGAGCAAATCAGTATGGAAAATACACTTTCTTGAAAGGTTTATCGACATTAACACAGGGGGAAATCCCTTTTTGCTCCACCGCTTTTTTTGTTCAAATGACTCCTTTACCACCCAATAACTGATATCTAAAATATAACCTGTTTGTTCCGCAATGGGTATAAAATACGCAGGAGGTATATATCCCTGTTCTGGGTTCATCCACCTTAATAAAGCTTCCACACCCGCTATTTTTCCAGTATTCAGGTCTATCTGAGGCTGGTAATGAATAGTGAACTCATTATTTTGTATGGCTTTACCCAGTTGATTAGCAATGTTTGTATACTGAGATTCTTTCTCCTTCATTTCCTGAGTATAAATACAGTAATTGCCTCTTACTGTTTCTTTAACATTATACATTGCAGTATTAGCATTCTTGAGTAATGTTTCAAGATCACGGCCATGTTCAGGATAAATAGCTATGCCCATACTTGCTGAAATATAGAATTCATGTTTATCAATAACCCAGGGTTCCTTTAAACAAAGTCTTATTTTTTCTACTTCCGATATTATTTCAGTTTTATTTTTTACACTGGTCAAGACGGCAACAAATTCATCTCCCCCTAACCTTGACACTATATCAGGAGATTTTATGTATTTCTGCAGTATGCTTGAAACATGTTTCATAAGCTTGTCTCCTGAAGTGTGTCCCAGCAAGTCATTAATATGTTTTAAATTGTCTATTTCTATGAACAATACTGCCATTATTCCACCTGTTGAAGACTTTTCATTAATAATAGAATTAAAACTTGATATAAGCATAAGGCGGTTTGGCAACCCTGTTAAAGCATCATAATATGCCATATTATACATTATATTTTCCAGCTGTTTTCTATAGGTAATATCAGTACCTGCACATAATATTCCCGATATGCTTCCATCATAGTTATAAAGAAGACTGATATTCCATAAAACATCCAGTAACTTTCCATCCTTGCATACTATTTGGCTCTCATAATTATATAAAAATTTACCTTCTTGTATATCGTTTAAAACAGTTAACATATGTTTTCTTTTCTCATGTGGAATAAAAATATCTATCCACTTTTTGCCTGAAAATTCATTTTCCTTGTAGCCTGTAATTTTTGTAGTATATTGATTCAAACGCATCATTATGCCATCATTATCAAGTACAACTATAATGACTTGTGCATTATTCAGTATACTTTCTGAAAACTCTTTTTCCATTCTCAAGTGCTCCTGAAGTTGAATTTGTTCAGTTATATCCGTATGTGATCCTGCTATTCTGACAGCGCTTCCCTGTTCGTCCCATATTCCTACACCTCTGCTTAAAATCCACAGGTATGATCCATCTTTGCAGTACAATCTATAAGTATTTTTATATATTCCTTTTTTCGAAATTTTGTAATTATTTAAAGTTTTTAATGCTCTGTCCCTATCGTCAGGGTGCATAATAGCGAGTAATGAATTATGGGTATTATCCAGTTCTTGTGGATCATAACCCAATGCTTTTTTCCACTTGGTTGAAAAATAATAAACGTCATTCTGAACATCCCAATCCCAGATACCATCATTTGAACCTTCTACTGCCAGTTCATATCTTTGCTCGCTTATTATTAAAGCATTCCTGTGCTTTTCCAACTCATTGAACTGCTGCCTCAACTCCTCTTCAATGGCTACCAATTCTTCATGTGTTGAACTTAATTCATCATATGTCTCATACGTTTTTTGCATGGCATTTTTACATAATTTGACATTTCTATGAATAACAATAAATATTAGGACAGTAGTTATAATTATATGTAAACCATTTTTAATTAGCTCAAAATACCTATATGTATTTATATCCGGGATTAGCAAGTCTAAAACATATTCCAGCAGAAACTCCAATAAGATGTCAGTAAAGCCATATATAAGAGCAAATTTAATAGCCGTTTTCAAAGGATTAATTTCCTTTTTAAATTCTGAAATATCAGGGATAGCATAATAATAATTATTATTATTATAATTATTACTATGTATAGTACTAATTGCTTTACGAAACACCTTATGTAACATATACCGCCCCTATTCCTATATTCCTATATTCCTATACTCTAATAATCATGTTCCAGTTTACCATATATGTCATTATATTTCAACGACAATTTCCCAATTTACCTATTATTTCCCCAGTTTATCTGTTATATCGACAAAATTTGCAGATGGAATTATCAAATGTGAAAGATATTTAGATGAAAAAAGGATGGGCTTAACCCATCCTTTTTAATTTTTTATCAATTTTGTGGAGGACTGTCCCCATTGATTTTTAATTGTGGAGGACTGTCCCTATTGATTGTCATTTCCTATTGTCCAGGAATTAATTTTTAGCTATTTTCTATCTGAGACTTTATTTTTAATCTTTTTTAGTATAAACTATTCATGTAAATTATTTATTTTTTTTCAGTCATTGGAGAATCATCCCCAATGACTTTATTTTTCTTATTACCTGTTCCATTTGTCATAACCATCCTGTATAATCTTTGTAAGCTCATCAAGTCCTATTGATTTTACAGTGTTTACATAACTGTCCCATTTGTCAAGAGGTTCTTCACCAATTATAAACTTGGCAATCATCTGCTCAACATAGGTATTTATGTCGTTTTTCAGGAAGTTCATTCTTTCAGCTTGTTCCTTAGTGAAACGTACAGTGTTTGGATATACTGGTATTGTGTATGGGAAGTATTGTTTTTCACTTTCAGTAGCTTTAAGTAACAATAATGGGTCGGTATTTGGAACTGCATCAGTTACAACCCATCCAAATCCACCAGGCATTACATGCTTACTTATATATTCTACAGGATTTAAACCTTCTACTTTAGATTCTCTAGTATAAGTTTTTCTTGATGCATCATCGAAATACCAGTTATAGTCAAGTATTCCAAGGAAGTTACTCAATCCGCAAATTCCTTCTACGTTTTCATCAACTTTTCTGAAGAATACATCTGCCCACCTAATCATAGCTTCCGGATATTTACATTTATTTGTTAATGCAAATGAACCAGTGAAAACTCCAGGATACTCTGCTGTTACTTTCTTGTTGTTACTTGCGGAAGTTAATGGTGAAATTAACTCATATGGAGCAGATTGACCGGGGTTTAATGATGAAGATAGTGAGATTGCACTTATGCCCATAGTCCCTTCCTTATACTTGGCTATATATTGCTGCATAGTTTGAGTAAACATATCATGGTCGAGTAAATTCTCTGAATAAAGCCTTCTCATATATGCAAGGTAGTCTTTGAAGGCAGGTTGAACAGGGTTAAATACAACTTTATTGCCAACAAGATCAAAGCCTGCTCCACCGGCCTGACCACTGAAGGCAGCATAGAATATTGGATGCAATATTCCACCGATACTTCCAGCACCGGCAGGGTTCTGTTTCCAATAGGATAATGGTATTTCATCATTCTTGCTATTTCCATTTGGATCCTTTTCTTTGAAAGCTTTGAGCACATCATAGAACTGGTCTACAGTTGTAGGTTTGCTCATCCCAACATTTGCTAGCCATTCCATATTAATGTACAAAATATTTGCTGCCACTGTCTTAGTTCTCACTATATAAGGTAAAGAATAAATATGTCCATCAGTTGCTGTTATTGCTTTCCTTATATCGGGATTTTCAGTAAGTATCTTTTTAATATAAGGTCCATATTTATCAATGTACTTATCCAGCTGTAAAAATACCCCCTGAGGTCCATAAGTTTCTTCATCCTGTATGGTTATTCCGCCTTGATAGAATACATCAGGATAATCACCACTTGCAAATGTCAGGCTCTTTTTTTCCGGATAACCTGTTGCTAATGGAGTATCAAAGTCAAAGCTTATATTTGTAAGCTTTTCCATTCTCTTAAATACTTCCATGTCTTTCCATTCGCCATGGAGCGGACTCTTTGATCCCATAAGCTTTAATGCAACTTTCTCTTTTGTAATAGGGAATCCAGTAGCGTTAATGTAAGCAGGAATATCATCTTTCTTTGCAGTTGCTTCTTGATTCTTCTGCGTTTGTTCTTTTGTAGCTTCCTCTGCCGTAGTAGTTGTGATCTCTTTTGAGCTAGTTGCTTTTTCTATAACAACACACCCAGCCATGCTTCCTGCAACCATCGCAAGGATTACAACGATTGGCAGCAGATTTTTCAATGCTTTGAACTTTTTCATTAACTAATAACCTCCTTAAAAATTTTTTACTAATATTATCTTTTTTGTAAAAACCTGTTGTCGTTTATCCTTTAATAGCACCTACCATAATACCCTGTACAAAATATTTTTGTATGAATGGATATGCTATAAGTACAGGGGCGGTAGATACTATTATGACCGCATATTTAATCATATCTGCAATTTTAGCCTGCTTGGCAATTGCTTCGATTTCTTCACCGGTTTTCATCATCTCGGTGCTCATTTCATTTAGAATAAGAATTTCTCTCAATATAAGCTGCAAAGGAAACTTTTCTCTGTCTGATATATACATCAATGCTAGAAAATAGCTGTTCCAGTGACTTACCCCGTAAAACAAGGCAATAACTGCAATAATTGGAGTAGAAAGAGGCAAAACGATTGTAAGGAATAACCTTGTATTTGAACAGCCATCTATTTCCGCTGCTTCTTTCATTTCATTTGGTATATTTGATTGGAAATATGTCCGTGTTATTATAATATTATACATACTTGCAGCTCCTGGTAGTAATAATGCCCAGATTGTATCCCTCATGCCAAGGCCTTTAATAATAAGGTATGTGGGAATAATACCGCCACTGAAAAACATTGTAAAGGTAAAAAGGCCCATGAAAAGATTTCTTCCATAGAAATCCTTTCTTGATAAAGAATAAGCTGCAGGGAGAGTCACAATAATATTTACTATAGTACCAAAAAAAGTATAAAAAATGGTATTTCTATAACCTGTCCATATTTCCTTATCTTTGAATACTCTCAGATACCCGTCAAAACTTATGCCTTTTGGCAGAAGCAAAACTTTGCCTTGATTTACCAGGTCTGGGTCGCTTATAGAGGCACTAAGTACAAATATCAATGGATATATTTCTACTATCAGGACAAGGGTCATAATAATAACATTTATTATATTAAAAGCTTTATCAGATTTTGATTCTTTAATTACACTCATATCATGTTCTTCCTCCTTGTATAATAGTTCCTGTTTCTGTACACAGCCGCAAAGCTGGTATCAGGGACTCATTACTTTATTCCGTACCAATTGTATATATTGTACCTATTACCACAGACTTGTTTCATTCAGCTTTTTCGCAATATTGTTAACTATTATAAGTAAAGTAAAATTAATTACCGAGTTAAAAAACCCTACTGCCGAAGAAAAGCTGTATTGAGCATTCAATAAGCCCATCCTATATACATATGTTGATATTACATCAGAAGTTTCCATATTTAACGAATTCTGCATGAGGAATACCTTTTCAAATCCTACATTCATAATGCTTCCACTGTTAAGAATCAGTATAATAACCATCGTTGGCATTATTCCAGGTATATTAATATGCCTTATACGTTGAAGCCTCGTTGCTCCATCTACTATTGCAGCTTCATGCAGTTGAGTATCGATTCCACTTAAAGCTGCAAGGTATATAATTGAGCTCCATCCGGCACTTTGCCAAACTCCAGTCCAAACATATATACTTCTAAACATGCTGGGCTTAGACATAAAAGGAATCGGTTCTCCTCCAAGAGCTTTTATTATGCCATTAATAATACCATTGGAAGGTGCAAGAAATGCAAGGATCATACCTACCATTACAACTGTTGAGATAAAGTGTGGGGCATAAGTTACATTTTGTACAAGTTTCTTAAATTTCTCATTCTTCAATTCATTAAGTAGTAATGCCAGTATTATAGGTATGGGAAAACCTGCAGCCATGGAATATAAAGCAATTCCTACAGTATTTTTTATCAAAAGATTAAAATAATAAGATTTGAAAAAATAGTTAAAGTGTTTCATACCTGTCCAGGGACTTCCCCATATTCCTTTGGTAGCAATAAAATCCTTAAATGCTATCTGTATACCATACATAGGGCCATAATGAAATATTAGGAAGTATAATAATGCCGGTAATATAAATATATATAATTCATAGTTTTTAATTACTTTTTTCCATACATTATTCCCTTTTTTTATAGGTTTTATTATTGCATTTGCATCAAGTTTTGTATCAAGACTTGCAACTGTATTTGTGTTTTGCATCATATCTTAAGCTCAGCTCCCTTTTTATACAGCTTTCTGGTTTATGTTGTTTGTTTTTCTGAAGAGGTAATCACATTGACTCACAAGTAAAGAATATCATTGAAATATAAAAGTGTAAATTAGTTTTTGTGGAAGATATTTGTTTTTGTTGCATATAGATTATAATTATTAAATAGAAAATAGAGCGTTAAGGAGAATAAAAGAGATTTTAAGGGATTAATCAATATTTTTTATACAAAAGCACTTCACCTCTTCAACTACCTATTGGTTTTCTTTGCAGTTGTTTGTTTTTCTTGCAGAATACAGTTCCCTGTACTGACCAGGAGTAATTCCTTCAGTTTTCTTAAATTTCTTCATGAAATATGTCAAATCAGTATATCCAATCTCCTGAACAATGCTTTTTATTGGCATATCAGTAGTACTTAAAAGTTCTCTTGCTTTTTCCATTTTCAAATTTATAACATAATCGGTAAATGTATAATTTGTTTGTTCTTTGAAAAATCTGCTTAAGTAATAAATTGAAAAGCCGAACTCATCAGCTACACTTTCCAGGCTTAGATTAACATCATCAAAGTTTTTGTTAATATATTCCAGTATCTGGTTGTTTAATTCTTCGCTTTTAGTATTCTTTCTTTCTTTTATATAATCGCACAACTTTGTAACAATTATTTTAGTTTCCTTTTCCAGTTCTTCTATTGTTGTGAACTTCATTAATTCTTCTATATCATAATCTACATTGGTTATTTTCATTTCATTAATAGTCTTTATTATCATATTTACTATATCATAGTAAATGTACTTTATCATTAAGACAGAAGACTGGTTTTTAGCCACATTGTTAAGCATTATCTCCAGTGCTTCAATAGCCACAGCTTTATCGCCTTGTTTCAAGCTCTGCACAAATCGCAGTTGGTCTTCTAATGGATACCAAAATTGCTGCTGCTGAGATTTTACAATATCATTAAACATTAATATGCCCTGTCTGCTTCTGACTTTATTCTCTTCCAGAGCAGCATAAGCTTCAATAAAGGAACGGTTTATTTTATTCATATTATTATATAGTTTGCCTCCGCCAATAACAACATTTTCCTCGGTTGCATCTTCCAACAACTGCTTTATCTTATAGGTAAACTGCAGGTAATCTTCATCCTGATCCTGACTGATATTTAGGTTAAGGATTAAAGCTATAGAATCATCTTGAAATAATTCTACAGGATATACATAACCATCTGCGTTGAACTTTTCTTCTATAACCTCAAACACCTTATCTTTAAACACCCTGGTATGCCTTTCTTCAGTTTTTATTCTTTTATCCACTATTGCCACAGCAAAAGAAAATCCAGTTAATTTAATATTGGAAAACACAATAAGACTCTTCATGGTTCCTTCATTAAGTACTTCACCTTTTAAAAGCTTTGTCAGGATCTGCTCTCTTATAAATGGTCTCTGCATATTTATCTGTGCTTGCAAGCTCTTGTTCTGCATTATTGCAGTTTCAACAGTGTGACCAATTCTTTCTATCTCATCCCTTCTCTTATTTCTATTACTCATGTTCTTATTCTTATTACTCTTATTCCTATTACTTTTATTCCACATGCTCCTATTCCACTTGAAACCTCTTATAATATCAAGACAATTATTATAGTTATTATTAGAATAATTATTTGAATCATTACTGGAATAATTATTAGAATCATATAATAAATCAGATGTTTCATCAAGTGATACATTATATGATTCATTTGGTTCCGGCCATTGAAGTGTAATAAAATTCATAAGTTTTCCGATAGGTTTGTAAAGTTTGGTTGAAAAGGCAACTGCTAATATAGCTCCGAATGCAAGTATTATTAAAAACGCCTCAAGTATTAGTGTCTTAACATTTATTAACTGCTGAAAAAACTGTGCTCCAGGTATTGCAGCTACAAATTTAAGGCCTGTATTTTCTGAAGTTTGAATTATTAAAGAAACATTTTTATTTCCAAACTTTGCATCCATTATGCCGTTTTTCTCAGTAGTCCTTATAAAGTCTATATCTTCCGATGCCAATTTAAATGATTTATTTTCAGATAATAATACTGAATTGTTTTTATCCAGAATTATCATACTTCCTTTTATATTACCAATAAAATCCTTAAACAAAGCTCCTATAGTTGACTTCTTTATAAGGAAAATAATTGCTCCATAAGGGTCATAGTTGCCATAGGAAACAGGGTAAATATAAGTTATTAGTTCTACATTTTGGGAATTAGCCAGGCTAAGTTTTTCTTCTCCTATAAATTTGGAGAATTTTAATGCTTCTATTTCATTAATAAAGTTTTGTTCTGCTTTTTTATCATATTTATAGACATTTCTTGCAAGAGTAGATAAAGTACTTTGACCACTTGCAGAATATACATTACCTGTACATTTCAAGTACATATAATAATCGTCAATAAAGGCATTTTGCGCTTTATACATTCCCAACTGATAAAGGCCTTCTAATCTTTTATATTCGTTGCTGCTCATATTATTAGGGGTTAGTTTATTGTCAACATTTATTCTCAAAGCAAGGTCTTCCAGTTCCTTAATCCTTAAATCCAAATTATTCTTTAACTGGGCTAACTTATATTTATTAGAAGCTTCAATCTCTTTCCGTATATTTACAACTGAAATGTTATATAACAAACCTGTCATTATAATTAGAGGGGTAGCTACAATAAGGAAATATGAAATTAAGAGCTTATATTTATATAATGTGTCTGTCTTCACAATTTTCCCAAGCATAATAACAACCTCCGATTTAAGAGAGATGCATCATTCCTTAATACAATTGGACATTCCTCAACATTAAAAGAATACCTCCTACTTGTGAGAGGTGTGTCCCTTCTCTAATTATATAAGTATGCATCTTAAAAGGCAAGCCGTTTTTTTGTGGGAGCATACAACTCATCTATTCACTCAGTTCTCCCCACTCCATATAAAGAGAATCAAGGTTAAGATTAAGTTCATCCTTTTCTTCCAGAAGAGTTTGAAGGCTTTCGTAGTCACTTGCCCTCTGCTCCATTTCTATTTCAATATCCTTAAGCCGTTCCTCAAGAATCAATATATCTCTTTCAAGCTCACGCAATCTTCCGGCAACCTGTCTTTCTCTCTTGGACTTCCACCCCTTGTTTTCAATGGCTTTGTTATCTTTATTTTTTTTATTCTTTTCTGTATTGTTATTCTTTTCTGCATTGTTATTCTTTTTAGCATTGTTATTCTTTTCGGCATTGATATTCTTTTTAGCCTTGATAATTACTGTCTCTGTAGTTTTATTATTATTTACCGTTTTCCACTTTCTGTATGATTCATATGTGCCTCTAAAGTCAGATATGCTCCCATCTTCCATGTCCCATATCCTTGTGGCAAAGCGGTTTACAAGATATCTATCATGGGAAACAAACAACAATGTTCCATCATATCCATCAATAGCTTCCTCTATCCATTCCCTTGAGACAATATCAAGATGGTTTGTAGGTTCATCAAGAATCAGAAGGTTTATATCGCTATTCATTAGAATACATAGTTTTAATCTGCTTTTTTCACCTCCGGACAAAGTGCTTACCTGCTTGAACACTTCCTCACCTTTAAAATGATATGCTGCCAGACGGTTTCTTGCAGCTTCTTCACTCACAATAAGGGCATTCCTCACAGTATCAAGAACAGTTAGTTCAGGATTATCAAATACAACAATTTGAGGAAGGAATGCATACTTTATGCTTGTCCCAATCCTTGAAAAACCTGAATCAGGAGTCTCTTCCCCTGTTATTAGGCGAAGTAATGTTGTTTTACCGCATCCATTATTGCCAATAAGACCTATCCTGTCTCCTTTTTCTACAGTAAGGTTTATATCATCTATAATACATCTGGCATTAAATGATTTGCGCAGTCCCTTTATAACAATAACATCATTACCTGCAAACCTTATCCCCTTGAATACGGATTTGATCCCTTTTTCTCTTGTTGGCCTATCTGTCCTTTCCATTTTTTCAATTCTTTTTTCAATAGCAAAAGCTCTCCTGTGCATGGAGGGGTTATCCGCTACACTTGCCCATTGATGCATTTTTCTTGCAGCTTCTTCAAGCTGCCTGATTTTTCTCTGTTCCTGCTCATATTGCTGGAGTTTCTGCAAGTATCTGGATTCCTTTTCTTTTACATAATAACTGTAGTTTCCTTCATAAAACTCCGCTTTTCCATCTACAATTTCAACAATTCTCTGTACTACTCTGTCAAGGAAATATCTGTCGTGGGATATTGCCAAAACCGTACCTTTATATTGAGAAAGATAATCCTCCAGCCATTCCGTCATATTAATATCCAGATGATTTGTGGGCTCATCAAGAAGAAGTATTACAGGGTTCTGCAATATAATTCTTCCAAGATTAATCCTTGTCTTTTCACCGCCGCTCAAATGGATAAATAATCTATCCTGCATATCCTTGTCAATACCTAACCCGTTGCAGATTTTTGCAATATCACTATCAATGGTGTAACCACCCATAGCTTCAAATTCAGTCTGCAGAACACCGTATCTTTTTACAATTGATGGTTGTGAAGATAAAGCTGAAGAAACAGCTAAAGAAGTATTCGAAGCAGCATTCGAAGTAGCATTCGAAGAAACAGCCATCAATTTCTCAAGTTCCTTCATCTCATTCTTAATATTTGATAGTCTTTCAAAGGATGTCTTCAATACATCCAACACTGTATAATCATGTGGATATTCAGGTATCTGGTCAAGTATACCGGCTTTACCCGATAAATTTACAGTACCATCATCATATGCTTCCACCCCCGACAATATTTTGAATAAAGTCGTCTTCCCTGCTCCGTTTTTCCCAAGCAAGCCAACTTTTTCACCCTTATACACCTCAAAAGTCATGCCTTTTAAAATGTGCTCCGATCCATAATATTTATGCACTTCCCGCACAGCAATATCCAAAGCAACCACTCCAATCAAAATCGCGTCCAATATGTTTGAAACGCATTTGAAACACACTAATAAAAGGATATCAATGAATCAGTAGATATGCAACTATAAGTTATTATATGTGTGCATTTACTGAATTTGATGAAGTATTTACCAGGGGCTGTCGTTACAGTGCTTAGAGCCTTTAAATTCAGCTACAGGCAAAATCAAACTCACAAAATAATCTGAATAAAAGAATTGTAATTATTTTGTTCAAACACTAATTTTGCTCTTCCTTCGCTCAGATACTGAGAAACTCTTCAGCATAAAAGGAATACCTGTTACTTGAGAGAAGAGTTACCCCTGCCTAGCTACAGAACTTTCACTTATGCCACTTACCAATATTTTCTTCAAATAAATTAAATGCACCCTTAATATACCGTATTTAATAATATGCAGAAAATTCATACTTGAATTTTTTATTCATTTTCAGTTTGACAAAGAATTAACAATGTTCTATTCTTAAAATATAACATAATGATAACTAAAAAAGCAAAGACTATTCCATAGTTTATAACTATTTTGTAGTTCATAACTATTTTATAGTTTATAACTGTTTTGTAGTTCATAACTATTTTGTAGTTTATAACTATTTTGTAGTTTATAACTATTTTGTAGTTTATAACTGCCTTGTAGTTTATTACTATCCTATAGCCTGAAATATATTAATCTGGAACATATTAATTATAATATTTAATATTGGAGGTAAAATTATGTGGGAACAAAATATTAACATTAATGAAGTAAGAGAAATTAGATGTAAGACTACTGCTTACCTTGGAGCAGGAGCCATGGAAAAAATGAATGATATCGCAAAAGAGCTAAAAAAAATGGGCGCAGACAAGATTATTGCAGTTACCGGCAAGTCTTCATATAAGAAAACCGGTGCATGGGATTATGTGGAGAAAGCATGTCTTGAAAATGCGATCGACTGGATTATATTCAACAAAATTTCACCCAACCCATCATCAATTGATGTTGATGAAGCAACAAAAATGGCTATTGACTTTGGAGCAAAAGCTGTTATTGGTATAGGGGGAGGAAGCCCTATAGATGCTGCCAAGAGTGTTGCTATAATGGTAAACTATCCTCAATATACAACAGCCGACCTTTATGAATATAAGTTTACTCCTGAGAAAGCTCTGCCCCTGATTGCAGTAAATACAACACATGGTACCGGGACAGAGGTTGACAGATTTGCAGTTGTAAGTATTCTTGATAAGCAGTATAAACCCGCTATTGCATATGATATAAGTTACCCTCTATATGCCATAGATGATCCTAAACTTATGTTAGGTCTGCCTAAAAGCCAGACTATTTATACATCTGTAGATGCTGTAAATCATATTGTTGAAGCATGTACCAGTGTAGTAGCAAGCCCATATACAGTACTTTTAGCTAAAGAAACAGTACGTCTGATAGAGAAGTATCTGCCTAAAGCCCTTGAAAATGGTCAGGATCTTGAAGCAAGATATTATCTGACATATGCATCAATGATTGCAGGTATCTGCTTTGATAACGGTATGCTTCACCTAACTCATGCTCTTGAGCATCCCTTAAGCGCAGTCAAGCCTGATCTGGCTCATGGTCTTGGATTGGCTATCCTGCTTCCCGCAGTAGTAAAGAACATATATCCTGCATGTGGGGAAATTCTTTGCGATGTTCTGGCTCCTATAGTACCAGGTCTCAGTGGGCAAGCTTCAGAAGCTGAAAAGGCCAGCAAGGGAGTTAAAAAATGGCTGGCAAACGTTGGAATTACAGAGACTCTATCAACTCTTGGTTTTACAAAAGCTGATGTAGATAAGCTTACTCATCTTGCGTTTACAACACCAAGCCTTGGACTTCTTTTGAGCTTATCACCTGTAAAAGCAACAGAAGAACTGGTAGCAGGAATTTATTCAGAATCACTATAAGTATTATCGCGAGTATTATTGTGAGCTAATCAAGAGTAGCGTTATGTGTATAATATAGGTTAATCTCACAATTTGATATAAATTGAGCATATATTCATTGGATGGCTATAATTTTAAAACCTTGTGCCCTTTTTGGATGCAAGGTTTTTTCTAATCCTAATTTAATATTTCTTCATATTTGATAGATGCACCCAATAATCAATCAGTCATTTGACATGTTTTGGCAACACTATTCAGCTACTTTGTATGAATAAACTACTTACCATTAGTAAATAATTACTGCTGAATAGCTTTTTGTTATATTAATATAATATTATAAAGTATATAAGGCAAAATGGAGGGGTTCTTTGACAGGTTTCTATAATGAAAAAAGATGGGTAAAGCTATCTTTAGCACTTATCATTGCACTTTTTACTATAATAAATGTATATTCAGTACTCAGATATAATGATTATTTTCTGCTGGGAAGTATTGAGAAGGCTGATAATGACGATGTGAAGTATATAGGAAGTGCTTGGACACTTTTAGAAAAGGGTATGCTTACATATCACGATGTTAACGTCCCTACTGTTTACATAATGCCAGGCCATACCATTATAATCGCAGCCATTACGGGAATATTCGGAAAATATGGCGGGATTACAGCTTTCAGGCTGTTTCAAGTTCTGCTTCAAGCATTGTCCATACTTTTAGTATTTTTAATCGGCAGAACAGTTTTTAACAGTTCAGTAGGTATTATAGCAGCATTTATAAATGCAACATACGTTTCTGAAATATTTGTTACCGGGACAATACTTACTGAGGTTGAATTCAAATTCCTGCTTCTATTGCTTGTATATATATCAATTAATGCAATAAAGACAAAAAAAACAAGGTATTATATAGAAGGTGGTATAGTGTGGGGTATTGCATGCCTTTTCAGACCTACAATTGCATTATACCCAGTTGCAATACTGGCAGCATGGCTTATATACAAATACTCTTTCAAAGAAATATTTAAATTCAGCATCATAGTCTTGGTGATTTTTGCTGCTATTATGTCTCCATGGTGGATCAGAAACTACATTGTCTTCAATAGATTTATTCCTCTTACCCTCTCATCCGGTAATCCATTTTTGCAGGGGACATACATAAATTATGACCAATCCAAGGATTATACACCATACACCCCTAGCAAGGATGTAATAGAAACTAATGAAATTGAAATGAAAACAGGAATATATCGATTGAAAACATATTTTGTAAAATATCCCCTAAAATATATATATTGGTACACTTTTGGGAAATCATGGTACTTATGGAACTACCCTTTTTACTGGAAGGAAATCTTCGGTATATCTGTAACAATGGCAACAGTGCACCATCATTTAATTCTAATTGCAGGTATACCAGGAATTATTTCAATTTTTGGTAACAAGAGCCTTGAAGGGATATTTTTAATAACGGTAATATTGTACTTTTCTCTTTCATACTTACCCTTTTACACATTTTCAAGGTACTCTTATCCTATGATGCCGCTAGTAATGCTTTTTTCATCATATGCAGTATTCAAACTGTATAAAGGAATATCCGCAATGTGCAGGACTGTCCCCTGAATGTACAGGACTGTCCCCGAATGTACAGGACTGTCCCCGACTAAGAATTAGTCCTATTCAGAATTAATCAGAATTGAAGAACTGTCCCCGTCTGGAAATTAACCATAGGGCCTTCATATAATTTTGAAAGACCTGGTATGCTTTTAAAATTATCGGGTACTACAAGAGATGCATCTTTGTTGAAAGTATATATGCTCGCTGTTGATAACAATGTAGCTGCAAATTCCGAACATGTATATCTGTTTTTCATCTTTAAAGGTTTATTAATCATGATCCCTAAGAGAGCTGCAAAATTATAATGATATTTATAGCGGTTATTACCATAGCACTTAATAAGTTCAACAATCACATTATATTTTTCCTCGCTAACATCCAGAGAATATATGCAACAAGATGCATTTTTAAAATATAGGTAAACCCCTTTATTAAGCTCCTCTCTTATGAATCCTCCAATTAAAGGGAATCGTATATACCTTCTTCCAAAGCTATAGAAATATTCCATTCTTTCATCGACACATATAGAAACATGGTTGTATTTCGCATGCGTATAAAATCTTATAGTTTTCATAACTAAAGAATCTGTATGAGCAAGCATTATATATATTTTAGGCAAATATTCAACCTCCGTGAATTCAGAATTTATAAATGTTACAAAAAGCCATGTGAGTACAGTTGTGAATACAGTTGTGGGAGAGTTCAAATTGATTTACTATTGCCTCTAAAGCGTTTAACAAGATTTTTCAGCACATTGTAATTTTCAAAATAGCTCATATTATAGGTTACCTCGTTCTCTCTGGGCACTGTAAGAATTTCAAGATGGTTGATTCCATCAGGATAGCATTTGTATTCATACGTCCTCTCAATTCCATCAACATCAAGTAGCTTTACCCATATAAAAGTTGGGAATGTTCTCAATGCTTCAGTTATACCTTCTTCAGTCTGTACATCCCGACTGTTTATACTCAATATGATATCACCTCTCCTGATCCCAATTCTCCAGGCATGACTGTCAGGAAGAACATCTAGTACTCTGACTCCTCTGCGTACAGGTATAAACAAAGGTGAATTATTCATTTCACGATAACGGCCATATAAGAAAATAAACTCGTGTCCTCCCAGAGCAAACAGAGCACCCATAACCTTAAATAATGAAATATTTCTGGAAATAACAGCCAGGATAAAAAGCAATATACTATATATAAGGAGCCATATAGCTGTTTCACGGCTTTTATTTTCCGGCTTCCTTGCTATGGCTATATCAGTATAACACAAAGCTGAAACTGCACAGTCCAATCCTATTGCTAAAGCACCTGCATGTACAGCACTAGAGTTAAATAATGTCCACCAGTCAACTTTTATGGTGTTTATGCTATTTAACGTTACATCTCCAAACCTTTGAGCCAGAAAGGTAAGAAATATAACAGGTACAGGCCAGATTCTTCTGGTTATAAATGCGCCGGCAATACTCTGTCCATGCTTAATGTAAACAGGCTCACAATCCCTGCCTGCTCCGGCAAATACCAATATACTTTCAAAAAAGTGCATTACTGCAACCAATGCCAGCAATGATGCTACATCAATATTTGAAATTTTAAAGGCCACTGCTATTAAAGCAAGTAGAGCAGCTGAATAAGATATACAAATAAATCTAATATTAAACAATATTAATACTGCCATAATAATTAATAGGTACTCAAATACTTCAGGTGCAAGTGTTATGCCTGTAGAAACTACTATTACACCGCCAAAGAAACCTATTATTGACCCATAAAACATCATTTCTTTTATAGTATTCCATATCCCTCTGGATGGCACTCCCAGCCAATTAGTGACTATGCCCATTTGTTTTTCATGTTGCATTTTAATAAGCAATACAACAATTACATAAATAGGTATAAATCTATAATTAATAATAAATGCTGACAGTAATTCTCTTGCTACTGCCGATAGAATATATATTAAAGGCAAATTTATTCCACTCCTACTCCTGCTGCAATATACATATTCAAATTATTTCACTCAAATAAGTAATAAATCTTTATTTGTATACTATTGTTCTCAAAAAGTTAACAAAAAAACAAACTTTTATTTGCAAAGCCCTGTAACGCAAGCGTTGAAGAGCATTTTTCGAGAACATATAAAACCTAAATTAATCGCAACACACGCTGGGTACATACATTATTTAAAAATGCACCCCCACACGCTTGTATGTTTGCAGCTATACACTACGATATGCTATAATTATATAACATATTTTTATTTAAACAAGGGGAGATATCTTTGTCAGACTTTATTATAAATTTTATTAAAGAAAGTCCATATATACTTGCTGATGGGGCAATGGGAACATATTTTGCCGAAACCAGCGGAATAAGTGCCAAAAGATGCGAATTCGCAAATATTGAAGCACCAGAAATAATAAAAAGGATACATGAGGAATATATTGCTGCCGGTTCTCAGATTTTAAGGACAAACACTTTTGCAGCAAACACAATTTCTTTAAAAACAGATTTTGAAACTATAAAAGAAATTTTAATAAAGGGATTTGAAATAGCCAGCTCTGCTGCGAAGAATAAAGGTGTGCATGCAATTGCGGATATTGGTCCAATACCTGAAGCTGAAGGCCATGATACTCTTCAGGAGTATAAGAATATTGTTGATATTTTCTTTGAGTGTGGAGCAAAAAGTTTTATTTTTGAAACTTTCAGTTCTTATGAAAAGCTTATTGAAGTTTGCAAATATATTAAAAGAAGGGATAGCACAACCTTTATTCTTACCCAATTTGCAGTAAGTCCTGATGGTTATACCCGTAAGGGGATTTCAGGGAAGAGAATCCTGGCAGCTGTATGCAATTCCGATGTAATAGATTCATATGGATTCAACTGCCGTTCAGGCCCCATGCATCTTTTAGAATATGTGCGTAATCTTAATATTCCTGCGAAACATCTTGAAATGTTGTCAATAATGCCCAATGCAGGGTACCCGACTACTGAAAATGAACGTACACTTTTCTTAAACAATCCTGAGTACTTTGCACACATAATGGCTGATATAAAGAATCTTGGTGTAAAGATTTTGGGGGGCTGCTGCGGAACTACTCCACGCCATATATTGGAAACAGCAAAAGCCCTCGGCAACCGCAGAGAAACCTCTATCCGTGTTGATGCAATAGCAAAACAAGAGTCAACCCGGGTAAAAGTCAAAAACAGCTTTCGTGAGAAGCTTGACTTGGGTGAATTAACTATAGCTGTAGAGCTTGATCCTCCTATAAATGCAAATATAACTAATATGATAGAGGGAGCAAAAGCCTTGGGGGAATGTGGAGCAGATATAATAACAATTGCCGATTGTCCTCTTTCCAGAGCAAGAGTTGACAGTTCTATTCTTGCATCCAGGATAAAACGTGAAACAAACATGGAAACTCTCCCGCATTTAACCTGCAGAGACAGAAACTTAAATGCAATAAAAGCATTACTGTTAGGTCTGCATATAGAAGATATACGAAATGTGCTGGCAGTTACCGGTGATCCAATTCCTGAAGCTGAAAGAGGCGATGTTAAAGGAGTCTTTAACTTAAACTCTTATATGCTCACTGAATTTATAAGAGAACTGAATCACACTGAGTTTGCCAACGATGAAATTTTTATTGGTGGAGCTCTTAATGTAAATTCTGTAAATTTTGATGTTGAATTGAAAAGGGCTGAAACCAAGGTCAACAAGGGAACTGAATTTTTTCTAACTCAGCCGGTTTTCGGTCAAGAAGCGGTTAGTGCTTTGATTAAAGCAAAAAACACCCTTAATGCAAAAATTCTCGGTGGTATTCTTCCTATTGTAAGTCACCGTAATGCAATTTTCCTGAACAACGAAATACCTGGCATTAAAGTTCCTAAAGATATTATAAGGCAATTTGAGGGAAAGGAGCGAGATGAAGCTGAATCTACAGGTATTAATATAGCTATTGAAACATGCAAAAAAATCTTACCCTATGTTGATGGGTTCTATATTATAACACCTTTTAACAGGTGGAGGATGGTATGTGCCATTATTAAAAAAATCCGCAATGCTTAGTACTACTGTGCCAATTTGGAAAGCGTTGTCTTCCGGGATAATTTTGATAGTATCGGGAAGATATCGCATAGGGAAATGTCTCTATAGAAGGCTTGCGACCCTTCCCTCAGATATATTCCTTACGAGCCAGCAAAAATTACCCTCCAGAAATGCGCTTTCCATTGGCAACATAACACTGAATTCATAACTTTATAATTATTTCCTTAATAAGTTTCACAAAATCACTGGTTGCCCGGTTTGCTACCTGTACTACATCCCTGTGACTCAGGGGTTTATTAAGTACACCGGCAGCCATGTTGGTTATGCAGGATATGCCAAGAACACTGATTCCTCCATGGTTGGCTGCAATAACTTCAGGAACTGTTGACATGCCCACCGCATCTGCCCCTATTGCCCTTAAATAACGAATCTCTGCAGGAGTTTCATAGCTGGGTCCGGTCATAGCAGCATATACACCCTTACGAAGCCTTATAGAGAGCCTTTTGGCAGCTTTCTCCGCTTTTTCCATATGTTCCGGGTCATAAGCTTTAGTCATGTCCGGGAACCTTGGCCCAAAGCTTTCACTATTCATACTAATTAAGGGATTTACACCCATCAGGTTTATATGGTCTTCTATAAGCATTAAGTCTCCTGGACTAAACGACGTATTAATTCCCCCGGCGGAATTGGTCACAATTAGTTTTGTTATCCCCAGTTTTTGTAATACCCTTATAGGATAAACAACTTCATGAATACTATAGCCCTCATAGAAGTGAAACCTTCCCTGCATGCAAACAACGTGCTTTCCGGACAATGCTCCAAGAATAAGCTGTCCTTTATGACCTTCCACTGTAGATACCGGAAAATGAGGAATACTTTTATATGGTATAGTAGTCTGATTTTCTATATCTTCAGCCAGCAATCCAAGGCCTGAACCTAAAATTATACCAATTTCCGGCCTGTTTACATTTATACTATTTATGTTTTTTATATCTTTTATATCTTGTATGTCATGCATGCCTTCGATATCTTGCATGCTTTGTGTGTCTTGCGTGTTTTGTATGTTTTGTATGTCTTGTGTGTTTTGTGTGTCTTGCGTGTTTTGTGTGTTTTGTATATTATTTGCATTCTGTATATCTTGTATATACTTCAAGGAATCACTAATTTTCTTAGATAATAGTCTCATTTATTGCCTCCAGTATATTTAACTATCTTGGTAAAAGTGCATTTATTCCAAAAGCACTGAAAGCACACTCGTACTGATTGCTGAAAGCTAGTAGTCAGTTGTCGTCCAAGGGTGCACATAATTGTAGTATATCCGGTATATACCTTATCTATTCCGTTGCATAGTTATCAAAATAGCCTTGAATCAATACTATTGGAGTACCTTTATCACCACTTCCGCTCATAAGGTCACATAAGCTTCCTAAAAGATCGGTAAGATTTCTTGGGGTCGTCCCCAAAGATTCCGCCTTACCAACCATATTATTTCCCTTTTCTTTTATTTTTCTCTTTACGGCCTCATCTATTTCGCTTTTGTTCAGACTATTAAATTCATTATCTGCTACATATTTTAACTTAATTTCATTTGTTGTCCCACAAAGTCCATCTGTGTATCCTGGTGATACAACCGGATCTGCCAGTTCCCATATTTTCCCTACCGGATCTTTAAACGCCCCATCCCCATATACCATTACTTCAATATGCTTTCCGGTCTTTTCAATTAGTTTATTTTGTATTTCTATCACTGTTCTATTGCAGTCTCTAGGAAATAACTTTACCTTATCTTCTGTGGACATATTTGAACCAAGAAGTCCAAAATCAGGATTAAACCCACTGTCATTAACGGATTCATTTAATATTTCATCCAAACCATATACTTTCTTAGCACCTGAATTTAACAATATTCTTTTAGTTCTGCTGCGTTCATGAATGTTAGCTACTAATATTTCGCTGCTGTAATTCAGTGCTGCCTTTGGATCATTCGTAAGATATATATCTATATTACCATTCTGGGCAATTTCTTTGTAAGCCTTAATATAATCTATTCCCGTAAAAGGATGTACTACCTTTTCTCCAAAAAGCTCTCGGAATTTTTTCTCACTCAATGTATCAGTATAGGGATTTATCCCAAGCTCATCCATTTTATCTATATCAATAAGTCTGTTCCCTACTTCATCAGATGGATAGTTTAAAAACAAGTATATTTTTTTACCTGTCATTGCAATACCCTTAAGAATTATTGAAAATCTATTTCTGCTTAATATTGGAAACACCACAGCAATATCGCCATTAAATTTTCTATTTATATCAAAAGCAATATCGTTTATGCTGGCATAATTACCCTGTGCTCTTGCAACCAGAGATTCTGTAACCCCTATGACATCTCTGTCATTAAGATGGTAATTTTCTTCCTGTGCAGATTTTAAAATTGAATCAACTACAATATTTACGAGGTCATCCCCTGATTTTATTATTGGAGCTCTTATTCCCCTTGCTACCGTACCTACCGTTCTTGCCATAAAATTCCTCCTTGTTACTCCTTACATCTGAAACTTTTCAAGCTTTAAAGTATTAAATACAAAATAATTTATCATATACTATTATGCACTTAACTCCCAGAATAAGTATACAACAAGGACAACAATACGTCAAAAGTTTTTTTCAGCTTTTAGCAGCTTCGGATTGTCGGTTTATAGGTCTGTCTGTTTATCTGTTTATCCAGGCAGAAATATCCTCCATTACCTCGTCCCTGTTAATTTCATTTAAAATTTCATGTCTTGCACCCTGATAAAGCTTTATTTCAATATTTCTCATACCTATACTTTTATAGTTTTCATAAAGCTTTTTTACTCCAGAACCATATTTACCTACAGGATCCTGATCACCCGAAATAATCAATAAAGGTAGTTCATAAGGAATGCTGCCTAAACGCTCATCGCAATAAAGCTTTGCCAGGCCTTCGAAAAAGTAATAATAGAATCCTGCTGTAAAAACCTTGCCACAGTAAGGATCTTCATCATACTTTTTTACTTCAGCTTCATCACGGCTAAGCCAGCTAAAAGGTGAAACCGGATTTTTTATCATTTTGTTATAACTGCCAAAGCTTAATTTGTTAAGTAAGTAAGCCTTCTTTCTATCTCCGAAAACATTTCTGGATATTGCTGCTATTATTTTGCCTACCGCAACTTCAGAACCTTTAGTCATGGAAGAACCTGACAAAATTGTTCCGGAAATACTTTCCCCATATTTTATTATATACTCTTGAGCTACAAAAGAACCAAAACTATGTCCGAGAATTATTATCGGAATATCCGGGTGAATTTCTTTAATTTTTTTTGTAATTATATATTCATCCTCTACAATCCTGTTAAACCCATCTTCACCTATATAGCCTACCTCTTCTAATTTGCCTGCAGTTTTGCCATGACCTCTGTGATCATTGGCATATACTGCAAAACCCTTGCTATTCATATAAGAAGCAAACCTCCCATATCTGCCGGCATGTTCCGCCATGCCATGGAACACCTGTATTACAGCCCGGGGTTTACAACAATCGTTCCAGGAATAAACATAAATATCTTTGCTGGCATAACCATTTATATAGAATCCATTTTCCATACAAAATTCCCTCCATTTAGTACTATTTGAACACACAGCATTTGGCATAACCTATGCATATATTGCCTAAACATCCCATTTTACCGACCTCTCTACAGCATTCTTCCATCTTAAATATTTGTTCATCCTGATTTCATCACTCATTGCCGGAGTAAATACCTTATCAAGGGCCCACTTATCGGCAATCTCTTCTTTACTGTGCCACAGGCCTGCTCCAAGGCCAGCCAGATATGCAGCTCCCAGAGCCGTAGTTTCTGTTATTTGAGGACGCTTAACATTAATGCTAAGAATGTTTGCCTGGAACTGCATCAAGAAATCACTTACGCTTGCCCCTCCATCAACTTTCAATTCCTTTAATTCTATCCCCGAATCTATTTTCATTGCTTCAAAAACATCCATGCTCTGATATACTATTGATTCAAGAACAGCTCTAATTAAATGCTGTCGCTTTGTACCTCTTGTTATTCCTACAATAGTTCCTCTGGCATACATATCCCAATAGGGTGCACCCAGACCTGTAAAAGCTGGCACCATATATACTCCACCCGTATCAGCTACTTTTTCCGCTTCGATATCCGATTCATGAGCAGTTTTTATCAGCCCAATTTCATCCCTAAGCCATTGAATTGCCGAACCAGCATTAAACACACTTCCTTCAAGGGCATATTCAACTTCATTACCTATAACCCAGGCTATAGTATTTAGAAGATTATGCTCTGATTTTACAGGCTGTTTCCCTATATTCATAAGAATAAAACATCCTGTCCCGTAAGTGTTTTTTGCAGTCCCCACATCAAAACATGCCTGCCCGAATAACGCAGCCTGCTGGTCTCCGGCTATGCCGCTTATAGGTATGGGGATTCCTAATATTTCTTGAGAAGTGTCCCCTATTATACCGGATGATGGTACTACAGTTGGAAGCATGCATTCAGGTATTCCCATCTGTTTTAAAAGCTCCTTATCCCATTGAAGTTTCCTTATATTGTAAATCATTGTTCTGGAAGCATTTGAATAGTCCGTTACATGTAGCTTTCCACCTGTAAGATTCCATATAAGCCAGCTGTCCATGGTGCCTGCTAATAGTTCACCTTTACCAGCCCTTTCCATGGCTCCCGGAACATTTTCAAGAATCCATTGTATTTTTGTTCCGGAGAAATAGGCATCTATTACAAGACCTGTTTTTTCTTTTATTACATCCTGCAGGCCATCAAACTTTAATCTATTGCAAAGGTCGGCAGTTCTTCTGCACTGCCATACAATAGCATTATATACAGGTTTCCCTGTAATTTTATCCCATACAACTACAGTCTCCCTTTGATTTGTAATACCTATTCCTGCAATTTCATCAGGGGATATCCCCGATTCTTCAACAACACTTTTTAAAACTTCAAGCTGCCCTGTCCATATTTCCACCGGATCGTGTTCAACCCATCCGGGATGAGGATAAATCTGCTTAAAGGGTTTGTTTTTAATATTCTTTATGGTCACAGTTTCCATATCAAAAAGCACAGCCCTTGAGCTTGTGGTACCCTGATCAATTGTTAAGATATACTTCTTTTTCATTGAAATACCCCCTGGAGATCTATAGAAAATTTATTATTTGCCGGACAGATTACTTAGCATTAATTGTACAATAATTGCTGTTTAATAATTACTGTTCGATAATTGCTGTTCAATAATTACTGTTTAATAATTACTGTTTAATATATGCTACTAATATTTATTATTTTATATCAGTTTAGTGCAAATAACAACAATATCCTGAATATACAAGAATTATATATGGAATTTTGGGAAAACTACACTAGAAATATTTAATACACAAGGCAGGAATAACCCATGAAAAAAAGAAATATAAATATTTTGCTCATTTCCTTAAGTATCCTCATATTAATAACAGCAGGTGCTTTGAATCTGGGGCAGTATATTAAACCTAAAAATCCAGATAATAAAAATCTTGATTCTAAAAACCCTGACTTCAAAAAACCTGATTCTAAAAGTCCTGACATTAAAAATCCTGACTTTAAAAGTCCTGATTCTAAAAACCCATATTCTAAATTGGAATACCAAGGTGAAAGCAGCCCTGTAACCTACAGATTCCCAGGTGAGTTTGAAAATCAGCAGGCAATATGGATGCAATGGCCATCACAGATATATAACGAAAGCAGTCATCCTGTAAATCCTGTTATGATTAATATTATTAAAGCATTTGATCCATATATACGGGTAAATGTTGCATCACAGGATACCGATGAAATTGTTAGTATTGAAAATATGCTTAAGCAAAGCGGTTATACAGGCAGCAATGTTCATTTTTATGTTGTAAAGCACCTTTCTATATGGGCAAGAGATGTGGGACCAATTTTTGTAAAAGACAGCAATAATAAATTCCATGTTGTAGATTTTGTCTTCAACAATTATAGCAGAGGTGGAAGCCAGTATTATATAGACATAGAAAATCAGGTGCATAAACAAATAGCAAATTTATATGGTTATCCACTCATCAGTACAAACTTGATCTCTGAAGGAGGAGCTATTGAATCAAATGGCAAAGGCACATTAATGCTAACAGAGTCTGTAGCCCTTAAGCGCAACTCAAAACTCACCAAGCAGGAGATTGAAAACGAATATAAAAGGGTTCTGGGGGTGAGTAAAATAATTTGGCTGAAAAAGGGACTTGCAGAAGATGATAGTATAACAACAGGACATATTAACGAAATAGCCCGATTTGCAAACCCCGATACAATTCTCCTTGCTCAGGTTTTGCCAGCAGACAGATATACTAACTCTGATTCAAACGAATCTTATTTGAGACTTGAAGAAAATTATGACATACTGCAAAATGCTACTGATCAAGATGGAAAGTCATTCAAGATTATAAGAGTCCCCATGCCTCCTACAATTTATCAGAAGCCTGTTGAAACAGGTAAAATACCCGTGCGTAGTTATCTAAATTATGCCGTAACAAATAATGCTGTACTTATGCAGACTTATTGGAGACCAGGCCGTTCTGATACCCTTAAAGCTGCTGAAGATGATGTTAAGGCTATACTTGAGGGAGTATTTCCTGGACGTGATATAGTTGGAATTGATTCAGAAGCCCTAAACCTGTGGGGTGGAGGTATTCATTGTGTAACCCAGCACATGCCTGAATGCATATCCCAGTGATGAACTGGTGACCAGACCAGTTCATTATCATTTTTCACCGGCGAAAGCTAAAACAGATATACTGTCCTGTTGTTTAATTCATCATAAATAATATGTGCCTCAACATCAAAAACATACCTGAACAAATCTTTTGTAAGCACCTTTTCTGGTTTTCCTGAATCATAGATTTTCCCATCTTTAAGTGCATATATTTTGTTTGAGTATTTAGCAGCCTGATTTATATCATGGAGCACCATAACAACTGTCAGGTTCAAGCTTTCATTTAAGTCTTTTATTAGGTCTAAAATTCCCGTCTGATATGACACATCAAGAAATGTTGTGGGCTCATCCAGCAGCAATATATTTGTTTTCTGTGCAAGAGCCATAGCAATATATACTCTTTGTTTTTCGCCCCCGGACAGTTTTTTTAACAAACTTCCTCTAAAATCTTGAAGCCCCGTTTTCTCTATAGCCCATGATACTATTTCCTTGTCTTTTACTGTAAATTTCTGTCCAAAACTAAGGTGCGGGAATCTTCCAAACTTTACTACATCTTCAACTGTGAAGTCATCAGGTGCCTCTCTTACTTGGGATAGTATGGAAATTTGTTTAGCAACTTCTTTCGTATCCATTTTGTGTATGTCTTTACCATTCAAAAGGACTTTGCCGTCGCAAGGCTTAATTATTCTTGAAAAAGCCTTTAATATCGTTGATTTGCCCGAACCATTTGGTCCAATTATAGCAGATATTTTGCCTTTTTCAATCTCCATATTAATATTATTTATAACCAGTTTTCTGCCATAACCAAGTGATAAATTTTTCGCACATAATATCATTTTTTACCACCCCTTCTGCTTCTCCCCATTGCTAAAAGATACAGAAAAAATGGGGCACCAAGGGTAGACATAATAATTCCGACGGGTATTTCAACAGGACTAATGATAACTCTTCCTATTGTATCACAAATCATAACAGTAAAGGCCCCAAGAAGAATTGAAGCAGGAAGTAAATATTTATGATCGGCTCCTCCTGTTAAAAGCCTTGCTATATGCGGTACAATAAGCCCTACAAAACTTAATAGCCCTGCAACGCTTACTGCACTTGCTGCAAGAAGAGCTGATAAAATAATGAATATAAATTTCACTTTTTCAACACGAAGTCCAAGGCTTATGGCTGTTTCATCACCTAATAAGAGTATGTTTAGTTTTTTGGCTAACAGTAATGAAAAGATTGAGCCTAAAAATGCATAAGGGAGTATCATCTTAAAATGATGCCATGTTTTTGCAGATAATCCTCCAACCATAAATCCATAAACACCTATAGCTCTCTCAGGGTAAAATATCATCAATGCATTTATTCCTCCGCTTAAAATAGAGGAAACTGCAACGCCTGATAGTATAAGTCGTAAAGGCTGCAATCCCCCATCCCATGCCAATAGATATACAACTGCTGCAGTGCCCAGAGCACCTAAAAATGCAGCAATTGGTGCTATGAAGTAAAGGTTTGGAAATAATATAAAAATTATAAATGCTGCCAGCCCGGCTCCTGATGATATGCCGAGTATTCCGGGAGAAGCAAGAGGATTGCCCATAACCCCCTGCAATATAACACCTGAAAGTGAAAGGCATATTCCAACAAGAGCTCCTGTTAGAGCTCTCGGGAGCCTTACATTCCATATTACCTGGTGATTTGTCGTATCTTTCTCTACGAAAATAGCTCTGAATATTTCCTGGGGGGATAACTTGACAGCCCCGTTTTCCAAACTAATTATCAAACCTGCTAAACATAGAAACACCATTAGAACAAGAATAACTATGTTTTTAATATTCCTGTTATCTTTCAATATATTAAAGAAATTAGACTTCATGATTTATCCAACCTTGTTTATTGTTTAAAATAAAATACTCTAGCGGAATACTATATTAATACTATTATGCCAGTTTGGAAAGCGATGTCTTCCGAGATAATTTTTAATAGCGCTTTCCATTGGCAACATAACAAAGTAATATTAAGTAATCTAACAAATAATCTAACAAAAAATCTATCAGCAATCTATCTAAAAACTTCAGGGTACAGCGTTCTTGCCAGTTTTTCATAGGCTTCAGGATATCTTGTATTAGGTTTATAGGTATAAAGCTCCTTCTCAAGGTATATCAACCTGCAATTTCTGACAGCATCAAGAGAATTCCATGCGTTATTTTTTCCCAATTCAGTATCTATCATGTTTTTTGTTTCTTGTACGGTTCCGCCCATGCTTTCAACAAATATAAAGTCCGGGTTTTCTTCTATTATCTTCTCAAGGCTGAATATTTGGGTTTCTGCATCTAGTACTCCAAATCCTCCGGCTAGTCCACTGGCTATATTCATTGTCCCTAAATCTTCAAGCATTGAGCCTACAGAGGAATTCGGCAGTTTTACTGTAATTCCTCTTGATGTAGCAAATAGCAAAAGGATCTTAATCGTCTTTCTCTCATTACTGTTATTCTCTAGTTCATTATTTACTGTACCGTTAACCTCTGCCCCATCACCATTAATAATCCTATTACTTTCAGCTACTTTAAAAACAATTTCCTTTACCCTGTTTACAACCTCAACCCCGTTTTTAATATAAAGATCGTTTCTTCCTGTTAACTCAGTAAAAATCTTCAATACTTTCAGATACTCCATAACATTCTGATACTTTATTGCAATATATGATATTTTGTTTTGCTTCAGCATATCAATAAGATTATTTTGTCCGTTCATTGTGGGACTTAATATAACAAGGTCAGGCTCTAAAGCAATTATCTTTTCTATGCTTGCTGCTCCTGTTTTTCCAATGACTTCTGCATCCTTTGAAGGTTCTGGAACTGTTCTTTTACTTTCCACTCTGCCTATAACCTTCCCCCCTGCCAAATCCCACAATTCCAGGTATGAATCGTAAAGACAGACAACACGCTCAGGTCTTTTTCTAATGGTCACTCTATCATCAATAGCATCAATAAAAGATACAGTATCATCACTTATATCTATGTCATCAAGTATATCTACACTGTCAAATATATCTTTGCCATCATTTATATCTGTGTCATTCTTTTTTGAAATATGGCCATCATTTAGTATATCACTAGTACCTGATTGAACATAAGTGGTTTTTGCTTTATCTATAGTCTTATGTCCGCACCCATTAAGGAATATGGTAAGAACTAAAACAAAAGCTGATGATGAAATTTTTCTCTGCATATTTGTTTTTTCCATTGTTGCTTCATTCCTCTTGCATCTGCTTTTCTCATATTGGGATGCATTTAATTTAAGTGATGAAAATATTGGTAAGGGCTATATGTGAAGCTGCTGGTAAATATTTCTTTACTATTAAAAATGCACCCCTCATATTGTTACACTTTATTGCATTTTATTGTCTTCAGCCAAACAAATCCTTTTGTACTTTGTCCCAGCCTATCCTCTCTATCATAAGAGCAAGTCTCTCTCCATCCTTGGCATTTTCTTTGAAGTAGTCAATTATTTTTCCTGTTACTTCTTCAATCTCATCTACTTTGAATATTCTGTCAACACGTCTTCCTATTTGCCACTGTCTTCCAAACCTTCCTCCAATAAAAAGTGCAACACCTGCAGTTTCAACTGTTATAGCACCAAAGGGGCATGTTTTGGAACAAACAAGGCAATTCAAGCATTTGTCCCTGTTTATTTCTGTTTTATTTTCCACATATTCAATTGCTTTTGTTTTGCAGGCTCCTACACAGAGCTTGCAATTTTTGCATTTTTCTCTGTCTATTTTAACATAAGCCTGCCCCATAAAACCTATATCATTTAAAGAAGCCTTTGCACAATTATTTGGGCACCCTACCGCACCAATTTTAAGTTTTGCAGGCAGTTCCATGGCAAAATACTTTTCATGCAATTTCATGCAAATCCCCTGTGTATCAATAATGCCATGAGTACATACAGTACCTTTGCAGGGAACAATTGGTCTGACTCTTTTTCCCGTACCTCCATGCCTCATACCTGCATCTTTCAGTTCCTGCTTTACATTATCTATGTCCTCTTCCTTTATCCACGGAATTTCAACGCAAAGTCTTGTTGTAAAACCCATATAACCTCTGCCGTATTTTTCAGCTATCTCTGAAAGCTTCTCCATATTCCGGGAATCCATATTCCCTACGTTTGTTACAACTCTTACTGAGAAATAACCCTGTTGCTGCTGCGCAAGGAAGCCCTCTGATTTGAGTTTGGCTATTTGCTGCTTATCCATTTTCATCCCCCTGAAAACCTTTAATTATTCGTAATAATATACATATATGAAGATAATCAAACTATTTCTCGATTATAACATAGAATGCTAATAATGTGTAATGTAATTTTTAATCGAATTCTAAATCCATGTATGAAATATTCTTGTAAAATCTAGAAACTTCACTTAATTTAGTTTTTTACCCCTTTATCGAATACAAATAATTGAATAAAAAAATATGATGTGATAAAATTTTAGCAACAATTGTACATTATGATTAAGGGGGTTTTTTTATGGCATATGTTCCAGATGCAAACAGATATACCGAAATGAAATATAATCGATGCGGTAGAAGCGGCCTTATGCTTCCTGCTATTTCTTTGGGACTCTGGCATAATTTTGGCGGCGTGGATTCCTATGAAAATTCAAGAGCTCTGATACATAAGGCATTTGATCTTGGGATAACTCATTTTGATCTGGCAAATAACTATGGGCCGCCTCCAGGTTCTGCAGAAGAGAACTTTGGAAGAATACTAAAATCAGACTTCACAGGTTACCGTGATGAAATGATCATATCGACCAAAGCAGGATATAGAATGTGGCCCGGGCCCTATGGTGATTGGGGTTCCAGGAAGTATATTCTATCAAGCCTTGACCAAAGCCTTAAACGTATGGGCTTGGATTATGTAGATATTTTCTATTCTCACAGACCGGATCCTGAAACACTTCTCGAAGAAACCATGTCAGCACTTGATCAAGCTGTACGTCAGGGCAAAGCCTTGTATGTAGGAATATCTTCATATAGTGCTGAGCAGACAAAAAATGCTGCAGATATTTTGAAGAACCTTGGAACACCTTGTCTTATTCACCAGCCATCTTATTCTATGCTAAATCGTTGGATTGAAGACGGATTGCAGGATGTACTTGACTCTGAGGGAATAGGCAGTATAGCTTTTTGCCCATTGGCTCAGGGGCTTCTTACAACCAGATACCTTTCAGGCATACCTCAAGATTCACGTGCTGCCAAGTCTTGGGGATTTCTTAAGAAAGAACGTATTACTGAAGATATATTGACAAAAATTAAGCATCTTAATGATATTGCTGCTTTAAGAGGTCAAACACTTGCACAACTGGCATTAGCATGGGTACTTAGAGGAGGCAGAGTTACTTCAGCCCTTATTGGTGCCAGTAAGGTCAGCCAAATTGAAGAAAATATAATGGCTTTAAATAACCTTAATTTCAGTAAAGAAGAATTAGATAGAATTGACCAAATATTACAAGGTTAACATATTGTAGGGGACATTTCTGTACTATGCATCTGATATTCCTTCAGCATAAAGAAATCTTCTTATATATTTTTATATTTTGAGAAGTGTCCCTTTATATTTTCACATTATACTAATATTACTTTGTTATGTTGCCAATGGAAAGCACATTTCCCCGCGCAACATCTTCCCGATGCTATCAAAAATTATCCTGGAAGACATCGCATCCAAATTGGCATAGTAGTACTAATCCTTCTTCTTTTTGTTTCGGAAAAGGGACAGTCCTCCAAAACCGCTGATTATAGCTATGTAAAAGCCAAAATCATATAACCATCCTGTATTTACAGGTTCATATACTCTTATATTCCTGTCGAGTAATCCAATTATTAATGATATGGGAGCAACCCAGCCATGCCATATCCCTGAGAAAAAGCCCGCCGGTTTCTGTGAAGTATATTTGCCATCCCCTGGAATGCAGCCGGTTAATGCAAAAATAACAAATACAGTAACTGCAATTACTATAACAGTTTTTCTCTTCATAAAATCACCCCAAAACAATTAATTAATAATTATAACCGATATATATTATATCACAAAAACCATTTATAGGTATGTAGGTATGGAGAACTGTCCCCATATATATTTGTATATTTGGAGAACTGTCCCCCACATATTTATAGTTCAAGCCTTTAACCAAAACCTGGTAAGCAGGAAAACAACCAAAGCAAATATTGCGCCAAATATTAACACCCACGGCAGCAATATTGAAAGCAATGCCATGAATAATGCTACATAATCTTTAAATGTCATTAATTTTAAAGCATCTTCACTATCTTCACTACAGCCATCGCCGCTATTTCCCGACATGTTAGCTTTAGTTTCATCCATACTTTTTGAATTTATTACATTACTATAATTACATTTATTCTTATTAATATCAGGTCTACTTCTTTTTTTAAATATCAAAAAGTCAACACCTCATCACTATTTTGTCAAATGACATGCAGCCATGTGTCCGCCTCCAACATCCTTAAGCTGTGGATTTTCTTTTCTGCATTTTTCAAATGCATATGGGCACCGAGTATGAAACTTACAGCCTGAAGGTGGATTCGCAGGGCTTGGAATATCCCCTGTTAATATAATCCTGTTTTTCCTCAATGTGGGGTCGGGTATGGGCACTGCAGAGAGAAGAGCCTTTGTGTAAGGATGCACAGGGTTTTGAAAAAGCTCATTTGTCTCAGCTGTTTCTACCATAGAACCAAGATACATGACTCCAATTCTGTGGGACACATGCTTAACCACACTTAAATCGTGAGATATAAATAGATAAGAAAAGCCAAATTCTGACTGAAGGTCAGATAAAAGGTTTATTATCTGTGACTGAATGGAAACATCAAGTGCAGATACTGGCTCGTCACATACTATAAATTCTGGTTCCAGGGCAAGAGCACGTGCAATACCTATTCTTTGTCTCTGACCTCCAGAAAATTCATGAGGGTACCTGTCCACATGATAGGGCAGCATTCCACAACGTTCCAATATTTCAAGGACATGTTCCTTAACATTCCTTTTAGTGTACCTCCCATGTTCTATAAGGGATTCACCAACAATATCACCAACAGTCATACGAGGATTTAAAGAACTGTACGGGTCCTGAAATACAATCTGCATTTTAGGCCTTAATTCAGTTAATTCCTTTTTATTTAATGCATGTATATCTTTTCCTTTGAACAAAACCTTTCCGCCATCTTTTTCATATAAGCGGAGTATGGTACGCCCGGCAGTGCTTTTCCCACAGCCAGATTCCCCAACCAGCCCAAAGGTTTCACCTTTTTTCAGTGTAAAGCTTACATTCTCAACTGCGCGGACATATCCCACAGTTTTCTGCAATACGCCGCCTTTTATTGGAAAGTATTTCTTTAAGTTTTCCACCTCTAATAGTAATTCACTCATATTTACACCTCCTTGTACAGACGGCATGCTACTTTATGGCCGTTCTCAGACTTGATCAATGGAGGAAAGGTTGTTTTGCAGATTTCCATACAGTTCTCACACCTTTCGGCAAAATAGCACATCTCCGGCAGCCCTATAGGATTTGGAACATTACCTGGAATAGAGTAAAGACGTCCCTGAGTCTGATCTATTTGAGGTTTTGACTTTAAAAGACCTATAGTGTAAGGATGTTTCGGGTTTTTAAATATCTCCAATACCGGCCCTTCCTCAACTACCTTTCCGGCATACATTACAATTACATAGTCGGCTACTTCAGCCACTACACCCAGGTCATGGGTGATAAGCATTATTGACATACCAAATTCTTTCTTGACTTTCAACAGCAGATCAAGTATCTGAGCCTGTATGGTTACATCTAATGCAGTTGTAGGCTCGTCAGCAATCAACAGTTCAGGATTGCATGCCAGAGCCATTGCTATCATAATTCTCTGCCTCATACCACCTGAAAGCTCATGGGGATAAGATTTGTAAATACCTTCGGCACGCGGAATACCTACAACTTTTATCATCTCAATAGACTTTTGTCTAGCTTCACTCTTTGAGAGCTTCTCGTGCAGCATGATTTTTTCTGAAATCTGATCTCCTACAGTAAAAACCGGGTTCAAAGAGGTCATAGGTTCCTGAAAAATCATAGATATTTTACTCCCATTTATTTGATGCATTTGTGCAGTAGTGAGTTTCAGTAAATCAGTACCGTTATAAAGAATTTCTCCTTCAACAATTTTACCTGGTGACTGAATAAGCCTCGTTAGTGATAAAGCCGTAACACTTTTACCACAGCCTGATTCACCAACAACGCAAACTGTTTCTCCTTTTTTTATATTGAATGAAACACCATTTACAGCTTTAACAATACCTGCATCAGTAAAGAAATAGGTATGAAGATTTTTAAATTCAACAAGATTATTAGACATACTTACCTCCTCCTTACCGTTCTTATCGTTTCATCTTGGGGTCAAAAGCATCACGCAAGCCATCACCCACAAAGTTAATTGCCAGAACAGTTACAAATATACATACACCTGATGGAATCCATAACCACCAGCGATAAGCAAAATCGTAGGAATCTTTTACTGTCTGTATCATATTTCCCCATGATGGGTATGGCATGGCCACGCCAAGGCCCAGGAATGACAAGGCAGATTCGCTTAAGATTGCTCCACCTATTCCAAGGGTTGCAGACACAATTATCTGAGGAATAACATTAGGAATCAGGTGACGTGCTATCTTCCTTCTGTCGCTTAAGCCAAGTGCTTCAGCAGCCAGCATAAATTCCTGTTCGCGCAATGAAAGTATCTGTCCCCTTACAAGACGTGCTAGGGATGGCCACCCAAGGAAACCTAGAATAAGCATAACAAAGAATATCCTTTTCTGAGGTGGTACATCAAGGTCTGACATAACTGTACCAAGAATAATGACCATGGGAAGATATGGAAGACTTAAAAACACATCAACAATTCTCATAAGGGCACTATCTATCTTGCCTCCATAATACCCTGCAATACCACCAATTGCAGTTCCTATAACAATCTCTATCAATACAGCTACAAAACCTACTGTAAGTGATATCCTGCCCCCGTACATCAGTCTTGTAAAAATATCTCTTCCTATTGCATCTGTTCCAAAAATATATTTAAAACTAGGCTTCTGTTTGGCTATTGTAACTTTAGTCTCAAGTAGAGCAAAGTTTGAAAATACCGGGCCATAGAAGCATAATATTATAAATATAGCTAATATGCCCATACCAACAAGTGCCAGCTTATTCCTTCTAAATTGTCTTAAGGCAATAGACCAGGGTGTCTGAATCAAATCCTGTCTGTTTCTTTCAATATTCTCAAGAACCTTTACAGCAATAGCAACAATTAGAGGCAAAAGTCCTGCGATAACAAAAACATGGGCTCCTATTCCTGTGGTAACTTCTTCCTGTGCAATTTTATAAATATATGATCCATCACTGGCCTGCTGTTTCACCAGTAAATTTGCAAAGAATTCTATTACACTGGTTCCTGTATCTGATAGTTGCACACCGTATAAAACATATCCCAGTGAAGCAGTAAATATGGAAAAACTTGAAATATTTTTGCTTTTTTTAAATATGCCCACTGTGAACAGCCCCGCTGTTAATGTGTACATTATTAGAGAGAGTAAAAGCGGCAATGAATTGCTTATTATGACAAGAACAGGCCCGCTGCCTGAAACAGGTGTAAGCTCAACTCTCTCTAAAATATGAAAAACCAGATCAAAACCACTAATAGATCCATATTTCTTTATATTGGCAAATGGTAATGTGAATATAATAACAATTATTATTGAAAAAATGATTCCCGAAAACAATAAGGTTTTTCTTTTCATTATTGCACCTCACTTAAGCTTTACACGTGGGTCTACCACCGCATAAAGAATATCTGATAAAAGGTTACCAATTAATGTTAGGACAGCAACAAACATGGAGAAGCCCATCAACAGGGGATAATCCCTTTTGTTTACTGCATCCAGAGCAATCTTCCCTATTCCTGGTATGCCAAAAATGCTTTCAGTAATTATTGCGCCTGAAAACAGTCCGGGCAATGACAGTCCTATTATTGTTACAATTGGTATTAGAGCATTTCTTAGAGCATGTTTATAAATAACAGTCTTCTCACTTAATCCCTTAGATCGAGCAGTCCTGATATAGTCTTGTTTAATAACTTCCAAAACCGCAGTTCTTGTAAATCTCATTAAAGAACCAACACCACTAAATGCAAGAACCAGGCACGGCATTATAAGATGGGATATAACATCCCATAGGTACCTGATACCAGTGTAGTTAGCACCAGGTGTAGTCATATTTGCCAGTGGAAGTATCTTTAAATCTACAGCAAATATTTTCTTTAAAAGAAGACCCATGAAAAAAGATGGTATTGAAATTCCCATCAATGCAAAAACAGTAAAAATCATATCCGTTTTTGAATACTGCTTTGTAGCAGAAATAATTCCAATGGGTATAGCTATTAAAATCTCCAATATAAAAGCAAATAATGCCAGAATGAATGAATTCCACACAAATGTATTAATTACCTCAGATACAGGTTTTATATAAATAAATGAGTCTCCAAAATCGCCCACTGCTGCACCTTTTAACCATTTCCAGTACTTCACAGGTATGGGGTCGTTTATGCCATAAAGATCCTTAAGGTGCTCAATTTGTTCTGCAGACATTTTTGGATTTGCCTTTGCCTCAATAAAATTTCCCGGCACTAAATTTATTATTAAAAATATTACCAGGGAAATACCTATAATAATAGGAATCATTTGTAGTATTCTTCTAATTAAATACTGCCACATATTTCCTCCTCCCCATTATATGTCAACTGCCCGAACAAAGTTCGGGCAGTAACATACAAACAACATCTTTATGCGTTTCATGCTGTGTATTTTTCTATCTTAATGTCAATATTTAATATAAATGATTTGCAATTTGCAAAGTATTGCTTACTGAGCCGGGCTTACCAGTTCACATTTATAAAGGTTGTACAAATATTCTCTGTAAGAAGAGAGCTCAGGCCCTTTGACTCTTGCATTTGCAACCCACATGTCACTTCTCTGGTATACCCAGGAGCATGGCAAATCATCATTTAAGACTTTATAAAGATCCTTGTAGATAGCTTTACGTTTTGCAACATCAGTTTCATTGATACCATCGTCTATGAGTTTATCTGCCTGAGGATTCTTGTACTGATATCTGTTTTGAGCTCCCTGTGAATGGTAAATATTCTTTGCATCCGGGTCTGGAGTCAAGCCCCATGCCATAAACCACATTTCAACCTGTTTCTTGTTAACCTTATCAACAAGTGTTGGCCAATCAAGTGTTTCAATAACTATATCTATACCAAGTTTTGCATAGTCGTCTTTCATAACCGGGAGGAGAATATCGGTTACAGGGTGCCCTGGCATTGCTGTAAATTTAACTGTGAACACTTCGCCATCCTTTTCTCTCTTACCATTGGCATTCAACTTCCAACCTGCTTCGTCAAGAAGCTTCCCTGCTTTATCAAGGTCGAAATCGTAAGCGTTAATTCCTTCATCGTTATAAGCCCATGATACTTTGGACTGAGGTATATTGATTACACTGCCATAATCACCGTAAATCTGCGCAACAACATCTTTTCTGTTCATAGCATAGTAGAGGGCTTGCTTTACTTTCTTATCCTGATATTTCTTAACAGTGTTGTTTATACCTACATACCCATAACCATTGGTTGGGAATCTGTATACATTAATAAATTCTGTGTTTTTAGCTTCTTGTATATTTTCAGCAGATACATCACCCATATCAATGTCGGTTTCTCCAAGCATTACTCTTTGTAATTCTTCTCCTGAAGGTGTTACAGAGAAGACTACATTTTTAATCTTTGGAGCAGCTTTGAAGTAATTTTCGTTGGCAACGAGTTCCAAAGACGCACCTTCTTTGTACTCAACGTATTTATACTGTCCTGTTCCCATTGGATTGCCTATATTGGCCTTAACTTTTTCAAGTTGTCCTTTTTTAAAGTCGACTCCATATACTTTCTTTGAAACAATTGGCATGTTCAATGACCAGATTGCAGGACCACTTGGCTTATCACATGTAACTTCAATTGTTGTATCATTAATAACTTTTACTCCCTCAATTTTTTCAGCAATACCATCTTTATATGTTTCAAAACCTTTGATAAAAGCTGATGATATATCAATTGGGCCATCATAACTTGGGTCTGAGAGTACATAGTATGCAAATTCTACATCCTCTGCCTTTACAGGAGTGCCATCCCAGAATTTTAAATCTTCCTTTAATGTGAAAGTATACTTGAGACCATCATCAGATACTTTATAGTCAGCAGCACCTGGAATTGGTGAACCATCGAAATCAGCTTCTATCAAACTGTCAAACATTAATATATTTCCATATATATCATATGCAGTTTCAGCGTAGAAAGGATTAAATATACCATTGAACTCAGTTACACCTATAACCATGGTATCCTTTCTATCAAGTGCCACAGCTGGTGACTTGGCTGCATTTGATGCTTTTATAAAATCGACGCCAAGCTTAGTTAAATCAATTGATTCTTCTTTTGGACCTTCTTCTTTTTTTTCTGATCCTACTTGTGTTTCAGAGCTAACTTCTTTATCAGAAGTCTCATCATTATTTTTCCCTTTTCCTAACCACACTGCTGTAATTGCAATTATTACAACCAGCGCAATTGCCAATATTGGCAGGTACTTTTTCATAATACATTCCTCTCCTTTACAATATTAAATAGTTATATAATTTTATAACTTTATGTTAATAAAGTTGATTTAATTCATTTTATAAGATTTGATATAAATTTGCAATATCATAATTGAAAATACTTGCAAATACCTGCAATAATAATGAAATTTTTCCTGCATCAAGTTAATACTTTAATGTGTTAGCAGTTTATCACTTGCTTGATTTAACAGCTCATCTGGCTAAAATACTGAAGTTTCTATAAATCCATATACTTCTCACTACTAAAATCATGAACAAATAAAATACATATTAAAGCATAATAATGCAGGATTGGCTGCATTTCTGCACATGAGTGCATGGGAAATATACCACAAAAATATATAATTTATACGCCTTGTTACCAATATTTACATTGGAATATTTCCAAATTGCATGTTATAATGCTACCGATAAGTTATTATGTAAACTTATTAACTGCGTTTGTTTGCCCAAAACACTAAATAGATTCTTAAATCAACAACAAAAGGGGGTATATATGACTAGTTTTAAGAAACTTATTATATCAGGTACATTAAGCTTAGGTATCCTTTTTTGCAGTGCAGGAATAACACATGCCCAGGAGATAAGCTATAAAGTCCAGCAGGGTGATACCTTTTGGATTGTAAGCCAGAAATATGGAGTACCTGTTAATCGCTTAATGCAGGTAAATAAAGCTACTCAGAATACTATACTTTATATAGGTCAGAACATATTGATACCAACAGATTATGAAATAATTCATACTGTTGTGGCAGGAGACACCTATTGGATTATAAGTCAAAAATATGGGGTTGACCTGTATTCATTAATGGCGGCTAACAAAGCTACAGAAAAAACAATTCTTTATATCGGAGACAAGGTTGTAATTCCGCCTAAACCTCAAGCACCCCAATATACTCTATACACAATACAAGCTGGAGATACCTATTGGATTATAAGCCGGAAATATAAATTGGATGTAAAATATTTAATGGCCTATAATGGTGCAAATGAAAATACTATACTATACATTGGGCAAACAATTAAAATACCTCAACCAGGTGTATCAGGAAGTACTGCATCAGGCGCAGGTACTGCATCAGGCGCAGGTACTACATCAGGTGCAAGTACTGCATCAGGTGCAAGTACTGCATCAGGTGCAAGTACTGCATCAGGTACTATATCAGGCACTACGCCTGTACAAGTACCTGTACAGACACTTACCGGTACAGAACCTTATATTACCTATACACAATATACAGTGCAAAAAGGAGATATTCTGTGGGATATTGCTATTAAATTCGGAATTCCACAAACTGAGTTACTGAAGGCAAACAATCTAACTGAATTATCTATTGCATATATTGGTGATATATTGAAAATTCCTGTCCATCATGTGCCGGTTAAGGCGACTCCAGGAGACAAATACGGTGAATACCTTGATTGGTGGACTGAAGCACAGTATGTTGTGCCTGTTGGAAGTGAATTTGAGGTAATTGATTTTTATACCGGAAGGTCTTTTAAAGCAAAGCGTACTACAGGAGCAAACCATGCTGATTGTGAAGCTTTAACCATAAGTGATGTAAGTAAAATGAAGGAAATATGGGGAGGTAACCTTAGTTGGGTTTCACGTCCTGTTATTATTAAGTACAATGGTAGAAAAATTGCTGCTAGTGCAGCCAGCTTCCCACATGCAGGGAATGATAATGCTCCAGGCGGAATATATACTACATGGCGAAGCGGGGATTATGGAGCAGGTTATAACCTTGATTGGGTTAAAGATAATGGTATGGATGGAGTTTTTGATATACACTTTTTAAACAGTACAAGGCATTTGGATGGAAAAATCGATTTATCTCACCAGGGTAACATAAAGCCGGCAGCAGGGATAAAATAAGTTGGTATGAAAAGCAATCATGTTGATGAATACTAGACACTTTAATTTAATGGAATGGGCACATTTTTTATCTCACTAATCTCGATTAATCTCGACTGGGTGCATTTAATTTAAGTGAAGAAAATATTGGTAAGGAGCATAAGTGAAGCTGCTGTAGCTGGGCAGGGGAAACTCTTCTCTCAAGTATCAGGCATTCCTTTTACGCTAGAGAGTTTCCCCATATCTGAGCGAAGGAAGAGCAAAATTGTTGTTTGAGTAAAATTGTTACTTAATATTCTTTCAGCCAATTTTATGAGTTCAATTTTGCCCAGAGCTGAATTTAAAGGCTCTAAGCAGAGTAACGTCAGCTCCTGGTAAATATTTCTTCACTTTTAAAATATGCACCCATCTCGACTTCATAGATTGCATTTAAGTTTTTATCAAATCCTATTAGCCTTTTAATTTTATAATCTGTTTCCTTACTATTCCAGGTAAACAAAAACATATTATCGTAAAGCTGCGGATATTCAAGGATTTTTTTCTCTCCATGCAGTTCCGCTTCCATCTTTACAGATATAATTCTATTGTCATTTACAACGCCATATAACATCCAAAGCATATAGTCATCCCTGTAGGTGCTACCATGCCAGTAATAATCTATTGAACGCGACACATCATTTTCCTTGCCATGTACCTGATTTCCAGGATACCACATACCTAAACAGCCTTTCTTAACAGTATTACAAGAAAACCATTTGTCATATTTACATAAAAATAGCTTCCCATATTTAAAATTTTGGGTTTGTATTACTTTTGAAGGCCCGTAGTTAGCTGTTTTCTCAGATTTCTTATGCGCAGAAAGTGCTGTTAATGAAGCACTGGAAAACATGAAGTGTATAAAAAGCAATGTTAACAGTATTCCTGTATTTCTTATAAGTTTATGTTTTTTACTCAAAGCTGTCACCCCCATAGCCCCCATAAAGAGGTATCTCAAATCGCATTTTGCGGTTATAATAATCATAATCGAGTATTAGTACAGCAGCCGTTTCATTAATCTTCTCAATTTTAATAATATGCCTTGTTCCGAAAATATTTCCGATACTTGAAGAGCCTCCATAGTACTCATTTCCTAAATCATCATATACATTAAAGTGAAGCATGGACCAACCATGAGAAAAAGGCTTTGAATAATCTTTAGATAATTATAAAGTCTTTAAATAATCCTTAAAATGTCTGAATCTTTTGAATAAACTTATTAAATGGTAACTCGTAATATTAACTGTACATTTAAATAAGTTTCTTCAAAATTACAGCTATCCTTCCTTTTCGCGTTGTACCGCCAATTTCATCGATAACAACCCTGCCTTTTCCTTTTACCGATACGGTATCTCCTTCTTTAACCTGTGCAGAAAGACTGTCTTCAGGTTCCCAATTCAAATATACTCTGCCGGAACTAAATAATGGTGCAACTTTGCTCCTGGATATTGTAAATCCATTACTTACAATACAGTCAAGTCTTAAAGAAGGTACAGTACATTTGATTTCTTTTGTTCTGGGTACCGAAATTTCCAAATTTTCAAGTTTTCCCAGCCTTGTATAGACATTTATATGACCTATTTTATTAAGGTTGTACAATATATAGTCTGCAACATCTTTCAATACAATAATACTGCATGACCTTTCGTCCACAATGATGTCACCTATCTTCTCCCTTTTAATTCCCAATCCCATTAAAGCGCCCAGATAATCCCTGTGCGAAAGGTATCTTTCTGTTTTAAGTTTTATTTCTAATAGGGTTAGATAGTCAGATAGGGATGGATGGTTAGACATTTGTTCAGGGCTGAATATTACAATTGTTCTCTCCGCCTCCTTATATCCGCCATCAAATTTATATTCTACATCTTTTACACCATGCAGCGCACTTTCAATTGTCTTTCGCTGATATGGGTCAAGAAAATCAGAACAGGCAGCTATCCATGACTTCTCAGCCTGGGCTGCCTTATCAATTATCCTGGTTACAAGCATTTTGTCTTCGATTTTATTAAATTTCCCGAGTATGTTTTTCTTGTCTATCATGTTATTCACCCATAAATTGAATAGTATATCCTGATTTATGGGTGCATATAATTTAAGTGGAGAAAATATTGGTAAGGAGCATAAGTGAAGCTACCGTAGCTAGGCAGGAGAAACTCTTCTCTCTGATAATTGATGTTCCTTTTATTTTGAAGAGTTTCCCCGTATCTGAGCATAGGAGAAGCAAAATTGTTGTTTGAGTAAAATTGTTTCTTAATTTTTTATCAGACAATTTTGCGGGATCAATTTTGCCCGGAGCTGAATTTAAAGGCTCTAGGCAGTGTAACGTCAGCTTCTGGTAAATATTTCTTCACTTTTAAAATATGCACCCCTGATTTATCTATCTATTTATTTATAAAGCAATTGCAGCAGTGGTGATAAAATGCCCATTATGCCTCCAAGAAGTGCACCAAGCCAGGTTATTGCCTTCAACTCCTTATTTGCTATTTCAATTATTATTTCTTCAGCAAAAGCTACATCATAGCTGTTTATCTGATCTTCAACAACCTTTGGTATATTTAATAGCTCAACAATATTTGGCAATTTCACCTTTACAAAGTTACCTAGGAAACTTTTTATAAAATTGGCAATATTCTCAAACATATTTTCATCAATATTATCAAGTATATTCGAAACTGGTTTATTCATAACCATATCAATTAGCCTATTAATAATCAAATATATATTATCATATAATGCTGTTGAATTTAAAATGCTATCAAGCTTATTTGATACAAATTTTAATAAATTTCCCTTAATATCCGGCTCCGAGGCTTTTATTTTTCCCTCTACCATATCAACTACCTTGCCCTGCTTCTCTCTATCAGAAATATAATCCAATATAATATCCGAAATCTGTAATATTCCTTGTTCCTTATTTTCAGGCGAAATACCTGAAACTATATTTGAT
>ERZ795032.353-NODE-353-length-55305-cov-477.248688_pt1 | contig 55305 bp, 46 predicted proteins | sample MGYA00375124_ERZ795032 | MGnify/ENA primary metagenome ERZ795032 (study PRJEB30167, sample SAMN05720154) | activated sludge metagenome | isolation source: Anaerobic digester | place: China | collected 2015-12-16 ...
TGCCTGGAGATCCGGGCAAGTGTGAGAATCGGAGACTAAAGCCCGAAAACGGCTTCCGAGGGGATATCCCCATTGGGAGTGGGGCTGACGGGGAGTGCGAGTGTAGCGAGCATGAGAAGACCTTTGGTCTTCGAGGGGGCATCCCCCCTCCCCTGTCTCCGCCACTTATGGGAGCATGTGACCCCCACTCGAAGACCTCCGGTCTTCTCAAACTCCTGCCGTTCCGGCAGTCGTTCCCCACCCGGCCTCCGGCCTCCTCAATCGCACCTGGCGGTGCTCAAACTCCTGCCTCGCACCTAGCGGTGCGCAGTCCCCACGGTCCGGTATGGGGCACTTTCCACGAGTCTAACATATCCATCTGTTGTACAAAGCCGTTTTCGGGCTTTCACAGATCATTGCCGGTATGATCGGAGGAAGCCGCTCCTGGCCCATGTCCGGCACCCGTGCAATCCTCTTCCAGCCTTGCACTTTCTCTCCCCACCAAACCCCCTATATTGCCGGAGTTCAAACACTCCCTCTGGAGACAGGAGGGGTTCATGGAGGTGACCGGCGACCGGATCGTCCTGCACGTGGATATGGACAGTTTCTTCGCCTCGGTGGAGGTCCGCCGCGACCCGTCCCTTGGCGGGAAGCCGGTTATCGTGGGCGCCGACCCGAAGGGGGGAGCGGGCCGTGGCGTGGTGAGCACCTGCTCGTATGAAGCCCGCCGCTACGGGGTGCACTCCGGCATGCCGATCTCCCGGGCGTATGCCCTCTGTCCACGCGGTGTCTACCTCCCGGTGGACCGCTCGCTCTACTCCCGGGTCTCGGCGGAGATCATGGCGATCCTCGCCCGGCACGCCGGCCGCACCGAGCAGGTGAGCATCGACGAGGCCTACCTCGACGTCAGCGACGCCGGCAGTTTCGCAGCAGCGGGAGCGCTTGCCGCCGCGGTCAAGCGGGAGATCCTGGAAGAGGCCGGGCTCACCTGCTCGATCGGCGTCGCCCCGTGCAAGGCCGTGGCAAAGATCGCGTCCGACTACCAGAAACCCGACGGGCTGACGGTCGTCGCCCCGGATGAGGTCGCGGCGTTCCTCGCGCCCCTGCCGGTTGGAAAGATCCCCGGCGTCGGGAAGAAGACCGGCGAGGCCCTCCAGCAGATGGGCATCCGGACCATCGGCGACCTCGCACGCCGCGACGTCCAGGACCTTATTGCCCGGTTCGGGAGGTGGGGCGTCCTGCTGCACCGCCTCGCCCGGGGCATCGACGATCGCGAGGTGCAGGATAGAGAGGAGTGCAAATCCATCTCCCGGGAGACGACGTTCGATCAGGACAGCGCCGACCCGTCCCTCCTCTCCGGAACCGTCGCGGGGCTCGCGGACGACGTCGTGGGGACGCTCGCCGCCGAAGGCCTCCGGTGCCGGACCGTCACGGTCAAGGTCAGGTATCGCGGCTTTCAGACGCATACCCGGTCCCGGACACTGGAACGGTTCACCGCGGACCCCGGGGTGATCCGGCGGGTTTCGTCTGCGCTGCTCCTGCCGTTCTTGAACGGCACGGCCGTCCGGCTCCTCGGGGTCAGGCTCTCGACGCTCGAGGGCGGCCGCACCCGGCAGACCTCGATCGACGAGTTCTGCTCCCCCTGATGCATTGGATGGGCGAACCTTCTTTACGTGGAGGACGCACTAGCCGGTATGCCCGATGTCTGGATCCTGCTCCTCGCCGCCGTGCTTCTCCTCCTCTTCGCGGTGCCGTTCGTCCAGCAGCAGATAACCAGGGCCCGCCGCCTCCGGGCGATCCGGGACCTGGAGGCGGAGCGCCGGACCCGGGTCATCGCCCTCATCCACCGGCAGGAGCGGGTCGCATTCCTCGGCATCCCGTTCTACCGCTACATCGACATCAACGACTCCGAAGAGATCCTCCGGGCGATCCGGCTCACGGATCCGGAGATGCCGATCGACTTCATCATCCACACCCCGGGCGGCCTTGTCCTCTCCTCCGAACAGATCGCGATGGCGCTCCGGCGCCATAAGGGGAAGGTGACAATCTTTGTCCCCCACTACGCCATGTCAGGCGGGACGCTCCTCTGCCTCGCCGCCGATGAGGTGGTGATGGACGAGAACGCCGTCATCGGTCCGGTCGACCCCCGGATCGGGGAGTACCCGGCGGCGTCGATCCTGCGGGTCCCACACGTAAAACCGCCGGAAGAGATCGAGGATGAGACCTTCATTCTGGTCGATATCGCATCAAAAGCCCAGAACCAGATGCGGGAGTTCGTGGCCGGCCTGCTCCACGACCGGATGGACGCCGGGCGGGCGGACCACCTCGCACGCCTGCTCGCGGAAGGAACGTGGACCCATGACTACCCGATCACCTTCGAGCAGGCGCGGGACCTCGGGCTTCCCGTCACGGTCGGTATGCCCGATGGGATTTATCGACTGATGGACCTCTTCCCGCAGGCGATGTCCCGCCGCCCGTCGGTCACCTACATCCCGATCCCCTATCGGGAGGAGAAGAAGGGGTAACACCCGGGGCATCCCAGCACTTATCCCGTACCCCGAAAGAGATCTTCTCAAGGATGTCTTCTGACCTGCAGCTCAGTCTTGATGCGTTCGACCGCACCCGACCTCCCCTCTGCGACGGCCTCCCGGACCACAATGGCTTCATCAGTCTCTGCTGCCGGTGCCCCTTCGCGGTCCGGGAGAGGGGTGCTGTCTTCTGCGAGGAGTTCGGCGTCACCATCCGGGCGCGGGCGAAGTACGGGCTCCGGGGCTGGCGTGAGGTCCGCGCTGCCGTCGTCGCTCGCGACGATGGGGTATGCTCGGTCTGCGGATCGGCGGGGGACCTCCACGTCCACCACCTCGACCTCGATCCCACAAACGATGACCTGGAGAACCTGCTCACCCTCTGCGGCTTCTGCCACGCCCGGGTGCATACCGAACTCCGCCGTGAGGGTGGGGCCGGGCGGGTGGCGCGGGTGATCCCGACGGTGCGGGGCCGTGCCGACCGGGACCCCGAGCGACGGCCTCCCGGCCGGACCGATGCCGCCTGACCCCCCTATCAGGGGCTGCTTTCTCCATGCCGGTACCGTCTGCAGCAGCGGAACGGTTATATCGTATGCCCGCTACCGATTGCCTGACCACGGGGGGAATGTCCGGAATGAGCATTACGGGAAAGCTCTTTGGGAGAGGTGGATCCGAAGATCGAGAGGGTCCGGAGACCGATGCTGGAGTGAGCAGAAAAGCGGTCTCTCTTGCCCAGCAGGGGCGATTCAACGAGGCGATCGGTTGTTTTGATCGGGCACTCGAGGAAGATCCGGCCAACGTGAAGATGTGGAACAACAAGGGTGTCTTTCTCGACCTCATCGGCAAAGACCAGGACGCGCTCGCCTGCTGGGAGAAGGCGCTTGCGATCGATCCCGGGTTTGCTCCGGCCTGGGTCTCCCGGGGGATGCTCTACCGGCGCCGCGACCGGCTCGATGAGGCGCTCGCCTGCTATGACCGTGCCGTGGAGCTCAACCCGGACTCCGCCGTCGCCTGGTACAACCGGAGCGGCGTCTTTGTCGCGATGCGCCGGCTTGACGAAGCGGTCGCCTGCTATGAACGGGTGCTCTCGATCGACCCTCATTTCGTCGCGGCATGGACCGATCTCGGCTACGCTCACTTCCTCCAGCACCGGCACGAGGAGGCCATCGCCTGCTACGATCGGGCCATCACGGACGATCCCGGGGGCGTCCGGGTCTGGAGCCTGAAGGGCGGTGCCCTGTACGCCCTCGGCGAGTACCGCAAAGCGCTCGAGTGCTTTGATAAAGTGCTCTCGATCGACCCGAAGTACGCCGCCGGGTGGAGCATGAAGTGCAGCGTCCTCTACCACCTTGGTATGTACCGCCACGCACTCACGTGCGCCGACAAAGCGCTTGAGATCAACCCCTCCTGCGAGCTGACCGCACAGGTCAGAAAGATGCTCCTCTCTCTCATCCAGAAATGGTGATGGGCTCCGTCCCCCTTCTTCCGGGTCCGCACCACCCGGATAACTCCGGAAGGTTGACGCCCGGCGCCGTCCAACCGGAGACTGTCATATCGGGCGGGAACTCTCCCCCCGGGGAGACTCCGACTGCCTATTACCCGGCAATGCCAACAGGTGGATGTAATCCATGCCAGTCGACCAGATCCCCATAGGCACGTTCTCGCGGATCACCCGGCTCTCGCAGAAGGCGCTCCGCCTCTACGACGAGCGGGGGCTCCTCGTCCCCGCGGCAAGAGACATCTGTACGGGATACCGTTATTACACTGTCGCCCAGGCTGAGCGAGGCATTCATATCAGGCACCTGCTCTGGCTCGGGTTTTGCCTGCCGGAGGTTGAGACCATCCTCGCGGCCCGGGAACGCGGCGATGCCGGGACAGTCCGGGATCTCTTTGCGCGGCGTCTTACTGCAACCGAGCGGGAGGCCGGGCGGCTGCATGCGATCGCGGAAATCCTGCGGATGCAGGATCCGTTGAACGGAGGATTCCGTATGTCTGTTACCGAACCTGCTATAAAAGAGATCCCGGCCCTGCGGGTGCTTACCCGCCGTGAGCTGGGTGTTTACCAGGAGACCATCCCCAGACTGATCGGGGAACTCTGCGGCTGTCTCTTCCCTGCTGACGGGCGGCAGCCCGCTGCAAAGGTGACCGGGCCGATCATGTTCATCTGCCACGACGAAGAGTATCGAGAGACGGACGCCGATATCGAGATGGCAATCCCTATCGTAGGGCCCATCAACCTCGACGGGTCCCGGATCGAGGTCCAAAACCTTCCGGGCGGCCGATTTGTCTCGGTACTCTACACGGGCCCCTATTCGGGGGTGGGGAAGGCCTACGAGCGGCTCTTCGCCTACATGGGCGAGCACGGTCTTGCACCGGCCGGCCCCTCGCGGGAACTCTATCTCAACGACCCCGCAGAGGTGCCGGAGGAGGAACTCCTGACCGAGGTCCTGTTCCCGGTGATCGCTCTCCCGGCGTCCCCCTGAACCGGGGACGGTCACCCTCCCGCTGCATCGACGTTAAAGACGTGGCAGCCCCATCCGGGGATGTCGAGGTAGAGCCCCGGGACGAGGAGGCTTTCCCCGTCCCGGTCGTACTGCGCCAGCCCCAGGAGGTCGACGAGCCGGACCGTCTTCCCGGCGAGGTCGGCCCACGGGAGCGGGACATAACACTGGCCCCGGTCCGGGGCGTAGTTGACGGCGACGACGAAGCGCTCCCCTCTCCTCTCCCGGGCGAAGGCGATGTAGCCGTCGTGGGACGGGTTCCCCTCCCATGCCGGGTTGCAGTCGAGGAGCCGCCATTCCCCGTCCCGGAATGCCGGCAGGCGGAGGCAGGTCAGGAGATTCCGGTAGAACTCTTCGATAGCCCGATCGGTCGGCTCCTCCGGCTCCCGGCAAAGATGCACGGGGACCAACTTCCGCCGTCCGGTAAACTGCCCCTGGTGGAAGAACCGGAGTCCGGGGCAGAGATAGGCGAGGACGGCGGCGGCCCGATGACGATCGGGAGGAAAGACCGCTGCCGCCCGGTCCTCGTCGTGGTTCTCGAGGAACCGGACGGACTTATCCTGGTATTCGAGGTCAGCCCGGAGGTGCTCCCGCACCGGCCGTGCCACTCCGTTCCGGAGCCGGTCATAGAGCCGTTTGTCGTAGGTGTAGTCGAACCCCTGCTGCTGGAGCGTCCACTCTAGGTCCCAGTAGACCTCCGCCATGAAGACGAAGTCCGGGTGGTCTCCATGCACCGCCTCGATTGCTTTCGGCCAGAAAGGTGCTATACTCCTCCCCCAGGTCTCCCGGAAGACCTCCGGGAGGAGAAGCATCGCCATATCGCATCGGACACCGTCGCACCACTCCGCGATCCTCTGGATCTCGGCGGTCATCGCCTCCTCGAGGGTCGGATTGGCGTAGTCGAGTTGCAGGGTGTCGGGCCAGCTGGAGTTGTAGGGATCCCTGCCGTGGGCGAGGACGGCCGATCCACTGTGGAGGTCCACCCGGGTGAAGTCCTGCGGTCGGCCCGCGAGGTCCTCCTCCGTGCCGCGGATATAGTAGTCCGGGTGGTCCCGCACCCAGAGGTGGTCGAGGGCGGTGTGGTTCGGGACGAAGTCGAGCATGAGGAGGAGCCCCTCTCCGTGCACGCGGTCGCGGAACCTGACGAGCGCCCCCGCATCTCCGAGGTCCGGGTGGAGCCGGTAGTCGGCGATGGCGAACCCGGAGCCGCAGATGTCCTCCTCTCTGAGGTCAGGGAGAAGGCTCCGGTAACCGCTGAGCCACTCCTCGTTCGAGCCCGAGACCCGGCGGCCGGCCTCCCCGGTCTCCCAGACCCCCATAAGGTAGACCCAGTCGAACCCGCAGGCCGCGAGTCCCGTGAGCCAGGAGTCGGGGATATCGTCGAGGGTGGCACGGGGACGCCCGGTCTCGCGGGCGAGACGTCGGAGGTGGATGCGGGCGTTGATCTCGTAGAGGGAGGGGTGGCGGGGGGCGTTCATCGTGGTTCCCCTGGATTCCCGGGATGATAGAGGTATCCCTGGACTCGAACTCTATTTCTCCAGGCGAGTCGTTACTCGAAAACGCTTCGCGTTTTCTCGAACTCCTTCCCCTTCGGGGAAGTCGTTCCCCTCACCAGATGGGAGAATGAAGGTCGTCGTCCCGCTGGAGCCCACGGAATGACCGGTGCCCCTGAACTGCATCGATGACCCGGCCGTTCGTCGCCCGCATCATGGCTTCGAGAGGCAGATGTATCCGGGCATCCAGGCAGTTGTAGAGAAAGTCCCGCAACACTTTCTCCGCCTGCAGTTCGGGGATGAGGCGGCGGTTGAGGAGGCCGGTATAGGTCTCACCGAGCGGCGCGCCGGTGGTGAGGTGGCGATCGACGGCGTGAGCAGCGAGTTCTGCGGTCCGGTGGGCGTAAAAGATCCCTTCGCCGAGGATGGGGCTTGCAAACCCGCCTGCATCGCCGACGAGAACCGTCCTCTCGTGAACCGGGGAGGGGATGTAATTGCCGAACGGCAGCGGGTATGCCGCTGGTTTCCTGTCGACGAACGCCGCAAGGCCGATGGTATTCAGGAACTCCCTGAAGCGCTCGGGGAGGTCTTTCCGGTTCTTCTGCAGCAGCCCCCCAAGCCCGACGATGATCGCCTCCCTGTTCGGGAAGACCCACCCATAGCCCCACCGGCAGGCGTCAAGGACAAGGAGTGGTGTCGCGAGTTCGGCTTCCAGTCGGATCGCGCCGTCACCGCTCATGAGTGCCTGCGCCTCCTTGCGAGGGATTGCAAGTTCCATGGCCCATCCGAGGTTCTCGCGCCACCGGTCATGCTCGACGACGCTCTCCGGGAGGGAACGGCGGACTCCGCTGTGAATCCCGTCAGCCCCGACGAGGACCCGGGCGGCATACCGGTCCCCGTCCGATGTCGTGACGGTGCGGCGGGCGTGGTCGATTGCGGTCACCTCCACGCCCTCGTGGATCTCTGCCCCGGCCTCAGCTGCCTTCCGGGCAAGGCAGGCATCGTAACGCTTTCGGTGGGTGAAATAGAACGGCTCCGCAAGGTCCCTGGCGAGGACGCGACTGCTTCCGATATAAAGTGCATAGTCGGTACCGGCAGAGTCGAGCAGCCCCTCCTCCCTGAGGGCGGGGATGGGCAGGTCAAAGACGCGGTCGAGAAACCGGATGGACTTCTGGCTGAGACAGCCCCCGCAGACTTTACCCCGGGGGTAAGTCTCCTTCTCGATGAGTGCCACCCGGTATCCGAATCCCGCGAGCAGGCAGGCGGCGGTGCTCCCGGCGGGCCCCCCACCGACAACGACGGCGTCATAAGCCGGTGAATCATCCGTGTTCATATCAGGATGATGATATGAATCCGGGATTTCCCTTATTCTTTTCCCCGGGCTGATCCGGTTCGACCGGATCGGTCCCGTGGGGGTGCTGCCATTCTATCGTCCAGCAATCTGTACCAGACGCTCATATCCTCAAGAGAGCCGCATATGTTGACGCAGCCGGGAACCGTCCCCGCGTGGGTGTAGCCTGCCCGGGCAAAGGTGATGTTTGCCGGGTATGAACGGGCCCGGACGATGGCGAATGCGGTCTTAATCCCGATTGAACGCATCTTCGTCTCCATCTGCTGCAGGAGACGGCCCGAAAATCCATGGCCCCGGTACTCCGGTAACGTCGCAAACCCGGTCATTTCCGCAAATTGCCCCTCCGGATCGGCGGCCGCAGAGGCGATCGCGGCGATCTTTTCGCCGTCGCGGATGCAGAAGAACCTGTGGTGCTTCTGCATCTCCCGCATGAGGTAGGCCGGGTCATGGACGGGGATCGGATAGGTCAGGAACACCTTCCGGTAGATAGCCGCGAGTGCCGGGGCGTCCGCCGGCGTGGCGGGGGTGCAGGTGAAGCCGGGGTCGAGTGCCGGGCTCGCGGCATTCTTCCGGCGCTTCTCCTCTGCAACCCCGAGGACGTCGTCGATCCCGTCCAACCAGTCGCTCTGGAGGGGGTCGCGGTAGGCTGCCATGTAGTAGCCGTCCTCCTCTCCCCGGTAGAGCCCGGGAATCCGCGCCCGTGGCAGGTAGCCGGACGATACGAAGTGGCCGCATGCCGCGGCGGGGACCCGTGCGAATAACCGCGAGTAGCCCCGGCCCCTTGCGAGCGCGAAGAGCCGGCCGGTGATCCCGGGAAGATCCACCAGCTCCAGGTGGAAGAGGTAGGCCCGGTCGTTGAACGGGCCGTGGTGGACCTGGCTCTCTCCGAGCATCGTGATGGTGTCGGCGTAGACACCCCGGTCTGGGCGAGATCCAGTCCGGCCCTGGCGTTGAAGAGGAACGTTCTTTGCCGGATGCCGCGTTGAGGCGGTCCCGGCGCCGGTGCGTGATCGATAGTTCTTCTGGTTGTTCTGATCTTGTAGTGAACCAAACATTGTTCTTGGGTGTAACTATAGTTTTCACAATATATAATGGGCTTCTCTATTTATCGTTGCGACTTGAACTATAGGTGCCTCCGTACACTTTCACCCCGCGCGCGGCATCGGTTCTTCTTCTCGGCGAGCCGATACCCTGGTTATGTCCGTTGCTGAGCAGAAACTCACCTACCTTACCGCCGCCGGCAGATTCGACCTCTGCTGCCCTGGAGAATGCATCCGGCCCCTCTCGGCTGCGCATTATGTCACCTACAACCGCCGGGCGGGCGGGTGCGGGCGGATGCTCAAGATGCTTCTCAACGGCACCTGCGCCTACGACTGCGGTTACTGCCCCGTCCGCCTCCAGCGGGAGCAGGTGAGTTTCTCCCCGGGAGAGTTCGCCGACACCTTCCTCCGCCTATGGCGAGACGGACTCGTCGAAGGGCTTTTTTTAAGCTCCGGCATCCCCCGGGACGTCGATCTCGTGATGCACGATCTCGTGGAGACGGGGGAGATCCTGCGGCGACGGGGCTACGACGGCTACCTCCATCTGAAGGTCCTCCCCGGGGCCACCCGGGCGGATATCCACGACGCCGCCCGGGTGGCGGACCGGATCAGCATCAACCTGGAGACGACATCCCCCGACCGCCTCGGGGGTATCGCCGGGGTGAAGGACTACCGTCAGGATATCCTGAAGCGACAGGCCTGGGTGGCGGAGGAGAAGCCCGGCCGTCACACGACCCAGCTCGTCATCGGGGCGGCGGACGAGACCGATGCGGAGGTCCTCGCCTGCCTCGCCGACCAGTACCGGCGGGTCCGGCCCTCCCGGGTCTATTTTTCAGCGTTCCGTGCCATGCAGGGGACTCCCCTGGCCTCGCACCCCGATACCCCGGCATGGCGGGCACGGCGGTGGTATCAGGCCGACTACCTTCTCCGCGACTACGGCGTTGCGGCCGACGATCTCCGGGTGGTCCTCGACGAAGACGGCCTCTTCCCGAACCGCGACCCGAAAGAGGTCCTTGCAGCCTCCCAGGGTCCGGTGAACGTCAACCTCGCCTCACGCCGGGCCCTCCTCCGGGTCCCCGGGATAGGGCCGAAGGGGGCCGACAGGATCCTCTCCTGCCGGAAGGAACGGCCGTTCTCCGGCCCGCCCGACCTTGTGCGTGCTGGTATTCGGGGGCATGCCGCCGGGCGCCACCTCACGTTCGGCGAGCGGGGCACGGTGCAGACACAGCTTCTTCTCTCGTCTGCGGATTCTCCCGGACGTGGTGAAGGTTACCGGACCTTCCCGAACTCCGTGCCCACATCGGCGGCGGATCGGTAGGTCCGGTCGCTGAACTGTTCGAGCGCCGCTATCACGCTCTCCGAGGCACCGTTCTTCCGGGCATGGGTGATCAGGTCCTGTCTGCCTACCGGGTAGTCTATACCCTTGAGGTAGACCTGCAGGTCGGCGGCCGAGAGGTGCGCGAGAGATGGAGCCCTTCTCGGGGCAACGGTGGGCTCTTCGCGGACCCCTCCGACGCCGGTCTCTGCGCGTGCCGGTTGCCCGCCGCGGACCTCGCTGCCGAACTCCGCACTCACGTCGGCGGCGGACCGGTAGGTCCGGTCGCTAAAACGCGTGAGCGTTGTGATCACGTGCTCCGGGGCGTTGTGCTCCCGCGCGTGGGCGATCAGGTCCTGTCTGCCTGCGGGGTAGTCCATGCCCTTGAGGTAAGTCTGCAGGCCGGCGGCCGAGAGATGTCCGGGGGACGGCCCACCGGCCCTAACAGGCCGTTCAGCTGCAGTTTCCTCTTCCTCGCCCCTCACGATGGATTCATACATCGGAGCGTGGGCCTCCGTCACCGGCCGCATCTCCTCCACGACTGCGGGCTTCTCCCGGATCTCCGTCCGTTCCGCCGTAACGGTTCCGCTCCCCGGAACCACCGTCGTCGGCCGCGTCACCTCGGTCCTCCCCTCCACCTCATCGGCTGTTATCGGCATCCCCTCGCGGCCGACCTTCTCCCGGACCTCTACCCGTTCCGTCGTGACGACCTCGCGGGGAGGGGGCTCCGTCCGGGTCACGGCCCGCGCTTCTTCCTGGCTTGGGGGGCCCATGGGCCGCCTCGACTCGATCAGGGCCCAGTTCGCTTCCTTCGGCCACTCGCTCTCCGAGAACCCGGGCTCGTTCTCAATCCTATGCTTGCTGATGTTCACCACGAAGACGTCGTCCCCCGGCCGGTAGACCATGGCCTCAATAGGGACCGCGAAGTGCTTCGCCCCGAGACCGAACATGCCCCCGGTTCTAAGCACCGCGTACGTCACTTTTCCTGTGGGGAGACCGACCCGCAGGCTCGAGATCTCCCCGAGGTCGTAGCCCTCCGGGTTCTTCACCCGCTTTCCCACAACATCCTCGGACGAGAAAAATTCCTGCCCTTCCGTCCTCCGTATCTGCTGCTCAAGAATCGTTTCCGCCATTGCAATCACCATCCTCCGGTATACCTCCGAAGGCGATCTTCACCTTCGCGCAGAGCGGGCGATGCGTGCTGCGACTATTTAAGTTCTACCCGGCCCCGGTACCGGGGCGTCTGCGGAGGGTTTTCCGCCGCAAAACGAGCCCCGGGAGGTGGGCGGTGCGGGTGTTCCCCGGCTGCCGCCCGGAATAAGGAGTTCCTTTCATTATTTGATATTGCCGAACTCCGTGCTTACATCGGTTGCGGACCGGTAGGTCCGATCGCTGAAGAGTTCGAGTGCCGTGATCACGTTCTCAGGGGCGTTATGCCCCCGCGCGTGGGCAATCAGGTCCTGTTTGCCTGCCGGGTAATCCATACCCTTGAGGTAGACCTGCAGGTCGGCAGCGGAGAGGCGTGCAACGGACGGCGCCGCTCTCCGGGTGACGGTGGACTCCCCGTGCATCTCTTCCGTGACGGTCTCCCCGCGTCGTGTCTCCATCCCCGTCGGCTGCTCCCCTCTGGTCTCTCTGCCGAACTCCACACTCACATCGGCAGCGGACCGGTAAGTCCGGTCGCTGAACTGCTCAAGTGTTGCGACGGCCTCCTCCGGAGCGTTATGCCCCCGCGCGTGGGCAATCAGGTCCTGTCTGCTCGCCGGGTAGTCCATGCCCTTGAGGTAAGACTGCAGGTCGGCGGCCGAGAGGCGTGCGAGAGATGGAGCCTTTCTCGGGGCAGCGGTGGGCTCTTTGGGGACCTCTCCGACGCCGGTCTCTGCGCGTGCCGGTTGCCCGCCGCGGACCTCGCTGCCGAACTCCGCACTCACGTCGGCGGCGGACCGGTAGGTCTGCTCGCTGTACTGCTCGAGTACCGTGATTGCGTCCTCCGGGGCATCACTCTTCCGGGCATGGGCGATCAGGTCCTGCTTGCTTGCCGGGTAGTCCACGCCCCTGAGGTAGGTCTGCAGGCTGGCGGCCGTGAGAGGCCCATGGAATGGGGCTGCCCTGGCCGGTTCCGTGCGGATCTCCTCGGAGGTGGTCTCCATCCCGACCGGCCGCCTGCCGCGAGTCTCGCTCCCGAACTCCACGCTCACGTCGGCGGCGGACTGATAGGTCCGCTCGCTGAACCCGTCAAGCGTCGTTGTCACGCTCTCCGGGGCGTTGTTCTTCCGCGCGTGGGCGATCAGGTCCTGTTTGTTCGCCGGGTAGTCCATGCCCTTGAGATAGACCTGCAGGTCGGCAGCGGAGAGGCGTGCAACGGACGGCGCCCTCCTCCGGGTCTCCGGCACCTCCTCGTGGACCTCTTCCACGACAGTCTCCGGGTGTCGGGTCTCCATCTCTGCCGGGCGCTCCCTCCGGACTTCCTCCACGACAGTCTCACCGGTCCGGGCGGGGAACGGGGTCGCCCTCTCCTCGGGGGTATGCGCCCTCTGCTCCCCACCCCAACCCTTTGCGACTGTCTGGACAGCCGGCTGCGGGATATCTCTCTCATCTCTCTGGAGCGTGGATTTCGCTGGTGTCGCTGCCGTTGCCCCTGTCGCCGCTGCTGCCGTGCCCGCCTCCCGGGCCGGCGGGACCTCCCGCTCCTCCTTTTGGAGCGTGGATCTTGCTGCTGCCGTTGCCACTGCTCCTGTCGCCGCCCCCATCGTGCCCGTCTCCCGCATCGGCGGGACCCCTCTCTCCGCAACCGGGGGCGAGGGCTCCATTGTCCCACGCACCGGGGGAGGCGTCCTGATCAGACTCCAGTCCCCCTCGTGAGGCATCCTGCCCCGGGAAAACCCGGGCTCACGGTCCAGTGTCCGCTTATCCGCATCCACGACTGCGACTCCCTCCGCCGGGCGGGTGCGAACCGCTTCCCAGGGGATGGCGAAGTGCTTCTCGCCAAACCCGAGAATCCCGCCGTGGGAGAGCACGGCGTACGCGATACAGCCTGTATCGCGGTCAATAGCGATATCGCTGATATCGCCAAGGTTCTCTCCTTCCGGGTTCCGTACTTTCACATCCCTGATGTCGCGTGCGCGCATCAGTTCTATCGTCTCTTCCGGTCTCGGCCGGGTCTCCAGCACCGACCCTGTCTGTTGTTCAGCCATCGTATTTCCCTCCAGTTCGTTTACCTGCGAAGGGTATCCCTTCAAGGCAGGGTGGGTAGAGGATCGAGGATACTTAAGGGTTTCCTGCTCGGGGAAACCGGACGAGATCCGGGATCGTGAAGGAATGGGGGGGGCTACCTGCCTGGAATTTGTCTCGCGGGGTTGAAGGCCGGAGCGGGAAGACCCCGGCCTTGAGGCCGGGGATGACACGGCACAACCCAGAAGGTTGTGCGTGTCAGGCAAATTTTCAATTTGCCGTGAAGCGGCGTCCGTTCGTCAATAGGATTATAGAAACCTATTTATTACTGTAAGTGTGATCCCCATTTGTATGCTTCGAGCCTACAAGTATCGGATGTATCCGACTCAACCGCAGATTCCGCTGCTCATGAGTCACATCCACGCTTGTCGGTTTGTGTACAACCATTCGTTAGAACAAAAGATCCGGGCATATGAGCAGAACGGAAAACGATTGTCGTGTTTCGATCTGAATAACCAGCTCCCTGCGCTGAAAGTGGAACACCCGTGGTTAGCCGACATCAACTCACAGTCGCTCCAGTATGCGAACCGGAACCTTGACAACGCCTTCACCCGGTTTTTCCGTGAGAAGAAGGGATTTCCGAAGTTCAGGTCGAAGAAGAATCCGGTACAGTCGTTTCAGGTACCGCAACATTACCGTGTCGAGTTCGAGTCTAACCGGGTCAAACTTCCCAAGATCGGTGACGTCAAAACGATCCTGCACCGAAAATTCACCGGGAAGGTGAAGTACGCGACGATTTAGGTGACGTCTACCGGGAAATGGTTCATCAGTATTCTCGTTGACGATGAACAACCCGATCCAAACCCGGTACCATTCACATCTGAGACGACGATCGGGATCGATGTTGGTCTGAAGGACTTCGCAACCTTCTCGACCGGTCGAGAAGGTTGCGAATCCCCGGTACTTGAAGAACTCGTTACAACGCCTGAACGTGTTACAGCGGCGTGTATCGCGAAAAGTGAAAGGATCGAAGAATCGACAGAAAGCAATTCAAAAATTAGCCCGATGTTATGAGACGGTTGCAAACCAGCGGAACGATCTCCTGCACAAACTTTCCTATCAAATTGTGAGCGAGAACCAAGCCATCGCAGTAGAATCGTTGAATGTCGCTGGTATGCAGAAAAACCACACATTAGCCCGGAGTATCAACGACGTATCGTGGAGTGCGTTCTTCACGATGCTAGAATACAAGTGTCGGAAGTATGGAAAGACACTCCTTACGATTGGAAGGTTCGATCCGTCATCGAAAATCTGTAGCTGCTGCGGGTACCGGAACCGCGATCTGAAACTCTCCGATCGCGAATGGATATGTTCCGATTGTGGTACCGTCCATGATCGAGATATCAACGCAGCGATCAATATCAAGAAGTTTGCTGTACAAGAGCAGAACCTTGTCGGCGTATTAACAGGTGCGAAACGCGCCGTCGAGCCTGTGGATTTGCCTCAATAGAGGAAGGATGAAGCAGGAAGCCTCGAACTTTAGGGCGGGGTAGTTCACGCCCCGGTTCGTGGATACCGGAGGAGGAGTTCGGTCGCCGCCCTGATATCCTGCCCCTGCTTCTTCGCCTCGGTGAGGTAAGCATCGTAGACCTCGTCGGTTACCAGCCGTACCTGCGGGCGGAACATATCAGCATGCATCATCAGGTCAAAAGACCGGGCTTCGCTCTCGGTGAGACCGAGCGCCCGGTACTCCCCGGTGTGCGGCATAAATGCCGGGTTTTTGTCTCGGGGCGTCCTGACCGCGAGGTCGGCGAGGGGCGTCCCGGGAATGGGCTCGGCGCTGCTCACGAAGACGTCGTCGAGAGAGAGCGCGGCAATGAGGTCCTTTGTTGCCTCGTAGTCCCGTTTCGTCTCCCCCGGGTAGCCGACGATGAAACTTCCCGCAACCCGGAGGTTGTGCTCCCGGCATCGCTCCACCGCTTCCTCGACCTGCCGGACGGCCACACCCTTGCCCATCAGCCGGAGCACCCGGTCGCTCCCCGACTCGATCCCGAAGAAGACCCACCCGATGGTATACTGCCGGATAGCGTCCAGGACCTCATCGGTGATACAGTCCACGCGGATGTCCGGAGAGGAGACGTTGTGCGGCCCCATCACCTCGGCCATCCCGCGGAGGAGGTTGATGAAGGCTTCCGGGTTCATCTCGCCGTCGCGAGAGCCGTAGAGCGACCCGGTCCCCCCGGAAACCGAGAGCCGCGTGGCCCCGGATGCTTTAAACACCTTCACCTCATCGATGATGCTCGCGAGGTTCCGGCTCCTGACTTTCCTCCCGAAGAACCGGGGCACCTGGCAGAACGTGCATCCCCCGATGCACCCCCGGTGGGTCTCGATATAGGCACTCGCGCCCCGGATGCTCTGGCTCCCGATATCGTCCGGGATCAGCGGGAGCGGCCGGTCGATCGGTGCCGGCGGGGCGGGGGGCGTCACGACCACCCGTTCGTTATCACGGTAGGCAATCCCGGGAAGGGTAGCCGAGACCCCTTCCTCGACGAGGCGGACCACCGTTTCCTCGCCCTCGCCGACGACCACCGCATCGGGAGCGAGTTCCCCGAGCACCATCTCCGGCGCTGCTGAGACCGGCCCCCCGATGTAGACCGTCCCGCCCTGCTTGCGATGGGTCCGGATAAGGCCCCTGATCGCAGGATCGAGGAGGTGCTGGGTGGAAAAGAGGCTCGCGAGCAGGAGCGAGCCGGCCGGGGCCCCGCCCGTCCGCGTGAGGGTCACCCGGTGGCCTGCGTCGCGGAGGACGCCGCCGATCAGCATGGCGCCGTAGGTGTAGATGCCGGGAGAGAGGATCGTGATATCCATGATACAGTATCGGCACAACAGTATACAAATGGTGGGGCCCCGCCGGTCCCCGGTCAGAGCGGCACCTGTTGCCTGAACCGCCGGGCCTCGGCGACGGTATGGGCGTCCCGGTCCGATGCGGCGATCAGCCGGGCCTGAAGCCGCATGATATCGGCGATCATGGGTTGCGGGTGCTGCTCCAGCGTCTCCGTCACCACGGCACGGGCCTCCCTGAGTCTACCCGCCCTGCGGAGCAGGTCCGCGAGGAGCGCTTCGTCCGCTCCCGCCTGGGAGGCCAGGCGTTCGCCCTGATCCCACGCCCGCCGCAGGAGATCGGCAGCGCGTTTCCGGCAGATCCGGGCGGGTACATCCTCCCCCTCGTCGTCGCAGATCCAGGCGGCGTGGAGGGATGCCCACGCCGCCCGGGCCGGGGCACCGAGGTCTTCCTGGATGATCGACCAGCAGAGGAAGGTGTTTGCAATCTTCGGGAACTTCGGGGAGTCGAGTTGCCAGCGGTAGCGCGGGAGTTTCACCACGTCTGCCGCTCTCTTCGGGGCCTGGCCCGGGTCGGGGGCGCAGTAGCCGCAGGAAGGACACCGTTTCACCCATGCGTAGATGGTGGACCGCAGGGGTTCGGCGGGGCGAGTGTCGAGGTCCCGTGACCCGACGCTGCCGGAGGCCTCGGGGATGGTGAACCGGCAGGATTCGCCGCAGACTGCGCAGGCCGTATTGAGGTAGCGAGGGTGGATCATCGATGGGCTGACTTGCATAACCCGGAATATATAATTTTGCATCACTGGAAGACGGGCGGAGGATGAGAGTGCGGGACCCCTCTCTGCCGACCGGCCCGGGACAGTGTATCGGGGTATCCGGTTCCGAAGGCTTCGAGACCGGGATGGACCGCCGGCGACGCAACCCGGCCTCGTCCTTCACCGGGTTCCCGGGGCGGCTTCTCCGACCCGCCGGGCGTAGGCCGTTGCGGCCCACCCGAGGAGCGCCGTCGCGCCCGCGACCAGCGCAAGGACCAGCCAGTGAACCGGGCTCGCGGTATCCACCGCGAGCCGGACGATGAGGTTGAAGGGGTTGTAGGGGACAGCCAGGACGAAGAGGAAGACCACGACGAGAGCCGTCGAGAAGATGAACTGGGCGCTGGTCCGCTCCCGGTAGTGGAGGCCGACGAGAGCCCCGACCAGGATGAGGAAGAGCCCACCCGCCGAGACATGGAGGAGGATCGGGGCGGCGTTGTTGACCGCGATGCCGTTTGCCCGAAGAAGGAGGAGCCACGCCCCGGCCTGGACCGGGACCAGGATTGCGCAGGCGGCGACCTTCCCCCAGACCATCTCCCTGAACGTGACCGGTGTCGACATGAGCGTCTCAAGGGTCTGCCGCTGGTACTCCTCGGTGATGAGATCGATGATCAGGGCTGCCGAGACGACTGCCGGAAGGAGGACGAGCAGCGGGATGAGGAGGCCGTAGACGAACTCAAAGAAGTTCTCGCCGCCCCCTGATTCGGGGAAATTCAGGCCGATGGGGAAGGAGGTCCTCCGGTCGGCCCGGACCTCCCGGAGTTCCTCCTCGTAGCCCTGGAGGACCTCTTTGAGCTTGACATTGATGACGCTCGACTGCAGGTCGTTCTGGATGAGGTAGAGCGTGAGCATAACCGGTTCTTCCGCGTCCGGCGGCGTATCCGGGACGTAGACCACCGCTGCAACTCTCCGATCGCGGAGTGCTCGAAGTGCCGCGTCAAGGTCCGTCCGGTGGAGGACGAGGTCCGGGCGTTTTTCAAACTCGTCGATGAGGGCTGATTCCGCTCCCGCGTACCCGACACCGTAGTTAACCGTCGAGTAGCCCTCGATTGCCTCCGGGTCGTACATGGTGGTGAGCCCCACCATCAGGAACGAGGAGAACATGGCGATGAAGACCTGCAGAAGGATGGCGAAGACGATCGTCTTCTCCGACGACAGCCCGAAGAACTCTTTCTTTGCGATAAGGCCGATATGGCGGGCGTTCAGAGGAGCACCCCCGTGAGGAAGTAGAGATTATAGAGGCAGTGTACCACGCTTGCCACGAGAAGCCCGGGCACGTAGGCCCGCCGCCCCCCGATCATGAGGAAGGTGCCGGTGATCAGCACTCCCGCAATGTGGAGGAGGAGCGGCATCCAGAGCACCTGGAGCGATGCGAAGAGGATACTACCGAAGATCGACTCCGTGATCTGGGCGAGCGTGGCAAAGAGGAGGAGTTTTTCCCCCGCGAGGAACCCGAAACCGATGGCTATCGCACCGAAACAAAGGTTTTTTACTGTGAGGAATCCCGGGCGCTCCCGTGCTGCCGCGTAGAGCCCGGCTGATTTGGCAACCTCCTCGATGAACGCCGCAGAAACGGTCAGGAGGACGAGAGAGAGCGGCATCGGGAAGTTGAAGAAGAGGACGAGCGTCATCATCTGGGCCATGAAGACGAACGGTATCGTGAATGCGGCAATGAGGAAGAGCGAGAGGTGCGGGTGGTCGCGGCTGATCCCGCCCGAGACGAAGTCTGCGAGCCTTGATGCGAGGGGTTTCTCCGAGAAGAGACGCTCCTCCCGGAAGTTGACCGTCCCGACGTAGAAGAGAACGGCGCTTGTAGCGAAGAAGAGCGCGGTCGAGTAGACGTACTCCATGGCGGTGAACCCCTCACCCTGGATCTCGAGGACGACCAGGGTGAGGGGGGAGATGATGCTGATGACATGGGTGTTCGCAAAGACCGTCGGGAAGAAGAGGTACGACGTGGCGAGGGTCGAGAAGAAGATCGAGACGAACGAGAGTTCTTTGAAACTCCGGGCGGCCATCCCGATGATGAGGGCGTTTGCGAGGAAGAAGATGACGACCGGGATGAGCGGGAGAAGGATCGTCACCGGCACCCCGATGAAGAGGGTGATGGCAGCCGAGACGAAGATCATGATTCCGAAGTAGGGGAGCGCCTTCCCGATGACGATCGCCGACGGCCGGACGGGGGTGGAGAGGAGAGGTTCCCCGGTCCGTCCCACCCGCTCGTTCATCACGCTCATCATGAAGAACTGGGAGGTGAAGTAGAGAGGGAAGATGAAGACGAAGACCAGAACGAGCGCGTCGAAGGGAAGCGGGGGCGAGAGTTCCGATGGTGTCTGAAGCTGTGCCCCCTGCCCGTTCTCCGAGAAGATGCCGGTGTAGCGGGCGAGGGGGTGATCGCTCCCCACCTCCGCGAGTTGCTCCCGGAGGTCGTCCTCGGAGACCGGGACGGCCGATGGCGGAAGGGTCACCACCTCGACCGGGCCGGAAGGGGCGGGAGCGACCGGGGTGGTTGCCGGGGCGCCGACCTGCTGCCCGCTCTGGGTCGCCAGGAAGTCGATCTCGCTTTTGACGTACTTCAGATCGATCCAGAGCGGGTAGGCGGCGAAGAGGTCGGGCTCCCCGGCGGCCACGCGGGCGACGTAGGACTTGTAGTCACGCTCGAGCGTTCTGGCCGCCGCCCGCCCTTTCTCCGTGTCGGCGACGTATACCACTCGATTCAGGATGAGGACGTCGTACGCGAACCGGTTCTCACGGAGGGCCGGGCCGTCGGCGAGGCCGATGGTGAAGCGGCTATCGGTGGCGACGACCCGGGCGACGTCGGGGTCATCGATGCCGATGCGGTAGATGCCGTCCTGCATGTGGACGCCGCTCTGGGCGGCAAACACGGTCACCAGCACCAGGAGGACAAGCAACCCCGCCGCGAGCGGCAGGACGTTTCGTCCCATCGTGGTCATCGACCGGTTCAACTCCCACGTGGCGATCGTCCGGATGGAGGAAACGAGACTCATGGTAATCCCAGAAGGCGTCGGAGAACTCTACCTCTGTGCAGCAACCTATTAGTAGTCATCGGAGCCATAGGGAGATCCGATGATTGCCGCCCGCTCTCTTGTCAAACACTACGGCGACTTCCCGGCCCTCGACGGCGTCTCCTTCGATCTCGACGATGCACGGATACTCGGGGTGATCGGGCATAACGGGGCCGGCAAGACTACACTCTTAAAGATTATGGCCGGCCTCATCGCCCCGACGGCAGGCAGCCTCGAGATCGGCGGGGTGGATGTCGTGAGAAGGCCGCTCGACCTGAAGCAGAACCTGGGCTACCTCCCCGAGGAATCGCGGCTCTACGAGACGATGACGACGGATGCCTACCTGGCGTTCTTCGGCGAGATCTACGGCCTCCCGAAGGCGGCCATTCGGGCGCGGCGCGACGACCTCCTCGCTTCGCTTGCACTTGAGCCCGACGGGAAGAAGATCGGGGAGCTTTCGAAGGGGATGAAGCGGAAGGTTGCCATCGCGAGGTCACTGATGCACGACCCGGGACTGCTCATCTACGACGAGCCCACCTCCGGTCTCGACCCCATGACCTCGCGTTCGGTGATCGAGTACGTCAAAGGCCTCCGGGAAGATGGTAAAACGGTGATCTTCTCGGCCCACAACCTCTTCCAGGTGGAGGAAGTCTGCGACCTCGTGCTGATCCTGCGGCGGGGGAAGGTGGTGGCCGGGGGGACCATCTCCGAACTCAGGGAGACCTTCGGTTCGATCACCTACCAGGTCTTCTTTCGGATACCCGGCCCTGCGTCTGCCTTCGCCACGTCGGTCGAGTTCTCCGCCCACGACGGCCGGTACCTTGCCGAGGCACGCTCCATCGAGGAGTTGAACCGGACGACCGCGGCGCTCGCGGCCGACGGCGCGACGATCGACCGGATCGAATCGCACTACCCGACGCTTGAGGAGATGCTCCTGATCATCGGGCGGTGACGCGGTGCATCGAGCCACTTCGCGAACTTCCGCGTGAGCCTGTGGTAAAGACAGGTGACGGGCCGCACGCGAAGGACGCGAAGGGGGTGTGAAATTTCGCATGAATACTCCGTAAATTTGAAAACTGGGCCCCATTTGCGCTTCTAAACGTGACGTTCCGGTGTCTATCACCTTGGGGGGGGCAGGTCCCCCCCTGTCTCCGCCCTCCGTGGCGATGCCCACCACGGCCCACTACACGAGGACAAGCCCGGAGATAAAAGAGCAATAGTCCAGCAGGTTCGGCCCTGTCGTCATTACACGGGGTTTTCCAGCGTTTCACCGGTAGCCGGATATACCCCGGTATAGATCTCGAATCTTCCCGCACCCGGCTGCACAAACGTCCGGCGTGACCACCGGATCGGCGGCTGTTCCCCGTCCTTCGCCAACCCTGGCCTGGTGAACGGCTCTCCGGCACTCAGGGGATCCATGCCAAAGAATTCATGAACCCGCCGGCCGGTCGGGTCATGCCCGGTCAACGCCCTGCACCGTCTGTTGCACCACACGATCCGACCGTCGTCATCCGCAACCACGACCTGGGCATCGATCGCGTCGGGGGCGGCAGCGTTGAATATCCACCCCCGTTTCAGCAGCTCCTCGGTGTGGCACAGCGCCGTGATGTCGTAGACGAACCCGATCGCACCGGCGATCTTCCCTTTACTAGCGTAGACCGGAAAGGCTTTCTCCCTGATCACCCGCGAGTACCCGTTTGGCAGGGAGGCGGTTTTCTCGGCGATGAGACAATTTCCTTCCTCCCGTATGCAGCAGGCATACCCCCCCACCGGCAAGTCACCGGAACCGATCGCCTGGTCGACGAGCATAGGCACCCGCCCACGGTAGAACGGCACCGAGTACTCGTAGTTCCCCTTTCCAAGCATATCAGCCGCGCTGATGCCGGTCATCGTCTCTATGGCCCGGTTCCAGGCCATGACCCTCCCGTCGCGATCGATAGCAAACGCTGCTTCCGGGAGATTCCGTATGGTCTCTTCAAGCAGGGAGCTGGCCGATCTAACCAGAGTTCCGGCTTTTTCATACCCATCTGTATCCTGAACCCTGACCATGTACCCCAGGGGGCGGGTGTTTTTGGGGTCGCACAACGGGGAGATGTTCGTTTCTATCGGCGTGGCACCGGGATTTCCCTCACCGTGGGCAACGGAACACGAAAGTCTGACCTGACGACCCTGCTGCAGCATGCCGATCTCTTCACGGGTGAGGCTGGGATACTGGAATAACCTGGCCCCTGAAGTCGTGAGAGGGACGGAGAGTTCCCGGAAGGCTTTATTGGCGTGGATCAGGGACCCCTCGTGGTCATAGAGCGCTAATCCGACTGGAGATTCGTCAAAAGCCATACCGAACAGGTCTTCGCTCCGCCACCGGATCTTATCTCCTGCTCCGGAGATGAGCCGGAAGACTGCACAACAATACTCTCTCCCGTCCAACTTGAGGTATTTTGCAGTTATCTCAGCCGGGAGGAGCGTTCCATCGAGCCTCCGCAACATCGATCCGGTATAGTAGCAGCCCTCCCGCCGGAGTGTCGCCCATATCTGCTCAAGCGACTCGCGGTCGCACCGGATATCGATCTCCTGGAGATACAGCAATCGCAGGTCGTCCCTGGTATACCCGAGATCCCCGCACAGTGCCTGGTTTGTATGGAGAATGCGGCCGGAGGGATCGAACCAGCAGATGCCGTCCGTAGCCATCTCTACGGCATACCTGGCAAACCACGACGCGCTCTCGACCTTATCGGGGTGTGCAGTATCCTCGTAATACCAGAATTCCCTCTCCCGGGGCGGAGCCCGTCTCCCGGTTTCCTCTCCATATTGCAGGGCTCCGCCCCGGGCCGCCGGGTATTCGTTTACGTCATGACCCACCAGTTGATACTCCAGGAGCGTTCCGGATGAACCGTAGAGCGCCCGCAACGTCCAGGACTGCCACAGGATACCTCCATTCCGGGCGCTGATGCGGCACCTGATCGTCGTTGCCGGGTGCTCGACAGTGAGAGAGCGGAGTTGCCGGTTCCACTGCTCTCTCTCGTCCGCGGTGACCGGTGGCTGGAACCGCCGCCCCACAAGATCTTCTTTCGCCTGACCCGCCATCCTGCAGTAGCCGGGGTTTGCCCGCCTGACATACCCCTCAGGAGAAAGCCTGACGATGTATTCGCTCTGGTCCTCGAAGAGCGCCTGGTAGCGCAGGATGCCAAGTTCATCCCCGTTGCCACCCTGATCGCTCTCCGTGACGTCTTTCAGGACCAGGGAGACCGCAGGGCGTCCGGACTCAAGCACCGTAGGTATGAACGAGACGGAAAACGCTCTCTCCCCCTTGTGCTTGCCGGTCTGGCATCGCACCGTCTGTTCCTCGCCTCGCAATGCAGAACGCAACCGCGTCTCGAGATCGCTGATCCCGCGCAGGCCGGGGAGGAGATCGTCGATACGGCGTCCTGTGCCGCGTTCTCCGGCAGGCATGCCCAGGCTGGCCGGCATCGATGCGGACACTTCGATTACATCGAGAAGGTGATCGAGAATAATGTAATGGCGGCAGAATCTGCGTACGGCTGAAACCGGGATCCGATCTGCTGTGAAGTACATCTTTGCCGTACCTACCTGCCGCATGCCGACCGAACCCTGGCTCTGCATGATCTCCAGGTACTTCACGAGGGTGTTGCGGTTTATCCTGGATAGAGACGATATTGATGTGATGCTCAATCCTTCGGGGTGCAACCTGAGGAGTTCCCGTATCTTCTCCGTAACTTCCACCAAATCCATATCCATAATCGTACCGGCACCCGGTTTCAATGCAACATACTGCAGGTCCAGATAAATACTTCCTATATTGCATGGCGTCTTTGCATGGCAAATCGGAGATTTGAAACCATCTTCAGGAGATTACCAGATTACGAAGGCTTGCAGACAGCTTCCTTCCCGGATCCGAAGATGCGGCACGACGGCGACACGCATGGTGGGGGAGGAGGAGCCGTTCGTTTGCCCGGTCCGGAAAGAAGGATGTGAAGCAAATTGTGCCAGGAACCCTCTCCACTAGAAGAGAAGATGACATGGTATCGGGCAATACTGTATGCTCTGCCTGATGCGGTACTGCTGGTCGAGGACGGCAGATGCATCGATGGGAATACCGCCGCAGGCAGGCTCTTCGGCCTTGCCGGGCGGGAGGAGGTCATTGGACGGGATATCTCCTGGTTCTCGCCCCCACGGCAGCCGGATGGGAGGGCATCCGGAGAGGCGATCCATGCCTGTATCCTGGATGCGATACGCGGCAGACCCGGGAGGTTTGCATGGCAGTGCCGGCGGGCGGACGGCACGACCTTCGATGCTGAGATCGCCCTCGCGGCCGCCCGTATCGACGATGCCGTTGTTATCCTGGCCTCGATCCGGGATTCCAGCAGAGAAAACCTTCTGCTTGCCGGGGCGCGGGCCGCAGAATGGAGGGCGGAGATGGTGATCCAGGGGAACCCCATGCCCCTCGTCATCTGGGATCTGGCTATGACCCTCCGGGCGGTAAACAAGGCGTTCCTGCAGATGACAGGGTATGAGAGAAAAACCCTTGAATCGATGAGTGTCCATGACTTTGAATCTCTCGATCGGACCGCCCGGAAGATCGCGGACGCGACTCTGGAGGGGCAGACGGTACTTGAGGAGGTCACGCTCGACCTTCCTGCAGGAACCCGCACCCTGATCCGGTACAGCACTCCTCTTGTGGACGGAGACGGGAACGTCATAGAGATACTGACCGTCTACCGGGACATCACCCCGTAGGGGCAGGGCGTCAGGGGGTTCTGAGGGACACTGTGATAAATCCGGGAATGCGGGGAGGACCGTTGATCCCGGCGCAGGTATTGCTCCCACCGCCTGCCTCTCCTGTATCGGCGCCGGCTGTTCTACCACTTGTGATGCCCCCGCGCATCGAGGTCAGCAACACATCAGAGTAGCTCAAGGGCCGTGTTCGTAGAGATCCTCTCCTTCTTCAGGACTTCCTTGGCCCGTCTCTGTTCCGTGATGTCCCGGATCGACTCGATGGCACCGGCAACCTCCTCCCTGCCGTCGTAGAGCGGGGCGGCCCTCACCCACCATGTCCGTCGCGAATCACCGCTGTGGGGATCCCGGTTGGATCCTCCATCGCCAGGTTCCAGGTGGTGACGACTCCCTTCCGGTCGATTGCAAACATGGCATCGGGCAGATGCCTGGCGATGCCGGCCAGCCGGTCACAGGACTCCTGGAGTGCTCCTTCCGCCAGAACGCGGCTGGTGATATCGTGTACCTGGATGAGGTAGCCGTCCGGGGATCCACTGTCGGGTGACCTGAGCAGGCTGATGACGCCCCCGATGTGGATGGACCCGGCCCGGGCCGTTGGGAGGAGATCCCGGCTGCGGATCTGGTCGAAGTCGATGCGGCACTCAAGCGGGGTCGCCGCATCTCCGGGTAATTGCACCTCGCAGTTCCCGAGCGCCCTGCAGGCCTGCAAGAGGTTGATCCCCCGTACATCGTCGAGACGGGCGATCCCGAAGAGTTCGAGGCAGGTCCGGTTGACGTGGAGCAGCACCCCCCGGGGATCGCAGACCGCGATCCCGGTGGGGGAATCCTCAAATATCCTCCTGAACCGTTCCGCATGACAGAAAACCGGGTTTCAAGGGGCGCAAGCAAGCCCCCGGCTTGAGCCATGGGGAGAATTGCACCCTTTGGTCCGTTCACGAATCTCCCCGCACGGCATATCGTATAGACTGATGAGGCCCAACTCCTCTATTGGTTCAAGCAATGAGACACGTCACCCGTTACCGTGCATACCCCCTCTCACACCGTTGAACAGCGGTTGTGCACCGGGTTTGCGAGATGCACCTTTGTACGGAACCACTGTCTCGACAACAACGCCTTTCGGGACTCTCTTTTACCGGAACTCAAGAAACAGCACCCGGAACTGAAAGAGGCGCAGAGTCATGTTCTGCAGAAAGTGATCCACCGGATCGTCTCCAGCCTCCGAGCCCTGAGAGCGATGAAAGCGAAGGGGAGAAAGGTCGGCAAGCTCCGGAAGAAGTGGGTTCACTCGATGGAATTTGATTCGACCGGGTTCAAGCTCACGGGCAACCGCCTCCGGTTGAGCAAGATCGGGGAGCTGCCGATCGAGCTCAGCCGCCCGGTACCCGGGCGGATCAAACAGATCGTGATCAAGCACACGCCTGCTCACAAATGGTTTGTGGCGATCATCTCCGAGACTCCGGACACGCCCGAGCCGACGACCGGTACCCGGGCGGTCGGGATCGATCTGAACCTGGAGAACTCCTCCACCGACACTGATGGAGTGGTCTTCGAGCACCCGCACAACGTCAGGAAGTCGGCGAAGCGGCTCCGCAGGGCTCAGCGAAAGTTGTCCCGGGCAGTGAAGGGCAGCAGGAACCGCCGCAAGCAGCGGGTCACGGTTGCCCGGATCCACGAGCGGATCGAGAACCGGAGGGACGACTTCCTGCACACGTGGAGCCGATACTATGTGGATCGATATCATCTTATCGCGCTGGAACACCTAAACATCAGGCCGATGGTCGAATCGCTGGACGCGAAACTCCGTGGCAGATCTAAATCTATTCTCGATGCCGCGATGGGCCGGAGGGCCGGAGCGGGAGAAGCCGGAGGCTTCGAATCGCGTGGTACAAGGCAAGAGAGTTCATACGCTACAAAGCTGCGAATGCTGGTAAGTATGTCCACATTATTGATCCGGCCTACACGACCCAGGACTGTTTCCTCTGCGGGCACCGCGAAAAGAAGGATCTCGCGCAGCGAACCCATTCCTGCCCGGTCTGCGGGTATACCGTTCCGCGAGATCTGAACGCCGCGCAGAATATTCTGAAACGAGCATCTGTAGGGTGGGGCACACCCGAATCTACGTTTGTGGAGATCAGAACCGCTACACCGCCAAGCCCGGCGGTGCAAGTTCCGGTCAACGAAGCAAGAATCTCCCGGCTAAAGCCCGGGGAGAGTGTCAATCCGCAACGTCTCCTCCGCCCGTTTCGATGCCGTGATGTCGCGGGCGACGCCCATCACGTAGCGGCACGTCCCGTCGTCCGCGCGGACCGGGATGAGCCGCGTATCGTACCAGACCTCACCATCCGGCAACGGCAGCCGACTTACGTTGTTTTTGATCGTGCCGGTAGCCGCCACCGACGCGACGTTCCGGCGGTAGTCTGCACCCTGGCCGCCCGGGAAGAGATCGGGGAGACTCTTCCCGAGGATATCTTCCCCGGGGCGGTGCAGCATCCGCGCCCCGGACGAGTTGACGTAGAGCAGGCGCCCATCCGGGTCGAGCAGGAAAACGACGTCCGGCAGCGACTCGGTCAATATCCGGTACCGCTTTTCGCTCTCCGTCCGTGCCGCCTCGACCTCTCGTTGCCCGGTAATATCGCAGAAGATGACGATTACCTGGAACGGATTCTCTTCGCCGGGTCGGAACCGGGGAACGGCAAGGAGATCAAGCCATCGGTACCCGCCTTCCCGGGGGTTGAAGAAGCCGAGGGTCTTTCTCTTTGGCATACCGGCCGCCAGAGTCGCCACGTGCGGGAGCATGTCCCCCGGGTACCCGGAGTTGTCTTCATCGATAAACCGCCACCGGAGTTCACTGCAGGTTTTGCCCCGCATATCCGAGAGCGGATACCCGAGTACGCGTTCGGCGGCGGGATTGGCATCGATGATCCTGCCGTCATCCCCCAGGTAGATGGCGCCTTCGGCCAGTGCCTCAAAGAGGTTCCGGTACCGCGATTCGGCCTCTTTTGCCGCCGTCCCCGCCCTCTTTCTTCCCGTAACGTCCCGAAATTGTAGTATGAGCCCGGAAGGCGTGCCGTTCTCCCCGGAGAATACCGGCGATGCCGCACCCTCAAGGCAGATCGTCTCCGCGTCGTCCGTTGCACTGGAAGTCCGGTTCTGGCGCTCGTTTCGGGGGTAGGGGATGGTAAACCTGAGCGGCTCTCCGCCCTGTAGGGTGCGCGGCATATCAGGGGGAATGTGCGGGTCTGCAAAGATGTTCCACCCTTCAATCTCTTTCCGGTCCGGGGCGCCTAAAATCGCGAGAAACGCACGGTTGACGCGAACCACGACACCGTCCATGCCGCAGAACGCCATCCCGGCGGGCGACTCCTCGAAGATCGCCCTGAACCGCTCCTCGCTCTCCCTGAGTGCGGCCACCCGGCCGTTTGCCTGCTGCTCAAGGGCCTGCTGTTGCCGACGCAAGGATTCCTCGAGCACCTTGAATTCGTGGATATCAGAGCAGATGTACTGGTACTCGAGGATCTCGCCTTCAGGGCCGCAGAGGGTCCTTCCCCTCCACCGGTACCAGCGAACGTCTTCATCCGGCATAACCATCCTGCAGTCGATCGTCGCTGCCGGGTTCTTCGGCGTGAGGCCCCGGACAAACTTCTGCCACGCCGCCCTCTCCTCCCCGACAAGCGACGGGCGGAATTGCCTCCCGACGAGGTCGTCTCCGCTCTTCCCCGCCACCCGAGAGTAGATCTCGTCGGCCCACCTGGTGCGCCCGTCCGGCGAGACGCGGACGATTCCTTCGGCCCGGTCTTCCCGGAGCGCCCCCTGCCGCAACGCCTCAAGCAGGCGCTCTTCTCTGGGATCGCCATCCTCTGGGACCTTCTCCAGGACGAGCGAGATCGCGGGCCTGCCGGTCTCAAGCACGGTGGGTATCAGGGAGATCCGGTAGGAGGCGGCACCCCTGCGAGAGCCGGGGCGCCACCGGAAGGTCCCCTCTTCTCCCCAGAGAGCCCTCCTGAGCAGGGAGGCAACATCATCTGAAGACGTGCCGGAAAACAGAACCGAAACCGGGCGGGAGGTGAGAGCCTCAGGCGTCGTCCTGAGGATGCTCGCGAGCGTATCGGATACCTCCAGGACCTCCAGGTTGTGGTCGACGACGATGAGGTTCGGGGAGCAGAATCGGCGGACGGCCGCGACCGGCAGGCGCCGGGTCGGGCAGTAGACCTTTGCCGCGCCGACCAGCCGCATATCGACCGATCCCTGCCGTTGCAGTATCGCGAGGTATTTCGAGACCGAGTTCCGGTTCATCGGGAAGAGAGTTGCGATATCGCTTATACTCAGCCCGCCCGGGTGCTCCTGTAAAATCCCGAGTATCTCTGCAAGATTCTTCTCTGTCTGTCTATCGACCATGGAGGACGACCGTGATGTAAGGTCATGCCGGAAATGGTATATATAATTTACGGAAATGCATGGCAAACATGCATGGCATAAGAGTTATTTTAAGTGGTAAAATGAGGATAGCCTTACATTAGCGACGAAAATTGGGAGATCTGATCCGCTGTGTGGAGAGGGCTGGCACGATAGCCGACACCTGGACCGGTGGTCGGGCTCGCTCTGCCCCTCGCCCGGCCCGGCGGAGTCTGCAGAGAATATGTGAAGTCGTACAGGAGGCAAACCATGATATCAAGTGAACAAGGATCAGACAACTTCATCTCAACCGCGGCAGAAGAGAGCCGGCGGCAGGCGGAGACCATCCTGCAGGAGAACCCGATGCCTATCATCATCTGGGACCGGAACCTGCACGTGAAGACAGTGAACAAGGCGTTCCTGCAGATGACCGGCTACGACCGAAAGAAGGCCGAGTCCATGACGATCAAGGACTTCAGCTATATCGGCAACCAGTCCGGCCAGGAAGTGGCGGAGGCTTTCAGGACAAAGCAGACAACATCCGGCGAGATAACGGTTGCGCTCCCGACCGGCGCCTTCTCATTCGTCCGCTACAACGTCCCGCTCCCCGACGGGACGGGCAACATCGATAGCGTGATGACTGTCTACAAGGACATCACCGACCAGAAGCAGCAGATAGAGCGGATGGAGGTGCTTCAGCAGCAGGCCGATGTGATCGTCCAGGAAAACCCGATGCCCATCCTCCTCTGGGACGCCGACCTGACCATCAAGGTCGTCAACAAGGCGTTTAAAAAGGTGAGTGGTTTTTCCGAGGAGCGGTCCGCGCACCTCTCCGTGCGGGACTTCAAGTACATCAGCCAGTCGGGGCAGGGTGCCGCTGATACACTGAAGAGCGGGAAGCCGAGCAAAGGCGAGGTCACCGTCGAGTTCCCTGCAGGCGTCTGCATCCTCGATCGCTACAACATCCCGCTCTTTGACAAGCAGGGTGACATCACGAGCGTGCTCACGGTCTACAACGATATCACGGAAGGGCGGACGCTTGAGCAGAAGCTTCAGAAGAGCATCGGAGAGTTAGGGGAGGGCCTCGCCGCGATTGCCAGCGGCGACCTGACCTGGGTGGTGCCTACCTACCCTGGCGACCCGCTGGGAAAACTTAAGAAGGACGTAAACGGAGCGCTTAGCGGTCAGAAGGAATTATTCCTGCAGATCCTCGAACAGGCCGATGCCCTCGAGCACATTGTCGGCGATGCCGGGAAGGGTGCCGACGAGATCGCCCAGGCATCGCAGCAGGTGGCAAACACCGCCCAGAAGACGTCCGACGGCGCAAAAGAGCAGATCCGGCAGCTTGATCGGGTGACGAAAGAGATCGGGGACCTCTCCGCGGCCGTGGAAGAGATTGCAAGCACCGCCCAGGAGGTCCGTGACCTCTCCACGAATGTGGCAAAGGCCGGGGAAGCGGCCGTCGGGCTCGGGAACGAGGCTGGCGCAAAGATGCAGGCGGTGCAGCGGATCTCCGAGCAGGCCGTCGGGGAGATCACAAACCTGAACGAGAAGATGCAGGATATCGGTCATATCGTGAAACTGATCACCGATATAGCGAACCAGACGAACCTCCTCGCGCTCAACGCCGCGATCGAGGCCGCCCGGGCCGGGGAGCACGGTCGCGGGTTTGCGGTCGTCGCCGGCGAGGTCCGGAACCTTGCCGGGGAGTCGAAGAGCGCGACCCGGCAGATCGAGGAGGTCATCGGCGGGGTAACCGCAAGCAGCGGGAAGACCGCCGAGGCGATGCGGGGAGCGCACACCGAGATCCTCAGCGGGATCGAGAGCGTGAACAAGACCATCGCGGCCCTCAATAAGATGGTCGCCGACGTCAACGCCTCCGTCGGCGGCATCGCCGACATATCCCGGGCGACCGAGAACCAGGCCGATGCAGCAAACGCGGTCACAACGAGCATCGAGGAGGTCTTCTCCCTGATCCAGGAGACCGAGAAAGGCACGGAGAACCTCGCCGCGCTCGCTGAAGAGTCGTCTGCCTCGACCGAAGAGGTCGCCAGCGCCTCAAACGAGATCCAGCAGATGGCGCACCAGCTCCGCGAGAGGGTCGCGGCGTTCAAGTTCCAATGAGGCCGTGAGCATGATCGATGTCGTTGAGTTCGGGCTGGGACAGGAACTGTATGCGATGGACATCCAGCTTGCCCGTGAGATCGTGGAGATGATGCCCATCACCCACATCCCCCGGGCGCAGGACTACATCGCCGGGATCATGAACCTCCGCGGAGAGATCACCACAGTCATCGACCTGAAACGGCTGATCCAGATCCCGGGGGTATCGGGCGACAACCAGAAGATCATCGTCCTCGTGGCCGAGGCGACGGGAGGGTCGAACCTCGGCATCATTGTAGACGACGTGCACAGCGTCATCCAGGTGGCCGAGGACGATATCGAGCTGATGGACGAAGGGATCGCCTCAGGGGTCCATGCCTTCGTCAAGGGGATCATCAAACTTGCAAGAGACGAAGACGACCGGAAGCAGGCCGACGGGAGGGGCCGGCAGGAGGCCGGGCTCATCCTCTGGGTCGATATCAAAAAGATACTCGACGACCTCGTCCGGAACAGCCGGGCATAGGCGCCCTTTCGGCGCGCCTGCAAAACGCGGCGTACTCGCAATTCTCTCTTTTTTTGACCCCGCCGTCCAGCCTGTGGTGGGCGGGTGCGGAACAGGCAGGCCTCCGGGGATCTCTCTCCTGCACAGCGCGCTCCCGGATTTTTTGTCAGAGCTGATTATATATAGCAGCGGCATATACGTGCCTGCAGAACCCCACAAAAATCGCAACAACCGGCCTCTCGTATGAAACCCTGGCGCGGACGGCGGTCGATGGGGGTTGACCGGACGACCGGGCGCCCCGTCCGTAATGCGAGTAACCTCGGAGGGTGATCACGGGAACCGGGCTGATCGTCACCGAGACGATCTCGAGAGAATCCAGGCAGACAATATGCAAAATTGAGAACTCGACGGGCCTGAAGGGATTTGAACCCTTGGCCTACGGATTAAGAGTCCGTCGCTCTGCCGAACTAAGCTACAGGCCCATGCATCTGACCTAATAGTATAGCATGGGAAAGGGTATAAATCTTGTGGGACCCTCCCCAAAATCGCCGAAATGAAATCCCTTAATACTATGAGAAGTTACACCATTGTACGCATGCCTGAGGCGGTCCAGAACGTTTCGAAGGAACGTATCAAATACATCATTTTTGGGTGCGGGAGCACCGGCTATAACGTCGCTGAGGAACTCGAGCAGGAGAGCGAAGACCTGATCATCGTCGATAAGGACGAAAAGCGAGTGGAGGATCTCCGGGACCAGAAGTATGAAGCGCTCGTCCGCGACCTCCGGGACCCGGACCTCATGGAAGGGCTGCCCGTCCCCGAGGTCGCGTTCATCCTCGCGAACGACCGGGACGCCAATCTGGCCGCACTCAAGACCATCAAGAACCGCTACCCGGCGACCTACGTCATCGCCCGCGCCACCGACCCGGTTGGTGTCGACCTCCTCCAGCAGGAAGGCGCCGATATTGTCCTCTACCCGCAGGAGGTGGTGGCCCGGACCGCCATCCACCACATCCGGCAACTCCACTCGTCACGGCTCGCCCTGCGGCTCTACGATATGCTTGCCGCCTGGGAGGGGACGCTCTGCATCGTCACCCACTTAAACCCTGACCCCGACTCGATCTCAAGCGCCATGGCACTCTCGATGATTGCCCGGCATGCAAGCCACAACAAACTCAACTGCCGTATCCTCTACGAAGGAGACATCGGGCACCAGGAGAACCGGGCATTCATCAACCTCCTCGAGATCAAGATGGAACGGCTCACCCCCCAGATCCTCGATGAATGCAACTACATCGCCCTGGTCGACTCATCCGGACCCGGCGTGAACAACGAACTCCCCAAGACCACCCGGGTCAACATCATCATCGACCATCACAAGAACGGTGAGCACCCTTCTACCGTTGCCGACTTCATCGATATCCGGCCGGGGGTCGGCGCCACGGCGAGCATCCTGACCCAGTACTTGATGGAACTCGATATCCCGGTGAGCAAATCGGTAGCGACCGCACTCCTCTACGGCATCAGAGCCGACACGAGAGATTTCAAGCGGAACGTCACCCCCCAGGATCTCAACTATGCGGCGTTCCTTCTCCCCCTGACCGACTCGGACCTCCTCGATAAGATCACGTCTCCGTCCATATCGCAGGAGACTGTGGATATCATCGGCAACGCCATCCGGAACCGGCGGATCAAGAGCGGCTACCTCTTCTCCAACGTCGGTTACATCCGGAACCGCGACGCTCTCCCGCAGGCGGCCGATATGCTGATCCATCTCGAGGGCGTGAACACGGCGCTGGTCTACGGCATCAGCGACCAGAATGTCATCATCTCCGCCCGGAACAAGGATATCAGGCTCCATCTCGGGAACGTGATGGCCGAGGCGTTCGGCCCTATCGGCGAGGCGGGGGGGCACGCCACGATGGCCGCCGCTATCATACCGCTCAGTTTCTTCTCGATGGTGAAGGAGAAGGAGGAACTGCTTGGCCTGGTCATCGACCCGATCCTCAAGCGCTTCTCCAACATCGTCGGCCTGGACAACGAGGATAAACAATGAGGTTTGCAGACTGGGAGCCTCATTATATCGCAATTCTTGAGTATTTCGGGTTTGAGCGCGAGGCGGACGAGGCGGCCGCCCGGCAACTTGCGGATCTGGCGGACCGCGACGACGTCGGGCTGCTCGAAGCCCTCATCCGGGATAGAGTGGTGACGGTCTGCGGCAACGCCCCCTGCCTCGTGGGGGAGCTCGACCGGATCGAGGGGACGGTGCTTGCCGCAGATGCCGCGGCCGGGGTGCTTGTCAGCCACGGGATCCGGCCCGACGCTGTCTTCACCGACCTGGATGGAGCAACGGAGGTCTTCATCGACCTCTCGGCGCAGGGGACGGTGATGGTCGTGCACGCCCACGGTGACAACCTCCCGCTCCTCCGCCACTGGGTTCCGCGCCTCCCCGGGCCGCTCGTCGCCACCACCCAGGCGGCCCCCCTTCCGTCCGTCCACAACTTCGGCGGGTTCACCGACGGCGACCGGGCGGTTTTTGCCGCCGACGAACTCGGGGCGGCAGAGATCCGGATCATCGGGTTCGACCTTGCCGATAGAAACGTCGACCCTGTCAAGCGGGGGAAACTGTACTGGGCGGGGGAACTCCTCCGCCTGATCGGGTATGACCTCTAACGCCCTCATCATCGACGGCTACGTCGACGAGCCCGCGTGCCTCGGGGTTGCGCCCTACATCTCTCCCTACGTGAGAGATGTCGCCGGCGTTCTTTCCGGGCACGGCTACGCTCCCCGCTACGTCACCATCGACCAGGTCCGGGCCGACCCGTCGCTCGCCGCCGCATGCGGCCCGGGCGACCTCGTGGTGATGATCGCCGGCATGACCGTGCCCGGCGCTTACATCGGTGGGAAGCCCGCGACCCTGACGGAGGTCCAGCAGCTTGGAACCCTGCTCCGGGGGCCGACCACCGCCATCGGCGGGCCGATGACCTTCGGTTACGCTCCCGAAGGCGGGAGGAAGGCCATCCGCCAGGCTATTGCCGGGTTCGACGTCACGCTCTCAGGGTCGCCGGCGGTCGCGCTGGATGCCTGGCTCTCGGGTGGGGAGCCCGCCGGTGCGGGCGATTACTCCCTGACCGATCCCTGGTCCGTGGCGGGCGCTCCGATCATCGCACAGCACCCGGCGTTCCCGTATGTGATGTGCGAGATCGAGACCGCGACCGGGTGCTCGCGCGCGACGGTCGGGGGATGTTCCTTCTGCACCGAGCCCTTCTACGGGCTCCCGCGCTACCGGAGTATCGAGGGGATTGCAGAGGAGGTGGCGGCACTCCATGCGGCGGGAGCCCGGCACTTCAGGCTCGGCCGGCAGCCGGACCTCCTCGCCTACCAGAGTTCCGGCGGCGAGTTCCCGGTCCCGCGCCCGGAGGTGCTCGAAGAACTCTTCTCGGCCATCCGGGCGAGTGCCCCGGACCTTGCAACCCTGCACATCGACAACATCAACCCAGGCACTATCGCCCGGCACGAGGACGCAGCGCGGGCGGCACTTTCAGCGATCGTCGCAGGCCACACACCCGGCGACATCGCGGCCTTCGGGATGGAGACCGCCGATCCGGCGGTCGTTGCGGCAAACAACCTGAAAGCCATGCCCGACGACGTCTTCCGTGCGATCGAGGTCGTGAACGATATGGGGGCAGGACGGACGGGAGGAATCCCCGAACTCCTCCCGGGCTTAAACTTCATCGTCGGCCTTGCCGGGGAGACCGCGGCGACGTTCGACCTGAACGGAGCGTTCCTCCAGCGGGTGCTCGACGCCGGGCTTCTGGTCCGGCGGGTGAACATCCGGCAGTTGATGCCGTTTGAGGGGACGACAGCCTATGACGAGAACACCCTCGGGATGCACGACGCCCGGTTCCGGGCCTTCAAGGAGTGGACCCGGACGCACTTCGACGAACCGATGCTCCGCCGGGTCTTTCCCGTGGGCACCGTCCTTTCGGATATCGTCATCGAGATCCCCGGAAGACCTTCCTTCGGGCGGCAGATGGGCTCATACCCGATCCTGGTCGGCATCCCTCTTGAACTCCCGGCAAAGACCGTGCTCGATGCCGTCGTGGTGGACTGGGGAATGCGGTCGGTAACGGCCCTCCCCTGCCCGGTGGAGGTCAACACCCTCCCGGTCGCGGCGCTCCGGTGGATCCCCGGCGTCGGCAAGAAGAGGGCCGCGACCATCGCCGCCCGCCGGCCGTTCCGGAACCTCGCGGAGTTCCGGGAGGTCGCCGGCGAGACGGGGATCGATGGGATGATGATGTTTTAGGCCTCCTCCCGCAGTTCCATCACTCTCAGCACATCCGTCCGGGTGACGATCCCGATCAGGGTATCATCTGCGACCACCGGGATCCTCCCGATATTCATCCCCGTGATGATCTTCAGCGCGTCGATGAGCGGGGCCGACGGCGGGAGGGTGGTCGGGGTCCGGGTCATGACGTCCTGCACCTGCATCGCCTCCCGGTCGAGCGGCGAGATCTTGTGGACATCGGCGAGAGCGACGATCCCCACGAGCGATCCGCGCTCCACCACCGGGAAGCCGAGATGCTTTGTCTCATACATCATCTCCAGCAGCCTGCTGAGCGGCATCGTCGGCTCCACGGTAGTTACCGGGCTGCTCATCGCGTCCGCCACCGTGACGTCCTGGAGCAGGATGTTGTAGCGGAGGTAGGTAGCCTCCTGGTTCGCCCCGATGTAGATGAAGAAGGCGATGATGATCAGGATCGGGTTCAAGAGCAGGAGTCCGACGATCCCGAAGAGGACGGCAAACCCCTTCCCGACGTCGGCGGCGATCCGGGTCGCCCGGGAGAGTGGCATCCTCCGGGCGAGCCACGCCCGCAGCACGCGCCCCCCGTCCATGGGGAACGCCGGGAGGAGGTTGAACCCGAAGAGCAGGATGTTTAAGAGCCCGAGGTAACCGAAGGTGAAGACCAGGACGCCGGCAATGCCCGGGTCGGCGACGACGGCATCAACGGCGTAGACCAGGGCGCTGGAGATCACGCCGACTGCGAGGCTGGTGAGCGGACCCGCGAGCGCCATGGGGAGTTCCACCTTCGGGTCCGGCATCGTCTCCTCCATCTGGGAGACGCCGCCGAGGATGAGGAGCGTGATGCTGTGGATCTCGATCCCCTTTGCTTTCGCGATGAGCGAGTGGGCCATCTCGTGGATGAAGACGCCGACGAAGAGGCCGAGCGCAACGACGGTCCCGAGAATGTACGGGTTGAATCCGGCCGCGATCAGCGTCACGTCGATCGGAACACCGAAGAGGACCGCGATCAACTCGGTCGTGAGCAGAATCTGGCTCCCGATGATCCAGGCAAAGATGGGGATCACCAGGAGGAAACTCCAGTGCAGTTTGACCGGAATCCCGGCCAGGTTTCCGATCTGTAGCGACGCTTCCATGAGAAGGAGTATCTTTTTATCATTTATAGTAATATACCTTCAGAGGATACCGATGAGAACACAGATCACAGAGCTGTTCGGGCTGCGGGTCTATACTGATAAGGCCGTCTTTGTCGGGAACGTTGATGACGTCGTGCTCGACGTGGACCAGAAGAAGATCGACTCCCTCGCGGTTGGCGACCTCAACCCCGAGATTGGGGAGGTAAAAGGCTACGCAGGAATGCAGATCCCCTTCCGCATCGTAAAGAGCATCGGAGATATCGTCATCGTCCGTCACATCCCCGGGATCTTCAGGTCGCCGGCAAAAGAGGAGTAACCGGGAAGATCCGGTCTCTCCGGGGATCCTCATACGTCGATAGCATATGGATATCAAAGATCGGGAGATCTTCTCGAACCTCACCATCTTTCCCCCCGTTTTTGTCAGGCTCGACGGCCGGGCCTTTCATCGTCTGACCCGTGCGCTGAACCTTCAAAAGCCGTTCGATCCCGCCTTCAATGCCAGCATGCGGTCGGTCTGCCGCTACCTCCTCACGGAAAGCGGCCTTACGCCCGCGTTCGCCTACACCTTCTCCGACGAGATCAGCCTCTACTTCCGGACGCTGCCGTTCTCCGGGCGGGTGGAGAAGATCGATTCGGTGACCGCCGCGGTTGCGGCGAGCGCGCTGACGATCGAGCTTGGATGCGTCGAACCCCTCGCGTTCGATGCTCGGACCATCCCCGCGGCCGGGGATTTTGCGGTCGAGTACCTCGTATCAAGGCAGAACGAGGCGTGGCGGAACCACATCAACGCCTACTGCCAGAGCGCTCTGGTCGATGAGGGGATGAGCCCCCGGAAGGCCGCCGCCGCGCTCAAGGGGCTGCAGTCCGAGGCGATGCACGAGATGATGTTTGAGCGGGGCGTCAATCTGGCGGCGACCCCGGCCTGGCAGCGGCGGGGGACGTTCCTCTACCGCGAAGAGTGTGTAAAAGAGGGGTATAACCCCCTGACGGCCGAGACCGTCGAGACGAAGAGGACCTGCATCCGGGAGCCGGAGGAGACGCCCCTCTTCTCCAGCCCGGAGGGCGCTGCCCTGATCCGCTCACTCACCGGCACGTGAGATGCCGATCTGCATCTGCACGCCTTCCACGTCCCAGTCCTTCTCGAGCGCAAAGGGTTCTGCCGGTCTCTTTCCGTCTGCGTGCCGGACGGTGAGGGCAGCAGCCCGCACCTCCCCGGCGATCTCGTTCTGCCACTCCTCTTCCCCGACGAGCGAGGCTACCCGCCCATCGGCGATCTCAACGGCCGCAACGATGAAGTCGTTGACGTTCAGGTCCAGTTGCCGGCGCATATCCTGTATCCGCCGGATCACCTCGCGAGCGTAGCCCTCGGCTTCGAGCGCCGGCGTGAGGGTGACGTCGACGTAGACCGTCGCATCCTTCATGGGGGCGGAAAAGACGCCCGTGGGGAGGGCTTCTGCGAAGGTGACATGCCGCGCGGTGATCTCGTAGCCGTCGATCGTGGCCTTTCCGTCCCGCTCGATAGCGGCCTTCAGGGCGGTGCCGTCCGCGCTCTCGATCAGCGCCTTGACCTTCGGGCCTTCTTTGCCGAACTCCGGGCCGATCGCCCGCATCACCGGTTCGGCCTGCCAGAGGATCCGGTCCCATGTCCCCGTAACGACCCTGACCGCCCGGGCGTTCGCCCGGGCCAGGGCAAGGGCGTTTAAGTCCTGGAGCGCCGTCTTCACCTCAACGCTTTCGGTGACGACCACGGCCTCGCCGACCGGCCACCGGAGTTTCCGCTTCCCGGCCTGCCGGGCAGTGGCGACCGCGTCGTCGAACGACTGGACGACCCCCATGTCGGCCTCCAGATGCGCATCGATCAGGGAGTCTTCCGCCTCCGGCCAGTCGAGCATGTGGACACTCTCCGGGTCTCCCTCGAGGCGGAGGTTCTGGTAGATCTCCTCGGCGATATGCGGGGTAAACGGCGCGAGGAGCGTCGTTAAGCGACGCATGACGTAGTAGGAGGTCTCGTAGGCGTACCGCTTCCCCGGCGAATCCTCCTCGAGCCACATCCTCGGCCGAACGAGCTGCACGTACCAGCGAGAGAGGTCCTCAAGGATGAAGGCGGCAAGCGCCCGGGTCTCCCGGTGGAGGTGATACTCCTGCATATCGTCGTTCATGGCCCGGGCGAGCGAGTTTACGCGGGAGACGATCCAGCGGTCCTCCTCCGGCATCTCCCCGATGTGGGCCCGGACAAACGACCCGTCCCACCGCCCACCGTCACCGGCCGCGGGCTCAAACGCGTCAAGGGCCATGTACGGGAGCGGGAACCGGTAGACGTTCCAGAGGATGTTGAGCGTCCGGTGGACGGTCTTCACGCCGTCCCAGTTGAACTTCAGGTCGTCCCAGGGGGCGTTCGCCCAGAGGACGTAGAACCGGAGGACGTCGACGCCGAACTGGTTCATCACCTCTTCGGGCGTCACCACGTTCCCGATGCTCTTGCTCATCTTGCGCCCTTCGGCGTCGAGAGCAAACCCGTGCATCAGGACACTCTTGTAGGGGGCGCGGCCGAACGCCACGGTGCTCGCCCCGAGCTGGGAATAGAACCAGCCCCTGGTCTGGTCCTGCCCCTCGGTGATGAAGTCCGCCGGCCAGTAACGGTCGAAGGCCTCACGCTGCCGGGGAAACCCGAGGGTCGCCCAGGACGCGACCGCCGAGTCGAACCAGACATCGAAGATGTCGGCCACCCGGCGCATCTCGCCGCCGCAGGAGCACGGGATGGTGACCTCGTCCACGTAGGGTCTGTGGGGGTCGGGGATCGTTGCCCCTGAGCGTTCCTCGAGTTCTGCGATGGTGCCGATGACGGTGTACTCGCCGCACTCCTCGCAGTGCCAGATGGGGATGGGGATCCCCCAGTAGCGCTGCCGCGAGATGCACCAGTCCCGGGACTCCTTGACGAAGTCGTGGAACCGGGCGCTGCCCGCCCACCCGGGGTACCACTTCACCTTCGCGATCTCATCGAGCATCTCGCCGCGGATGCTGGTGGCCTTCAGGAACCACTGTGCCGTCGCCCGGTAGATGATGGGGGTCTTGCACCGCCAGCAGTGGCCGTAACGGTGGGTGATCGTCCGCCGGGCGAGGAGGTAGCCGCCGAGCGCGTCGACGACGACGTCGTTTGCGTCCCGGACGTACATGTCCGCAAACGCTCCTGCCGCCGGGGTAAAGCATCCGCCGGCGTCGACCGGGCAGAAGACCTCAAGATCCTCCTTGATCCCGACCAGGTAGTCATCCCACCCGTGGCCGGGGGCGATGTGGACGAGGCCGGTGTTCTCGAGCGTGACGTAGTCGGCCGCCACGACCCGGTGCCGGATCTCCGCCTGGTGCGGCACGTGGCCGGCGAGCGGAGATGTATACTCCATCCCGACGAGACCGCTTCCCGGGACCTTCTCGATGACCGTGTAGTCTTGATACCGGCCCATCTTCAGGACGGGCTCGACGAGTTCGTCGGCGATCCAGAGGATCTCTTCGTCGTTGTCCTTCTTCGCCCGAACCCGGGCGTAGGTGAACGCGAGATTGATCGCCACCGCCACGTTTGCGGGCAGGGTCCAGGGCGTCGTCGTCCAGATCACCAGGTACTCGTTCTCGCGCCCGACGACGGGGAACTTGACGAAGATGGATGGGTCGGTCTCGTCCCAGTACTCCACCTCCGAGTCGGCGATCGCCGTCTCGCACCGGGGACACCAGTTCACGACCCGGTGGCCGCGTTCGAGGAGCCCGCGTTCGTCGGCCCGCTGGATCGCCCACCACGCGGACTCGATGTAGCCCGCATCGATGGTCTGGTAGGGGTTATCGAAGTCGAGCCAGACACCGAGCTTCCGGAACTGGTCGCTCATGATCCCCATATGCGTCACCGCGAACGTCCGACACTGTTCGATGAACGCAGCGATGCCGTACTCCTCGATGTCCTTCTTGGAGGTGAACCCGAGCTGGTGCTCCACCTTCACCTCGATGGGGAGGCCGTGCATGTCGTAGCCGGCCCGCTCGATGACGTCGGCGCCCCGCATCCGGTGGTAGCGGAGGATGGTATCTTTTATGATCTTATTCCAGGCGGTGCCGAGGTGGATGTGGCCGGTGGTATACGGCGGCCCGTCGACGAAAAAGAACGCCTTTCCATCATTCCTCAGAGCCTGGACGCGTGCATAGATATTCTCGTTCTTCCAGTAATCCTGGACTCGCGTCTCGATATCGCGCGGGTTATAACTGCTGGTGACTTCTTTCACCTGGTATCCCTCATCGTCACACTCTGGTGTACCGTTTGTTGCCGTGGGACAAAGTATTTTGTATGTGTCCCGGGTGCCCCGCAGGGCAGCCGGGGCAGGAGCACCGCAGGTGTGACTCGCGTCGGGCCGAAGGGCCGTAGCGGTAGCACCGCCGGGTGCGACTTGCGACGGGCCATCAGGGCCGGAGCAGGAGCACCGTTAGGTGCGACTTGCGACTGTCGGAACGACAGGAGCATGAGAAGCCATCAGGCTTCGAAGTGCGACGTTCCGGTAGGAACGGAGTTCAACCTCTCCTTGGGTGCCCCGCAGGTTGCGACTTGCAACTGTCGGAACGGAGTTCAACCACCCGGGTGCCCCCCGTGCCGGGCCTTTATCCCCTCACAACCCCGACTTCTCCTCCATGCAGATCGCCGTCATCGGGAGGGGGGACTGCTCCAGCGAAGAATACGCAACAGCGGAGGCCGTTGGCCGTCTCATCGCCCGGAATCGCGTGATCGTCTGCTGCGGCGGCCTCGGCGGGGTGATGGAGGCCGCCTGCAGGGGCGCAAAAGAGGCCGGCGGGACGACTGTGGGCATCCTGCCGGACACCGGAGAGGGGAACCCCTACCTCGACGTGGTGATCCGGACCGGCATGGGTCACGCGAGGAACGTCGTCCTCGTCAACTCGGCGGACGCGGTGATCGCCGTTGGGGGCGGGTACGGCACGCTCTCGGAGATCGCCGTTGCCCTCAAGACCGAAAAACCGGTCTTCGGCCTCCTGACCTGGGAGATAGAAGGGGTGCGGGCCTGCGCCGGGCCCGAGGAGGCGGTCAGCCTCGCAGTCCGCGCAGGACGCCGGTCTCGCCCGTCTCGTAGCCACCGAGGTCCCGGAGGATCTGCTTGAACGCCTCCGAAGAGACGGTCTCTACCAGGGCCGCGATCCGGGGGTCGTCGAGCATCGCACGGTGCATCACGAGCTCGTAGCGCTCCGTCGCCACCGGGACGAAGGAAAGATCGAGCGCCTTTGCGGCACTGTAGACTCCCATGCCCGCGTCCACCTCCCCGGTCCGGACGGCAAGGGCCACTGCAAGGTGGGTCGTCGCCTCGCGCTCGTAGCCGGGGATGGATGTTGCGTCGATGCCGCGCTTCGCGAGGCAGTGGTCGAGAAGGATCCTGGTCCCCGACCCCTTCTGCCGGTTGATGAACGTCCGCCCGGGCAGGTCGTCGAACCCGAGCCCGTCGCGGGAGATGACCCCCTGCTGCCGTTCCGCCACACAGAGGAGGGCGAGGTCCGCGCCGGGCATGTAGCGCTCAAGGTAATGGGTGTTGTAGGTGCCGTCGGGGGCGAGGAGGTGCATCGGGGCCGCGTGACACTCCTGCTTTTTGAGCGCGATCACCCCGCCCATGCTCCCGAGGTGGGTGGAGTGGAGGTCGACGCCGCGCGGCCGGACCTGGTCGGCCAGGTAGTCGAGGGCCGGGTCGTGGCTGCCGGTGATGAGCACCGCTTCCTCAGCCTCCGCGCAGGGGACAGTGAGCCGGACGTTAACGGTCTCTCCTGCCTCGGCGCCCTCCTTCTGCGATGGGATCTGGAGGTAGCCGTTCGCCCGGACTGCGCTCATCTGGATACCCGCGCCCCGTGACTGGGGCACCGCCACCCAGCGGTCGCCGATATTTCCCACCGAGAGGAGGACGAACTCGTCGGTCCCGATATCCGACTGGAGGGTCGTGGTCAGCCGGGCCTCGACGCGCTCCCCCTCCCGGGTGGGGAGACCGTAGCGGGCGACGAGCGGCAGGACGATCTCCCGGAGCACGGTCGCCGCCGCAAGAGGATAGCCGGGAAGCCCGATCACCGGCTTCCCGTCGATCCGGCCGATGATCACCGGCTTTCCGGGCTTGATGGCGACCCCGTGCGCCAGCACTTCGCCGAGGTCCCGGACGATCTCTGCGGTGTAGTCGCGGGTCCCGGCGGACGACCCGGCCGAGACGAGCAGGATATCGTTCTCGGCGACGCCGCGCCGGACGGCCTCCCGGATCAGGTCGTAGTCGTCCGGGACGATTGGGTAGCGATGCGCCTCCACGCCCGCCTCCGTGAGGACCGCCGCGGCCATCAGGGTGTTGCTCTCTACGACCTTCCCGGGCGGCGGCATCTCACCCGCCGGCACCAGCTCGCTCCCGGTGGGGATCAGGCCGGCCCGGACGTTTTCGACCGCGACCTCCGTCACCCCGTAGTTTGCGAGCGCTCCCACGTCCTGGGGCCGGATCCGGTGGTGTGAGGGGAGAATCATCTCCGATTCTCCAATATCCTCGCCGACCGGGCGGATGTGCTGCCAGGGGCTGACCGGCTTTCGGACGGTGTAGGTCTCGCCGTCGTGACGTTCCGTGGGAGCGGAGCGGGAGAAGTCGTCAGACTTCGACTCGACCCAGACGTCCTCGATCATCACCACCGCATCGTAGCCGGGCGGGACAATGTTCCCCGTGTTGACCCGTGCCGCTTCCGGGAGGGTCACCGGGTGCTGCTCGCTCGCCCCGTGGGTATCGGCGCTTCTCGCCGCGATCCCGTCCATCGCCGAGAGGTGGATGGCGGGGACCGAGAACCGGGCGAATATGGGCGCGGCGGTTATCCTCCCGACCGCTCCGGAGGTCACCGGGACCCGGACGACCCCCGGGACCGCCGCAAACGAGCGCTCCACGAGCGCTCGCGCCTCAGCGAGCGATATGACCGAGAGGTAGCGCTTCACCACAGGATCACCTCCACCTTCTCGCCGACCTCGAGCCCTTCGCTCGATGCCGGGACCCGTACTAGCCCCTCGCTCTGCACCAGGGTGTTGAGGAGCCCCGACTTCCCGAAGACCGGCGTCGCCTCCCCGTTCCTGAGGCTGACCCGGACGTAGTCCTCCCGCCCGCGGGCGGAGGGAACATTCTGCTTCAGCCGTGCGCGGACGGTCCGCCGGGAGACGGCAGTATCAAGCATCGCCGCGAGCAGGTGGTCAACTATGGCGACGAGCACGACATAGGCCGAGGCCGGGTGACCGGGGAGACCGATGACCGGTTTGCCCCGGGCCGTCCCGATGATGGTGGGTTTTCCGGGTGCGAGGGCGATCCCGTGGACCAGCACCTCGCCGAGTTCCGCGATGACCGCGGCGGTGTTGTCCCGCTCGTCCTTGGAGGACCCCCCCGATACCAGGACCGCGTCGCATTGATCGAGCGCCGAAGCGACCGCCCCCCTCAGCACCGTACGATCGTCCCTGACGATCCCGAAGTAGACCGGGTGGCAGCCTCGTTCCGTCACGAAAGCCCCGGCAAGGTAGGAGTTCGCGTCCCGCACTTCGCCCGGCCCCGGGGTCTCGACGACGGGGACGAGCTCGTTTCCTGTCGATATGATCCCGATTTTGGGGCGCTTCACCACACTCACCCGGTCGGAGCCGACCGCCGCGGCGACGCCGATATCCCGGGGTGAAAGGATGCGACCACGTGCGAGGGCCATCTCCCCTGCCTTGAAGTCCTCGCCCCGAAAGACCACGTTCTCGCCGGGCGCTACCGGGCGGTGCACCAGGATCTCGTCGCCGATCTGCTCGGCATGCTCGATCATCACCGCCGCGTCAGTGCCCCCGGGGAGAGCGCCGCCGGTGGGGACGTATCGGCACGATCCCGGGGAGATCGCCCCCGCATCTACGCTTCCCATCCCGACCCGGCCCTGGCACTGGAGCATCGCCGGGATGGCCTCGGAGGCACCGGTGGTCTCGGCCGCGGCGACTGCGTAGCCGTCGACCGTCGACCGGTCAAACCCGGGGATATCGATATCGGCAGCAACGTCCCTCGCGAGAACCCGGTGCAGGGCGTCCTCGAGCGGGACCTCCTCATACCCGGGCGGTGGCGCGATCCTCCGGACCGCCTCCACGGCCTCGCTGACCGAAACGACTTCGAGGAAGAGGCTCATTTGAAGCAGCCCAGCTGGCAACCCCGGATCTTCAGCCTGGGCTCGCGCTGGTTGCAGTACCGGGCGATATCCATCTTCGGAATGTCGTATTTCTCCGAGATCTCGAACGCCTGCGGGCAGGTGATCTCGTCCGTTATGCCGTACGCTTCAAATGCTTTCCGTATCTTCTCTCTGTCCATAGTACCAACATGGTTCGCTTGCAGGCAGATAGGATTTACTGTCAGGCTGATCGGCACTACCATTTAGCGTGCCGCCCGTCTAAGATAGATACCGATGCGGATCGCGCTGATCAATTCAAGAGAGGATGTTGCGGGAGTGAATATCAGGCACCACCTTGAGATCCTGCTCGCGGAGGGCGGGGAGTGGCCGCTTGCGAACCGGCATACGCTGACGTTTTGCGAGGTCGGGGGAAGACTGATCTACCAGGACCGGATCGACGAAGAGGTCGACGCCGACCTGATCATCTTCATCTCCCGGCACGCGAGCGCGCAGCCAATGCCCGCCCTGACCGTGCACGTGACCGGCAATTATGAGACCGCCGACCTCGGCGGGGAGCCGGAGACGCTTGCGCCGGCAGCCCCCGCGTGGATGCATGCCGTCCTGAGGAACCTTGCCGCCCGGGCCCCGGAGGGCTACCGGGTCTCCTACGAGGTGACCCACCACGGCCCGACGGCGCTCAGGACCCCGTCGCTCTTCGTCGAGATCGGGTCCACCGCCACTGAGTGGGCCGACCCGGCCGCCGGGAGAGCGGTGGCAGAGAGCATCCTCTCCGCGGCGCCGGAGGAGACGATCAATCTTATCGGCTTTGGCGGAACCCATTACGCCGTGCGGCAGACTGAGATCGCTCTCTCCTCACGGGGCGCCTTCGGCCACATCGTCCCGGCCCGGCAGATCCGCGCCGTCAACCCCGGTCTCATCTTGCAGATGCAGGAGGCGAGCTCTGCCGTGGCCGCCCACATCGACCAGAAGTCACTTGCCACCAGCGAGGTCAGACGGATCGAGCGGATGCTCGACGATGCCGGGGTTCTTCTCCTCACCGAATCGGAGATCCTGGAGGCCGCGGGTCTTGCATGGGCGAGCTACCTCAGGGTCAGGTCCCTCGTCGGGGAGATCGCTCCGGGGTCACGCGTCCATATCCACGATCTTGCAGGGGGAGGGACCCCCGTTGCGGTCCGGGTCTCTCCCGATCTGGTCGAAGAAACCGTAAAAATCGACAAAGTCGGGTTCCTTGCCGCACTCGACAAATTACCGGTAGCCCATCTCTCAAAAGGATCGACCGAGGTTGTACCGACGTTCATCACCTTCGAGGAGATGTCCTCCCAACTCGCAAGAGATATAACTACCCTGTGTGTAAAACTCTTACTTATCTGTGAAAATGCTGTTATCGACGGTGATCACCTCGTCCTCCGGAAGGTGCGGTTCGACCCCGAGAAGGCGCGCATGCTCGGGGTCCCGAAAGGACCGCTCTTCGGCATGCTTGCCGGTGGGAAAGCGGTCGAGATCGAGGGACGGAAGATAACACCCGATGCAGTGCAGACAACCAGCGCAAAGCGGATACATATCCCGGGATTGGAGAGGTACATATGAAATCTATCGTAGAAGAGGCACTTTCACGGGCACGAGAAGAGCAGCGCTTTGCTGAACCCGTAGAGGTCGACAAGGATCTTGAAGATATCCTTATGGAACTCCGGACCGAGATCGCGGTCGTCGGATGCGGGGGCGGCGGTTCGAACACGATCACCAGGATGGCGGAGGAAGGCATCAATGGGGCGCGGCTGATCGCCATCAACACCGATGCCCAGCACCTTATCCGGACACGGGCAGAGACCCGTATCCTGATCGGAAGGCAGAGGACCCGCGGCCTTGGCGCGGGCTCGATCCCCCAGGTCGGCGAGGAAGCGGCCCTCGAGAACGAGGACGACATCAAGCGGTCCGTCGAGGGGTGCGATATGGTCTTCATCACCACCGGGCTTGGGGGCGGCACCGGCACCGGCTCCGCACCCGTAGTTGCAAAGTCCGCCCGCGAGGAGGGCGCGCTGACCATCGCCGTGGTCACCCTGCCGTTCACTGCCGAAGGCGCCATCCGCGGGCAGAACGCCGAGGCCGGCCTCGAGAGGCTCCGCGAGGTGGCGGATACCGTCATCGTCGTCCCCAACGACCGCCTGCTCGAGGTCGTTCCCCGTCTCCCGCTCCATGCAGCCTTCAAGGTCTCCGACGAGGTGCTGATGCGGGCGGTCAAAGGCATCACCGAGCTCATCACGATGCCCGGGCTCGTCAACCTTGACTTCGCCGATGTCCGGACCGTCATGGAACGGGGAGGCGTTGCGATGATCGGGATGGGTGAGAGCGACAGTGAAGATAAAGCCGCCGACTCGGTCAAGAAAGCGCTGCGCTCCCCACTGCTCGACGTAGATATCTCCGGGGCGACCGCGGCGCTCGTCAACGTGGTCGGCGGACCCGATATGACCATGTTTGAGGCTGAGGCCGTCATCCAGGAGGTCTACGACCGCATCGATCCCGACGCCCGGATCATCTGGGGTGCTCAGGTCGACCCCGAGATGCAGGGCAAGATGCGGACGCTGCTCGTCGTCACCGGTGTGCGGTCACCACAAATATATGGGAGAAACGAAAAGAGTATGCCGCGCATGATGAAACAGTTTGAGATCGACTTCCTGAAGTGAGCCGGTATGATGGATTATAAAGAGAAGTTTGAGGACGTAAAATCGTTCAAGATCGAAGAGGAACTCTTCAAAAAGTACTGGCGTGTGCTGAAACTGGCACGGACCCCGACCCGGGACGAGTTCTCCAAGATCGCTATCGTGGCGGCTGCCGGGATCCTGCTCATCGGTCTTGTCGGCTTTGTTATCTACGAGATTATGTTAATGTTGCCTAAATGATGGATATGGCTGACAGCGTAAACAGGGTATATGCAATAAAGACGACCGCAAAGCAGGAGCGGACGGTTGCCGACAATATTGAGAAGGTGACCCGCGAGCAGAAAGACATCCACGTGATGGCCGTCATGGTCCCCGAGGAACTGAAAGGCTACGTCCTCGTGGAGAGTCCCGACTCCATCGCCAGGATCGAACAGCTGGTCGAGTTGATTCCCCACGCGCGCGCGGTGGTGCAGGGCTCGACCGCTCTCTCGGAGGTCGAGCATTTCCTGGTGCCGAAACCGGTGGTCAGCGGCATCACCGAGGGCACCATCGTCGAGATCATCGCCGGCCCCTTCAAGGGCGAAAAAGCGGTCGTCAAGCGTATCGATACCGGGAAGGAAGAGATCACGGTCGAACTCTACGAGAGCATGGTTCCTATCCCGATCACCGTTCGCGGCGATTCCGTTCGCGTCGTGGAGCGGTCGGAAGACATGAACTGAAACGTCATCACTCCACTTTTTTTCTCCTGATTGGGGTCGTTGCCCCGCTGTTGATCCGACTCTTCTCGATCGGGCGCGCCCGATCGTGCGGGAGGGGCCCGGCGCTGGAAAGGAACCGCCCTGCACTATATGTGAACTACCCCGCGCTCTCGGGCGGGGCTTCCTGCTTCATGGCCAATACTTGCATCACAGCGATGTGATGTAGCGGTATCGGCTCTACAGGCTCAAAGGGCTGTTCCATCCCCATGCGGTGAATATTCACCGCAGCATTATAGTCTCGATCGGCAATGAACCCACAGTACGGACAATCGTGGACTCTCTCGGAAAGCGTCTTTTTCACGATACTCCCACAGTTCGCGCACAGCTGCGTTGTATCCCGGGGATCGATCTGAATGAAGTTCGTACCAGCACTTTCAGCCTTGTACGAAAGATACGAAAAGAATCGTCCCCATGACGCACTGTGGATACTTCTACGGAGCCCGCGAGATTTGCCGTTCTCTTTAAGATACTTGATATTCAGGTCTTCGACGCAAATCGTCGCATAGGTGTCAGTGTACTGACGGGAGAGTTTGTGCAGGAAATCGTTCTTCTGGTTCGTGATATGCTCATAGACCTTCTCCAGCCTGCATTTCGCCTTCTTCCAATTCTGCGAAGATCGCTTCTTCCGGGCAATACTCTGGTGTAACTTCTTGATCCGGTCAAGTGAGTGCTCATAGAACCGGGGATTCTCAATCACTGCACCGTCACTATCGACTGCAAACGAATCCAACCCGACGTCGATGCCGACTGAACGCCCTTCACGCTTCGATGCAGACACTGTCTGCTCTGCCTGAATAATCACATGCCACCGCTCTCCAGAACGGGTGATCAGAATACCCTTCACGTTGCCCGAGTAGGGCCGGTGCATGTTGAAGGGGATTGTTCCAATCTTCGAGAATGTAATCCTGCTCTGTTCCCGGTCAATCTTGAACCCGGACTGGTTGTAATTGAGCGTCCGGTACCGGACTGCACTTTTGAACCTGAGTTTGCCGATTTTGCATCCTCTCTTCTTCGTCTGTGAGAGCGCGGGGATGTTGCTCCAGAGGGTATAGTTCACCATCTGGAGTGTTTTTGAATACACGCTTTTCAGGGTTGGATTCTCCTCTTTCAGCGTGACGATCCGCGCCTGCATTCCTCGCATCGTCGGAGTGATCCCGGTCTCCCGTGCGGTATTACACTCTTCAAGGAGTTTGTTATAGAGCCATCTACAGGTATCGAGAGCTGCGTTGAGCCGCACCTCGGTGATTGCATCTGGATACGCTCGATACTTGTAGGAAATGAGCATAGACAACAGGATAGTTCATCTGAAATAAGATATACTTGATCCGTGCAGGGTGAAAGTGAAGAAGGACGGCTCCGCTTCACGGAAGATGCTTCGCATATTCCTGTCAGGCACAACCCCGCGGGTTGTGCCGTGTCATCCCCGATCTCTCGACCGGGGACTTCTCGCTCCGCCCCTTCACCTCCACAAGGGTTAAATTCTCTTACGCTGACCTTAGATAACCCAGGCAACTATTCCCCTGAGGAATAAGCTGGAGAATTTGTATGGCAGAAACGGTCGAGGTATTGGTACCCGGTGGCAAGGCAACAGCAGGCCCGCCTCTCGGGCCTGCTCTTGGACCTCTTGGTATCAACGTGAAGGCAGTCGTCGACGAGATCAATAAGAAGACGGCCGATTTCAACGGCATGCAAGTGCCGGTGACGGTCACGGTCGACGATAAGCGAAACTTCACGATTGATGTGGGCATTCCGCCCACGACGGCGCTCGTCATGAAAGAGGCCGGTATCACGAAGGGGTCTGCAGAGCCGGGTGCTTTGGTGGCGGGAGATCTGCCGCTGGAGGCCGCTGTCCGTATTGCCCGTATGAAGTTTGATGGGATGCTCTCGTACGACCTGAAATCCGCGGTCAAAGAGGTCGTGGGAACGTGCGTGAGTGTCGGTGTCACCGTCGAGGGTATGAAACCCCGCGAGATGATCCGGGCCATCAACGACGGAGCATACGACGGCGTACTCGTCGCATAGATGTCAGACAACCATAGAAGATCATGAGGTCGTGTACTATGGAGGCAAAGGATGGTTGATAAAACCAATATACAGCAGGCCGTGACGACGGCCCTCTCAAAGGCTCCGGAACGGAAGTTCAAGGAGAGCGTGGATATCACCGTCAACCTCAGGAATATCGATATGTCCCAGCCCAAGAATCGTATCGATGAGACGATTCTCCTTCCGAACGGTTTTGACAACGTCAGGATCGCGGTTCTCGGGAAGGGCGACATCACCACGCAGGCAAAAGAGGTCGACGTGGACCTTATCATCGGACCTGAGGAGATTGAGCGGCTCGGGGGAGAACCCCGGGAAGCGCGTAAGGTGGCGGAAGAGTACCAGTTCTTCCTTGCCGAGACGGCAATGATGCCTCTCGTCGGCCGGTATCTCGGTGTCAGGCTCGGCCCCCGCGGCCGAATGCCTATGCCGGTTCCGCAGGGAATGGATATCCGGCCCATCGTCCAGCGTCTGAGGAGTTCCGTCAAGATCCGGACGAAGGACAAGAAGGTCTTCCACGCGAAGGTCGGCTCGGCCGGGATGGATCCCGCGGAGATCGCTGAGAATATCGATGCGGTCCTCCGGAGGGTCGAGTCGGTTCTCGAGAGCGGGGCACTGAACATCCACTCGGTCTACGTGAAGACGACCATGGGGCCGGCAGTGAGGGTGATCTGATGGCACTCTATACGCACCACCTGCCCAGGTGGAAGAAGGAAGAGGTAGACGAGATCAAGCGTGGTGTCGAGGAGCACACGCTCGTCGGCGTTGTGGACATGTACGGCATTCCCGCCTCGCAGGTCCAGCACATCCGGAGGAACCTCCGCGGAACGGCGAGGGTGAAAATGGCCCGGAACACGCTGATCGAGCACGCCCTCACCGAACTCGGCGGCAACGTCGGCGGTCTGAAGGATCACGCCGAGGGCCAGAGTGCCCTGATCTTCACGAACGAGAATCCGTTCAAACTCTTCAAGCTGCTGGAGAAGACGAAGACCAAGATGGCGGCGAAGCCCGGCGAGACGGCTCCCGAGGATATCGTCGTCCCCAAGGGTCCGACCACCTTCAAGCCAGGCCCCATCGTGGGCGAGCTCCAGCAGGTGGGCATTCCCGCAGCCATCGAGGGCGGAAAGGTCAAGATCCGTGAGACGAAGACCGTCGTGAAGAAGGGCGAGGTCATCAACAAGAAGGTTGCCGACGCGCTCGTGAAACTCGGTATCAAGCCGATGGACGTTGGTCTCGTCCTGCAGGCCGCATACTACAGGAGCACCATCTTCACGCCGGACCTCCTCGCTATCGATGAAGAGGCCTACGCGAACAACCTCGTGCTTGCTGCCCAGCAGGCGTTCAACCTCTCGGTCAACGCCGTCATCCCGACCCCGCTGACGATCAGCGCGATCATCGGCAGGGCGGTTCGCGAAGCCCGGAACGTGGGCGTCGAGGCGGCCATCTACGAGAAGGGTGTCGTCGACCTGATCATCGGACGGGCACAGCGGGAGATGCTGGTCGTCGCGCTCGCGGCGCAGGGCCACGGGTTCGAACTCGATGAGGCGACCCTGAAGGCTGCCTCAGCCGCAACTGCTGCAGCCCCCGTTGCAGCCCCGGCGGCAGCCGAGGCAAAGCCCGAGGAAGAAGAGACGGAAGAGGAGAAGAAGGAAGAGGAGGAAGAGAGCGGCATGGCCGGTCTCGGTGCCCTCTTCGGCTAATACTTTATCAGACAATCAAAGGTGAATGAACTATGGAGTATATCTACGCTGCACTGCTCCTGCACAACGCAGGCAAGGATGTAACTGAAGAGAATGTGACTGCTGTCCTGAACGCGGCCGGTGTCGAGGCCCAGGATGCCCGCGTGAAGGCGCTCGTCGCCGCACTCGAGGACGTGAACATCGAGGAGGCCATCAGCAAGGCCGCCGTCGCGCCCGTCGCCGCTGCACCCGCCGCAGCCGCTGCCCCTGCAGCGGCCGCCGCGCCCGCAGCCGAGGAAGAGGCCGAGGAAGAGTCCAAGAAGGAAGAGGAAGAAGAGAGCGGCATGGCCGGTCTCGGTGCCCTCTTCGGCTAAATCTTTTTTTTGCCGGCGGTTTGCCGGTAGCCGTTACAACATAATTCTTCCGGAACCTTCTCCGGTAGGCCACGCCATGAGTTGTATCTCTCTTTCCTGCCACTATTCGGGCCGGCGGGATGTATGGGTAACTGTGACCGGAGCGGTTTGAGACCTGGAGTGGGAGAACGGGGGAGGTGCAACGCTCCCCCGGATAAGGGATTCTATTCTTTCTTTCCGGCCGTCTCACAGCGCCGGGATCTTCTCGACGAAGTAGTAGGCGATCTTTGCCGCATCCCCGATATCGACCGCGCCGTTCTCATTGAAGTCGGCGGCGGGGTCGGCCGCGGCCTTCCCGACGACCATATGCGCGACAAAGGCGACGTCGCCGATGTCCACTTTGCCGTCTCCTTTGAAGTCACCTTTGAGGCGTGTGACGGCGATGTAATCGGGCCGGGAGAGCGTGTCCGAGCCGTCCGCGGTGCTGACCGTGAGGTTCACGGTGTAGGTGCCCGGTGTTCTGTAGGTATGGACCGGGTGCTGCTCCGTCGAGGAGTTGCCGTCGCCGAAGTCCCAGAGCCAGGTGGTCGGGTCGCCGGTGGAGAGGTCAGTGAACTGAACCGTGAATGGTACCGTGCCGGCGGTGACGTTCGCGGTGAAGTTCGCCGCCGGTATCGATACCGGGACAGCCCGCTGACGGAGGCTGGTGATGACGTGGTCGTTCTGGGTGCATGACCACTCGCAGGGGGTCGCCGAGGAGAATGCGACACTGCTGACGTTATCCGGGAGGAGCTCCGCAGGAAGGGTCACTGCGGTTCCCGCGGGCGCAACCGCCGACGCCGAGTTCTTGACCTCCCAGACCGTACAGGCCGGGGCATAGATTACCGTCCGGAGGGGGTTGACTTCCACTGCACAGGAGAGGGTATACTGCCGGCCGGTTTCAATCGCGGATCGGTCGATCGTAAACTGGATTCTTGTGTTCTCATCGCTAAGCCCGAGGAGAGGCAGGTCGGTCGAGATCGTGGCCGGGACGATCGCGGCCCCGACATCGTCGGTCCCGGCGCATTCTAACCTGCCCCAGAGGTTGTCGAGGTCGTCGACGGTATCGAAGGTCATCTTCAGGGTGACCTGCTGGATGCCACTTTCGGTGAACGTTGTCCGGTTGCAGGATCGCTCCAGCGTTACGCTGGAAGTCCGAGGTGCAAAGACCGACGTCGTTGCCGCGGTCGAGAGCGTCATACCAGGGCCAATCTCGGTTGACGGGGGGAAGGTCCAGGTCACCCGTGTCCCGTCGATCTCCGTAGCGGGCTCGGTGCTGATAATCTCCGGCGCATCGAGGACAAACGAGAGGTTGCCGAGGATGTTCTCCTGGTTGCCCGGGGGATTGACCGCACTCATGTAATACCCCAACTGGCAGGGAGCTGCGCCGCTTGCGATGGTGTCGTTCGCCGTGCCCCTGTTGTAGTTGACGTTGAAGATGAGTTCGGCGCGGGGGAGCGGCTGCTGCACCTGGATGTAGTGCTCTTTTGTTACCGTGTCGTTTGCGTTGCCGTTCGATACCGTGAGTGCAACGGAATAGTTGCCGGGAGAAGTGTAGGTATGGACCGGGTCCTGCTCGGTCGAGGTGTTGCCGTCGCCGAAGGTCCAGCGCCAGGAGGCCGGATCACCGGTCGAAGTGTCGGTGAACTGCACGGTGAGCGGGGCGATACCGGCGGTGACATTGGCGGTGAAGTTCGCCCGTGGGCCCGAGTCAGTGACTTCGAAGTTCAGCGTGGCATAGATATCATCGACACCCGGCGAGTCGAGGGCGTTGATGAGCGCAGTTACGGCGTCGGAGGCCTGCAGGTCGGTGAGTGTCACGTTACCGATGCCTTCTCCGTAGATCACTCCGTTGGCGGGGTCGGCCATGACCCCGAAGTCGTAATCCACCGGGTGCTGGACAACCAAATAGTACTGCCCCTCCTGCAGCATATCGGTATGTAGGACGCCCTCGAAGGTGCCGTCGGCTTCAACGCTCCAGAATTGTGTCTCCAGCGCTCCATCATAACGGCCGTAGTAGTCCGGGCCGAAGATCCAGAGCTGCACACTGGACGGGTTGCCGGTTGCGGTCCCGTTGATCCAGAGCTCGTCGCCCGGGGCGATGGTGGCGCTGGAGGCTGTGGCGGTGATGGTGGGGGGCTGGAACCGGATTGTGGTCGTGGCGTACACGGCATCGGAGAGATGGGCTTCGTCCCGGGGAGCGGAGACAGCGTAGATGGTGTACGTCTCCTCTTCAAGAAGTCCGCCACGCACATATTGAGTGTCCCACCGGTACTCCCACGAATCGTCGATCTCGACATACCTGGTGGTAAATGTCGACGGGTTATCGTTGACCACAGGTATTGACAGGTTCATGAGGTTT
>ERZ795032.370-NODE-370-length-53318-cov-5.671892_pt1 | contig 53318 bp, 48 predicted proteins | sample MGYA00375124_ERZ795032 | MGnify/ENA primary metagenome ERZ795032 (study PRJEB30167, sample SAMN05720154) | activated sludge metagenome | isolation source: Anaerobic digester | place: China | collected 2015-12-16 ...
GGTTATGCCGGCTTTTTGTGCCAGTTCTCGCACCCGGCGCAAAAAAGCCGTCATTTCTGATTTGCGATAGCACACTTTCAGGGCGGTCGCCCACTTTGCTTTTCTTTCTTCGATGTCGAGTTTGATCTCTTCGAGGTTTTCTACGGCCGATTCAACTGTTTGAATCTGGCCTTCAACCCCTTTGTTTTTCTTTATCTCTTTGTTCAGTTCTATCACTTTGGGGGAATAAAGAAATTTATAGCCCATGAATGCTATTGCAGCAATAATTACCAGAGGTTGTGCTGCAACCTTGGGATCATCTTTGGCCTTTTTCAGCCAATCGGTAATGCTGAATTCTTCTGCCATTATTCAAACCCCATATCTTCCGCCCCTTCCTCGGGCGGAGCTTCTTCAACGGGCTGTGCGTTGGTGAGTTTTTCCGGGTGAATTTTACCGTTGAGAACGAAGCGGATAAAGTATCTTGTTTCATCGATAGGCACTTCTTGAGTGCTTTCGAGCGCTGGTGAATGAAAAAGTTCTGATTTTCCAAGGTCACTGAGAAATTCGAAAACGCTGTCTGAGTTGTCGGCGTGCCCCTGCAGCTTGAAATGCGGGTCTTCGCCGCTTGTTGTAAACTCTGCCGTCGTCAGAAAAATCTGTCTTGGTGTCATTGACGCAAGCTCAACCAGAAGTTGAGCGTTTTTTACTTTCAGCCTCTCAATTTCATTGGGGAAAGTTTCATACTGCTTCATTTTTTCCTGTTCCACCAGCATTGCTTGAACGTCGCCCTGAGAGGCATTAAGCTGTGAAAGCCTGGCGTTGAGCTTTTTGTATTCGTCTTTGGTTTTGCTGACCTGCTGCCGGACTTTAACCACGGGGTAAAGCCCGACAAGAATAAGCAGTGCGGCAAGCAGCCCGGCAATGATGCGCAGTTTTTTTTCGTCGAGTTCGAAAAGCTTTGCGGAAATATTCCCGCCAAATTTTGAACTGACCCCGCCAATGTTGACCGACTGGCTTTTCCGGTTCGGGAAAAGGATGTCGACAAAATTGATGATCTCTGGTTCATTGTTATAAAGGGCCACGCCCAGAATAGGACTCAGAGCGGGGGCTTCGACTTCGAGTTTCTGTTCGTCGTATTTGATTTCCCCGATTTTTACCTTCAGAAAAGGATTGGCGAGAGAGGTTGAGACCTCAAGGCTTTCTTCAATAAAGTCTTTAAAGTTGCTCATTCCGGCGGAACCGCCGGTGAGTATGATCTTATCAAGCCCGGTCTCGCCCGATTGGGTGATGTAAAAGCTTATTGAAAGCTGGATGTGCTGAAAAATCTTTTCGACGGTTTCGAATATCTTTTGTGCGGCGAATTTCTCCGCACCGCTGAGGTTTTTAATCTCATCCGGAGGCATGACTCCGAGCTTGTGTTTGAGTTCCACCGCTTCGTTATAATGCTTGAATTTGATTTCCTGCCCATCGATTTCGCCGCCAGCATAGATTGCGTCAGTAATGGTGGCTCCGGCCATGTTGACGTCGCGAAAAAACTGGATTTTGCCGTTTTTATAAATCAGCACCGAGGTCGTGGTATTGCCGCAATGTATTATGCCGACTTTTTTATCACCCTCGGAATATGGGCCCATCTGTTTGCTCAGAGCCAGTTCCAGGGACTGTGGCAGGGTGAGAATACCTTCATTGCTGAGGCCGCCGCCTTTAAGGTTGCCGTTGACATGGTCGATAATGTCTTTTTGCAAGGCCGCCACCATGATTTGCGTCAGAGCCTTCTCGTCTTTAATGACATCACCCTGGACGTTGTAGCCCAGAACCGCATTGCCCATCGAAAATGGCATCTGCTTGTTGGCTTCCGCAGTGACCGCTTCGGTGAGCTTGTCTTTTTCAACAACCGGGGGGATTTCGATGCAGCGAATTGTTACCTCGCGGTTGGAGGCGAAGGTGATTGCCCGTTTTGTCTGTATTTCATTATCGTAGAGCAATTCGGTGATGTGGGTGGTAAGAAACTGTCGGAGTTCTTTCAGGCAGTGCTCGCGCACATCATCCTTGCTCATGGTCTCGCGCTGTTCTGGCGTCAGCTCAGCTTCATAGGGGGGGATATTCAGCTGCGATAAAGTCTTTAAAACCTGGCTGCCATTTTCATCGCGGTAGACATACGCAAATTTCAGCGAAAAAGAGCCGATGTCAACGGCAACAAAAGGTTCAAAGCTGACTGGCTCTGCCATATTATTCCTCTGAATGAGTTTCCTGCCTTACCAATTTACTCTAAAACCAGCCTGCAGCGCAAATTAAACCTGAACAAGCAGAAGGCGGTTCGATAACGAACCGCCTTCTGCTTGTTCAGGTCAGGAGTTTAAATTAGAATGATTTGCGAACTTTGGCGATCGAGAGAACGATATCATCAACATCACCATTGGAAACCATTGTGGCGCAGAGAGCGCATTCGATACATGCTGTTGCACCAGGTTCAAACGATGAGTTGGCGCCAGAGCTCCAGAGATAAATGTTGTTTTTGTGGGCGATATAAACGAAGCGGTTACCCCAGGAGTCAAACATGAAGTCGGTCGGGTCTGAATCCATGTATGGGCCTTTCCATTTTTTTGCGTAATTGGTGATCCCAAAGTTGTTTGTGCCGTCGTTGGTGTGCCCAAAGTCAGCGTTGAGAAGAACGTTTTTGTCCATGCTGTCGCAAAGAACTGCATCAGCACAGTAAGCAGCTTTACATCCGGCGTTTGTAGGTCTGCCAACGAACGGCAACCGACCGACGTCACTCTGATAGGCAAGCATCGCACTTTTAAGTGCCGACATCTTGGATTTGGTTGCTGAGGCACGACCCTGGTCTGTTATCGAACCGATCATAGGCCCGGCAACCGATGCCAGAACTGCGATAACGATGATAACGACCATGATTTCCATCAAGGTAAAACCTGCTCTCGTTCTATTCATATTTTTTCTCCTCCGCTGAACTACATGCAATATAGCGGCAACAAAATAAACGTCAAGGGCAATTTTTTTATTTTTTTTATCAGAAAAATAGTATACTTGCCTATATTCAATAATCAAGAAATTTTTATGGCAACAAAACAAAAGCTTTTCTTAACTATTATCATTCTACTCCTATCGGCAGTTTCATTTATCTGGTTAACCTCTCATTTGTTCAGCCGGTATCCATGGTATGGGCAATATCAGCAGCGTGACCCCGATTCGGTGCTTTTCACTAGACTTCTAGAGCAATCTATTCTCAAGGGAAAGGTAATCGAGAAGGATAATTACGGTTGCTACCCTTATGAGATAGAGCATGGCTTTGCCCCGTTTTATCTTTATTTTCTTCTGCATCTGATCGGTGTCTTTTTTTCTTTTTTCCCGGAATGCGGTATTGATCCATTGTATGCAGTTGGGATGCTGCCGGTAATTTTCGCGGTTGCTACCGGTCTGATGATTTTGTTTACGCTGCTGCAAACCTCAAAAAAACCAGGTTTGGTGATTTTTTGCGCGTTTTGCATGTTGCCAGGGCTTGAGTTGGCTCTTTCAGCGACCTTCATGAAGCTTGATTATGACTTTCTCGTTTCTTTCTATATCTGGGCCTGGATTTGTTCAGGTATTCTGTTTATTGAAAAAAACAATCAGGTTTATAAAATTTTAGCGGGGCTCATAGCGGCATTTTTCCTTGCCACATGGTCAGGCACTCCTTTGTTTTTCTTTCTGGTGACGGTCTTTGGCTTTATACTCTGGTTTTTCAATTGCAAAGAGGCCTATCGCTATCTTGAGTTTGCCTTTTCTGGGATGCTGGTTGGTTCGGTGCTCAACCTGATCTTCATAATCACAGCCTTTAAAGACCCGTTTATTCCCTCACTTACCAAATACAGCGTTTTTCAACCAGGTTGCCTTTTGATCGGTGGTGGGTTTCTTTTTTTGCTGAACTCTCTTTATAAGTTTGAGAACCCTAGAAAAATAGGCCTGATCATACTTGGGTTCATGATTATCTTGCTTGGGCTGATTTTCGGCGAAACCCTTAAGCAGGCCACCGGTATAATTTTTCAGAATGACCCTGTTCATAAGACGATTTCGGAGCTTGTGCCAATAATTGATTTCAGCAATTTGGCCAATAGCAGCAGAACGCTTGCCAGACTCACGGAATATTTGAACTGGCCAGGTATTCTTCTTACGTTCATGTTGTTTTTACCGCAGCGAAATTTTTCGCAGGCAACCGGTCGTAACCTGAAATACTGGCTTGCAGTTATGATTGTTTTATCGATCAGGCAGGTAAGATACCTCCGCTGGATTGGATCCGGAGGTGGCCTTCTTGCAGGAATCGTCATCAACAGCCTTTTTTCAATGGTGCGCACTCAGCTTCGGGAAACCCGTTGGGGTAATATCAAGGCCGTTCTGATTTTTCTGCCTTTGCTGGTTTTTTATTCTCTTCAGAACTTTTCATTTCAGATCACTGACGGAAACCTTTCCGACCCGCAGATCGAGGCGTATAACTGGATTGCGCGGAATACCCCCGCCACTTCCGGATATACTGATGACAAACGTCCAGAATATAGTATTTTAACCTATTGGGATGAAGGGAACCTTCTTGCATATTACTCAAGAAGACCGGTCGCCGTTAATAATGCCATGTGGGGCTATAAGACCATGGCAGATATTTTTTCATCTTCTGATGAGAATGAGGCGTATAGGCTGTGTGAAGAATATGGTGTCAGATATATTCTTTTAAGTACATATCGGGAGTTTGAGGACACGTCATTCGCTTTCTGGCCATATTTCAAGAGTATGCCGAAAAAACCTGAATATAATCTGATCTATGAAGCCGTTCCGCACAGTTCGAAGGAACAATACCAGAACTGGTTTTATTTCTGGCTGCGTGAACATCTCGCCCTTACTCCGAAAGGAAAGTTTCAGGCATCAACCAGATATCGGGCGGTTTATGCTGCAAAAGCTGAAAAGATGACACTTGCTCCCTACATTTTGTTTGAAAGGGTGAAGGGCGGAGTATTGAACCTGGTTGCCGACCCAGAAACAGAAGTGGTTATTTCGCTTGAATTAAAGATTGGCAGTCAATTTTTTGCCTACAAAGTTAAAAAGATGGCCGATAAGACAGGTAATGTAAGCTTTCTGCTGCCGTATTCAAACAGCTATTATTCTGGTCGCGTTGAGGTTGACCCGGCCTATAAACTTGCATATCTGAAAAATGGCGTAAAAAAACACGCGACGGTGATCGCCTCAGAAGCGGATGTTATCGATGGCAAAGCGATTTTAGAAAATTCTATAATTGAGGTTCAAAACGAGCAGCGCTAAAATTGCCAGGAGCAGCTCTTGGCTTGTATTTTCGAGACCGTTACGGGTAATTGAAAACCTCTGCCGGTCTGAAATTTTTTCCCATGGCGTCTTTTTCTGATAGCAACGGACTGATTCCTGGCGGTAAGGGCCATTTTATGCCGAGATCCGGGTCGTTCCAGATGATGTGCTTCTCTGAATCCTGTAAAAAGTCAGTGCGCTTGTAGCAGACTTCAGCCTTTTCGCTCAAGGCGAGGTGGCCATGCCCAAAACCTGGAGAAATTCATGGGCTCTGGGGTTTTTCTGCATGCATGTGAAAACTTATCCAGCGGCCAAAAGTCGGTGAAAACCGGCGAAGATCGACTGCGACATCAACAATTTCGCCATTAGTAACCCTGATCAGCTTGCCTTGAGTATTTTGGGTTTGGTAATGAATCCCTCGAAGAACGAATTTGTTTGAAAATTCGTAAGTATTCACGTGGTGGCACTCCCACATGACCAGATTTTTGCATAAGCACTCAGCTGTTCGAAATTTTTTGGTCTTTCGATCGAAGCCCACACTTCACAAGAATCTTGAACCGGCTGCGTATCGGTCTGAACGACAGATTCAGCTGCTTTTGTGAAATTTGCCCAAGGCGAAAAGCCTTCCAGAGCTTCATAGCATTTTTCAAGTCTTTGACGCCCCAGGCACCAAGTTTTTTGGCCACGAGATCCCGGTCGTGAACCTTTTGAAAATCGCGGATTAAATGACTCAGACAAAGCTGGCGCATCTGAAGAGGATATATAGAATAGCTGCCCCACCGATCTGAAGTCAGGAAGCCTGAATAATTCCCAAGAAGATGTCTTAATGCTTTGCTGCTGCGACTCAACGAAAGCTGAAACAGGCTCAGGTTTTCTGAAGTAGCGACCCATAGCAATGGCCGAATTCCGGGATGGAACCATCCTGTCTCGTCTGACCAAATTGAAGAAACCTTCTGAATCTGGTCGCGAGCTTCCCGATAAACAGAAGCTGCGGCACAAGAAGTGCCGGTTTCGACATTTACGATAGTTCCTTCGGATATTTGCCCTGTTGAACCAAAAAGCAGGAGCAGCAACTCCTGAATCTGTTGCACGCTCATATGAAATTTTGGCCTCAGAGTGCTTATGAAAGCCGCCAGTTTTAAGCCAACCAGACGCGAAGAATACTCCGCTCGGAATACTGGAAGTGGTATTGGCCTGGCAATGAGGGCAAGTCACAACATGGCGATGAAATTTCGCGCACTACCAGCTGGATTTCTTCGGGAAGATCCAATTGCTGACTGACACGATCGCCTATGGGTGAGACCTTGCTTATATCTTGACCACAGCGGCAACAGGCATCCGGCTGGAGCGCAATAAACTGAGTCAATTTCTCTGGTGGAAGCATTTTCCGCGCCACACCAGGCCGATGTTTTCGACGTTTGCTTTTGGCCCGGGATGGAAACCGCCCGGAATTTGATTGAGAAGAGTCGGGAGATGGTGGTGTGTGGCTGTTGCTGGAGTTGGAATTCAAGCGAGACAAAAGTTCTCGAACCTGAAGTTCGAGTTCCCGGCAGCGCTCTTCCAGCTCGGCTACCCGCTTTCCCAGTCGTTTGCAGTTTTCGCAATTTGTGCTCACAACTCCATTATAATTTTCTGGCAAAAATGTACAAGACCCAGTTAAACTTCAACCACGTGAACAGTTACGATTCCAGAAAAGGCCGCGCTCGTCGGTAGAAATTTCGGGTGAAACAATAGCCACTTCAAGAATTGCCGATGGAATTATTTTCATTTTTTGCCAGTTTTTCTAATTCCTTCTTCATTAAAGCTATTTCCTGGGTAAGTATTTTTATCTTGTCATTTTGAGAGCTTATTACAACAGAATAGTTTACAAGAATAAGAATTACCGCAACTATCAGAATCAGAAAAAGCAGCGCTGGGGGGTAATAAATGCCGGCCAGGCCGGCAAAAAAGTCCAGTCCTTTTTTCCAGCAGGAAAATAAAATGAATATTCCACCGAATAAAAGCCACAAAAGTGCGTAAGCCTCTTTGATGGCTTTTCTGCGGATCATTTCAATGATCCCGGCCAGAAAAAATACACTGCTAACCAATGCCAGCAGCTGAATCCGCTCTATCCCAATAAACATCAGCTTTCCTTTCGCTTCAGAAGAACCTCAGGTGGGCGAAATGAAATTAGAATCATTGCCAGGGTTACCTTAAGCATAAAATATATTGAAATGGTCGATGAGATGGTTGAGGTGCCTGAAAGCCTTTCTCGCATACAAACAGGAACTTCCATGACTCTTAAACCATTTTTACTGGCTAGAACCAGCTCTTCTGGTTCCGGGTAATCGAAGGTCGGGTAATGAACGGCCATGAACTCTATTGCTCTGCGATTATAGGCTCTGAATCCAGAAGTCGGGTCGGTAAAGCGCTTGCCAGTTAAAAACAGGCCTAGAAGCTCAAAAAAACTGATTCCGAGCCTGCGGAAAAATGAGGATCTGAAACCATGATTTTCCTGCTTGAATCTTGAGCCGACGACAATGTCTGCAACTCCCTGCTTGATAGGTTCCAGCAATTCTTCAATTGCCTGAGGAGGGTGCTGGCCATCGCCATCTATTTTGATGGCAAATGAAAAATCATTCTGTAACGCAAATTTAAGGCCCGTCTGTATGGCGCCACCAACCCCGAGGTTAAGGGGAAGGCGAAGTGTTTGCCCCGGAATGAGCCTTTCGGCAGTTTGACTTGTCTGATCGGTCGAGGCGTCGTCAACTACCAGAATACTTAATTCTGGGCATTGCTGCCGAAGTTCAGTTAAAACTGCAGCTATGTTACCTTCTTCGTTGAAACATGGAATAATGCCAATAGCTTTCATTGTTTACCGGGCGTTCTTTAAAAATTGTTTTTCTTGCAGATGACTTTTTTTTCCTGTAGGTTTATTATCCAAGACTAATTGTAGCATCTAAGACCTATTTTTTCACAAGCTTTCCCCGAAATTCTTAGAAACAGCAAAAAAAGCAGATTCATGAAGATCGCTCAGATTACTCATAATTACCTGCCCCACATTGGGGGCATAGAACAATACGTTTTCAGGCTTGGAGAAACCATTGAGCGCCAGGGCTGGCAGTCGGTCATACTGACTACCGATCAAGCGACTCCGCTCGAACACCGCCACAGCAATGCTTTTTATTTCCCAGTGCTCATAAGCTACATGAGAAATCCTTTGTCACTGCAGTATGCAAGCGCTCTGCGCCGGCATTCTTTTGATATCATGCATCTGCACAGCATATGGTTCCTTCCGAGCCTTTTCGCCGCAGTGTTTAAAGGCGACGCCAAAATTGTCACGACAGTGCATGGGGTTTTTCCCGACAGCGCAAGCCTGGCTCAACGTTTTGGCCTGTTTATTTATCGACCTTTCGCCAGTTTTGTTTTGAACCGTTCTGATCATATTGTTGTTTTATCAGGCTCTGAAAAAGAGAAACTTATGCGCCTTTTCAATGTGCCGGAGGCAAAAGTTAAGGTGATTTCAAATGGCATCTGCCTCGAAGGCTCTGCCTCTGAAGATAAGCAGCCGACAATTCTTTTCACAGGAAGGATCAACTCTGATAAGAACCCGGAAGTGCTTATACGGGCCGGAGCCCTTATTTACCAGCAAATTCCGGAGTTGAAAATATGCTTTGCAGGGCCTGTTGAAAAGGATTACAAGGAACAATTGGTGAAATTGGCCAAGTCACTGGGCATCGAAAAAATAATCCGGTTCGCCGGGCCATTCAATCAGACTGTTTCTATTGAAAGGAAAGAGCTGATGGACCTTTATCGGCAGGCCGCGTGTTTTGTTGCCCTCGGTTCATGGGAAGGTCTTCCTACTAGACTTCTTGAGGCAATGCAGTTCTCTACGCCGTGCGTGACCTTTGCATCCGGAGGTTCTTCGCAGCTGATTATCAATAATAAGAACGGGCTGGTAATTGACAGGCTCGATGAGGGTCTTTTGGCTGAGGCATTGCAAAAGCTGTTTTCTGACAGACAGTTTGCCAAAAAGCTTGGAGAAAGCGCTAGAGAGACGGTCTGGAACGATTACAACTGGGAAAACATCGGCAGGCAACTGATAGAGTTATACCAGACCCTTTAAATCTGAATTTCGCGAAATTGGGCGCTGTCGAAACCAGGCTTCTGCAAGCAGAAAACTCTTTTGAGTCTGTTTTTTAATCGCCCGGGAAGAAGTGCATTCAACCATCCGAGAGCACTGGCGCGGTTAACAATGCAATTTCTCAGGCTTGATTGCCCCGAATCCTTGCTCCATTCAAGTTTATAATCGCTCTGTTGCGGAATTTGCAACTCAATTTCATGGCGGCACTTTCTGGCAAGCACTGCCAGGTAAACGGGGCGATTATTAATCAATGTAACCCTTTCGCCGAGGCTTTCTGGTGAAAGAACCTCATAAAACTTTGTATCCGGACGATCCTCGTAGGCGAGTATTTTAACTGTGTCAAAACCGTTTGCGGGCGAAAAAACGCTGAAGAATAATTCAGGACTGAATTGATAGAAGCCATGCCCCATAAAATTATTGGCGGGGCAGATCGAGATAAAATGGCCGCCAGTTCTCACCATGTCCATACAGTTCTTTATGGCTACCGGAAAATTAAATACATGCTCCAGAGATCCACCGTCAAAGACCGCAGAGAATTTTTCATGCATGTCAGCAGCGATTTTGAGGTTCATGTCATGTATATTTGAAGCTCTTTGATAGTCTGAATAGTCAAAAGAGGCAATATTGTCTGCGCCAATGAAATGTAAAAACGGCTCGGCAAAGCCATCGGCCGCATGAAAGTCCATGCAGTTCGCTTCAGCATGCTTTCCGTGTCTTCTAACGGCTCTTCGTAGATCGCCTGTGCTGAGGGACAGAGTCTGACGGCCGATTGTTGCAGTTTCTGAATAATCCACTCCAAGTTTTTTAAAGTGGAGAAGCACGCTGGCACCATTGTAGTCAATACCCATTTATTTATTCCTGTGCCTGGCAGGCAGTTGCCAAGACGAAAATCTCTTCATCTGTTCTAATCAAATGAAAGAGCTGCTTTATTATTCTGAAAAAATACCCATGGCTTTCAAATCTGGCTGCAATCTGGCCAGAAATTTTTTCGTAACCAAATTTTTGCGGTCGGCAGGTTTTAACTGTATAGCCGGAACTACTGACAAGATTGCCCAGAGACTGGCAGTTCCAGGCATAAAGGTGCCTGTTGTCATCCGGTGAATTATGAGAGTTAAAGCGTATGCCCCTGTCCCATGGGACATAAAGAAGCAATTTGCCAGATGGTTTCAATAGCATTCGCATGTTTTGCAGAGTTTCAAATGGGTTTGTAAGGTGTTCAAGAACGTGGTGGCAGATTAAGACGTCTATGGAATGCGGAACAACCTCTTCAATTGATGATACGAATCTGACATTTTTCTCAACAGCTTCCGGAACAAGAAAATTGTCGACGTCATAACCAAGCCGTTCCTGACATACCAGTTCTGCTAGGTTCCAGCCTGTTCCGGTGCCATATTCAAGCACTCGATCGCTTGCTGTTATAAACGGCTGGAGCTTTCTTGCTCGTTCTCGGGCAACTATCGAAAACGCCCGACTGGAAACCTGGTTGACTTTTCTCTGGTAACTTTCACCCTTTGAACCCGAATAAAATTGAGTGACACTATCGTTTGGCATCATTTTCTGCTCATTTTTCCTGATTATTTCATGCTCTGGGTCATTTTGAAGAGGGGCATGAAAACCGAAAGGGCGATGGCACCGATAATGATACCCATCGCAACGGTAAGCAACGGCGTAATTGCCGAAGTAAGGCCGTCGAGAGCCTCTTTTACTTCGCGGTCGTAAAAGTCGGCGGCTTTGGTCAGCATGACGTCGAGATTACCGGTGTTTTCACCGACTTCAATCATCTTTTTGACCATCGGCGGAAAAATGGTGACCTTGACAAGGGTGCTGGCCAGGGTGTTACCCTGCTGAACCCCAATCGCCATGTTCGATATCATATCTTCCATCAGTGGGTTGCCCATAACCGATGCGGTGATCTGCAGTGCCTGAAGAATCGGGACGCCTGCACCCAGCAGTGAACAGAAGGTTCTTGAAAAACGGCTGACCGCAATTTTCTGGGTGAGGGGGCCAATGACCGGGCCCTTCAGGGTGATGTGAGCCATGATTACTTTGCCGATCTGGGTTTTCAGGCCAAAATAAAGAGCGGCAACAATGCCGGCAGCCCCGGCAACGACCATCATGGAATTTTCCAGGAGCATGTCCGAGGCAAACATCATCACCTCTGTGATCTTGGGCAGTTCAACCTTCATTTTCTTGAACAGGCTCGAAAAGTTCGGAAAGATTTTTACCAGAAGAAAGATGACACCAAGCACTGCCAGAACCAGCTGAATGACCGGCATTGTCAGTGCGCCTTTGATCTTGCCGCGGATTTCGGCGTCGGCTTCGGCAAAGGCAGCCAGTCTCTGCAGAACCTGGTCGAGCATGCCGCCGGCCTCACCGGCTTCACACATGTTACAGTAAATCTTGTCGAAGATCGCCGGATGCTTGCGGATAGAAACCGAGAAAGATTGCCCGGACTGCAGATCGCGACCGATCGAATTCAGAATGCCCTTGAAATACATATTCTGCGTCTGGTCGGCCAGAATACCCACCGCTTCAACGAGGGGAATTGCCGCGCCAACCAATGTTGACAGCTGAACTGTAAATACCATCATGTCTTTTTTCGAGACACTGCCACCAAAGCCGAAGCCGGCGCTGGCCTTGACTTCTTTGGCCTTGACCAGATAATAGCCCTTGTCTGAAAGACGATTGGCCAGTTCCTGGAGGTTGGGGGCCTCAAGGGTGGTTTTGATAATGTCGCCCTTGGAATCTTTTACTTCACAATCGTATTTTGGCATTTAAAACCTCTCTTTGCGTCAGTCAGAACGGGCCAGAGCAAAAACCTCTTCGGGGGTCGTCAGGCCCTGGGTGAATTTCAAAACCGCATCGTCTTTAAGGGTCTGCATACCAAGTCGGATTGCCTCATTTTTCAGGTCGTCGGGCCCGACTTTTTGAATGATCATGCGCCGCAGATTTTCGTGCGTATACATCACCTCATGGATACCGACACGGCCTTTGTAGCCTGTTTTTGCGCACTTGTCACAGCCTTTGCCACGATAGTAAGTGCCGTTGATCGCTTCGGGTGGCAACCCAAGGTCAGCGATCGTTTCAGGCGTGATTTCTGTGTCGACATCTTTGCAGAACTTGCAGACACGGCGGCCAAGGCGCTGCGAAACAATACAAAGAAGCGCCGAAGAAACCAGGAACGGCTCGACTCCCATGTCGACCAGTCGAATTGCGGTGCTTGGTGCGTCGTTAGTGTGCAGAGTCGCAAAAACCAGATGGCCGGTAAGAGCTGCTTCTACCGCGATACTGGCCGTTTCTTCATCGCGGATCTCACCAAGCATGATTACGTCGGGGTCTTGTCTGAGAAAGGCGCGTAGAACCGTCGAAAAGTTAAGTTCGATCTCGGGGCGCACCTGAACCTGGTTGATATACTTGATTTTGTATTCAACCGGGTTTTCAACTGTACAGATATTGATGTCTGGGCCTTTAATGGCATTCAGACACGAATACAGAGTTGTGGTTTTGCCTGAACCTGTCGGGCCCGTAACCAGACACATGCCATTCGGAGACTGAATGGCCTTTTTTACCATGTCGTAGTTGGTCGGCGCAAAACCCATCTGGTCGAGCTGAACGTTGACGTTAGATTTGTCGAGAATTCGCAGACAGGCCTTTTCTCCCCACGCTGTCGGAATAGTATTGACGCGGAAATCAATTGGCTTGTCCATGATCGTCATCTGAATTCGGCCATCCTGGGGCAAACGGCGTTCTGAGATGTCCATGCCGCTGAGAATCTTGATTCTCGACATTACCGAGGGCAGGGCTTCCGGCTGCAGGTTCATCGAAATGATCAGGTTGCCGTCGATGCGCAGTCTGACACGAAGCTCTCCTTCGTCCGGCTCGATATGAATATCGGAAGCGCCCTTCTGGACCGCAGAAGTTAAAACCAGGTTGACGAGTTTAATGATCGGAGTTTCTTCGCTCGCCTTTTTCAGTCCATCAAGAGCGGCTCCGTCACTACCACCACCGTCTTCACCACCGGCCATGGCATTCAGGGCATCAGCCATTGCCCCGGCAACATAAAGGCGGTCGGTTGCATCGGCGATCTGATTTTCTGAGCAGATGGCCCTGACCACTTCGCAATTGTTCTGAAACTGAATTTCGTCGATGATGAATACGTCGAGCGGATCTGCCATCCCGATCATCAGGCTTTTGCCGTCAAAGCTGATGGGCACCAGGTTATGCTTGCGGCAGATCTTCTCGGGCACCATCTTGAGTACTTCGGGCTTGATCTCAACCTTGCTGAGATCGACGAATGGCACTTTCAGCTGCTTGCCGAGTATGGGCAGCAGCTTGTCTTCTGTCAGATAGCCAAGCTCGATAAGAACCTGACCAATGCGCTTGCCGCGCTTTTTCTGCTCGGCCAGAGCAATGTTGAGTTCTTTTTCGCCGACATGGCCTGCTTCTATAAGCAGTTGTCCGATTTTTTTGCGTTTAAACATGGCTGTCAGCCAACTATTCTACTCTATTCCTGTCGCTTTGGAAACAGCAAAATAATTGGAAAAATTAACAGCACTGCAGAGGCTGTTATTGGGCGGCTTCCCAGTATTTGCGGCGGGCTTCCATGTAGTGCGGGTTCAGCTTGATGGCGATGCGGAATTCTTCCATGGCTTCGTCAAGGTGCCCTTTTTTGCGCAGAATGATGCCGAGATGAAAATGCAGGTCAGCATATTCCGGATGGTCTTTGATCAGCCGTCGATACTCTTCTTCCGCCTGATCCAGCAGCCCCAGTTCAGAAAAAACTGCGCCCAGGTCGATGGTGACGCTGCCTCTGACAAGCTTTGCTCCCATACTGTCTTCAATAACCTGGCGATACTCTTTCATGGCCTTGGTAACCGAACCCTGGTCTTCATAAATGCGGCCAACGTAGTAGCGGGCGGCGGCATAACGCGGGTTGATGGCCAGGGCATTGGCAAAGCTTGCGAGCGCTTTATCGAAGGCTTTGCTGTCGTAAAAAATCAGACCGACATTGAAATGGGCGTCGGCAAAGCGTGGATTAAGCGTCAGCACCGATTCATAGGATGCTACGGCCTGGTCTCTGTCGCCAAGTTCGCGGTAGGCGTGCCCGAGGTGGGTGTAATAAACCGGGTTTTTCGGGTTCTGGTTAACTGCTTTGATATAACAGAAAGAGGCCTTATCGAACTGCCCCTTGAGAAAAAAGGCATTGCCCAGATAAAATAGCTTTTCGTGATCATTCGGGTGGGTTCGCAGGTGCTTGATGCAGGCATCTATAACCTCATCAAGCAGACCTTCGCGGTAGGTCGACGCCTCGGCCATCCAATAATCTCCTCTGAAAATCTGTTTTGACAGATTATTCTGTCATTCAGAGCCTCACACTGCAAGCATTTTTTGCAAAAAAATGCTTCTGCCTGCAGTAAAAAAACAAACCGGGCAAAAATTCATTGAACTTTCGGCAGAGCCGAATCAGACTTCTGAAAGAACTGCCTTAACGTCCTTGCCGAGTTTCGTTCTTGGCTCAAACTTTCTGAATGCGGGTTTGTCGGTGCAATAAATATGCAGAACTTCCAGACCTTCGTAATTTCTTTTCTGCAAACCCTGACGCATTGAAACAAATACTGGCTGCAGCTGTTTAAGACCCTCTTCCGGTTCAAACTGCTCGCGGGTGAAAAAACGATACTTGTGAATAACCCCGTCATCACGGCGAAAAATATCTACTTCTGGCTCTTCAAGCAGCCTTGAGCGGGCAGAAAAATTGCGGACATCGAAAAAATGCTGACGTTCATAGTCTTCGTAAATCGTCGCACCCCAGATGTAGGGGTTTCGGAAAAGCCAGAGCGGGAAAACCGGGCTGAGAAAATTCTTCAGGCTGTCTATCAGGTCATAGTTGTATTCGCTTTCCCGCACCGAAACATGCAGGTCACCATTTTGCAGCCTGAATTCGCCGCCTTCAATAAACCGGCCGGCAATCTTTTCGATTTTTTCTGGCTTGGGAATGCTTAGCAGAATCTTTTTGGTGCGGTCATTTATCGTCGAATAAAATTCGCTGGGCTGGTCGAGATAATCGACTTCAATGTCGCAGACAGGAAACAGGAAAATCCGCTCAAATACAGCCTGAAATACTTCACGGTCTTTCCGGTCACTCACAAAAACATGCTGTTCAAGAATCTGGCTTTCCTGGTTCATTGGCTACTCCGATTTGGCATAGATAAGAGTGTGATCTTCAACGGGCGGTTGCCCATGATTACCGGGTTTCAACTGCCTGCCCAGACTATCGAGCATGGCCGCTGCACTCTGTTCCGGCAATCTGTCGAGCATCTGGCGAAGTTCTTCGAGACTGATGCGTTCGCGCCCATCACTCGGAAACTCGGTAACTCCCTCAGTATAAAGTAAAATGCCATCGCCGGGCAACAACTGAATATTCTGGTTTTTATAAGGTTCGACACCTTTGTTGAACAGACCGAGCGGTACACCTGGGTCGAGCTGGGGGATTTCAACATAACCGCTGCGGCTGCGGTTGACTAACGGAACAGCATGGCCGGCGAGAGCGACGCTTACCGATCGGTCACCGGCTTTTAATAACACTGCTGCGGCTGTTGCAAAAAGATCATGCATCTGGTCGGAATTCATGATGCCGGAAAGACGATTCAGGATTTCGGCTGGGGAATTGCAGCTTTCAGAAAAGCAGCTGAGCATCGTGTGCAGCCGGCAGAGAAACATGGCGGCCTTGAGCCCATGACCAGAGCATTTGCCGATCAAAATCATCATGCGGTTGCCCGGCATGTTAAGATAAAGATGAAAATCTCCAGAATGTTCAGTTGAATAGCGGGCTGACTGAGCTATTTCCCAGCCCCGGATCGCCGGGGCTGAATCGGGCAGTAAATCTGAAAAAATGGTTTTTGCCAGCTGATACTCGGCCTGTTGCTGCTTTAGCTGTGTGTTGCTGTAAAAAAGCTCGTGATTTTCGAGCATGATTGCCAGTCCCCTGGCGGTCTCAGTCAGCAACTGCCTTGTTTCTGCGTTAATCTGTGATTTATGGTCACAGATTAAGGCCAGAACACCATGGAGTTGATTGAAAAAAGCTACGGGAATCAGCAGTCCCCTCTCGTCAGCAGCGTCGCCAACCGGGAAAGCGTGCAGGCCGATATGGATACTGTTGCGACGCAGGCTTTTTGAATCGGTGAAACCGATGATTTTTTCGCGAATTTCTTCTGCCAGACTGTCGCCCGGCAGAATGCGCCGAATAATTCTGCCGGCACCAGAGCGGGTTCCGGCGATAAAATCCGGCTGATTATCGTTCATGGCAAAATACAGGAAGGTCTGATTCTGAATTACTTCGGCAATGAAAGCCAGGGCCCCCTCAAACTTCTGCTTTAGGCCTTTTTCCGGATCGATCAGATGGAGAAAATGCTGGATGGCTGCGGAAGGATTCTGCAGGTGAAGCTCGGATTGTAATGTTGCTTCGCCGCTGGGATCTGATTCTGGTTTTTTGGCAAATACCTGTTTTGCAGAGCCAGTCTGGTGAATGCTCTCTGACAAACTAACAAAACCGGCTGTAAAAGACGCCAGAAGCAGGACAAGAGAAATTATGGCTGCAATATTGCTGATGTCATGATAGACGAGGCTGCGCATGACCACCAGCAGGCTGACAAGAAAAACAGCCACACTGGCTTTAAAGATTTTTTTTCTGTTTCCGGTCAGATTTTTCAAGGTTTATTTGCCTGACAGTTTTCTTTACTGCTTATTGCTTATTTGTCTGCACAGATGCTCGAAAGTTAAAGTCGCCGTTAAGCACGATGCCCGCCAGAGCGGGCACCATTGTATCTGTGTTCTGTCTTAATTTCAGGCGGCGCGGTAATTTTCGTAAGAGCGGCCTGACCGAACTTCGAGGTTGCGGCAATGACTTGCCATGGCTTCGATTGCTGCCGGGTCACCAATTTTTGCCAGGGCCTCACCAGCGGCCAGACTGACTTCTTCTCTTGGGTCTTCGAGTGCTTCGATCAGAGCTTCAACTACTGCAGTTCCGCGGCGATCACCAAGCTGCAGGCATGAGATTTTTCTGATGCGCCAGTCCGGGCTTTTGAGGCCTTTGATGTAACGCCAGGTCTGGTCGACCGGAGTTACAGTTGCCAGTGGCACGACTTTGCCGCGGGTTCTGGCTGGCAGAGGGGTTTCTTCTTCGCCTTTCCAGCGACGCCAGAGGCCGGCGAAAACTTTTTCGAACATGAACCAGCCTACAAAGTAAACCATTGTAAGGGCGATAATCTTGAGTTCAATGTGCATCATATAAATGCCTCCTGATTCTATTTTCTTCGAGAACCATCGGCAGAATGCACCCTGAAGTTTATACCTCTTTTACCACCCGGCAGAATCTACAGGCCAGTCGGAAAGCTCTGGTTTTGCTCTTCCTGTCAGAACGTCGAGAAGGGCGTTTATCGCCGGCGTTCTGAAGCCGAAGGTAGCGGCGCAGGTGCCTATGTCGGGGCATCCGGCCAGGTCATAGGGATTGCGCAGAGCGACAACGGCGACATTTTCGGTTTTGGCCCTGACAGCTCTGACAGCCTGCAATTGATCCTTGAATAGATGCCCGTTGTAGGTGAAAAAGACGACCCGGGTTGTGGCGCTGATTTTAAGCTTTTCGAGGCCGGCTGAAAGTTCGTTGAACGTTGATTTGGGCTCGTAGACAAAAGTGGCGGCCTTTGGGTATTCTTCGCTGAGAACTTTGACCAGGCTGCCCTGTTTATGCTCCTCTTCAACCTGAACGAGCGAAGAAATCTGTGGCACAACGAACATTATGTCGTAGCCGTCACCTTGCATCGGTATCATTTGAGGTGAACAGCGCAGAAACTTGACGCTTTTTTCATGCAGCTCTTTTATTAAAGGAACGTGCTGTCGCTGCCAGTCACTGATTGCGCCGGTCGAATCCGCTTCGGGCAGGCGTTTTCTGGCGGCAGCAATTCTTGCGAGGCTTTCGTAGACACGTCTGGCGGTTTCTTTGTTTTCCTGCGCCTGTTTTAAAAGAGTTTCGGCAGTCAGGCGCTGTTGGTCGAGGCGATGACAGATCAGCAGCAGGTCAGCGCCGGCATGAAACGACATGCTGGCGGCCTGGGCGATTCCGAATGACTCGGTTATTGCTCCCATTTCGAGATCGTCGGTAACCAGAATGCCTTTGAATTTGAGCTGGTCGCGTAGCAGGCCGGTAAGAACGCTTTTCGACAGAGTTGCCGGCAGGTCTTTTGCCGCTTCAAACGCCGGAAAAAATACATGGGCTGTCATTATTGCCGCCACATCAGCCTCGATGGCCTTTTTGAATGGCAGCAGTTCAAAAGAGTGCAGGTGTTCGGCAGAGTAGGGGATAACCGGTAGGGTGAGGTGCGAGTCAACCTGTGCATGTCCCTTGCCGGGAAAATGCTTGGCACAGGCAAGAACGCCGGCTTTCTGCAGGCCACGGATGGCTGCGCTGCCGTAAAGGGCAACCTGCTCGGGGCGATCGCCAAAAGATCGGGCGCCGATTCCAGGGTTATCGGGGTGGTTGATGTCGAGAACCGGTGCCAGGTTCCAGTTCAGGCCGAGGCTGAGCATTTCTTTACCCATGGCGTAATGAGAAGCTTCGGCCAGCCCTGTGCTGCCGGTTGCCGCCAGGGCCATGGCCGACGGAAACAGGCTGCCGCGACTGAGAATGCGCATGACCAGCCCGCCTTCCTGGTCGATCGAGGCGAAAATTTTCTGGCCGGCGGCTTCAGAAATCTTTTTGAGATGGCCGGGAAGCTTTTCCGGGTCAGTGAGGTTTCTGGCAAAAACGATGACACCGCCAATACCCCACTCTTCAACAAAAGACAGAAATTCGTCTGATGGCTCTTCGCCCTGGTAGCCGACTATAAACAACTGACCGATCTGTTTCTTCTGCATATGCTTCCTGGTTAGAAATCTTGGGATTACCCCTGAAAAAAACGCCTGCGGGTTATTTAAACAGGTGGCAGAATAGGGTATAATGCAGCTGCCATTTTTTCAAGGAGATGCCACATGTATTGTTTCAAATGCGGAAAGAAGCTGCCGGCCAGGGTAGTTAACTGCCCTGAATGCGACACCCCTCAGAAGCGGCGCCAGCGCTACCGCAGAAGAATGATTCTCGGCCTCTTCATCTTTCTTGCGGGGGCAGTTGCCGGCAGTCTTTTCGACAGCCTTTTCTTCAAGGGACAGGCCTGGGAACATTCTTTTCTGGGCGCATTTATCGATAGGGCACAGCAGTCAGCTCCCGAACAGCAGACTGCCTCAGGCACAACCGACGGTTCTTCTGAGCTTGCCGGAGCTTCAATCTCAGTCGATGTCGCTGGCTTTTCTGCCCCGGAAAACTCGACAGCAGTATCGATTTCGATTAACAACGCGTCAGGCAGTGACGCGGGGCTTGCTTCTGCCTCTGATAAACCTTCAGGTATTGCAGAAGTGACTGTCGCTTCTGAGACGGCTTCTGCCTCATTCGCGGCTTCATTAACGGCCACCGGCACAGCCACATCTCCCGCCGCTCCAGCATCAGAAGTTTCTGTGCCGATTGAAAAGAAGACTTTTCCGGCCGGGCGGCTCGTTTTTAAAAAGACCGAACCGCTGGAAAAAAGCTCAGGCTCGGACTATCACGGCTTTATGGCGCGTGATGGCTCCGAGCTGATTTTCGCCTCCAATCGTCTCAAGGTTGATGGCAGCCAGATTTATCAGTGCTTTCGCCGCCCGACTGATGGTTCCGGGCCTGCTGAAAAGGTTTTTGCCTGGCCCGGAAATGTCTGGACACCCGAAACGACCCCGGATAACCAGATGGTTGTCTTCTCAAGTGACAGCAGCAAACCCGAGCATATTTTCATTTACGATCGCAAATCAGTCAACAGTATGCCCCTTACCAGCGGCACCAGTAAAAATATGATGCCGGCAATTTCGCCCGATGGCCGGTTGATCGCATTCGTTTCCAACCGTAAGGGCAATAATGATATCTGGCTGGTTGGCATCGATGGTAGCAATCTGATGCAGATTACCAGCGGCGAAAATGATGACCGTGAGCCCCGCTGGTCACCCGACGGCTCAACTTTGCTGTTCACCAGAATCATCGAACCCCTTAAAAATTCACATATCATGAAGATTACTCTTGAGCCTCTTGGTGAGCCCGAGGCGATAATTGCAGCGGCAAAACGCAACTGGTTTGCCGACCTGTCGCCCGATGGCCGATATCTGACATTTACCCGCTCAGAAAGCACAGATGGCAGCAAAAATGTAATTTATATGCATGAGCTTGCGACCGGCAAAGAGAGCGCTCTTAAGCTTCTGGCTGGCGCTGAATGCTTCAGGCCGGTCTGGAACGCTGACTGCAGCGGTTTCGTTTTTCATGCCACGACCAGTCAGGGAAGAAGTCTTTATCAGGCCGTATTCGCGAGGGAGAATCAGTAATTGCCAGAGTCAGCCGAGCTGTTTTTTTCATTGACACTGCTTTGCCCATTGCTGATTTTTTATTTCGTATTCAAAAAGCACTGGGTCGATAATGATTTACGCCAGGCTTTCCTGAGTGGCCTGGCAGCCGGCATTGGTGCGATTGTCCTCACCAGAGTGGTTTATCTGCCGATTGAATATTTTCTCGGAACGGACCTGCGTTCGTTTATTTCTGCTTCAGGAACATGGTTTGTAACTTTGATGGCCTGCGTCGGCATTATTGGTCTGATTGAAGAGGCTTTAAAGGCGGCTGGTGGTATGCTTGCCAGTTATTATTCAGAGTTTATGAGGCGCCCGACTGCGATTTTCATGGGCTTTGCCGGCTGTGCCATGAGTTTTTCACTGCTTGAGAATATTCAATATTTTCTGCTGTTCGGTGTTTCGGTGGTTCTGCCGCGTATTGTCATCAGCTCTTCGGCACACCTGTTTTTTTCGAGCATCTGCGCCGTGATTGTGGCTGAAGCGGTGATCAGGCGGAACCGGGCTACGGTTGTTTCAGTGCGTATTCTGGCCGGTATCGCCGCTGCGGCGGTGGTGCATGGCTTTTTTGATTTTGTCGTGTTTCATTTCGATATTCAGGCGGTCAGTGGTCTTGTTATCAGCCTGCTTGCAGTTTTTCTTCTGGGCATTTACGAAACCTGGCTGGGAGTGTTGAAGCTCGATGCGCCTGAAGAAGCCAGACTGATGAGCTGCGCCGGTTGTGGCGCCTTTTCTCTCGATCGCGTAAGATTCTGCGGTTTTTGCGGCTCAAGAGTTGTCAGAATGCCGCACCGCCCCGAATTAAAAGTTACTGATGCTGAGGAATCCTGAAAATGGCTGAAATTACCCAGACGGTTTTTGAAAAAGAGCGCGCAATCGGGCTTGCTATCCAGATGCCCGGTCAGACAGACGAAGAAATCAGGCTTTCTCTTGAAGAGCTTGGCGAACTGCTTAAGACTGCCGATGTCGAAATGGTCGGCACTCTGGTGCAGAAGCGCGACCGTGTTACCCGCGCCCTTTACATGGGCAGCGGCAAAATTGACGAGATCGCCGATGCTGCGACAGCAGCAGACGCCAATCTGATCGTGGCTGATGACGAACTTACCGCACTGCAGATCAAGACTATAGAAGAGGCAACCGGAATTCCGGTCTGTGACCGGACCTCCATCATTCTCGAAATATTTGCCAGACACGCCTCAACCAGAGAGGGAAAACTGCAGGTAGAGCTGGCAAGCATGCAATATCAGTTGCTGCATCTGGTCGGGGGCTACGAAAATCTTTCGCGGCAGCGTGGCGGAATCGGCGTCAAGGGCCCTGGCGAAACAAAGCTCGAAACCGACCGCCGGGTGATCAAGAACAAGCTGAAAAAGCTGCGCGAAGACCTTGAAAAATCAGTTCAGGATCGCGAGCTACAGAGCCGAAAACGCCAGGATCGTCTGGCAACGGTGTTCTCGCTGGTCGGCTATACCAATGCCGGCAAATCAACGCTCCTGAATCGCCTGACCGGCAGCGATGTCAAAATTTGTGATGGCCTGTTTACCACGCTTGACCCGACAGCCCGTCGGTTGAACTTCGCCAGCGGCCGCTGGGGTATCGTTTCCGATACGGTGGGGTTTATCAACAAGCTGCCTCACTCTTTGATCAAGGCGTTCAGAGCCACCCTCGAAAGTGTCATTCACTCAGAGGTACTTTTAATCGTCTGCGATATCTCTGACCCGCATTTTCGTGAAAGATTGACAGCGGTTGACGAGGTGCTCAAAGAAATCGGGGCAGGGGGGCATCGCGAACGCCTCTATGTTTTCAATAAAATCGATAAGCTCCAAAATCTCGATCAGGAGGCAATTCTTGCCGCATATCCGGGAGCTGTATTTATTTCGGCCCGCACCGGAGAAGGCGTCGATGCATTGATTACCCGCCTCGACGAAGTAATTGCCAGGCAGTATGTGACTCTCAATCTCCTTCTTTCAACAAAATCCGAGCTGGTAAAAGAGATTATGCAGAGCGCCATTGTAAAAAGCCAGGAGTGGGGCCAGGGAACAGTCAAAATCTGTGCCGAGGTTCCGAGCAAGCTTCGCTCACGTCTCGAAAATTTCGTTATCGACCCATAAACAGAGAGGATCCGGAAAATGCAACGGAAGAAAAACTTTCATATATCTTTGCTATTAGCTCTCTTTCTGCTCTTTACAATTTTGTCAGAGGCCAAATCTCTCAGGCCGCCCCCTGAAAAAGACAGAACGCCGACGGTTACGGCGCCCATGGCCGGCAGCACTCTAAAAGGTGAAGAATGGCAATTTTTCAGAATGAATGCCCAGTATCGCGGTACGGTCAAAAAGAGCTTCTCCAATCTCGGCTGCGCCATTGCCTGGTTTAAAGATCTTAGCCCGGATCAGACACAGATAATCCTGCATGTCAGCGCTCTACACCCGGAAAAGAAACGTCAGAAATATGCCTTCAGGCTCAATCTGGTTTTTCGCCGGGAAGGGGCGCGCTACAGCCTTGTTAAGAGAGAATATGCCGAATTTTCCGGCATTACCGGCGATCGCCAGACACAGCTTGAACAACTCGCCGCCCTTTGGGTTTATATGCGTGCTTACTCAAAAGAGCTTAAACTCCTGCCGGAAATCGAGGCCTCTGGAGCCAGATTGCAACTGAATGAGGCAGTTATTGGCAGGGGGCGCTCGCGCGAAATTAACTGCAGCTGGCCCGGTCGACGTGGTTTTAACGGAAAATTCTTTTTTGAGAGAGCTGTAGACCCGGTGTTTCAAGAGCTTCTCGCTCTCGACAAACTGCGCTTCAAAAGTGGCAGACTCTCGGTTTCTCTGGTTAAAGACAGCCAGGAAGCAGTTACCAGAGATTTTGGCACCCGAGAACCTTTCGCTGCCGATGTTTTTAAGTAAAGCATCCGAAAAAACTCAAAAATTCTGGGCTGGCTTCAGCCATGAGAAACAGGATTGGGCAGTTTTCTGTATCTTTTTTCTGACCTGCCTGCTTTTGCTTCTTAGAAGTTTTAACGTGAACAACTGGCGAGCAACCCATTTTCTGTTCTCTTTTCAGGACGGGTTTGTTTCAAGGGCTTTAATTGGAACACTCATCAGGACCTTTTTCTCACAGTATTTTGGTTCTTTCGCTGCAATAAAGATCATTTCCGCAGTCATTCTTGTTGTTTATTCATTGTTGCTGAGCATATCAGGCAGCAGATACTGGCGTGGCGACCGAAGTTTGCCATGCTTTTTAAATGTAATGATTATTTTGACTTCGCCCGCAACAATCGCTTTCATGGCCGGCGAAGCCGGCTGCTTCGATACCGCCGCCTACGCTCTGGCGATGATTGCTTTGTTGTTTCTACCTGTTTTACCAAAAAGACTGCATTGGCTGTTTGTAAGCCTGGTGGCGCTCACTCTGGTATTGATTCATGAAGTGATGCTTATGTTGCCGATTCCGCTGCTGGTTGCCTGCATTCTGTCGAAGAATTACTCGATAGAGCCTTCAGGCCAGTTGCGTGGGTTAAAAGCAGCTGTGTTCTGGATGTTGCCTGCCATTTTGTTTGCCGGTTATTGCCTGACTTTTGCCCGCTTTGAGCTGTCACAGGATTCTTTCAGGCAGACTATGGCATTACTGCAAAACTACGCTGATTTTGAGATCCAGCCGGGATCGGTCATGGTTCATTTCAGAGATCTGAGAGAAAACGTCCTGTTGACCAGTAAAAATCTGCTTTATCACGGAATTTTTTCTTTTTTTATCATTTTTCCGTCTCTGGTTACGGCTTTTGAAATTACAAGACATTCGACTGCCGTTCGATCACAGCTGGCAGCTAGAATTGTTCTCTGCAGCGTGCCTCTGGCCGTTTCTCTGGTCGGGTTTGACTATCCGAGATGGGTTGCCGCTGTAACTCTGAATTTGTTTATTGCAGGAGTATTCTCTGGGCACAGCCGCGATTGCCCGGCGCAGTCCGGAAATCTTTCACTGGTTGGAGTAATAGTGTTTAATCTTGTTGCCGGGCCGGTCAAAGTTCTTTGACCGCAGGGTTTGCGTTAGAGCAGGCTGTGGTGGATTCTGTTTCTCTGATAAGGTATTGCGGCCTTCTTTTGGTTTCAAGATAGGTTTTGGCAAGATATTGCCCAAGAATGCCGAGGCAGAACATCTGAACCCCGCTAACGAACAGAATGATAACGGCCAGAGATGGCCAGCCGCTTACCGGGTCGCCGTACATCAAAGTTCTGAATATAATGAAGCAGACAAAAAAGAGGGCGACAAAGCAGAAGCAGATCCCCATCAGAGCGGAAAAGGCCAGGGGAACTGTTGAAAAGGCGGTAATGCCCTCCAGAGAATAAAGAAAGAGCCCCCAGAACGACCATTTGGTGTTGCCGGCTGCTCTTTGAACATTTTCGTATTCAATCCAGCGGGTTTTAAAACCTACCCATTCATTTATACCCTTGGTGAAGCGATTGTATTCAGGTAATTTCAGTATGGCGTCGGCAACCTGCCTTGTAAAAAGCCGAAAATCCCTCGCGCCATCTACAAACTCGGTTTTTGAAATCATCCTGATGATTTTATAATACTGCCTGGCAAAAAATGACCTGATTGGTGGCTCGCCCGTGCGGTTTACCCGGCGGGTTGCCGCCGCATCAAACCCCTCGGTGGTTACTGCCCTGTACATTTCGGCGAGCAGTGATGGCGGGTCCTGGAGGTCCGCATCCATTATGGCGATGTAATCACCCTTGCAATGTTCCAGCCCGGCAAAAATTGCCGCTTCCTTGCCAAAATTACGCGAGAAAGAAATGAACCTCACCCGCTTGTCTTTCTGGCTGAGCTCTCTGGCAATTCTCAGGGTTTCGTCGCGTGACCCGTCATCGATGAAAAGGAGTTCAATACTGACTCCCGATTTCGATAACTTGTCTGACTCCCCGCATATTTCACGATAAAAAAGTTCCAGCACTTCCTGTTCGTTGTAGCACGGAACGATGATTGAAAGCAGACTCATTGTTGCTGACCGCCTGTTCTGGGAGACCCCGAAGCTCTCGAGAAATAGATGGCCTTCTCGCTTTCCTTAAGAATCGGAAAACTCTCCGGCCGGGCACGAAGATAACTGGATAAACTACTGTTGGAGCGCAAAAGAAAAGCATCAAAATCATACTTGTCGATGAGACTTTGTACATTCAAAAACTTTTCTTTGGCACCCGGGTCAGACTGAACGAGGCGAAACAGACTTAACATGTCTTTGAGATTATGCGGCGAAAATAGATCGGCCCTGGCATCGGCAAAGGTTTCGATGCCATTGAAAATGAGGGCTTCCCCAAAGTTATAGTCATTATAGAGCCTTTTAGGCTGTTGTGTTTTTACAAATTCGATAAACTCTTTGTCGAGTGCTACCGAAATCAACTTTCCGCTCTGGTGGGTTTTGATCAGCTGCCCGAGCAGACTAATATTGATTATTACAAGCAGACCACAAACTATAAAAAAAGGTTTCCGGTCGTTAACGGCCTTAGGAGATGTTTGCCGTGGAATGGCGTAGTCGAAGGCAAAAAAGCTGCATGCAATCGCAAAGACAATTGCGAACCTGACGCTGCGAAAAAACATGTATGAAAAGAACAGAAACAGCAGCAGGTCAACTGCCTTTATTTTTTTTTCGGTCACGATAAAATTCAGCAGGCAGATTAAGACCGGCAGAAAAAACACCAGAACATGGGTGATGTTTTTTGCGTCAGGCGGCTGCCATTCGTCAATGATTTCCTGCATGAAGGCGTCGCCCATGTTTGCATAAGGATAAATGATCATTTCTGTGCCATACGGATTTATTCCGATTGCGGCGAGGCTGATTATGCCAATGCAAAGAAAAAGACGCGCCTGTTTCTTTGAATTTTTCTCGAACTTGAGTTTTCCCCAGGAAAAATCGAAAAGCCCGGCTGCAAAGAAAATGAAGCACAAAATGTAGCACAGGGTTGATGAGCCTGCATGCAGATTTGCCCAGAGGATCGCAAATAGAGGTATCAGAAAAATTTTTCTGGAGTTTTCGTTGTTTTTGAAATCATAGAGACAGAGAATGGTCAGATAGATCAGGTAATAACTGAAAACATGCGGGCGGCCATAAAAAAGCGTAAACAGCTGTATCATCGGGGCCAGAAAAAGCGTTGCGGATAACAAATTCAGGCAGATTGATGTCTTGTTGCGAAAAAGTATCAAAAGCATCATTAAAACAGCGGCTGTGAATGAAAATATAAAAATTCCCGGCTCTGCAGAAACTCTGTAAATAAGGTGAAAAACAATCTGAGAAAGCCATTCGTGCGAAACCCAGACAATACCATTCTCTCTCGCATACCAGGAAAAGACGTCGACACCGGGCAGCGATAGATTGTTCACCATCCATTCGCCAGCCTTAACGTGCCACCAGAAATCGTTTCCCGAAATTCCCCGGCTGAAAACAAACATCAGCCCCGTCAGAAGAGTAGCAGACAATATCTTGAAAAGGTTCTCTGCATATTGGTTGCCGGTAGTTTCCTGGGCCATTGTGTTCCTCATTCCATGGTGGGAGCCGATTAAAAATACGACGCCGGTTCGAAACCAGCGCCTGACAAAACTGTCTTACGTTGCAGCAACCCCGAATAATCTGCCTTAATCTTAAAACTTCAGATTGTCTTCTCTTGTCCAGCCAGTTTTTCGGCCTTCATTGAATACGACTTCAAACCATCGCCATTTCCCGACAAGCCTGGTTGATTTGATTTTTACGGCCATCCCCTTGGGGAGCTTGCCGACTTTTTCGCTGGTCGTGCTGGGTTCGCTGCGAATGTTGGCAAAGCTTGGAGCTTCGATAGTGCCATTTTCAGGAAGAGGCTGCCCTTGCACATAGGTGTTTACGGTTTCTGATGCCGGCGCCGGTTTTGCAATCGCTACCGAAACCAGATTTTCCTTTATGGCCTGTTGAGCGGCAGCTTTGGCGATTTCATTGGTATCAATCTTGCCTGAGTCATCCGATTTTTGCAGGATGTTTACCATTACTGTTGCAGGCCCCTGAAGAAGAAGGTCGTCTCTTACCCAGCCGGTTTTACGATTAAAATCCCATTTTACCGACGTCCAGCCGTCACGCTTTTCTGTCACTACCCCTCTGGTGCCCTTGCTGACCTTAAAGAGGAGCTTTTCGCCTGTCGATGGGCCGCTGCGCACGTTGGTTCCGTTACCTGAAGCGTAGGCATACCACTTTGGTCCGTTCTGTTCAAACTTCGGTTCATTACCTTGCTGTGCGGTCGATGGGGCCCCGCCAGGATTCACAGGAGTTTCTGGCTTCTGCTCTGTCAGCGTTTTTGCAGATACTGGTAATGGGCCCTCTTCAGCAAGCACAACGTTGGTTCCTGTCGAGGTGTTTTCGCTGCTGTTGATGTTGTAGAGAACTTTTACTGTCGATTCCTTTGCGGAATCTGTGCCTGTTGCTGCAGCTACTGGCTGGTCGGCTCCTGCCTCCATGAGTTTGAACATCTGTTTGCCCATAAACACGCCCAGTGCAATAACTGAGAGCATTATTACCACTATAGAAATTATTTTGGCCTTTTTCAAAACCTGCCCTCCGACAACTTTAAGTGAGTTGAGTCTAGTACGTAAAAAAAATGCTGTCAATACCTCACATAAAAGATTAATGCTTTACCGGGTTAAAGCGGGCATGGCAGAAACCTGCAGCCCTTCCTGTGCTTGTCTGTTATCTACCCTGAGATATTCGGTCCGCAATACACCGTTCGCCATAAAAGTGACTTTATAAGCAGCATCAGAAAGCGTCCGGCCATTGTTGTAGCCAGTCGAATAGGGCAAAACAAAAGAAACTTTGCCCGCAGAATCACTGGTCATGCGAACATTATACAGATTTTTGACTGATCCCAGGTGCAGTGCGAGAGATACGGTGGCATCCGTTTCGGGATCTACCTGCAGCTTCAGTCTTGCCCCTTTGACTTTCTCGAAAATCACATACGGTGGCTTCGGTTTATCAACAGTGTCAGCCACGTAAATTATCCTGAAATGGCTTGAAATGCCAAACTCCCCGAGGTTTGCCAACGCCATGTCGTTACGCAGCCAGAAATAAAACCAGTTTTTAAAATTACCCGCTCTTGGAATGTCCTGGTTCAGAAGCCTGTATTCAGGCCCTTCGGGCAAAGATCTGAAAAAATGCCAGAAATTGTAATAATCATCTTCGTAGGATTCTACCGTATTGATGAATATGTATTTGACCCGGTATTTATCACATAGTGAAAAGGCTTCCTGTTCACTTTCAGCCGAAAAAATTTCTGCCATGGTCCTGAAGCCCCAGAAAGCATTACTGACAACGACAGGCCGCCTGGCATAATAAGCCAGAACATTACTGTCGTTGCGGTAGGTTAAGATGCCATATTCAGGGGTTCTGCCGTCATCATAGCCGGCAGTATGCGGCGTGTTTTTCTTTATCCAGCTGAATGCATCTATCTGTTCACTGGTTAACAGGTTCTTGCTTTCCTTGATGAATGTGTGGTTGAAAAAAAGATGCGCAATAAAGAATGGTAGAAAAATCAAGGCCAGTTCAAGATTTTTGAATTTGAACCCCGCAAGTCTCTTTTTTACAAACATAAAAACAAGGTAGGCAGAAATGCCCGAATATAGGCCGCTGCCAACGCTCAGCCAGCGTAAAAATCTTATCTGATGCAGTGAAAGAAGCAGAAAAATTGTCAACCAGTTGCGGAGAACAAACCATTCTGGTCTGGCAAAAAAACCTTCCCGGTAAAAAAAGCATGCCGGGAAAAAAAAGCTGATCGGCCCGAAGGTAGCGGCTAAAATGAAGAAGGCGCTCACCGGTGTTTCGGGGTCTTTGCTGAGGAGCGGGGCAAGTTCGGTAATAAACTTGTGAACGGGGTCGATATGAAATAAAAAACCGCCTGCCTGCGATAACTGTTCACGGAAAACAACCCAGAGAACCAGGCCGGCGAGAAGACTGAACGATATTGTCGCTGCTCCGGGTCTTGAAAAATACTGAAAGGAAGAAAGAAACAACAAAAACAGCCCCCCGGCAATTATGCATAAGGGTTGAAAATAACCAAAGTGGTTCAGGGAAAGGCTGAAAGGGGCGTCGAAAAAGATTAAATAAAGAAATACCGGAATACTGCTTACAATCAGTGATTCAGAGGCATACTTCAGCTGAAGGTCAACCTTCTGATAGTTCATCAGCCGGCAAAAACACGCCTGGCAAACGACAAAAAAGAAAAAAAAGGGCGAGCCAGCCCATGTAAAAGTCAGTAAAGTTCCTGAAAGACAGCCTGCAACCAGAAATTTCCTGTTTCCGGCACGAATGAACAAGAGGCAATTGCACAGCCAGAGCCAGATGAAAAAAGAGATCAGAAAGTCGTAATCAAGCTTCATATAGCCGCTGACCAGGCTGGCCGCTCTGCCTGGCAGCAGAAAAAACGAGCAAAGTATAACCAGAACGGCGTTTCTGGAAATTTTACAGAGACAATGAATTATGGCAAGAAGATTGAGCCAGACAAAAAGCACGGGGACAGCGCCCACTAAAGCCAGAGGCTCGACCGACCCGGGTACAATCGCGTCAAAAAAGCGCCCGAGAAAAAGGAGAAAGCCCATGTGAAAAGGTGGAAATCTGAGCTTCATCGAGAACGGAAAGCATCCGTAGGTGTCGTCCTTGATGAGCTCGCCCCTGTGAAAAGACTGATCAAAAAATCTTATAAACAGCACAGAATCAGGATCTGATTGCAGACCCTGATTCTGAAAATTGTCTGATAGAATGGGGCTGAGCAGCCATACCAAGCTCAGGAGCGACAGCACCAGCAAAAAAGGCAGTGCCAGCCTGACTGTATTATGCATTTTTTAAAATTCTACTGCGGAAGATTAATTTTATGCTTGATTTTCAGGCAAAAACAGATTCCCTGACGTGACTCTATCAGGGAAGAGACCCGTTAGTTCGATGCGGATCTGTCTATGGCGTTGCCGATTGAGTTGCTGTATTCGCCCCAGACATTGCCAAGGCTGCCGGAAAAACCGACGAGAGCGCTCACGCAGACAAGTGCTATGAGCGACAGCAACAAGGCATACTCTACCAGACCCTGACCTCTTTTTGATTTTGGTTTCATAATAATTCCCAAAAATAGAATTGGGCCACAAAAACAAAGGCCGCAAAATTGCGTTTTGCGGCCTTGCTTTTGCAAACCGTCAGTTGGAGATCGAGTTAGAAACAGTCTCCAGACCCTTGGAAATTTTGTTACCGGCAGTGGTAAGAGCAGCGATTGCTACGATAGCGATGAGACCAAGGATGAGTGCGTATTCTACGAGACCCTGACCTTCTTCTTCACGAACAAAACGTCTGATGAGTTCCATGGGAATCCTCCTGATAAGTTTTTGGCTACAGCCACAGTGATTATCGCAAAAGTAATGCCAAATTGCAAATTTTTCGCGAAAGTTCCACAAATAGCTTACTGGCGCGGGTATTGCGGATTTTGCCTAAAGAAGGGCCGGCCCCGTGGGAAAATTTACAGGTAATAATTACCGCGGCTGGGGTAAAGTTGCCACATGTTAATTTTCGAACGGTATCGACTCGCGTCTGATGCCCCACTGGTCAGTCAGGTCAGGGTATGCCTGACGCAGACGATAGTCGTAGATGTCGCCGGTCAGCTCTTTCATCAGCAGTACATCGTCAGTTTTGCTGTCCGCGGTAGCCTCACAGCCAATATAAGCGGTGTCGCCGGCAAAACCCTGAATATTGTTGGGTCCGAATTTTATCAGAGGCAGTGTACCTGCCAGATGTTCGATCCCTTTACGCCCGGTGCCAAATGCACTTCGATCCGCCATGAAAAGGTTCTTTCTGACGATCGAATTGCCAACGGCGATTTGTACACAGTAGGGCGAATCGAAAGTGTTGTATTCAATCAGCGGGCTTTGCTGCTGAATTTTCAACCCCAAACCCAGAGGCGATACAAACAGGTTGTCAGAGAATTCGATGATGCCGCCTGACTCATTGCTGATCAGACCATTCTCCGTATATTCGAGGAAATTGCAGGCGATGATTTTCAGGCCATCGTTGCTCTGCGAATTGATACCTGTCTGCGGATGAACGAAGCTGCTTTCAGAAACCAGCAGCGAAGCATTGCTTTTCAGTTCCATGCCTATCGGGCAACGTTTTACGGTTATCCTGCCGAGCGTCAGGCCACTGGTATTCTCGCAAATGACACCGGTTGAGCTGTTGGAAATGGCGATTTCAGAGAATGTGCCTTTTGCTTTATTTATATGCAGGGCGGTATCAGTATCGGCAATACTGACATTGACAAGGGTGTTGTCTGTATTCTCAGAATTCTTGAATGAAATACCCTGCCACTGTCCTTTTGCCGGGCCGGTTTTGGCTGAGGCAAAAACGATCGGCAGGCTGCCGCCGGCAGAAGCAATCAACACGCCGCCGTCGACGTTGAACTCAACCAGATTTTCGTTGCCGCTGCGCAGACCGTCGGTTTCACTGATGAGAACCTCGACGCCGGCATCGATAAGCAGTCTTCCGGTTTCGCTTATGCTGACGTCGCCACCAACATGGTATGGGCTGTTGGCTCTGGTCCAGCGAACTTCGGTCGAGATATTGCCAGGAACCATCATACTGACCAGATTGTTGTAGCCGCTCTCATTGCCGGCCTGATCAATAGCCGTAACCCGATAATAGTATTTTTTGCCGGTGGTCACGGTGAAGTCGGTGAACCTTTCCTGACCGCGTGCAATCAGAGTATTGCTTATGAGGCTGAATACGCCATTTGCCACTTCGCTGCGGTATACCTGATAACCCTTGAGGTCGGTGTCTGAAGAGGCTGCCCAGAAGACCGTCAGTTGACCTGGGCGGCCAGATAGAGCTATTTCAACACCGGTTGGAGAAGCCGGCGGGGTGCGGTCTTCAAGCGTGCTGAGAGTATTGACTGTCTGCAGCGAAGATGTCTCTGCCGGTCGGCCTTCGCGATTGGCCACGATTTTGAAATAGTAGGTTTTGGCGCCGGTCAAACCGGTTATCTTGAGGCTGTGGCTGGTCGAAAACACCCCTGATTCTTCTCTGACGACCCTTCCGAGCGAGTCGGTTTCGCCATACTCGATCAGGCCGTTGGTATAATCTGTGGTTTTCCAGGTGACCACCGCATGGGTTGAAGATACCTCTGTAACCTTGATTTCCTGATAATCAAAGCTGCGGGCTTCCATCTTCACATTGCCGGCAGTGGTATTGGAACCCGAATAAACCGCTGCTTTGAAGCTTGCGGTTCTGTAACCGAAAGCCTCAACGACAAAATCCTGTTCGCCAAAGCCTATTCCATCGATGAAATAGGCACCATTCTCGTCAGTCAGACACCAGCGGGTTCTATCATAGGCCCAGGTAACCAGAGCGTCTTCAACCGGTTTCTCCGAGATATTGATAATTTTGCCGCTGATCGAGCCTTCGCGCGGCGTGACATTGCTGCCCGAACATCCGATGATGCCGGCAAAGGCCACGAATGCCAGCAATGCTGCCAGAGCAGCAAAGGCGCCGCTGATTTTTCCGCTTCTAGCTGACTGACGCATGTTTCTGCCCTTTAAAGTCTGGTAAATGCTTCTTTGGCAAACCTTGAGATCTGAGTATTTGCCGGAGCGTTTTCGAAAGCCCGTTTGTAACATGCCTTGGCTTCTTTGATCAGGCGCTTTTCTTCGTAGGCCTGGCCAAGATAGAAACAGGCATAAGAATCACCGGGTGACAGGTTAACAACCCTTACCAGCGCGTCGATTGCCGAGTCGGCTGCATGTTTGTCAAGATAGGCGACACCAAGGTTATACAGCGTATAGGTATCTTCCGGGTTGATTTCGACCGCGCGCTGCAATGAGGCGATGGCTTCGTCGATCTGCCCCTGTTCGTAGAACGAAAGGCCAAGGTGTGAATGTGAATAGGCATCGTCTGAGTCAAGCTCGATCGCCTGTGAGAAGGCCTTGATTGCCTGCGGTACTCTGCCGGTATTCTTGTAGAGCACGCCAAGGCTGTACTGCGAGAACGCGTCTTCCGGGTTCAGAGAGATGGCTTTTTTGAAAGACTGTTCAGCCAGCTCGCGATTGCCCAGGCCACGATAAATGCTGCCAAGCAGGTAGTGTGCGTAGAACTTGTCATCGTCGAGCCTGATGCTCATCATTACACAGTTGAGTGCATTTTCCATCTGATTCAGGCTCTTGTAAACCGAACCCAGGGCGAGCAGAACCGCCGGGTTGTCATCCTGGTATTTGAGCAGATCTTCAAACATTTCCCGGGCGTCTTCCATCATGCCGTTGTTCTTGTAGATCAGACCGAGCAGATAACGGCTTTCGGTATCGGCCGGATTGAGCTTGATCGTGCGCTTGATCGAACTGATGGCTTCTTCAAGGCGGCCCTGATTAAGGTAGGCTTTGCCGAGATGGAAAAAGGCTTCCTGAAATTCCGGGTCGAGCTCGATGGTTTTATGCCACGAATTGATTGCCTGATCGGCCTTGCCCACGCTCTTGTAGGCGATACCCAGTTGCAGGTGCGCATGTGAAAAGTCGGGGTCCAGGGCGACGGCTTTTTCCCATTCGCGGATCGCTTCGTCGACCAGGCCTTTTTCGCGATATGCGAGGCCCAGGCGGTAATGCGCGCCGGCATTGTCGGGGTTGATGGTGACCGAGCGTTTCCAGCGGGTCAGGTTCTGGTCGTCGATACCCTTGAGGCGGTAGATTACTTCGAGATTGTAGTTGGCGAAGCTGTCATACGGGTTCAGGGCAATGACCTTGCGGAACTCGATGATGGCTTCGTCGTACATTTCCTTGTTTTTGTAGGCAGAGGCAAGCTTGTAGTGAGCTTCGGCGTTGTTCGGGTTGTTGGCGATTTCGGCCTTGAACTTCTCGATCATCATGTCCATCTCGGTTTTGCTTTTGATGATCGCTGCCGGCTTGGCGGCCTGCGAAGTTTCGGTGGTAGCGCCCGGTTTTTTGCGCAGTTCGCTGGCTTTGCGCCAGTGATAGACAGCCTGTTCGCAGTTGCCTTTTACGTCGTAGATTTCCCCGAGAACATCGTGCGCGCGGCTGAGGCGCTGATCGAGGAAAAGGCTGCGCTTTAACTCGCCGGTCGCTTCATCGAGCATGCCGCGGTCTTTGTAAGCAAGACCGAGATTGAAATGCAGTTCGGCGTCGTTCGGGTTGAGGTTGTTTTCAAGCCTGAACTGCTCGATTGCTTTCTGAATCTCGCCTTTTTTGCGCAGAACCATGCCAATATACAGGCGCAGTCGCGGGTATTTCGGGTCATTCTTCAGTGCTTTCTTGAATTCAGAAAGAGCGGCGTCGTCCATGCCCTGCTTCTGAAAAGCCTGGCCAAGATAGACGTTGGCTTCGGTCAGCACCGGGTTGATGGCGAGAACACGCTTGAAAGACTCGACCGCCTCGTCGTAGCTCTGCCCGAAAAAGTGTGCCATGCCAAGATTGAGGAAAGCAAAGGCGTTGTCGGGATTGATTTTGATCGATTCGCGCAGATGCCTGATCGCTTCTTCGTAGCTTTCCATGGCGACGAAGCTGCGACCAAGCTGGCAGAGAGCGTAGGCATCCTGCGGATTCAGCAGAACCGCCTTTTTAAACTCAACCACCGCCTTGCGTGGCTTGCCGATTTCGAGATAAACCGCACCGAGCGAGAAATGTGCGTAGGCATAGTCGCGGTTGAGATCGATTGCATTCTTAAGACGCACGATCGATTCATCATAGAGTTTTTTGAGCTTGTAAATCAGGCCCAGCTGCAGATGTGCGAATGCGAAGTCGGGTTTCAGCGAAATGGCTTTTTTGAAACGTATGATCGCCTCGTCATACATGCCCTTGAGTTTGTAGATAACCCCAAGATTGGCATAAGGAAAGGCGTAGCTCGTATTGAACATGATCGCCTTCTTGAATTCGGTGATCGCTTCGTTGAGCATGCCCTTGTTGCGGTAGGCGAGACCAATAAAGTTGTGTGCGTAAGCATCTTTCGGGTTGATGGTGATCGCATCTTTGAAAACATTGATGGCGCGATCGGTTTCGCCAGACATTTCCAGGGCGCGGGCCAGCTGGTAATAGGCAAAGAAGTCGCGTGGATTAGCTGCGATGCGTTTTTTGCAATCCTTGATCACCTGTTCGTATTTTTTTTCTACCATTGCCAGCCTCCGTCAGTCATGGAATCCATTCCAGGGTCTTAAACAATTCTGGGCTCTGACCTCTGGCGAATCTGATTATGTCTTCTTTCATCGCCGGGAATATTTCTTTATCAGCAAGCTCGTCAGCATCGAAAAAATCAAAACCTTCGACACGCTCATCGATACCGGTCGCCAGTGTCGAGAAGTCTGGCTTCAGACCTTCAAATACAAGAAACTGAATGTGGCGGCCATTGTCTGCATTCATCGATTCACGCACGAACAGCAGTCTGAATCCGGCTGCTCTGATACGCAGCTCTTCTTCAAGCTCGCGGGCCGCTGCCGTTTCTGCTGATTCGAGCGGGTCCTGGCCGCCGCCGGGCAGCAACCAGTAGCGCCTGCCATTTTTGTTGTGGCGGACAAAGCAGATTCGGCCGTCTTCCCGCTTCAGAAGAACGGTTACGCGAACGCGGATATGGTTATTGACTATTTCGGGCTGTTGCACACCTAATTAATCGGCAACAGGCCGCGCCGGGATGAATGAAAAATTACCGGCTCAGGTTTTCGATGTTCGAAATTTTTATCGAACTCAGGTTAAAAAGTTCTTGAATATTGGGCATGTCACTGCGGTTGATGCATATTGAGCGGGTTGGTTCAAGCTGATTTTCAGACTGTATTTTTTCAAGCTGATAATCGAAGCCATTGTTTTTAAGAATATTCAATGCCCTGAGAAGGTCAGCGGGGGTGACAAAGTGAAAAATGCAGAATTCGCGCCGGCCGCCCGACTTCTGGTAGATAATTTCGTTTTCGAGAAAAACCTTGCGTACGCCGGCAAGGTTTTCGACATGAATCATTTCGTTGGCGCTCGTGAAAAAATAGCCATCGGCGTTCAACGCCTCGAAAAACCTCTCGGTCAGGCGCTGCTTGTTATCGCTGTCGAAATAGATCATGGTGTTGCGGCAGAAAATGATATCGTAGCTGCGGGCTGGCCAGCTGTTAAGAAGATTGAGAACTTCAAATTCGACCATTTTGGCATATTCGGGCTTGACACACCAGCGCTCTTGCCCGGCAACCGTGAAAAATCTGGTCATGGTTCTCTGGTCGATAAGCCGCATCTGGTGACTGTTGAAGGTGCATTGTCTGGCAGATTTTACGATCTCCGAAGAAATATCGCTGCCGACCAGTTGCAGATTGAATTTCTCTGAGTCAGGAAGCACGTCGAGCAGGGCGAACAGAATCGAAAACAGTTCGGCCCCGGCCGAACAACCGGCAGACCAGATGCTGATGCGGTTGTCACCGGTCTTTTTCTTGCGCGCGAGTAACTCGGGCAGAACGTTGCGGCGCAGAATGGCAAAATGTTCGGGATGCCTGAAAAACCAGGTTTCATTGGTCGTCAGGTTGTTGAGAAGGTCCATGCGCAGCTTAAGATCGCGACGGGCTCTGAGAATAATATCAGAGAGGGTACGGCAGCTGAAATCGGCCATCAGCGGTTCAATGCGGTTTTCGACAAAAGAGTAGCGGGCAGGCGGAAAGCTCAGACCGTATTCACGCGACAGAAACGAGCAGAAATCTTCGATTTCCTTGCCGCTGAATCTGCTGAGTGCCATTTAATTGCCTTTCTTAAACATTTCGCATACTTCTCGGAAAAACCCGGTTGGCGATTATCTGCCAGGTAGGGCGCATCTGACCACGAATTTCTTCTGCACATTCCTGACAGACAAGTCTTTCGCTGTTCTGAAATTTCAGGTAACCGACTGCAGGTATCCTGAATTCTTTCATTTTCAGGCAAAGGGGGCATCTATCTTCCATGACGTCTCCAGTGCGTAGATTGTAACACAATAAGAGAGCCTGTTCAAGCCTGTTCAGAATGATTTGAATTCTTCCGGGTCACCCATCGTATCTTTCCATGAAATGACGACAAAACCCGCGAGTTCAAATTTGCTGTCTGCCAGACCCATTTTGGGCAGGGTTTCGTCATAAAGTTTGCGGCGGGTTGGCGGTTTGTAAGATACATTTACCCGATGAACGTCATACAGGCGCAGATTCATTTCTGAACCTAAAACCCGGTGAATAAAATGGGTCGAAAGTGAATGAAGCAGTCCGATGTTGTTGTCACTTCCAAGTCCGATTTTATTATAAAGCTTGTTGACATCCGGCCCGGCATAAAAAATGGTGTTGCGCTTGCCGCACGAAATGAACATGCCGTTGCAGGTCATTTCCGGGTAATAAAGATAATCTCCTGGGGTGTCGGTAACCACATTGGGTGTTACCTCGTTGTTCGGGTCGAGGATGCCCATTTTCTTGCGCAAATCTTTCAGCAGCTTGTATACCCCGTAGTCAAGAGAGCGTGCATCGGCGCTCAGTGCTCCGCGCTCCCCTGCCGTGCTGCTTTCATAGTTGCCGGCGTAGGCTTTCCAGACTTCGAGGCTGGCCTCATCAAATTTTTTAAAGTTAAACTTGCCTTCATTGCTTTCGTATGCTGTTTTCAGCTTGTTCTTCAGCTCGCTGTGCGCACTGTCGTTAATTGGGAATTCAGTAAAAAAACTGTCGAGATCAGCCTCAAAATCTTCGATCGTGCTTTTTGCTTCTATTGTTCCGCCATGATTGCGATCGAGACAGTTGGCCTTTGCGACGCCCTCGTCTGCTATCTTTTCGGCGAGTTTATACTTCATGTAGGGAAAAAGCTCGTTTTCAAAACAGTCGACCGGGCTGCGGTAGTCATAGACAATGCGCTCTTTGGCAATGACTGTGGCTGCAACATGGTTCTTAAAAGCTGCATCATTAACGTCGTCGCGAAATAGTTGTCTGACCGTATCGGCATAATCAGGGGCCGTCAGCGCGCTTTTGCCTGAATCATAGTCTTGCGGAAAGCCGTAATAGCCGTCGACCGTATCCCGATCACCTCTCTGATTGAAGTCGCCTGCGACAAAAATGTTGCCATCGCTGACGATGCTGACGTTTTTGGGCGGGTTGCCTTTGATCACGATGTCTTTCTCGCAATAAATAACACCGTTTTCGGGGACATTGACTTTGCTGTCGCGCATATTGCTGCCGAAGTCGAGATAGGCGGCCTTGACGTGGTTCGCTCCGTCTTTGGTCCAGCCGGAGGGCATGCGATATTTGACGCTGAGGCTGCTCGTGTCATTTGCCGCGATAAAAAGCCCCTTCGGAGTTTTGGCCTCGGCTTTGTAGTCGTTGAATTTCGGCGCCTGAGGAGGTAATGAGATGCCCGCATGTTTATCTTTTATCCAGGGTTTCAGGTCTTCTCCGAAAGTCGGGGTTGTCTTTTTTAATTCATTTGGATAAGCACCATACGGCTTTTCAGCAGGGTTATCGTAGGTGCCGTTTGTCGGGAAAACAGTATTTGTCGGAATTACGATATTTTTTTCCGGGGCGCCGCGTTTTTCTCGAAAATTGGCTTTCAGAGGGCTGTAAATAAATATGCCACCGCCACCACTGATGATGGCGTTCATGTCCTGGAGTTCCTGGATGGTGCCGTGCCCAACCGGGCTGTGGCTTGACATCATTATGCGCCCGATTTCGACGCCTTCGTGCCCATAAAGATGACCGGTCGAAAAAATGTTTCTGTTATTGTCGTTGGTTTTGCCGAATACCAGCGAGAGAAATCCGCCGTCATACATGAGAAACTCACGGGCCGGAAACCTGCGGTTAATGACTGCTTCTACCTTTCTGACAGTGCTTTCGTAGATTCCCTGTGATTCGATTTTTATGTAACTGAGGCTTTCGTCTATGGTTTTTGTTTTGTCGTCGTCTCTATATTGAATACGCCCGACCCTTACGCGAAACTTGCCGTCGCCAAGACTGCCGGTGTAGGTGCCTGAATTTGTCTGGTCGATTTTCAGACCATGTGCTGATACATCCTGCAGATAACTTTTTCGCGTTTTCGTTCCCTGCCATTTGAGATCTTTCGACAGTTCGTGGGTCAAAAAGCTTGCATTTCTGAACAGTTCACCAATCGCCAGCTCAAGACCGGCTTCAGCCAGAGCCAGGGCTTTCACCCTGCGGCTTTCCTGGATCGTTGTCTGCATGCGGTATGAAGAGAACGTGTGAACGGCAGCGATAATGAAGAAGAGAACGATGCCCATGCCAATGGCGGTAATGATTGCTGAACCTCTGCGGGCGCTTTGTGAAAAGTTCATTCCGGGCTCGCCCCCCTCTCTTTTACTGAAATGACGATCTCATTGGCGTAATTTCCGGCATCAGGGCCATCCTGGCTTCTCGCCAGTTTCAGCCTGATGTAGATGTTGCCAGATCTTGATGCATCCGGGTCATTGACCCGGTAGAAGACGCATTCTTTGATGCCATTCAAAACCTGAAAAACCGTCATTTCTGAGTTGACCGGCTTTTTCTGGTTGTCATAAGGCATCATTTCGCGGTTGAGGATCCAGAGACTTTTCGGGTTGGTTTCATCTTCCTTTTCGACAAAATATCTGATTTCATGCTGCACGTAGTTCACCTGGCCTGCTGGCAGGTCCATCGGGTCCTTTTCAAAATCATACAGGATTTTGGTGAATTTCAGCTGATTGTCGGCGCTCTCGGTTTTTAGGCCGGCGACGGCACCCGGGTCTACTGCCGGCGGCATGTTGTCGAAAATGTAATTCGATTCGCGCAGGTCGTCAGTGATTTTCAGAAGGGTGCGATCGAGCTCGTCGTTAATGGTGTGATTGGCAAGGATTTCTTTTGCACTCTGCTGACTGCTCGAATATACCCGCCACAATGCGGTCAAAATAAGAGTGAGAATGATTATTCCCACCATCAGTTCGACCACAGTTGTGCCTTTTTGCATGCTTCGCAACATTTTATTCCCTTTGCGAGATGGCGGTTGAAATGCTGAGGCGGTGATTGCGCTTGTCTTTGCCCTCGTAGGCGATCGTGAACTTCAGCAGATACACATTTGGAACCGAACCGGGACCGGCGGCATCGGTGAGCACCGGGGTAATTGCGGTCTCGTCGGCAACAATCAGATAGTCTATGCCGTTAACCGTTTGTTTGCGGTATTCATCGTCATTTTTGATTTTCCACTCAAAGGTTTTTTTCTTTTTGGCTTCGTCTGTGTATTGATCAGCGTCAAGCATGTCAAACTTGAACGAACGGCAGGTTTCCTGAATTTTCTGGGCGACGAAAGCTGCCGAAGAGTGATCTCGGGTGGCTGTAACCGTCTGAGTTTGGCTGATGATGACATTCAAAGAGGGCACTACTATCAGAGCCAGAAGAATGACCCCGATCATGATTTCGACCATTGACATGCCCGAACGGAAACAGGCCATATTATTCCGGGTAGATGAGAAACTCCCGCCTCTTTTTCAGATAATCATTCAGTTCGCTCTGCAGGCCGGCATGAATCTGCAGTAGAGTCTGGCCGCCAAGAATGCCGCCTCTGACTTTGCCACTGCCGAGAAGAGTGTCGAGCGCCTCTGCCGCTGCCGCATTGCTCAGTGGGATGCGCTCAGGGTAAATCTCGTTGAGAGCTCGCAAGATCGCCATGCCCGCCAGAAAGGGGTCGAAGGTCAGCCGGTCGGTTACCACGATTTCGATGCCCGTGGTTTTTTTCTGGGCAAAAAGGCCATAATAAGGCTTTTCTGAGGCGGGTATGAATCTGACGCCAGTCAGTTTATGTCTTTCGAGTCTCTGAGAAAGGAGTTCGCCGTCGATCCAGGGGGCAAGAACGTAATGAAACGGCCGATTGGTGCCCACGCCGGTCGAGAAAACGCCCATCTCGCCGAGAAAGCCGGTCACGGCATAAAACAGTGGCGAATCTGGTTCGGGAATGTGATCGGAAGGCGGTACCCAGTGCAGACCAGTGTCTTTGAACGCCATGCCGCGCGAATATCCTTCCATACCGATGATGGTAAGATTTGCACCCAGACCGAAAACCTTGTTGAAATAAAGGGCGAGCTCGCCGATCGTCAGGCCGTAGATGAGCGGAACCGGGTAGACGCCAAAGCGACTGCGCAGAGCAACTTCTAATACCGGGCCGCTGACCATGGTCGCATTGATCGGGTTGGGGCGGTCGAGCACCAGAACCGGCACGCCTGCTTCCCTGGCCAGATCGAGCAATTGCGCCATCAGGGTGACGTATTTGAAGTAACGCAGGCCGATGTCCTGAAAGTCGATTATCAGCAGATCAAGGCCCTGAATGGCAGAAACCGGCGGTCGCTGCAGCGGGTCAGAAATCTCGTAAACCCTGGCGTTAGTGAGGGCGTCATATTTTATCTCAGGGCCTTCGCCCGGCATCGTCTCGCGAAAATAGCTGTCGCCCGTGATGATTGTCTTGACCGAAGCGGCCTTCGCCAGCCGGTCGATACTGTGGCTCAGCGACATGTCGACTGCGGTTTTTGCCGTGAAAATCGCCAGCTTTTTGCCTCTTACCATCTCAGGGTGCTCTCTGGCCAGCACGTCGATGCCGATTTTTACCCGGGGTGCCGCAGACAGCTGCGGCAGAGAGAAAAGAATCAGCAGCAGTGCCAGCCCCGCATATAATTTATTGTATTGCAAGTTCATACCTATATCTTACTTGATAAATCCCCGCCCTTCAACCAGATTCCCCGCAATTTCGAACTTTGCCTTTAGCTGAAGCGTTGCGCACCAAAGTGAGGTATAATTAAACGAAAAGGTTGCGCAGGAGGAACTTATGATTCGTGAAACAGCGGTAGCGGGCCGGTTTTATGAGGCAGAAGCCAATCTGCTCAGGTCCCAGATAGATGGCTGCTTCAGGCATAGACTCGGCGCGGCCTCGACCCCCGCACCTGTGCAGGGCCGCCTTGCCGGGTTCATCGCACCACACGCCGGCTATATGTTCAGCGGCCCCGTTGCTTCACATGCATTCGAACGTCTTGCCCGCGAAAACCCTCGGCCACAGACCATAATTATTCTCGGCCCGAAACATACGCATTATGGGGCTGATTTCTCAATCAGTGCCGCCTCTGCCTGGAAAACGCCTCTGGGGGCGCTCGAAGTCGATGCGGCCTTGCGTGACCGGCTGTTGTCGAGCATCAAAACTCTTAAAGCCGACAATGATGCCCACGCCATGGAACACTCGATTGAAGTGCAACTGCCTTTTATTCAGCACTTCATGCCTGGCAGCCCCAGAATTCTGCCCATAGCCCTGCATTATGCCCCGTTTCGGCTGATCGAGCAGCTCGCCTCCGAGATTGCAGAGGTACTTTCGGCCGAAAAAAATCAGAATATCATGCTGATCGCCAGTTCAGATTTTTCGCACGATACGCCGCGCGAAGAGGCTTATCGCCTGGATCGCGAGGTTGTCGATCGCATTCTTGCTCTCGATGCCGAAGGCTTCTACCGGCTGATCGTTGAAGAAGACCGCTCGGTTTGCGGCCTGATGCCGATCACGGCGTTACTGACCATTTTCGGCCGCACCAGGCAGAATATCTGCGCTTCGCTACTGAAATATGCCACCAGCATGGACATCATGCGGCATGAGCGTGGCGTCGGCTACGCTTCGATAATTTTCGAGGAAAAAGCATGACCCCATTCGAAATCGGCATTATTGTCGGTATGATCTGGTCATTCGCCCTGGTAGTCTGGACCCTGACCGAAATTACCAGCGGTGAGCCCAGCCCATGGCTGATGTTGGTCGCTTATATCTACGAGGGGTTCAACTTTACGCCGGCTGGCATTTTGAAGGGCGCCGGCTGGGCTTTTGCCGACGGCTTCATCTCGGGCTACATCATCAGCATGTTGATTCAGTGGGTGATTTACTGATCTCAGAACGATACGGTGCCGGCCAGTTCTAGCCGGCGTTCGCGGTAATAATCGTGCAGGCGGTCGCCGAGTGAGGCGAATAGACTGCCGGTCGAGAAACGGTATGAAAGAAAAACCGTGGCACCGACACCGTTTTCGGTAAAAGTTTCGGTGTTGCCGAAGCGGTAGCTGCTGACGATATAACTGCTGTCAACACCCCACCACCACTGTGCGCCAACCGAGCGCTCCCATGACAGGGCCAGTTCGCCGCCTTTGTGATCAGACGGAGCCCAGTAATTCAAGAGACTGCCGCTGCGGTCGACCTGTTTTTCAAAACTGGCCTGAAAGGCTCTGAGCGTCGCAGTCAGAAAGGGGGCATTGCGGTGAAATACCGCGTGAATCAATTCGCTGTCGTAACGGCGGCGCGAATTGCCATCAGAAATGTCGCCGAAAGTTACGGTCTGTACCGCCCGGGTTCGTCGGTGCAAATCTCCATATAGGCTTACGCCGGTTGATTTTTCATCATATTTGTTCTGCACGGTGAAAATGTTATCTTTGTAGGCACTTTTTCCGGTTCTCAGACCGAGCTTAAGGTTTTCAGTGCCAGAAATACCCTGAACCGAATAGCCGCCGACACTTTCACCGCCAGGGAACACCTCGGGCGCAAGCGCGACAGCAAAACTTGTCTGTTCATCTGCCTGATAGAGCAGGGTGCCAGAATAAACCTGACTTGATACCGAAACCCCGTTATGTTTATGTGACCAGTTCTCAAAACGGTATCTGCCACTGAGCTTGCGATACTCTGCCGACGGGAAAAAACCATCGATGGATGAGACGATCTCGAGCAGATTCTGGTCGTTCTCTCTGATGCTGAGCCCGAGCGACCCTTCATTGCTGAGCTTGCGGCGATAGTTTTCAAGTTGCGAGCGGTTGTAGTCTGAGAGCGGGTGAAACTGGTGAATCGTCTCGATCTTGTCTCTCGCCTGATTGAATTCGCCAAGATGGTAGTGCACCATCACCAGACCCTGGGTCGCCCGCAGATTTTTCGGCGACATTTCAAGGGCCATTTCGTAAAAGCGTCTGGCTTCTTCAAGCTTGCCTTGAGACAGTCGCAGGTCGGCAAGCTCAAGGTAGGCTTCAAGACGGGTTGGTTCGCGGGTGAGTTTCTCTATTGCCAGATCACGCTCAACTGCCTGCAGGTTTCGCAGTTCATGGCTGAGAGTATCCGGGCTGTCGGTTCCGGGTATGATGGTGTCGAATGGCTGTCCATGCAGATTTGCAACAGCCATTGAAAAGCAGATGAATAGAAATGTTCTCAAATATTTTTTGAGCATGCACTTTACCTATCGGCATGCTGAGAAAATAACCAAATAAAAAAGGCTGCTCCGGAGAGCAGCCTTTTGTGTCAGCTTAAAGCTTATTCGCGTTCGGTGTCTTCTTCTTCAGAAGCTTCGTCTTTGTTTTCAGCACCGGGAGCCGGGGTTTCTTCGTCGGTTGATTCTTCAACTTCGACGCCGCCTTTTTCCTTCATTTCTTTTACTCTCTGTTCCATTTTGGCTTTGATTTCTTCAAGCTTGGCTTTTGGAACATTGAGGCTGATCTGAACGGTGGTTTCGTTGGCGGTCAGTTTGATCATGTTCATGATTTCGGCAGCTTCGGGAGCCTGGGCGGCGAACATCTTGAGCATGGCCAGGAAGCCGTTGAGGGCGGTCATGACGTTTTCAACATTTTCTTTCTTGTCGACTTCGCCGTTGAAATTGAAAATGATGTTTTCGCCGTGGGTGAAACCGAAGAAGAAATAGTTGAGAGCTGCGAGAGGGGCAGCCTGAGGATTCTGTTTTACTTTTTCCTTCAGTTCGGTCGGGATCATGCCGGCGCCGCTGATGGTGGCCTGAGCGTCAAGTTTCTGCAGGATTGCGTAGAAATCTTTTCTTTCAGTTACGGCTTTGCCTTTGCCCATTTTTACGGCTTTAACGGCGTTAACACCAGGTTCAGCGCCTACTACGGCAGTTGCGGCATCCAGGAAAATCGCGTAACCGTCCTTTTTATTCTTTGGAACGATAGCGTCAAAACCGTCGATCTTGGAGATTTCAACGTCTTTGGCAGCTTCTTTGTCGCCTTTGATAGCTTCGGTGATCTTGGCGGGGTCGAATTTGCCTTCGATGATGGCGCCGGCCATCTGAGAGGGGTTAGTCGGGTCAACCTTGCCAGAGGTGAAAACTACGAACTGATTGAGGCTTTCCATCGGGTTGAAACCGGTTTTGGCCATGAATTCATCGTAGGCTTTTTTCTGATCGGGGTTTTTCTGAAGGTTTTCTTCAAGAGCTTTTTTTACTTCGGGGGTGGCCAGGAACTTGGCGACGTTAACCTGAAAAACAAAGTCGGCTTCCTGGGGGATGAGCGGCATCAGGTCGGCAGCAAATACTGCTGAACCGGCAAAGGCGAACAACAGGGCGGCTACAAGCATCAGCTTTTTAAACATTTCTAACTCCTCAATTTGTTTGCGAACGTAAATTTCTAAAATCCAAGGGGCATGATATCGCCACCCTCCGATAATGTCAAGCACCGTACACTGACGGGTTTTCAGCATGATGGGCGCCGGGTATTGAAAGTGCCGGCAGGCTGTGGTAGCATTTGCATGCCTGAAAAATCGATAGAACAGGAACCCGCCATAATGGAAGCAAATCAGATCAAAAAGCTCTATCAGGCCATGTCCGAGAATGGTTTTTCGACTCTCGAACTCGAGCTTGGTAAAAAGAACAGGGTCCGCCTGACCCTGGAACAGACCTCTGCGACCGAAATGATTCCCGGAGACGTTCTCGCACAGCTTGCCGAAGTCGAAGACAGCGAAACTCCTGCCAATACCCAGGTCGAGATCCGGTCTGACAAGGTTGGCACCTTTACTTTCTCCGATCGCAAGCTCAAAGCTGGCGACAGAATAAAAAAGGGCGAAACTTTTGGCCTGGTCAATGGCATCAGTTTTCAGGACCGCATCAAATGCTCTCTCGACGGAATAATTCACAAAGTTGAAGTTGAAGATGGCGCCGTTGTCGACTATGGGCGTCTGCTGTTTCTTGTGAACATTGATTGACCTGTATTTCAGTCATTTAAACAGGAGAAAAAATACCTGATGTTTTCAAAAATCCTGATCGCTAATCGTGGCGAAATCGCCGTTCGCATTGTCAGAACCTGCAAAAGAATGGGGATTGCCACTGTCGCTGTCTATTCAGAAGCAGACCAGAACGCCCTGCACGTAAAGATGGCTGACGAAGCTTATTGCATCGGCCCGGCCCGGCCTGACCTTTCTTATCTGAATATTCCCAATATTCTCTCTGTAGCTCACGCAACCAACTGTGAAGCCATCCATCCCGGCTACGGTTTTCTCTCTGAAAACCCTAGCTTTGCCGAGATTGTCGACAAATGCGGCTTTGTTTTTATCGGCCCCGATCACCGCGCCATCGAAAGAATGGGCCAGAAATCGGTTGCCCGTGATCTGATGATCAGATCCGGCGTGCCTGTTATGCCCGGCTCGCAGGGCAGCGTCGAAAGCGTTGACGAAGCGCTGGTTATCGCCAGAAAAATTGGTTTCCCCGTGCTGGTAAAGGCAACTTCTGGCGGTGGCGGCAAAGGCATGCGCCTGGTCGAAAAAGAAGAAGACTTTATCGGTCTCTTCAAAATGGCACAGGGCGAAGCCGAAGCTTCTTTCGGCGACAAGCGGGTTTATGTCGAAAAATACATGCGCAATCCCCGTCACGTAGAAGTTCAGATCATCGCCGATCAGCATGGCAAGGTTGTTGCACTGGGTGAACGTGAGTGTTCAATTCAGCGCCGGCACCAGAAGCTCATCGAAGAATCACCTTCTCCGGCAGTCACACCTGATCTGCGCCGACGTATGGCCGAAACCGCTGTAAAAGCAGCAAAGGCCATCAACTATCATAACGCCGGTACCATCGAATTCTTGCTCGACAGCGATGGCAACTTCTTTTTCATGGAAATGAACACCCGCCTGCAGGTCGAACACCCGGTTACCGAAATGGTCTGCAACTTCGATCTGGTTGAGCTGCAGCTGAAAGTGGCGGCCGGTGAGCCTCTGCCAATTGAAGGTGAACTCGTCGAACCGGATGGCTGGGCCATTGAATGTCGCGTCAACGCTGAAGACCCGGCAATGAACTTTATTCCATGCCCCGGAAAGATCGAAAAATACCTGGTTCCGGGTGGCCCGTGGGTGAGGGTTGATTCTGCCGCTTACCAGGGCTATCTGATAAGTTCCAACTATGATTCAATGGTTGCCAAGCTGATCGTCTGGGGCCGCACCCGCGAAGAGGCCATGGATAGAATGATAGCCGCGCTGCTTGAATATGATATCAAAGGGATCGAAACCACAATCCCATTCCATCTCTATGTGCTGCAGCATGGTGAATTTCGCTCGGGTACTTTCTCTACCAGCTTCGTCGATCGCAATTTTGCCGGCTTCATCAAAGAGCAGCAGGAATTGCAGACACGGGCGGCAAAGGCTGAGAAGGCTGTTACCGGCAGATAATGAATCTTTTCAAGCCTGAAGTTCCTTTTCCGGCGAAGGTGCTGAGCGTTAACGATCTGACAAAGCACCTCAAAAGCCTGATCGAAAATGATCGGCTGCTTTCCGGCGTCTGGATTCAGGGCGAAATTTCGAATCTGGTTAAGGCGGCTTCCGGTCACTGTTACTTTACCCTTAAAGACGACCAGGCGGTCATCAAGGCGGCCCTCTGGGCCGGAAACCGCCGCAAAATCGCTACCGACTTCAAAAATGGCGATTTTGTCATGGTGTATGGTGCCCTGTCGGTTTATCCGCCCCGTGGCGAATATCAGATCACTGTTCAAGACCTGAGACCGGCAGGCATCGGTGCCCTGTATGAAGCCTATGAAAAACTGAAAAAAAAGCTGCAGGCCGAAGGGCTTTTCGAGCCCGACCGTAAGCTGCCGCTGCCCTTTCTGCCCAAAGGCGTAGGCATTGTCACCTCGCCCCGCGGCGCAGTTGTTCAGGATATCTTCCGGGTTATCCGCCGCCGCTTTCCGAATATGCCGCTTTTCCTCGTTCCGGCCAAAGTGCAGGGAGAGGGTGCTGCCGCCGAAATTGTGGCTGGTATCGAGAGGTTGAACCACGACCCGCGCGTTGATGTGATCATCATTGCCCGTGGTGGTGGCAGCCTCGAAGACCTGTGGGCGTTCAACGAAGAACCGGTGGCCCGTGCCATCAGCGCTTCGACCAAGCCGATTGTTTCTGCCGTCGGCCACGAGACCGATACGACGATTGCCGACCTGGTCGCTGACCGTCGGGCTGCGACCCCATCGGTTGCTGGTGAGCTGGTAGTGCCGGTGAAGAGTGAACTTGTCGACTTTATTGCTCGTCAACAAAAGCGCCTTGCGCGATCGATCCGCGGTATGCTTCAACTGCAGCGGCAAAGATTCAAGCGGGCAGCCAGCTGCAGGTTTCTCGTGAAACCTTCTTTGTTGATTGCCGAACGGCGTAATACTGTGATGAATCTGGCGCGCGAACTTGAAAATCTGGTCAGGCGCATGCTTGATAAAAAGACCCATAAAGCTGGCCTGTTACGGGCCAGGCTCGATTCACTCAACCCGATGACACTTCTGAATCGTGGTTACAGTATGGTGACCGATCAGGAGGGCAGGGTGGTGAATTCTGTAAACCTGCTGGCCGCGAACCAGAAACTTCGCATTCATTTTGCTGACGGTCGGGCCGGTGTCAGCGTTGAAAAGCTTGAAAAGAATGATTAAGGAGGGCACCGAATGCCTCGTATTAACGAACAGGAACTGGCTGAAATTCTCAAATTGAACCAGCAGCAGATTGACCAGCTTACCTATGAAGCTGCGATGCAGAAGCTGGAAATAATTGTCGAAGCCCTCGAACAGGAAGGCACGCCGCTCGAACTTGGCCTGAAGCTTTATCAGACCGGTAATGCTCTGGCGAAAAAGTGCGGGCTGGCCCTCGACGCGGCCGAAGAAGTGATGCTGCAACTGCGCGGCACAATCGAGAACCCCTCAGAAGCACCTTTTGACCCGGAAAAAGACGGAAGATGACTCAAGGCAGCCTGAAAACCGCATCAGATTTTGCACAGACCCTAAAAAAGCTGGCAACCCGGGTTGACGATGCTCTGCAGAGCTGGTTACCACAGCCGATGCCGGAGGTTTCAGCAAAGCTGAACGAGGCAATGCGCTACAGTGCCCTGGCTGGCGGTAAACGCATCCGGCCGGTTCTTTGTCTGACGGTTGCCGAAGCGGCCGGGCTGGAATCAGAGGCGGTGCTGCGGGCCGGGTGCGCCTACGAGCTGATTCACACCTATTCATTGATTCACGATGATCTGCCGGCCATGGATAACGATGATTTCAGGCGTGGTCGGCCCACAAACCATAAAGTTTATGGCGAAGCGACGGCAATTCTCGCCGGTGATGGGCTGCTGACCATGGCTTTTGCCTGGCTGGCCGGCCTTACTGGCAGTGGCGTCGCTGCCGAAAAAGTGGTCAAAATTATTGCTCTGACGGCTGAAGCTGCTGGTCATGACGGTATGGTCGGCGGGCAGATGCTCGACATAGCCTGGGAAAAACAGAGAGCCGAACTGCCAGTGCTCGAAAGCATTCATCGCCGGAAAACCGGGGCCTTGATCAGGGCACCGATTCTTACGGGTGCAATTCTTGCAGGTGTTGCAGCCGACCATTATGAGGTTCTTGATCGTTACTCAGGCAGAATTGGTCTGCTGTTCCAGATTGTCGACGATATTCTCGACGTGGTGGGGGATGCTCAAAGTCTTGGTAAAACCACTGGTCGCGACGCACTGCTTGAAAAATCGACTTACCCATCGCTGCTTGGTCTCGATGGGGCCAGAGATTATGCTGCCAGGGTGCACGCCGAGGCGATAGCACTGGTCGCCCAGCTCCCGCCAGCCTTTTCCAGCCTGAAGGCAATGGCCGATATCATATTTTTTCGAAATAATTAGGAGACCGGTGATGCCAGATCAAAAGCAGGTTGTGGCGGTTGTGGTCGCCGGTGGCATGGGACAGCGCATGAAGTCGGCCACCCCCAAACAGTTTCTACTGCTAAAGGGCAGGCCTGTGGTGCAGTGGAGTCTGGAGTGCTTTGACAAAACCCCGGAAATAACCGGGCTGGTTCTGGTTCTGCCAGAGGAGTGGCTTGAAGAAGGCATGGCACGCCTGAAAAGCTTTAAACCTCATAAGCCTTTCAAGGTAGTGGCTGGAGGCGCCTTGCGCCAGGACTCGGTTCGGGCGGGGGTCGAAGCTGCCGCTGCCGCTGATGGCTGGGTGGCAGTGCATGATGCTGCCCGACCCGGAATAACTCCGGCTCTGGTCAGCAATGCTCTCAATCAGGCTTTTACATTGGGCAACGCGGTTTGCGCCATGCCTTCACATGATACTCTGGTGCGGGTTGTCGATGGTGAGATTGTCGGGCAGATCAACCGCAATGAGGTTTTTCGCGTACAGACACCGCAGATTTTTAAAACGGCTATCCTGCGCCAGGCTCTCGAAAATGCAACTGCAAAAGGCCTGGTCGGAACCGATGAGGCCGGTCTTGTGCGTGAGCTTGGTTATCGCATCTACCTCGCGGAGGGCTCTGAGATGAGCGGTAAACTGACGACTCCCGAAGATCTCGATATGTTCGAAGCATTACTCTGAATACCGGACGGTGGAAACATGAAAAAAACTCTGATATTGCAGGCTCCGGCAAAAATAAACATCGGTTTGTGGGTCAAATTCAAGCGCCAGGATGGCTTTCATGAGCTTGGCAGCATTATGCAGACCATTTCTCTGCACGATATCATCACACTCAATGAGACTGCTGAGCCCGGAATAACTGTCAGCTGCAGCAGGCCGGGCGTTCCGCTCGATTCTACGAATCTGGCGCACCGCGCTGCGACGGTTTTTTTCGATCAGACGAATATTCACCCGGCCATTTCTATTCACATTGAAAAGAAAATTCCGGTCGCTGCGGGGCTTGCCGGCGGCAGTACTGATGCCGCAGCCGTTTTGATCGGCCTCAACCGTCTTTTCGACAAACGTCTGACAGTGGCTGATCTCATGCACATGGGCGCAACCATAGGTTCTGATGTTCCGTTCGTCATTCACGGCGGGCTTGCAGCCGCTGAAGGCCGGGGCGAAAAACTGGCCTTTCACGAACCGCCGCGGCCGCCATTGACCGTTGTTATCGCGGTGCCAACCGGTGTGGCGGTTTCGACGAAATGGGCCTACGAGAATTACCTGCCCGGTAACAACGAGGCAAAAGAGCGGTCTTTCAACCAGATTCTTGAAGCTTACAGGGACAGAAACCTCGATGCCTTGAAAAAGCTGGTATTTAACGACCTTGAGTCGGTCACGCTGCATCGTTACCCCGAAGTTCTGCGCATCAAAGAACGCCTGTGCGCCAGCGACGAAGGGGTTGTCATGATGTCAGGCAGCGGTCCCTCTGTTTTCGGGCTTTTTGCTGACAAAAGAAGCGCCGTGCGCGCTGTTAAAAATCTCGACGGGCTGCCTGTCGATGTGTTTGTAGAACACACCGTAAAGAAGCACTTTTAACTGCCATGAAAAACATCGTTCTGCTTGGTTCAACCGGTTCTATCGGAAAAAACACTCTCGAAGTCGTTCGCAATAATCCTGACAAACTGCAGGTGGTTTCATTGACCGGCGGCAACAACTGGCAGTTGCTTGCTGAGCAGGCACGCGAGTTCAGGCCGCGCTTTGTGGCTATTGCAGCTGAGGAGCACGCGGGTGATCTTCGCCTGGCTCTTAAAGACCTTGATGTCAAGGTCGGCGCCGGTTCTTCTGCGATACTTGAAGCGGTTATGCAGCCTGGTGCCGATACCACCGTCGCCGCAATTGTCGGCTCTGCCGGTCTGCAGCCGGTTATGACCGCTATCTCTGCCGGCCACCAGATCTGTCTTGCCAACAAGGAAACCCTGGTGGTGGGTGGCAGTCTGGTTATGCAGGCAGTTGCCAGGTCCGGGCTCAAGCTGGTGCCGGTTGACAGCGAACATTCAGCTATTTTTCAATGTCTGCAGGGGGCTGTACATACACCGCCGCGCCGAATCATCATAACCGCTTCCGGGGGACCGTTTCGCGAATGGCCGGTTGAAAAGCTCGCAGCGGTGACAGTCGAGCAGGCATTGAAGCATCCGAACTGGAATATGGGCGGCAAGATCACCATCGATTCTGCCACACTTATGAACAAGGGCCTGGAGGTAATCGAAGCCCACTGGCTGTTTGCCGTCGATTATGATCGTATCGAGGTTACGGTGCACCCCCAGTCGATAATTCACAGTCTCGTCGAATTTTCTGATGGTTCGGTGGTTGCCCAGCTCGGCTGGCCTGACATGAAACTGCCTATTCAATACGCTTTGAGCTGGCCGGAACGCTGGCAACCGCCAGTTGCGGCGCTCGACCTTGCCAGGGTTGGCAGCATGACTTTTTCAGCACCGCGCTTCAAGGATTTTCCGTGCCTGCAGCTCGCTTACGAGGCCGGAAAAGCGGGTGGCATCATGCCATGTGTTTTGAACGCCGCCAATGAGGTTGCTGTTCACGCGTTCATGCAGAAAAAAACAGGTTTTACCGGTATTCCGGAAATTATCGCTGCGACTGTC
>ERZ795032.378-NODE-378-length-52238-cov-453.243489_pt1 | contig 52238 bp, 54 predicted proteins | sample MGYA00375124_ERZ795032 | MGnify/ENA primary metagenome ERZ795032 (study PRJEB30167, sample SAMN05720154) | activated sludge metagenome | isolation source: Anaerobic digester | place: China | collected 2015-12-16 ...
TGACCGCGAGACTGATCGACGAGGAGAAGGGATTTACACGCGATGAGGTCTCGGTGCAGGTCTTCATCCCCACGGGAGAGACAAAATGGGTCAGCCTCACACTGGACGGGGACGTCGGCAGGACGTACCGGCACAGTGTTGAGGTGCGGTAACCGGCGGGGTTCTTCCTGAACCGGACCCGGTAGGAGGGTGCCCGGACCCCCCATCACCCTGCCGCGATGAGGTTGGAGCATATCAGAGTCATTTTTAATCCCTCTCCCAAATGGGAAGTATGGAACTGCTTCCGGGGATCTACGAACAGGTCATCAGCCAATATCTCGCATCAAAACTCTCCGGCCCCGAAAGGGAAGGGAGGGTTCTTAAAGATCCCCTCGCACGCTTCGACCCCCAGAACGTCCTCGCACGACACATCGCAAAGATTCTCAGGGGTGCTCTTCTCTCCGCCGATGAACGGCATCTCCCGCTGGCGGAGCAGGTCCGGATCTGCAACCGCCTCATCGGTCACCTGGCCGCGGAACTGCACGATGAGACGCTTGAACGGTGTGCGATCACGCCCGACGCGGAGATCCTGCTCGCCCTTGCGGAACGCAACCCCTCAGCGCTCAACATCATTGCACCCGCGCGGCCAGAGACCTCCATCGCGCAGAGCAGCCTCTTTACCGGGTCTCCGAAAGAGCCCGGTCTCGTGAATGAGATGAGAAAGGAGATCCAGTCCGCTGACCGCATCGACCTTCTTGTCTCGTTCATCAAATGGAGCGGGATCCGGCTGATTCTCGATGATTTGAAAGAGTTTGTCCGGCATGGCGGTTGTCTCCGGGTGATCACGACCTCCTATACCGGGGCGACTGATATCAAGGCGGTCGAGGTTCTCGCGGCCCTCCCGAATACGACCGTCAGGATATCCTATGATACCGAGAGGACCCGGCTCCACGCGAAGACCTACACCTTCCACAGAAACAACGGGTTCTCCACCTCCTATATCGGGTCGTCAAACCTCTCGAGCCCTGCGATGACGAGCGGCCTTGAGTGGAACATCAAGATCACCGAGCAGGACTCATACGATATCATCAGGAAGATTGAGGAGACGTTTGAGACCTACTGGAACGACCCGGAGTTCGTCGCATACACCCCGGAGAGCCGGGAACAATTGCGGCATGCCCTCTCCAGGGAGAAGCGGGGTGAGTTCGATCTCCGCCCGGTCTTTGACATCCAGCCCTATTACTACCAGAAAGAGATCCTCGAACGCCTGAAGGTCGAGCGGGAGGTGCGCAAGAACTACAGGAACCTCATCGTCGCCGCCACAGGGACGGGAAAGACCGTTGTATCCGCGTTCGACTACAAAAGTCTCATCCGGAGGCCGGGAGAGTACCCGAGATTGCTCTTCGTCGCCCACCGTGAAGAGATCCTCAAACAGAGCCTCCAGGTCTTCCGGGGAGTTCTAAATGACCAGAACTTCGGAGATCTCCTGGTCGGCGGGAACGAACCTGCGCAGTTCGATCATCTCTTCACCTCGATCCAGAGTCTCAACAGCAGGAACCTTTCGGACCTCACTCCCCCGGACTACTACGATATGATCGTTGTCGACGAGTTCCACCATGCCGCTGCCCCTTCATACCAGAAACTGCTCACCCACTACACCCCGAAGGTCCTCCTCGGCCTCACCGCAACGCCGGAGAGGATGGACAACCTTGACATTCTTGGGTACTTCAACGGCAGGGTCTCCGCCGAGATCCGACTCCCTGAAGCGATCAACCGGAAACTCCTCGCCCCGTTCCACTACTTCGGCGTCACCGATGTCGTTGACCTCGATGGTGTGCCGTGGAGGCGGGGCGGCTACGATCCCGCCGAGCTCTCCAGGCTCTACACCGGGAACCGGGAGCGTGCGGACCTGATCTCCAGGGCCGTGCGGGACTACACGACCGACCTTGCCGAAGTCATCGGGCTCGGGTTCTGTGCCTCCGTGGAACACGCTGAATATATGGCTGCATCGTTCCGGGAGGCAGGCATCCCGGCGGCCTGCCTCCACGCCGGGAGCCCGCGGGAACTTCGTTCCTCCATCCAGAAAGACCTCGTCGCCCGGAAGATCCACTTCATCTTCGTTGTCGACCTCTACAACGAGGGTGTCGATATCCCCGAAGTGAACACCATCCTCTTCCTGCGCCCCACCGAGAGTCTCACGGTCTTTGTCCAGCAACTCGGTCGGGGCCTCCGCCTCTCGGACGGGAAGGAATGCCTCACGGTCCTCGACTTCGTCGGGAACCACAACAGAAACTTCCGGTTCGGGGAGAGGATTGCGGCGCTCCTCTCGTCGGGCGGAAGGACCCTGGTGGACCAGATCGCTCAGGACGCATACTCGCTGCCCAGGGGCTGTCACATCCATCTGGAGAAAGTGGCCCGGGATAAGGTTCTTGCAAACATCAAGGCAAACAGAACGGATAAGACAACGCTTATCCGGAGTATTCGCTCATTTGAGGCGGACATCGGCGAGCCTATCAGTTTCCGGAAATTCCTCCAGCGCTACAGCCTCGAGCCTCTCGACGTCTACCGGAAGGGTACCTTCTGTTCACTGGTTGCAGAGGCAGGCATATACCCTGAGGTCTACGCTGATGAGCGCCTCTTCCCGAAAGCTGCCGGGATCCGGCTGACGACCCTGAACTCGCCGGAAGCGCTCCGCCTCATCAGGGCGGTGCTGTCCGGTCCCTCTCATTACTCGCCGGCAGTCCTATCGGACCGCGAAAAGGGCGTGCTTGCGCTCTTCTACTACTCGCTCAACGATCAACCCCAACGTGGCGAGAGTGCGGACATCAGGGATATCTTCCCGGAGATCTTCGGGCATGATGAAATCCGGCATGAGGTCTGTGATCTCCTGGAGTATAACGAGGCACACCTCGAGTTTCTTCCAGGACCTCTCGACCTCGGTTTCGAGAATGCTCTCGAACTCCACGCCATCTACACCCGGGCCCAGGCTTTTGCAGCGCTTGGCCACTACACCCTGACCCGGAAGCCGGCAGAGGGCGGCCGGGAGGGTGTTGTATACTTGAAGGATAAGAAGGCTGACGTGTTCTTTGTCACCCTGAACAAGACCGAGGAGCACTACTCACCCACAACCATGTACCGGGATTATGCGATCAGCGAGACCCTCTTCCACTGGCAGTCCCAGAGCACCACATCCGCGTCGTCACCGACGGGCCGGCGCTACATCGAGCACGAACAGCAGGGGAGCCGGATCCTCCTCTTCGTCCGCGAATACAACAACGTCGACGGCATCACGCAACCGTATCTCTTCCTCGGAACCGCCCGCTACGTCTCCCACGAGGGGAGCCGGCCCATGAGCATCACCTGGGAACTCGACCACCCGATGCCCGCGGGGTTCTTCCTGAAGGCGAACAAGATGGTGGTCGGCTAGCCCCCGCCGAAACCTACATCGTGATGAGCGCCCGATTATGGGTTATGATCTGCTGCCGGCAGAGGGGGGGCGTGCTGCCATTCTGACGAACGAGAGATGTCCTGCCGTTCTGGTCCACGGGTGGCGGAGCCATCCCGGGATCTGGAACCGCCTCGCCCCCGTGCTCACCGATGCCGCGGTGCCCTTCTGGAGGTTCGACCACACCACGATGCAGGATGACGGGACAGAACCGATCGCCCTCGCTCTCCAGGACTTCATCCACGCACAGCGGAAGGGGACCGGTTACGTTGGCCCGGTCGACATCGTCTGCCACTCGATGGGGACCTGCATCGCCCGCTACCTCCTCGAGGTCCTCGACGGCGGCGCACGGGAAGAAGAGGTCCGGATGCTCGTCGGGATCGGCCCGCCGAACAACGGCTCGGCCATGGCCGAGCTCTTCAACGACCCCGACCGGGGCCCGGAGGTGATCCGGCGCCTTGCCGGGGTCTTCGTGCCGGAGGGTTACGACCCCGCCGACGACACCATCGTCCAGGAGTTCCGGCCGGGGAGCAGGACCGTCGCGGCGCTCCGGGCCGCCGGGACCCGCGACGACATCGACTACCGGATCCTCCTCGGCGCGAACCTCACCGCGACCCCGGCCTTCTTCCCGGCCTTCGGCGGCCGGACCTGGGAGATCGCTCCCGACGGGAAATGGCGGGCGACCTATGCCGGCGACGGGATCGTCCCCCACATCGACTCATACCTCCCCGGGGCCCGGATGGATGTGCTTCCGGCAGACCCCACGTTCCTCGCCCGGGACCCGGAGCATTACTGCCACACCCGGCTGCCGAGGAACCCCGAGGTCGTCGCCCGCGTCAGGGATTACCTCCTCACCGCCTCTGCAGGGCCCGCCGCGCAGACTCCGCCCAGGCGTTGATCGCTCGCTCCAGGTCCTCCCCGGCCTTCCGTGCCGCCTGCTCGATCTGCTCGTGCCCTTCAGGCGTCCCGAGCAGGCGGTGCCCCGCGTTCATCACGTCGTTGACTGCCTTGCGGACCGACCGCGATGCCTCGTGCATATGCTCCTCGATGGTGGGTGCCTCCGGCCCTGATGTTGCCCCGGGTTCGGGTTTCACCTCCGGTTCGGGTTTTACCGCCGGCCCTGATTTCACTTCGGGTTCCTGTATTGCCGCCGGCTCCGGTTTTGCCTCCGGTGCCGGTACGGAACCCTGGACCCAGCGCCCGCGTTCATAGCGACCGTTCATCTCGTTCGTAAGCGTGGGTGGATGGCTACCCTGGATAGAATCTGTTTTTACATCGGGCTCCTGTTTTGCCTCCGGTATGGGGGCGGGATCCTGGACCCAGCGCCCACGTTCATAGCGACCGTTCATCTCGCTCATAAGCGTGGTGTATGTCTACACTGGATAAAAACCTGGCTCTTTTACACCAACGGTTTCGTGACTCGACTTCTTCCGGGAATTTACCTACATCCCTCCGGGGGCGAGGAAATTACGGCTCATTTCGTCCCTGGTCCGGCGGTCAACCCCGGATGGTGTCGGCGTACCCGGACCTGCCGCGGACCCGCTGCCGTTCTTGCCGCAGAGCCCGCTGGCCAGGTGGGAACCACCTGCTGTTCTTGCGGCGTTCCTTCTCCCCGAAGGGGGTCGGTGGCGGGCACGATCCGAAGGTATAAATATTCACAATTGTTATTTACTGTAGGTCCGATTAACAATTGTTAACTTCGAATCCTGCCGAGGTGGCGGAACGGCTACGCGGTTGACTGCAGATCAACTCCATCCCGGTTCGACTCCGGGCCTCGGCTTGAGGTATCCCCATGAAAGAACAGGTTCAGAAGACGTTCGAAGCGCTCTTTGCGCTCGAGGATATCCGCGAGGTGCTCCGGGAGGCACTCCCGACCGGCCCGGACTCCGGCGAAGAGCAGGCGCTCCGCGAGGGTGTCGCCCGGGTCCGTGCCATCCTCGACGACCTGGAGGCGGGGACCGGGGCCCCTGCGGTCACGAAGATCGCGGGCACCCTCGATATCCGGAACCGGGAAGAGGCGTATATCAACATCCAGCCGATCCAGGCCGCCGGCCGCCTGACCCTCGAGGGCCGGAAGGCGCTCATCGCCTACGGTGACGGCTACTCCACCTGCGACGCCTGCCGGAAACCCTTCCGCCTCGACAAGATCACGAAGCCCCCCATCGCGGCGTTCCACGAGGACCTGGCCCGATTCCTGAACATGGATGTGGTCCGCGTCGTCCCCGGCGCCCGCCGGGGGTTCCAGGCGGTCGCCTCCACCCTCGTCGAGAAGGGCGACCCGGTCATCGTCTCGGCTCTCGCCCACTACACGGAGTTTCTTGCCGTCGAAGGGGCGGGAGGCGTGGTGAAGGAGGTCCCGGTCTCGAAGGAGAACCTCGTCACCCCCGACGCCGTCGCCGCAAAGATCGAGGACGTCCGGCGCGAGACCGGGAAAAACCCGGCGCTCGCCATGATCGACCACGTCGACTACCAGTTCGGGAACCTCCACGACGTCGCCGGCATCGCGAAGGTCGCTCACCAGTACGACGTCCCGTTCCTCCTCAACGGGGCCTACACGGTCGGGACCATGCCCGTCGACGGTAAAGCGATCGGGGCCGACTTCGTCGTCGGCTCCGGGCACAAGAGCATGGCCTCCCCCGCTCCGTCCGGGGTCCTTGCCGCCACCGCCGAGTGGGCGCCGCGGGTCTTCAGGACCACGGCGATGACCGGCGATCTCACCCACCGGAAGTTCGGGGTCAAGGAGGTGGAGATGCTCGGCTGCACCCTGATGGGGGCGAACCTCATCGCCATGATCGCCTCGTTCCCTGCCGTCCGGGAGCGGACCCTCCACTGGGACGAAGAGGTGAAGAAGTCCAACCACTTCATCGACGGCCTCCTCGCCATCGAGGGGACGAAGGTCCTCTCCGAGTACCCGCGGAGGCACACCCTCACGAAAGTGGACACCACCGGGAGTTTCGACACGGTCGCCGCGACCCACAAGCGGCGGGGATTCTTCCTCTCCGACGAACTCTCAGGGCGCGGGATCGCCGGGGAGTTCGCCGGCGCCACCCGGACCTGGAAACTGAACACCTTCGGCCTCTCCTGGAAGAAGATCCGCTACCTGACGGAGGCTTTCCAGGATATCGCCGCAAAATACGATCTGAACGTCAGGAAAGAATCAACATGAGCACGCACAATTACCGGCCGGGCACGCTCGCCCTCCACGCCGGGCAGTCGCCCGATCCGGCGACGGGAGCCCGGGCCGTACCGATCTACCAGACGACCTCCTACGTCTTCCGCGACACGGAACACGCGGCGAACCTCTTTGCTCTCAAAGAGCCCGGGAACATCTACACCCGGCTGATGAACCCCACCACCGACGTCTTCGAGCAGAGGATGGCCGCGATCGAGGGAGGAACCGCGGCGGTGGGGGTCGCGTCGGGGATGGCGGCGATCTCGAGCGCCCTCCTTGCGGTCACGCGGCCGGGCGACGAGATCGTCGCCGCCGACAACCTCTACGGCGGCACCTACGAGCTCTTCAACTACACGTTCCCGAAACTGGGACGGCAGGTCATCTTCGTCGACTCGACCGACCCGGAGGCGTTTTCGGCGGCGGTGACGGAGAAGACCCGGGCGGTCTACGCCGAGTCGATCGGGAACCCGAAACTTGACGTCCCCGACTTTGAGGGCGTCGCGGCGATCGCCCACGACGCCGAGGTGCCGTTCGTCGTCGACAACACCGCGGCGGTCGGTCTCGTCCGCCCCATCGACCACGGCGCCGACATCGTCGTCCTCTCGGCCACCAAGTTCGTCGGGGGCCACGGCACCTCGATCGGCGGGGTGATCGTCGACTCCGGCAACTTCGCCTGGGACAACGGAAAGTTCCCCGGCTTCACCGAGCCCGACCCCTCCTACCACGGGCTCCGGTACTGGGAGACGTTTTGCGACTACCCGGGCATCGGGAACGTCGCCCTCGCCTATAAGGTCCGGCTAGAGGTCCTCCGGGACATGGGCGCGTGCCTCTCGCCGATGAACGCCTTCCTCCTCCTGCTGGGGCTCGAGACCCTCCACCTCCGGATGGAGCGGCACTCGGAGAACGCCCTGGCGGTCGCCCGGTTCCTCCGGGACCACCCGAAGGTCGCCTGGGTGAACTACCCCGGCCTCCCCGATCACCCGGCCCACGCCCTCGCGCGGAACTACCTTTCCGGCGGGTTCGGCGCCCTGGTCGGGTTCGGGGTGAAAGGGGGGTGCGATGCGAGCAAGAAGGTGATCGAGCGGCTCCGGCTCTTCTCGCACCTGGCAAACATCGGCGACGCAAAGAGCCTCGTCATCCACCCGGCGAGCACCACCCACCAGCAGCTGACGCCCGCGGAGCAGGCGACCTGCGGGGTCACTCCTGACTTCATACGCCTCTCCGTCGGGATAGAGGACGTCAGAGATATCATCGAAGACCTCGATCAGGCCCTTCAGGATGCGTAACATGCCCGGATCGGTCGGTACCGTCAGGACGAGGTACGTCACCTTCCCCGAACCCCTCACCCTCGAGAGCGGTGCGGTTCTTGCGCCGGTGACGATCGCCTACGAGACCTACGGCCGGCTGAACCGGGAGAAGAGCAACGCGATCCTGATCTGCCACGCCCTCTCCGGCGACGCCCACGCGGCAGGCTACCACGACGGCGAGACCCGGCCGGGATGGTGGGACGGCGTCGTCGGGCCCGGCAAAGCCTTCGACACCGACCGCTACTTCATCGTCTGCTCAAACGTCATCGGCGGCTGCAAGGGTTCGACCGGGCCCGCCTCCGTCAGCCCCGCGACCGGCCGGCCCTACGCCCTCACCTTCCCGGTGATCACCGTGCAGGACATGGTCCGGGCGCAGAAACGGCTGATCGAGCACCTCGGGATCGAATGCCTCGCCGCGGTGGCGGGCGGTTCGATGGGGGGCATGCAGGCGCTCCAGTGGGCGGTCGCCTACCCGGAGGCGGTCCGGAAGGTGATCGCCATCGCCACGACCGCACGCTCGACCGCCCAGCAGATCGCCTTCAACGAGGTCGGGCGGCAGGCGATCATGGCCGATCCCGCGTGGGCGGGCGGGGCCTACCCGGCGGATCGCCCGCCGGTGCAGGGCCTGCGGCTCGCCCGGATGATCGGGCACATCACCTACCTCTCCGACGGGGCGATGCGCGAGAAGTTCGGGCGGAACCTGCAGGGCCGCAGCAGCGTCGGCTACGGCTTTTCCACCGAGTTCCAGGTCGAGAGTTACCTCCACCACCAGGGCGAGACCTTCACCCGGCGGTTCGACGCCAACTCCTACCTCTACATCACCCGGGCGCTCGACTACTTCGACCTCGCCGTGGACGACTCGCTTGCCGCCGGGTTTGCCGGGGTGAAGGCCTCGTTCCTGATCGTCTCGGTCTCCTCGGACTGGCTCTATCCGCCTTATCAATCCGAGGAGATCGCGAACGCCCTGGCTGCAAACGGTATCAACGTCCAGTACTGTGAGATCCGGTCGAATTACGGCCACGATGGGTTCCTGGTCGAGGACGGGCAGATGAACTACCTCATCGGCACGTTCCTCGATCACCTCCTCGTCCGGGACGTCATGGAGACGGGCATTCCGACCATCGTAGAACGGGCGTCCATCCACGACGCCGCCCGGGTCATGATCGAGAACGCCGTCAACCACCTCCCCGTCCTCGCCGGGAAGGGCGATCTCGCCGGGATCGTCACCTCCTGGGACATCGCGAAAGCGGTCGCCTGCGGTTACGGGAGCCTCGACGAGATCATGTCCTGCTCGGTCGTCACCGCCGCCCCGGACGAACCGGTCACGGAGGCCGCCCGGAGGATGGAGGAGCGATCGATCTCCGCCCTTCCCGTCGTCGACGCGGACCGGCGGGTGATCGGGCTCATCTCAAGCGACGCGATCAGCACACTGATAGGACGATGCGCATGACAACTCAGGCACATAAAGATGAACCAGCCCTCCTGATCTTCGGGTGCCCGGAGGTCCCGGTGCAGGCGGCGATCGGCCTCTACCTCGCAGGCCGGCTCGCCGAAGACAGCTACGACGTGCTCAGTGCCGGGAACCCCTCGGTTCTTGCCCTCCTCCGCGTCTCCGACTGGAGGCGGCACTATATCGGAAGGACCATCGATCTCGACCGCTGCATCGGGGAGGTCTCGGAGAAGAAGCGGGACGCCGCTCTCTGTGTGGTCTTTGCCCATAACGATGCCGGCATATCGTACGCCGCCACGATGCGCTACCTCCTTCCGGAAGCCCGCCTCGTGGTCATCGTCTTCGGCCGGAACGCCGAAGAACTCGCAGCAGGGGTCGAGTTCCCCTGCGAGAAGGTCATGGAGAAGGCGGTCCACAACCCGGGGAAACTAAAGAAAGGGATCGATGAGGTCTTCGGATGGCGTGCATCGACGAGCTGAACCCTGAGGTTCTCCTCCGGGGAGCCTCGTTCGCGGAATGCCGCGCCCTGGTGGAGAAACGCTGCCGCGAGGTCTACTACGTCGATCCGGGGTATGCGATCTTTGATACGCACCTCATCGGGGTCCCGCCGATCGCCGTCGGGGTGGAGGAGGATACCTTCATCATCCTCCCCTACACCAAGCCCTGCTACGGGACGTTCCTGATCCGGGTGCCGGGGGGCGAGGAGGTCGAACGGCTCAGGCGGAAGGGGAGACGGAGACCGTGACCGAACCGGACCGCGTCTGGCTGGTGCGTTACTCCGAGGTCTTCCTCAAATCGGAGCCCGTCCGCCGGGAGTGGGAGAGGGCCCTCGTCCGCGGGATCGAACGGGCGCTCCCGGGTGTAAAAGCCCGGCGGGAGCGCGGGAGGATCTGGCTTGCCGGGGACGTCGACCCGGAGGTGCTCCGGAAGATCTTCGGAATCGTCTCGTTCTCGCTCTGCGACGTCGTGCCGCTCGACGATCTGCCGGCGGGCCTCCTCACGTTCTGTGAAGGCCACGGCATCGGGGATGCCGCGACCTTCGCCCTCCGGATCCGGCGCATCGGGAAGCACCCCTTCACCTCCCGGGATCTTGCCGAACGGCTCGGGGACCTGATCCGGTCAGAGTACCCGCACATCCGCGTGGATCTCGATCATCCCGAACGGGAGATCTTCATCGAGGTCCGGGACGGGACCTGCTACCTCTTCGACCGGAAGATCCCTGCCGCCGGCGGCATCCCCCCCGGCGTCGAGGGAACGCTCGTCGCGCTCGTCTCCGGCGGGATCGACTCCCCGGTCGCGGCCTACCTGATGATGAAGCGTGGGTGCCGGATCGTCCCGCTCTATGTCGGGCTCGAGGGCTACCTCAACGAGACGAACTTTGCCCGGGCGAAGGCCACGGTCGAGGCTCTCCGCCGATATCAGCCGGATATCGAACTTCTGGTCGTCCGTGACGGGTACCTCGCCCGGGCGCGGCGGATGCTTGAAGAGCGGGGCGAGGAGCGCTACACCTGCCTCCTCTGCAAGCGGCGTATGTACCGGATCGCCGCCGAAGTCGCCCGGCAGGTAGGGGCGAAGGGGTTCGTCACCGGCGAGTCGATGGGCCAGGTCGCGTCACAGACCCTGGATAACCTGGCGGTGCTCACCGATGCGGCGGCGATCCCGGTCTATCGGCCGCTGATCGCGTTCGACAAGGAAGACGTCGTCCGGCTCGCCCGCGATATCGGGACGTTCGACGCCTCGATCGCCCCCGCCGGCGGGTGCGGAGCGGTCCCGGCACGCCCCTCCACCGCCGCTGCGGTCGAGACGGTCCGTGCGCTCGAAGAGGCGGTAAGGGATGCCGGAGATGTGGGAATGCTGCCAATTCAAGTATGTGAATGACCGAAGGAGGCTGATACCATGGGACGAATATATCGTGATATCACCTGGACGATCGGAAACACTCCGCTCGTCCGGCTGAACCGCGTGACGGAAGGCTCCCGGGCGACGGTCCTCGCCAAGGTGGAGTCGTTCAACCCGATGGGGAGCGTGAAAGACCGGATCGGGGTTGCGATGATCGACGAGGCCGAGCGGGCCGGCAAGATCCGGGAAGGGACGACAATCGTCGAGGCGACGAGCGGCAACACCGGGATCGCGCTCGCGCTCGTCTGCGCCGCCCGCGGCTGCCGGCTCGTGCTGACGATGCCCGAGACGATGAGCATGGAGCGGCGCAAACTCCTCGCGGCGCTGGGCGCCGAGGTGGTCCTCACGCCCGGGGCCGAAGGGATGAAGGGAGCAGTCGACCGTGCAGCCGCGATAGCTGCCGAGAACCCGAACGTCTATTTCATTCCCCAGCAGTTCGAGAACCCGGAGAACCCCGCCGTCCACCGCCGAACAACCGCTGAAGAGATCTGGCGGGACACCGACGGGACCGTGGATGCTGTCGTTGCCGGCGTCGGGACGGGCGGGACGATCACCGGGGTTGCCGAGGCCATCAAGGCACGGAGGCCCTCCTTCCGTGCAATCGCCGTCGAGCCTGCCGAATCTCCGGTCATCTCCGGCGGAACGGCCGGCCCGCACCGGATCCAGGGGATCGGGGCCGGGTTCGTGCCACGAGTCCTGCGGACCGATCTCGTCGACGAGGTCATCCGGGTCACCTCCGCGGACGCATTTGCGATGGCACGCCTGCTCGCCGCAGAAGAAGGGATCCTCGCCGGCATCTCGTCGGGTGCGGCGGTCCACGCGGCCCGCGAGGTCGCCCGCCGGCCGGAGTTCGAGGGAAAGGTGATCGTCGTCATCCTCCCGGACACCGGCGAGCGATACCTCTCGACGGACCTCTTTGAAGCCTGAAACGGGGGCGGGACGCGGTGAGCATCAGAGAGGACATCCAGACAGTCTTTGACAAAGACCCGGCGGCCCGGTCGACGCTCGAGGTGATCTGCTGCTACCCGGGCCTCCACGCGCTCTGGGCGCACCGGATAGCGCATGCCTTCTACCGCCGCCGGCTCTACTTCCCGGCCCGCCTGGTCTCTCATATCTCGCGGGCGCTGACCGGGATCGAGATCCATCCCGGTGCGAAGATCGGGCGCCGGGTCTTCATCGACCACGGGTCGGGCGTCGTCATCGGGGAGACGGCGGAGGTCGGCGACGACGTCCTGATCTACATGGGCGTGGTGCTCGGCGGCACGGCGCTTGAACAGACAAAACGGCACCCGACGATCGAGGACGGCGTCATCATCGGATCGGGGGCGAGCGTTCTCGGCCCCATCACCGTCGGCCGCGGGGCAAAGGTCGGTGCGGGGTCGGTCGTCGTCCACCCCGTCCCTCCCGGTGCGACGGTCGTCGGGGTCCCGGGCAGGCTCGCCGGCCCGAAGTGCCGGAAGGGCCAGGAGCGGCTCGACCGCGGCGACCTCCCCGACCCGATGCTCCGGGTGGTCAGCCGCATGCTTGACCGGCAGAACCGGATCGAGGAGCGGCTCCGGGCGGTGGAGCGGTCGGGGTTTGTTGCCGGGAAGCGGCAAGAGGAGATCGTGCTCGAGGAGAGTATTCGGGCGGCGCTAAAAGAGGTGATCGACCCGGAGGTCGGGATCGATGTCGTCGACCTCGGCCTGATCAAGGGGATCACCGTCCAGGACTCCTCGGTGCTCGTGGAGATGGTCCTGACCACTGCCACCTGCCCGCTCGTCGACTACCTTACCGACCGGGTCAGGCAGCGGGTGCTCGGCGTGAGCGGCGTCCGGGACGTCGAGATCCGGATCTTCGACGAGCCCTGGGACTGGGACCGGTTCTTCGGCCAGAGGGACGTTCTCAGGGAATTCTGAAGTCGGGTCTACCGGGGGAGGTCCAGCATCCGCTGGATCGCCGTCCGCGCCCGGGCGGCGGTATCCTCCGGAACCGTCACCCGTGGTTCGCACTGTTCGAGGGCCGCGAGCACCTTCGCGAGATCGGTCTTCTTCATGTTGACGCAGACTGCCCGGTTTGAGAGGGGGTAGAAGACCTTTTCCGGGCACTTCTTTTCGAGCTGGTGAAGGATCCCGACCTCGGTGCCGATGACGAATTCCCGGCCAGGGCTTGAGCAGGCGTGCCGCACCATCCCCGAGGTCGAGAAGACGTGATCGGCGAGGTCGATCACCTCGGGCCGGCACTCGGGGTGGACGAGCACCTCGGCGTTCGGGTGGGCGCGGCGGGCGACTGTCACCTCGTCGGCCGTCATCCGGTCGTGGACAATGCAGTAGCCCTCCCAGGGAAGGATCTCCTTCTTCGTGAACCGGGCGACGTAGCGGCCGAGGTTCCGGTCGGGGAGGAAGATAACCTGCTCCGCGTCCAGCGACTCGACGACGGCGACGGCGTTTGCGGAGGTGCAGCAGATATCGCTCTCCGCTTTGACCGCGGCTGAGGTGTTGACGTAGGCGACGACAGCGGCCTCCGGGAACCGCTCGCGGAGCACCCGGACCTCGCCGGCGGTGACCATCTCCGCCATCGGGCAGCAGGCATCGGCCGCGGGCAGGACGACCGTCTTCTCCGGCGAGAGTATCGCCGCCGTCTCGGCCATGAAGTCGACGCCGCAGAATACGATGACGTCGGCATCGATCGTCGCCGCCGCCCGTGCGAGTTCGAGCGAGTCCCCGACGAGGTCGGCGACCTCCTGCACCTCGGGGATCTGGTAGTTGTGGGCGAGAATGACGGCGCTCTTCTCCTCTTTCAGCTCGACTATCCGTTCGGCGAAGGTCTGATCGGGACTGGTGGACAGGATGGTATCACAACCTCTCTGGTCAACGATGTGAGCCTGATGAACAAGTGTTATCCCTTTGTACCCTTAACAATTGTGAAGTGTGGCACGGCCCCGCCCCGGGCTCCCACGGAGACGGTCTTATGGCGCGAACCCTATCTGAACGAGACGCGACAGTCCTGAAGAAGGCCGCTCCCGAATGCACGGAACTAATGTGTTCGGGTTCAGGAGGGCCGTACCGGTCCATCCTCCCACCGCTTGCGAACCATTACTCGACGGACGCCCGGGACTTCTTCGCCCGCCTGGAACGGCTCGACGATGACGACCTCCGCTACCTTGTGGGACTGATACTGGACGGGAGCGAGAGTCTCGGCTGCGTTCCTCCCGACTACATCGAGGTCTTCCTCACCTTCGTCGATAACCGGCTCGGCCGGGACGCCGCCCTCTCGATCCTGCAGCACTACGATAGCGCTGACGGATGCGCACCCTGACCGGCCGGGGGTGTGCTCCGGCACTGCTCCGGCCTCACTGGAGAGAACGGTCTCTCGCCGCCGGCCGGCCCGGAGGCGCCGCGGAGGGTCGTACTCCTTCAACCGCCCCCGCCTGATACCACAGGGTTTCCCGGCCACAATGCTCCCGGTGCGTCGGCTCCCGCTTTGACCTGCAAAACCCTTCAAACCGGCGCAGAAGATCCGCACTGCCCGGATCGGTGCCGATGAACTCGACAAAATGGCGGATCTGTTCGATCGTCTCCGGGGAAAGTTCGTGCTCCATGATACAGGCATCCCGTGAAGCAACCTCCTCCGGCACCCGGATGAGCGTGAGGAAGGCCCGGAGCGTCTCGTGCCGGTACTTGATGACCCCGGCAATGCTCCGGCCTTCGGACGTCAGGACCACCCCCTCGTACCGGCGGTGCGTGACCAGACCCATCGCATCGAGCTTCCTGACCATCTCGACGACCGTCGGGGGCCGGACCGAGAGCTCCGCGGCGATGTCTCTTGTCTTTGCGTAGCCTTTCTCGAGAGATACGTTGAGGATCGCTTCGAGGTAGTCTTCTGCCTTCCTGCTCAGGTTCCGCACAGTATCATGATTGTCTGATGCCGGGGCATATAATTGTTAGGGTGTCCTAACTCTGACAGGCCCCGCCGGCAGCGGCGATATTCGGTTTTTTCCAGGTTTTCCTAACATCTTTCGGGGAATTGTGCCGGCACCGAAACAATTTCGGCGCGAGATTATCCCGACCAAACAAGAGAGCAGGATCCATGGAACCATCGGATCAAAACGCCCCGCTACGTGGAGCGGTAACCACCCTCGATTGTATCGGCCCTGCCTGCCGGTGCCGCATCGTCGGCATCCGCGCTTCCGGGGCGCTCCGGAAACGGCTGCTCGCCATGGGCATGGTGCCCGGGGCGGATGTGGAGGCCGTCAGGGCCGCACCGCTCGGCGATCCCGTCGAGTACCGGGTGAAAGGATACGCCCTCTCGCTGCGGCGTGCCGAGGCGGGCCAGATCGAGGTCGTCCCGGAGGAGGAATGATGGGAGCCGTCTGCCCGCTCGCCCTCCTCGCTGCCGGGACCGAGGCGACGATCGCCGACGTCAGGGCCGGCAAGGGGATGCGGCTCCGCCTCGCCGGGCTGGGGCTCTGCCCCGACGCACGGGTGCGGGTGCAGTGCGCCGACCGGGGCTCGCTCATCGTCTCGGTCGGCGACGCCCGGTACGCCCTCTCGCGGGGGATAGCGATGAAGATCCTGGTGAAGGAGGCTGCATGACCGGAATCCGGGTTGCACTCGCCGGCAACCCCAACGTCGGCAAAACGACGCTTTTTAACGCGCTCACCGGGTCCCGCCAGCACGTCGGGAACTGGCCGGGCGTCACGGTCGAGAAGAAGACCGGCCGGATCAACCGGAGCGGCCATGCCATCGAGGTGATCGACCTCCCGGGAACCTACAGCCTGACCGCCTGCTCCGCGGACGAGGTCGTCGCGCGGGACTATATCCTCGAGGAGAGGCCGGACGTCGTCGTCCAGGTCGTGGACGCGACGAACCTCGAGCGGAACCTCTACCTGACGACCCAGATAGCCGAACTCGGGGTTCCGGTCGTCATCGCCCTGAACATGGCCGATGCGGCCGAGGCCGGGGGATGCGCCATCGACCGGGAGAGGCTCTCGGCCCTCCTTGCGATCCCCGTCGTGCGGACGGTCGGAATCCGGGGCGAGGGGCTCGACGACCTCCTCGACGCTGCAGTCCGGGAGGCGGAGACGCCGCCGCACCACGAGCACACCGTCGGGTACAGGAACGATGTGGAGGCGATGATCGCGTCACTGGTCGGCGTCCTCGAAGCCGATAAAGATCTTGCAGAACGGTATCCTCTCCGCTGGCTCGCGGCCAGGCTCCTCGAGGGGGACGAGAACGCCCTCGCTAAAGTCCGGGAGAGCCCTGTCTCTCCCCGGGTGCAGGCCCTCCTCTCTACAATCGACCCCGACGAGTGCGAGGCCGCGATGGCGGACAGGCGTTATGACGTGATCGCCGCCGTCCTGCCGCAGGTGCGCACCGCCGGTGCCCGGGGCATGAACGTCTCGGAGATGGTCGACCGTGTCGTCACGGACCGGTACCTCGGCATCCCGATCTTCCTCGCCCTGATGTGGGGGACGTTCGAGCTGACGTTTGCGGTCGCAGCGCCCTTTGTCGCCCTGATCGAGGCCGGGCTTGCCCGGCTTTCGGCGGCCGTGGCCGGATCGATCGGGCCCGCATGGCTTGCATCGCTCGTCGGCGACGGGATCATCGGCGGTGTCGGGTCCGTCCTCGTCTTCGTCCCGAACATCTTCATCCTCTTCCTGATCCTCTCGTTCCTCGAGGACACCGGCTACCTGGCGCGGGCCGCGTTCATCATGGACCGGCTCATGTACGCCATCGGGCTGCCGGGGAAGGCGTTCATCCCGATGCTGATCGGGTTCGGGTGCAACGTCCCCGGGATCATGGCGGCCCGGACGATCGAGGGCGAGAGAGACCGGTTGATCACGATCCTGGTAAACCCGTTCATATCCTGCAGTGCGAGGCTTCCGGTATACATCCTCTTTGCCGGCGCATTCTTCGGAGCGGCAGCGGGCGTCGTCGTCTTCCTCCTCTACGTCCTCGGCATCGCCGCCGCCATCGGGTCGGCAAAACTCTTCCGGCACACGATCCTGCCGGGAGAATCGTCCCCCTTCATCATGGAGATGCCGCCCTACCGGCTCCCGACAGCAGGGACGAGCCTGCTCCACACGTGGAGCAGAGGGGTGATGTATGTCCGCAAAGCTGGGACGATCATCCTTGCCGGGGCGCTCGTTCTCTGGTGCCTGGCATCGTTCCCGTTCGGCGTCGAGTACGGAAGCAGCGCGAGCCTTGCGGGCGCTCTCGGCCACCTGCTCGAGCCGCTCGTCGCGCCGCTCGGGTTTGACTGGAAGATCGCGGTCGCGCTGCTCTTCGGATTCGTGGCAAAAGAGGTCGTCGTCGGATCGCTCGGCGTGCTCTACGGGGCCGGGGAGGAGGGAGACGCCCTCTCGACGGCGTTCCTCGCCGACCCCGGCCTCTCGGCGGCGACAGCGCTCGCCCTGATGGTCTTCGTGCTGCTCTATACGCCGTGCCTCGCAACGATCGCGACCATCCGGAAAGAGACGGGATCGTGGAAATGGGCCGGCTTTTCGGTGGCGTACGGCCTCGTCCTCGCCTGGCTGCTGGCACTGATCGTCGGGCGGATCGCCCCGTCCTTCATTGGAGGTGCATAACATGAACAATATGGTACAGGGAGTATTCGGAGCGGTGCTCGGGGCGCTCTACGCTGTCTTCGGTACGCTCCAGATCGTCGCCGCCCTCACCGGTCCGGCCGTCCCGTTCGTCCCGGCCTCCCTCTTTGGGGGATTCGTCCTGCTCGTTATCGGCGCCGTTCTGCTGACGGGTGTGCGGAACCTCGCACGGGGGCTCGATGACGGGATCGGGTTCGTCAACGTGGGCACCCTGCTCTCGGTCGCATTCGGGGCAGTCACGCTCCTTGCGGCCGGAGCGGGGGCACTCGAAGCGGCCATCGCAGGGGAGGCATGGTCGGTCGCGGATGCGCTCACACCGGCCGTCTACCTTGCCGTCATAGGAGCCGCAGGGTTCCTCGCGTGGTGCAGGGCGTTCTTCCGGGGGCTTGCAACGGCATGATGCAGAGCATCCTTGAACGGATCGGTGCGGGGGCGTTCACGCTCCCATCGCTTGCTATGGAACTCGGCATATCACGGGAGTCGCTGCTTGACCGGCTCGCGCTGATGGAGCGGCTCGGCTATATCGCCTGCGAACGGCCCTGCGAGACCGTCCCGGGCCGGTGCAGGTGCTGTTCCGGCGGTTGCGGGTGCGGGGGTGCGGCCGATCTTCCGGTGCGGTACGTCCTTACCGCGAAGGGGAAGCGGCTGTGCGGGCGGGGCCGGTAAACACCCTCGCGGCCCGTCTCACACGTCCCGAAACGGCGTGAGGTCGCACCCGGTGCAGGGGAGGCACATCGTCCTCGCCCGCCGCGGGTCAAGACCGTTCTGCTCCAGGATATCGCGGGTCATCGCCGCGAGCCCAAGAAGCCGCTCCGCCGACGGACGCTCGACGGCGATCTCGCCTGCCCGGAGGGGCGATGCGGAGATCGGCCGGAGGATGGGGATGACACCCAGTTCTGCGAGGTAGGCGACGCCGTCCCTGACCATGCTGTCCTCTTCACCGAGACCGATGATGAAGTTCGAGAAGACGGCGTTCCTCCCGAAGACCTCCACCGCCCCTGCGAGCGCGTCGAGGATGAACGGAAGGGAGAGGCCGGGGCAGACCGCGCGGAAGACACCCGGGTCCATCGTCTCGACGTTGTACTTGACCTCATCGGCACCGGCGGCGCGGAGGATCGCGGTCGAGGCCGCGGTCGGGTAGACCGAGACCCCGATCGGGAGGTCGAACCGCGCCCGGAGCGCCCTCACCACGGCCGCCACCCGCTCCACCTCCCGCTCCGGCGATTCCGCGACACCGCTCGTGAGGGAGATCGCAGAGAGGCTCCCGCCGGCATTGGCCTCTTCGACCATTCTCGCGACCGTCTTCGTGTTCTTGATCGCCCCGTCGAGTTTCGGCACCGGGCAGAACGTACAGTCGTGGACGCAGCGTTCGCTGACGGTGATGTAGGCCTGTTCCGGGCAGTGGCAGAGCGGGCGCTCGATGCTGCCCCGCGTGATCGTCTCTTTGTCGTGGACGACGGCGACCCCATCACCGTCCGGGACGACCCGGAGCGGCGATGCCGGGTTGGTGGAGAGCCTGACCCGCCGGCCGCCGGAGCGGATGAAGACCGACGATCCTCCGGCGCCCGGACCCGCCGTCGCCGTCGTCGGAATGAGATTCGCACCGAGGGCCTCGTCGATGCTCGCCGAGCCTATGCTGACGAGGTATGCCTTCTCCTCGGGTGTCATGATGTGCATCTCTTCTCCTCCTCCCGGTCGTCGTCACGGGCTTGCCGGGCACAGATTAACAATTGTGAATCTGCACACGGATCTCTTCTGAGATCCTTATATTATTTACTGTTACGGCAGATCCGGCCGCATTCTGCCCCCGATCCTTGAGGATATTTATGGGGTGGCGGGACCAACACTATACGACACATGCAGATCATCCTCCCGGACAGGAGCGTGCGGACGCTCTCCCGCGCCTCCGCACCGATAGAAGAGATCCTCCTTGAGCTCGGGATCAACCCGACGACCGTGATCGTCATAATGAACGGCAGGATCGTCCCCGAAGACGTGACGGCGACCGAAGGCGACGAGCTCCGGATCGTCCGGTTCTCACACGGCGGGTGAGGCGGTGACTTCGGCGGAGAACCGGTGCTCCTTCTGCGGCAAACCCGCGGTCGCCCGCCTTACCGGGCCGGAGCGGCGGCTCTGCGCCGCCCACTTCATCGAGGACGCCGAAGCCCGTGTCTTTGCCGCCATGAAAGACGAATGCATGGTCGCGCCGGGCGACCGGGTCGCCGTCGGCCTGAGCGGGGGAAAAGACAGCACCGCCCTGCTCCTGCTGCTCCACCCCATCCTCCCCACGCTCGGCGCGACCCTCGTCGCCGTCACCGTCGACGAAGGGATAGCGGGCTACCGCGAAGAGACCCTCAAGGCCGCGGAGGCTCTGACGGCGGAGCTCGGCGTCGAGCATGTGATCGTCACGTTCGCCGACCTCTTCGGGAAAGACCTTGATCGGCTGCTCGTCGGCAGGGAGGCGCAGGGCTGCACCGTCTGCGGCGTGCTGCGCAGGCGGGCGCTCGCCGAAGGGGTGAAGCGGGTCGGCGCGACGAAGCTTGCCACCGGCCATAACCTCGACGACGAGGCGCAGTCGGTCCTGATGAACGTCCTCCGCGGCGACCTCCCCCGCCTTCGCCAGGACACCTCGACCGGACAGCCGGGTCACTTTGTTCCGCGGATAAAGCCGCTCGCCGTCCTCTCCGAGAAGGAGATCGTGACCTACCTCCTCCTCCGCGGTTACTTCCGCGACCTGCCCGAGTGCCCCTACGCCGGGACCGCGCTCCGGTCGGAGGTGCGCACGATGCTTGCAGGGCTCGAGCACCGCCACCCGGGGACGATGCTCCGCATAATAAGGTTCCGCGACGGGGTCAGGCGGTCGGCCCGTTCCGTGGAACCGGTGAAGGCGCTCTCTACCTGCCGCAGATGCGGCGAACTTACGAGCGGCGAGGTCTGCCAGGTCTGCAGGCTGCTCGGGCAGGGAGGATAGAAGATCGTCGGCCTCTCGGGGAATATTATAATCACTCCTCCATATGTCTCCGCTGCTCCGCTCTCCTTCCGGCACCGGGTGCCGCAGGGTTCCCGTGTATCAGGCTCCGGAAGTCCGGTGAGACGCATGCCGCCCGGCCCGCCTGCTGGCGAATCGAGCAGAGAAGCCTTATTGCTGCGCAGGATCTAAGCGAACCGATCAACGGAGGTCTACGGATGCCACCGCATTGTGATACACGGGACGGCCCTGTGGTCAGGGCAGCAGAGAAGGCTCTGGAGAAGGGAAATGTGAATTACGTTCTCATCTGGGTGCCGAAGGAATCGGAGAGAGAACTGGCCGACGCGTTCGAGCGGACGATGAAGGTCCGGAAGCTCGGTGAGGGGGCAAAGGACCTTGCCGACGACTGGTTCTTCGAGACCGCGATCAGGCTCCACCGGGCAGGCGAGGGAGCGCCCTATACCGGATTGAAACCGGCAGGCCTTGACGAGGGGCCTGTGGTTCCCCGCGCCGAGAAGGCGATAGAAACCGGTGATGCCGGCGAGGTCATCAGGTTCGTCCTCGATGTCGCGAGAGAAGACCTGCAGCGCCGCTTTCATGCCGTCATCGAGAAGAAGCATTATGACCCGGACGACGTCGTAGCAGGTCGCGCGTATGTGCAGGCGTTCATCGATTTCGTAGTCTACACCCACCATCTCTACCGGTATGTGAAAGGCGGCGAGAAGCATGAAGGGGGCGGTGGCGGCCATTCCCATTGAGCGGGCATCCTTCGGGAGTCGCTCCGATCCCCGAATACCCCTGGTGTCCGGCGGGCCGATGCCCTCCGGTCATTCGCCGGCGGCCGCCTGCGATGCGCCGCGGACCCGCTCCGGCCCGGTATAGATATTCATCTTTTTGCTCCGCACGAACCCGACGATCGTGAGCCCGCCTGCCTCTGCGGCCTCGACGGCGGTGGTGGTCGTCGCTCCCCGCGAGACGATCACCGGGATGTTTGCGACCAGGCACTTCCTGACCATCTCGGAGGAGATCCGGCCGGAGCTGACTGCAAACGTCCGCGAAAAGTCAACCCCCGATAGAAGGCCGTGGCCGATGACCCGGTCGAGCGCGTTGTGCCGGCCGATATCCTCGGCGATCCGGATCGCCTTCCCCTCTCCGTCAAAGAGCCCGACGAGGTGGATGCCGCCGGTGGTCCGGTGAAGGCCCGAGTCGAGCGTCTCCTTCGTCGCCGCCCGGATCGCTTCGGGCAAGAGGATGAGGTCGGACCGGATAGCGGGGAGGCGTCCGGCATCGAGGAATGAGGTGCTCCCGCCGCACCCGGAGAGGACGGTCTTGTGCGAGACGAGGATCGCGAACGGGTTTTTGGTGAGGACGCTCGCGGTATTCCCCTCGATCCGGATCGACTCGATCTCGTCGAGTTTCCTGACGATCCGCTCCGTGTAGAGGTATCCTACGACGAACTCCCGGAGCATCGCAGGGCTCGTCATGGCGGTGAGGGCGTGGCGCCCGTTGACGGTCACGGAAAGCGGCATCTCCTCGACGACGGGGTGGGTCGCCGGGGCGAACATCTCGCCGTCGACTCTGACGATCGGCAGTTCCCGGTAGAGCATCAGATCGCCCTCCGGGAAAGTTCTTCGACGGTGGCCAGCATTATGTCGATCTCCTCTGTTGTGGTGTAGACATAGGTGCTCGCCCGCACCGTCCCGTTCGGGAGGCCGAGGTGCTCCATGAGCGGCTGGCAGCAGTGGTGCCCCGACCGGACCAGGACGGCGGATGCCTCGTCGAGGACCTGCGCCACCTCGTGCGGGTGCATTCCCTCGACCGTGAACGAGACGACGCCGATCCGCTCGGACCCGGCATCCGCCCCCACGACTGTAACCCTATCAAGCGCCGCGAGCCCGTCGATCAGCCGGGCAGAGAGCCGCTCCTCGTGCCGCCGGACCTCCTCCATCCCGATCCCCCGGAGATACCCCGCGGCCCGTGCAAGCCCGATGGTGCCGGCGATCGGCGGCGTTCCCGCCTCGTAGCGCTCTTCGCCGGGAGCGAGGGTGTAGCCGTCCGCCGTCGCGCTCTCGATCGAACCGCCGCCGACAAAGAGCGGTTCGAGGTCCGGCTCGCGCATCCAGAGCCCGCCCGTCCCGGTCGGGCCGAGCATCTTGTGGCCCGAGAAGCAGAAGTAGTCGCACCCGATGGCGGCGACGTCGACCGGGAGGTGCGGGGCCGACTGGGCGCCGTCGACGAGGAGCCGTGCGCCCCGGTCGCGGCAGATCCCGGCGATCTCGCGGACGGGAAGGACGGTGCCGAGGACGTTTGAGGCATGGGTGACGGCGACGAGCCGGGTCTCGTCGCGGACGGCCGCTTCCAGGTCGGCGAGGTCGAGGCTGCCCCCGGCGTCCGGCCGGACGACCTCCACCGCGACCCCCTGCTCGCGGAGCCGGAGCCAGGGGAGGAGGTTGGAGTGGTGTTCGAGGAGCGTTGTCACCACCCGGTCGCCCTTCTGCCAGGTGAGGCCGTTGACGACCGTCCCGACCGCCTCGGTGGTGTTCCGGGTCATTGCGAGGGTGCCGCCCTCTCCCCCGATGAACGACCTGACGGCGTCGCGGGCGTCCCGGTAGCGGTGGGTGGCGACCGCGGCGAGCCGGTGCACGCCTCTCCCGACGTTCGCCCGGTAGCGAAGGTCGTACTCGACCATCGCCTGGACCACCGGTTTCGGGGTGAGCGATGTGGCGGCGCTATCCAGGTAGATGAGGTCCCGGGTGATCGGGAAGTCCGCCTTGCAGTCCTTGATCGTCATAGGACCTCGTCCATGCTTCCGCTCCGGTACCCGGCGAGGTCCAGGGCGACGTAGGTGAAGCCGATCCGGCGAAGCGCCGCCATCACCTCGTCGCGCATGGAGAAGAGCCGTTCCAGGTTGTCGGGAGGCACCTCGATCCGGGCGACGTCGCCGTGGACCCGGACCCGCGCCTGGGCGAATCCCCGGTCCTGCAGGGCCTCCTCGGCCGCCTCGATCCGGCCGAGCACCTCTTCGGTGACCTCATCCCCGTAGGGGATGCGGGTGGCAAGACAGGCTGCCGAGGGCTTGTTCCAGAACGGGAACCCGCACTCGCGGGCGATCCTGCGGACATCCTTCTTCGCCGCACCCGCCTCGGCAAGGGGATGGCAGATCCCTTCCTCGTCGCTTGCGGCAAGCCCCGGGCGGTAGGTCCCGAGATCGGAGACGTTCGTCCCGTCTGCGACCGTGCCGATCCCTTCCCGCCGGGCCAGTTCCTTCAGCAGGCGGGAGGACGCTTTCTTGCAGGTGTAGCACCTGTCGGGCCGGTTCGCCCGGAATATCTCATCCGCAAGAATCGGGAACGCCACGACCTCCAGGGGGATATCCAGCCTCCCGACGGTCTCTTTTGCCTCTTCGATCTCCCGCCGCGGCACGAGCGGCGAGTCCAGGAGGACGCACCGGACCCGGCCCTTCCCAAGCGCCCGGACGGCCAGAGCGGCGAGGAGCGAACTGTCGACGCCCCCGGAGCAGGCGACCAGTACCTCTCCCTTCTCCTCGAGCGCTTTGATGACCGCTTTTTTGCTGCCGCGTTCCGCTTCCACCGGTGCTCCCTCCTTATGTCTCCCTGGCACACGAACCCTCCAGATCGTTTTCTTCGCGGATCTGCCCACAGATCTCGCATATCCTGGCAGCGAGGTCATCCACCTGGCCGGCACCGAGGTCCTGCGCCAGCCGGTTGATCGACTCTTTCACCCTTCCCTCAAAGACGATCCGGTATCCCCGCTTCCCGGTGCGGTACTGGGAGATCGCTGAGGGCGTCATATCGAGAAGGCGGGCGGCCTCCAGCTGGGAAACGCCCATGGTGTTCAGTTCTTCGGCGATTGCAGCCCGGATCGCGGGCAACACGTTCCATACAATCAACTGGCAGGGGAGTTTCATCGCATACCACAACGTTTAATGGTTCCGGAGCAGATCTAACAGAGATGTTAACAATTGTTAACTTTGTCCCTGGAGAAGAAATACCTTTGTGCAAGGCCGGATTACGGTGTGAGTCTCATGACTGACGGAGGGCGACGGTTGGTCTACCTGGACCATGCGGCGACGACGCCGACGCGGCCGGAGGTCGCCCGCGCGATGCTCCCCTACTTCTCGGAACGGTTCGGGAACCCCTCCTCGCTCTACGCCCTCGCCCGCGAGGCGAAGGAGGCGGTCGAGGAGGCGCGGGGACGAGTGGCGGCGGCAATCGGCGCGGCACCCGAAGAGGTCTTCTTCACCTCCGGGGGGACGGAGGCCGACAACTGGGCGATCAAAGGGGTGGCGGCGGCGAACCGGAAGAAGGGCGACCATATCGTCACCTCGTCGATCGAGCACCACGCGGTCCTCCACCCCTGCCGGGCCCTCGAGAAGCAGGGCTACCGGGTCACCTACCTCCCGGTCGACGAGTTCGGCCGGGTTGAACCGGGAGCCGTCGAGGAGGCGATCACCGATAAGACCATCCTCGTCTCGGTGATGGCGGCAAACAACGAGATCGGGACGGTCCAGCCCGTGGCGGCGATCAGCGAGATAGCACACGACCACGGCGTCCTGTTCCACACCGACGCCGTTCAGGCGATCGGGGCAATCCCGGTCGACGTGGATGCGATGGGGGCCGACCTCCTCGCCATATCCGCCCACAAGTTCGGCGGGCCGAAGGGGACGGGAGCGCTGTATATCCGACGGAAAACCCGGATCGGGACGTTCATGGACGGCGGGGCGCAGGAGCGCGGCCGCCGGGCCGGGACCGAGAACGTCCCCGGGATCGTGGGGATGGGGCGCGCGATCGAGCTTGCGGTCGGCGAGATGCCGCAGAACGCCCCCCGGCTCGCCGCGATGCGCGATCGGCTGATCCGGGGGATCCTCGACGCCGTCCCGGATACCCGGCTGAACGGCCACCCGACCGAGCGGCTCGCAAACAACGTCAACGTCGCGTTCCGCTACGTCGAGGGGGAGTCGATCCTGCTCATGCTCGACGCCCTCGGCATCGCGGCCTCGACCGGGAGCGCCTGCACCTCGGCGTCGCTTGAGCCCTCGCACGTCCTCACGGCCTGCGGCCTTCCGCCCGAACACGCCCACGGCTCGCTCCGGCTCACCCTCGGCCACCGGAACACCGAGGAGGACGTCGACTACGTCCTCGAAGTGCTGCCCGGCATCATCGGGCGGCTGCGGGAGATCTCGCCGCTCACCCCGGAACGTTAACGAGTGATCATAATGTACAGCGAACAGGTTATGGACCATTTTATGAACCCCCGCAACATGGGGGAGATCCCGGATGCGAACGGTGTCGGCGAGGTCGGAAACCCGACCTGCGGCGACATCATGCGGATAACCCTCCGGATCGAAGATGACCGGATCGTGGATGCGAAATTCAAGACCTTCGGGTGCGCCGCCGCCATCGCGTCGAGTTCGATGGCCACAGAACTGATCCGGGGAAAGACCCTCGACGAGGCGCTGGCGGTCACCAACCGGGCGGTCGCCGAGGCGCTGGAGGGGCTGCCTCCCCAGAAACTCCACTGCTCGGTCCTCGCCGAAGAAGGGATCCACAAGGCGATCGACGACTACCGGGCGCGGCAGGGTGCGCCTGAGGCGAGCGGAGGATAACCGTATGCTCACCGAGCAGGAACGGGAACGTTACGCCCGGCAGATCCTCCTCTTCGGCGAGGAAGGGCAGGAGCGGCTGAAGAAGGCGAAGGTCTTCATCGCCGGAGCAGGTGGTCTCGGCTGCCCGATCGCCCTCTATCTTGCCGTCGCCGGTGTCGGGGAGATCCGCCTTGTGGACCGGGATACTGTGGACCGGACCAACCTGAACCGGCAGGTCCTCCACTGGGAGAAGGATCTCGGCATGCCGAAGGTCCGGTCCGCAGAGGCGAAACTCCGGGAGGCAAACCCGGATATCCGCATCAAGGCCGTTGCGACGACTATCGACGAGACGAACGCCCGGGACATGGTCACCGGTGCCGACCTGATCGTGGACGCGATGGACAACTTTCCCACCCGCTACCTCCTGAACCGGGAGGCGCTCCGATCCGGCGTGCCGCTTATCCATGGTGCCATCCGGGGATTCGACGGCCAGGTGGCGACGATCGTCCCCGGCCGGACGGCCTGCCTCGAGTGCATCTTCCCGGAGGCCCCGCCGGCCGAGGTCTTCCCGGTCGTCGGGACGACGCCGGGGATCATCGGCCTCATCCAGGCGAACGAGGCGATCAAGTATATCACCGGTGCCGGGGACCTCCTCGCCGGCCGGCTCCTCATCTGGGACGGGCTTGCGGCGACGCTTGAGACGTTTACCGTAGAACCGCGGCCGGACTGCCCCGTCTGCGGCGGGGAGATGCGGCCATGAAGATCCGGGTGAAGGCGTTCGCCCGGTTCCGGGAGATCCTCGGGAGCGACCTCGCTATCGAGGTCCCCGACGGGGCGACGATGGCAGCGGTTCTCGCCGCGCTCCGGGACCGTGCCGGGGACGAAAGCGATGCAATCTTCGACGAGGCCGGGGCGCTCAGGACGCATGTCGTCCTGATGCGAAACGGGAAGCGGGTGAAGAGAGACGACTCCGATGCCCTCGCGGACGGGGACGAGGTCGCCCTCTTCCCGCCGGTCGCGGGCGGATGAGGGGGTATAAGGCCATGATTGGCATTACCAGGGATGTGATCGACGCGGGCGCGATGATCGAGGCGGCGAAGAGGCCGGGCATGGGCGCTCTGGTCACCTTCTGCGGCGTCGTCAGGGACGACAGCGGGGTGGAGCGGATGGAACTGGAGGTCTACGAAGAGGTCGCGGTCCGTGAACTGGCGGCTATCCGCGACGAGGCGATGCAGAAATACCCGATCGAATCGGTGGATATCGTCCACCGTGTGGGCACTCTTTCGGTCGGTGAGACCATTCTCCTCATCGTCGTCGGCGCCGGGCACCGGAAAGAGGCATTCGCTGCCTGTGAATACATCATCGACCGGCTCAAGCAGACCGTCCCGATCTGGAAGAAGGAGTTCTACCGGGACGGTGAGCGGTGGGTGCCGGGGGAATACGTCGACTGATCCCCTCCGCCCGGGGTGAACCTTTTCTCCTGCCGGGCGCAAGAGATCGATGATGAACGACGACCTGAAGGCAGCCCTCCTCGAGCGGTGCCGGCGGATGGAGATCCCCCTCGTCGGGGTCGCGAGCACGGAACGGTGGGAGCACCCGCCGTTCCTGCCCTGGATGCCGGAAGAGTTCTACCCGCAGTCGATCTTTCCCGAAGCACGGTCGGTGATCGTCATCGGCCTTCCCGTCCACCTCCCGGTGCTCGAGACCTCTCCCTCGATCTATTACCACGAACTGTATAAGACCGTCAACACCCTGCTCGACCAGTATACCTACCGGCTCACCACCTTCCTCAACGACGAGGGCTACCCCTCGGTCTTCGTCCCCCGTGACGGCTACGGAAGCGTCGAGGTGCTCAAAAAGAACCCCGTTGCCTTCTTCTCACACCGGCACGCCGCGTTCCTCGCCGGGCTCGGGACCTTCGGCGTGAACAACACCCTCCTCACCCCCGAGTATGGGCCCCGGGTCCGGTTCGGTTCGGTCTTTTCCGCCGCGGACCTCCCGCCCGACCCCCTGCTCGCGGAGGACCTCTGCACCCGGTGCATGCTCTGCGTCGAGGCCTGCCCCACGGGCGCGCTCGACGAGCGGGACTACCCCGAAGGCCTCACCGATAAAGCGGCCTGTGCCGCAAACAGCGCCGATCTCGCCCGGCGCCACATCTCCCCCTGCGGGATCTGCATCAGGGTCTGTCCGGTGGGGAAGGACCGGCGGCACTACGGCCGGACCGCCCCCGCCGGCGACGACGAACCCCGCCGCCGGGCCCGGGAGCATGTGCGGAAGTACGGCGGACTCTGACCCGCCATAAAAAAAAGGTTATTCTCTTCTCATCCTGCCCATCAGCCGGTCCATCATCTCCGGCGCCCGGTCACGGAGGCCAAACCCGATGATGATGGCGATCGCCGCACCGAGGCCGAGCCCGACTCCCCATGCGATCGGGACGACGAAGACATAGATGATCGAGAGGTCGAGCAGGAGTTGCTGGAGCGCGAGGATGGCGACGACGAAGTAGAGAAATGCCCGGAGCAACATCGCGATCAATCCGAAGCCCTGGATCTGCTGCGTCTCTCCCATGTGCGTGAGGAGGTCGATCAGCCAGTCGATCAGGATGAATCCAGCGACCAGGATGATGATGAACGCGAGGATGTTCGGGATGTAGGCCACGATTGCTGCGACAGCCAGTGTGAGCGCCGGAATCTGCAGAACGCTGACTGCTGCAAGGATAGCGATAAGATAGATGAACCAGCGGACGATGAGATCGAAGAGGCGACTTATGTTTGTTCCTGACCGCTCAATCTGCTGGCCGACCGATGTCTTCCGGAGCGCGTCGTCGACACCGAGGCGGTCAAGAACCTCGGAGACGACTCTGCCGAGAATTCGCCCGAGGATCCAGCCGATGATCAGGATAACGATCGCTGCAATGAGGTTTGGTAGAAACAGAATAACGTTACGGGCCAGTTCTTCAACCGGCTCAAATGGCGCCAATACCTGCGCCGTGAGGTCTCCATTTGCCACGGTATATCACCGGGGAAGGATATGGCAGGTACTATATAAAGTTTGATGAGCCCGCCCCCTCCCCGGCGTCCGGGGCTCCGCGGCCGGAACCCCTGCCATTCCGGTAGCGGGAGGATCTACTCCGCGATCCCCGCAGCCGCCGGGATCCGGGAGCGCCCGGTATAACGGTACATCAGGGCGAGGACCGCCGGCATGACGACGATCGCGCCTATGAGCGAGAACCCGACGGTGATGACCGTCACGATCCCGAAGTTGCTGATGATATTGAAGGACGAGAACGTGAGCGCCGAGAACCCGAAGACCGTCGTCAGCCCCGATACCGTGATGGCTGTCCCGATCTTCTGGACGGCGGTCTGGATTGCGTCGAGGAACTCCGTGCCCCGGCTGAGTTCCTCCTCGCACCGCTCCATGATCAGGATGGTATACTCGGACGCGACGCCGATCGTCATAGAGCCGAGGACGGCAGTCAGCGGCGTGTAGTCGAGACCGAGGAGGTACATGATCGCCCCGTTCCAGCCCACGATGAAGACGATCGGAATGACCGGCGAGACGGCGCCGAACTTCCGATAGACCAGGATCAGGAAGCCGAGGATGAAAGCGAACCCGATCACGGTCATATACGACCTCGAATCACTGATATCATCCATGACGGCGGCAAACATCTCCATCTGGCCGGTGATCCTCACGGTCACGCCGGCTGGCGGTTTGTTCCACACTACATCGTCCTGTATCTTTCTGACCTGGTCGCGGGCGACACTCATCTCCATATCGACCGTCGAGAACTCAAGCACCGCCTCCAGGTTTCCATTGAGGTAACGCTTCAGGGTCGCCTCCGGAATCCGGGCAATGACACCATCAACCTCCCGCTCGGTTGCGGGGAGCACTCCGTTGTTGTACTGCCTGACCAGGGTCGCGATGCTGGCGACGCCGGTGATCTTGTCGTTATGCTCCTGCTCGTAGGCCCCGAACTGATCTATCCAGATGAGTGTCTCCGGGGAGAGGACGTCGTCCGCCAGCACGACGACGGGGATGGTGCTCGTCGACCCCATGACCCGGGTGAGTTTCTCAAGAGAGAGCAGGGCAGGCATATCGCCGGGAACGAAGGTCTTCTCGTCTGCGCTGACGGGGACGCTCTGGTCGAGGTAGAACCCTCCTGCCGCCACAATTGCAAAGAGCAGGATGACCGGAACCGGGTACTTTGCGACGGTGTAGGCGAGCCGCCCGAGGAGGCGGTCGTAGCGCTCGATGAGGGAACTCCCGGATTCGGGGGTGGGCTCGGCGGCTGCAGCCTCCATCCTCGGCCGGTAACGGGTGACGATCGCAAAGACCGGGACGACGATCAGCGCCGCGACGTAGCAGGAGACGACCCCGATGGTGCAGACCATTCCGAAGTCGGCCACCATCGGAACCGGCGCAAAGAACATCGCGATGAACCCGAGCGCCGTCGACGACATGGCGATCAGGATCGACGGCCCCATCTGGGTGACGGTGGCCCATACGGCCTCGGGTATCGTGCCGCGTCGGATCTCCTCGTCGAAGCGTGCGTGGAGCTGGATCGCGTAATCGATCCCGATCCCGATCAGCACCGGGAACGCCCCGACCACCACCATGCTGATGGGAATACCAAAGAGGCCCATGAGCCCGAAGGTCATGATGAGCCCGACGGCCACGATCCCGACCGGAAGAAGCCGGTATCTGACGTGGGAGAAGAGGAACACCACCGCGAAGACCATCAGGATCATGGCCACCAGGATCAGCATGCCCGTCTCGGATCCCATCGCCTCGCCCATCTCCAGCGAGAACGCAGGGTTGCCCGAGACCGTGACCGTGAGCCCCGCCGGGGGCTCCGATATGGCGACGATGGACTTGATGTTCCCGACAACCTGCTGCTGCGCCTCCATGGTGACGCCGGGTTCAAGGGCGATGACGCTGATCGTCATCAGGTCCGAGGGGAGCATCCTCTCAACCATCTCCGGGGGAGCCTGGCCGATGATCACGTTGATCTCCGCTTTGGACGACGGCAGGGTGCCGCCGTTTGCCTGCTTCAGGAGATCGACGACGCCGGAGACGCTATCGACGTAGCGTTCGTTCCTGAGATCCTCCTGGAGATGGTCGATATACCTGAGGATCTCGGGACTCCGGACACTGTCCGTCTCGTAGAGGAGCATGATCGCGTCGGAACCGTAGGTCTCGGCGTAGTGGTTCAGGAGCGCGCCGCGCGGGGTGGTCTTGTCGAGGTAGGCGTCGTCGCCGGTCTCCATCGAGACCAGCGAGAGTCCGAAGCACGCCACGAGGAAGACGGCCAGGGCGATGCCGGCGACGGTCCAGGTATGGTTGTTGATGGCGGCGGCAAGCCATTCATAGGGGTTCTTCATGCGGGCTCCTCCGGCATGCTCGTCCCGTACTCGCCGATGATCGCGACGGTTACCGCGTGGGCGACTTCAGCCCGGACCTGGTTGGTCTCCTCAAAAAACGGTTCCTCGTATGACCCCTCTGGACGTACGGGGCATCGACGTTGTTCATCAGAGCACCGGCAAGATCCGGTGTTACAGGGAATTATGTAACTCACGTCTCTCCTCGCTATAAGTGGCTCATCTGTTGGGGTACTGTTTCTGTGGGACCGGAGATGAACTTACTGCAACCCCCGGCAGAAAGAGACATCACAGTCCGGTTCGCGTGCGCTTCCCATACCGATCTCTAATCCCCGCAGGATCAACAACCAGCAGCTCGCGAAGAAAGTGAGCATCAGCAAAGCCACCGCAATCGAGCACCTGCGAAAGGCAGAGGCGCGGCTCATCGCCACGCTCCCTGGCGGGCACCGACGGCAGATCCGGCCTCTCCCGGCAACGCCGGAAGAAAAATAGGGTTCTGGGGTCCGACGGCAGGCAGCCCGGTGTTCCCTATGGGGGTGAAGTGCAGCGCCCGGGGTATCAGTCCGCGACTCCGGCTCCTGCCTGAACCTGAGCCCGGGGGCTCCCCGCGTGGCGGTACATGATCGAGAGCACCGCCGGCAGCGCGATGATCGCGCCCACGAGCGAGAACCCGATGGTGATGACCGTCACGACCCCGAAGTTGCTGATGATGTTGAACGTCGAGACGGTGAGCGCCGCAAACCCGGAGATCGTCGCCACCCCGGATACCGTGATGGCCATCCCGATCTTCTGAACGGCGGTCTGGATGGCTTCGAGGTAACCCACGCCTTTTGCAAGTTCCTCCTCGCACCGCTCCATGATCACGATGGTATACTCCGAGGCCACGCCGATGCTCATCGATCCGAGGACGGCGGTCAGCGGCGTGTAGTCGAGGCCGAGGAAGTACATGATCCCCCCGCACCAGCCTACGACGAAGGCGATCGGGACGAGCGGCGATACGGCCCCGATTCTCCGGTAGACGAGGAGCAGGAACCCGAGGATGAAGGCGAACCCGAGTACGGTCATGAACGTCTTGGAGTCGGCGATATCGTCCATGAGGGCGGTGAACATCTCTCCGCTGCCGGTGATCCTCACCGTCGCGCCCGCGGGGGGATCGTTCCAGGCTATGTCGCTCCGGATCCCCTCGATGAAAGACTTCATGGCGTTCATTTCCATCGCGACCGTCGAGAACTCGAGGGCCGCCTCCATATTCCCGTTGAGATAACTTTCCAGGGTCGATGCCGGGATCCGGGCGACGACGGCGTCAGCCTCCGCACTTGTTTCGGGCAGGACTCCGCCGTTGTAGTCCCGGATCAGGGTTGCGATGCTCGTAACCCCGGTCATCTTGTCGTTCTGTTCGACCTCATACGTCCCGAAACGGTCGATCCAGGCGAGCATCTCCGGGGAGAGGACATCGTCTGCGGTCACGATGACCGGAACGGTGCTCGTCGCTCCCATCGTCCGGGTGATCTTCTCCATGTCCTGGAGGGCGGGCATCGTGTCGGGAACGAAGGTCTTCTCGTCTGCGCTGATGGGGACCTTCTCGTCGAGGTAGTACCCGCCTGCTGCAACGATGGCGAAGACCAGGAGAACGGGAAGCGGGCGTTTTGCAACGGTATAGGCCATCTTCCCGATGAAGTGCTCATACCGGAGAACGAGAGAATGCCCGGTCCCCGGGGCGGGGTTGACCGTCTGCGTCTCGTTCTTCGGCCGGTAGTTCGTGATGAGTCCAACGACCGGGATGATGATGAGCGCCGCAACGTAACAGGAGGCCACCCCGATGGCGCAGACCTTCCCGAAGTCGGCTATCATCGGCACCGGTGTAAAAAACATCGCGATGAACCCGAGCGCCGTCGCCGTCATCGCGATCAGGATCGACGGCCCCATCTGCGTGATGGTGGTCCATACGGCCTCCGGGAGGGGGGAGTGCCGTGCCTCCTCATCGAACCGGGCCTGAAACTGGATCGCGTAGTCGATCCCGACCCCGATCAGCACCGGGAACGCCGCAATCACTACCATGCTGACCGGGATGCCGAAGATGCCCATGAACCCGAAGGTCAGGATGAGCCCGACGGCCACGACCCCGATGGGGAGGAGGCGGTAGCGGACGTGGGAGAAGAGGAGCATCACCGCGATGGTCATGAAGATCATGGCCACAAGGATCAGCGTGCCCATCTCTGCCCCCATCGCCTCGCCCATCTCCTTTGAGAACGCCGGGGTCCCCGAGACCGTGACCGAGACGCCCGGCGGGGGCTCTGATATACTGATGATGGTCTCGATGTTTTCGAGGACCTGCCCCTGGACCTGCGTAGAGACGCCCGGTTCGAGGGCAATGACGCTGATCGTCATCATGTCCGAGGGCAGCACCCGCTCGACCATCTCCGGCGGGGCCATCTCGATGATCGTGTTGATCTCCGCCATGGACGGCGGCAGGGTGCCGCCGTTCGCCTGTTTCAAAAGATCGACGACGCCGGAGACTTCGTCGACGTAACGCTCGTTCCTGAGGTCTTCCTGGAGACGGTCGATGTACCTGAGTGCATCGGGGTTCCTGACGCTGTCGGCCTCGTAGATGAGCATGATCGCGTCGGAGCCGTAGGTATCTTTGTAGTGGGCGAGGAGAGCGCCGCGGGGAGTGTCTTTGTCGATGTAGGTGTCGTCGCCGGTCTCCATCGTCACCATCGTGAGCCCGAAGAGCGCCAGGACGAAGACGGCCACGGCAACCCCGGCGACGGTCCAGGTGTGGTTGTTGATGGCGTTTGCAAGCCACTCGTAGGGGTTCTTCATGCAGGCCCCTCCGTCATGCCTGTCCCGTACTCACCGATGATAGCGAGCGTCACGGCGCGGGCGATCCCGATCTCGTCTCCGGGGGCGGTTCCGATCCCGTACTCCTCGGCGGTACGCCGGAGTTTCACGGGGTCGAGGATCCTGTAGCCGCGGCCCGCATCACCGGACTTCACCGCCGCTGCCGTCAGGACGGACGAGAGCAGGGATGCTGTGGCCTCTTCTTCCATGGCAAGACGGTGGAGCAGAGCCACGAGCCGCCGGTAATCTGCGGGCGGGAGAAACCCGGCCTCGGTCCAGACCTGGTCGGTCTCCTCAAAAACTGGTTCCTTGCAGGAACGGTTCCCGCTGGCCGGCCTCCGGCACACCGGGTCATCGGGGCCGCGACGGGACCCTGTGGTATACGTTGTTGTGCAGTTCACGTCTCTCCTCGCTATAAACGATTTATTTTATCGGAGTAGTTGTTTCGAAGGGTCAATCATGAATTTAGTGCAACTCAGGAGAGGGCTTGTCCCGCGCTACGATTCCGGGGTCGGATCCCCCGCGGAATCTTGTGGGACCAATCATCTGGCGGGGTTCGCCCGGGATCAGCGTTGAGATAGGAAGGACGTTCTGGTGCTGTGCGGGCAGCGGCCCGGCCACACCCGGGCCTGCCCCGGATACCTGTCAGGGCATGATTATGACGGATCTCCCGGTTCTGTTTCGACGGTATCCGATCTTCTCGATTCAGGTGGTATCGCTTCTGCGTGCTGTTCTCACCAGTCCTCACTGCAGGCGCTCTGACGGTGCCTCCCGGCAGGGGACGGTCGTGCGAGGAGGTTACCTCTCTCGCTGATCTATCTCTTCCCCAGCAACCTATATGTCTGTTGCAACTTAAAAGAGTTGCAATGGCGAATGCGATCATCGACGGGCTCCGTGCCCTCGGGATGAACGAGTACGAGGCGAGCGTCTACTCAACGCTTGTCGGGCTGCAGAAGGCGACCGCACGGGACATCCACGAGATGAGCAGGGTTCCCCGGGGCCGGATCTACGATATACTAAACGATCTGGCCCGGCGGGGGTTCATCGGTGTGGAAGAAGGCTCTCCGGCGTCCTACTACGTGCTCGACATCGATGTGGTCTTTGACCGGCTCAAAGACGATTACATCCGTTCTCTTGAAGAGACGCGCGAGGCATTGAAGAACCTCTCGGTCAAACCGCGCCTTTCCCCGGACTCGTTCTTCATCCTCCGGAGCGGGTGGGCCATCGAGAACCATATCTCCGCGCTCTTCCGGCGGGTGAAGAGGAGCATGGTGGTCCTCTGCTACAACCCTGAGTTCCTCCGGAGGTATTACACCATCATCAAGCCGCTGGAGCGGAAGATCGACCTCTACGTGGTCGTGCGGAAGAGGGAGGAATGTGCCGATATCAACCTCCCGATCTACGAGGCCAGGGGGACCGTGATGGAGCTCCTGAACACCCGGCCGGTGAACGAGTCGGTGATGGAGGGTCTCAGGAGGGATGAGTGCGCGATCCTGGTCGACGGCCGGGATTTTTTCGCCATCGCCACTGCGGGGTCCGGGCGGTATGCGGTGATCGGGTCGGACATGCCGATCATCGGGTATCTGCAGAAGACGATCGTCGAGCGGCTCGAGGAGGTGTGAGGGGATATCGGTCCCGCCCCTCACGAGTTCTCCGGGTTTGCGACCCTCCCTGCGAAGAGGATCGTGCCGGAGTCCTCCTCGACGATCATGAAGACGAACGGGTGGTCCGCCTGGAAGACAGGGGTGGTATCTTCGAGCGGCATACTCACCAGGTTCACGACGACCCCGGTCGCCGCCGCTGCCTCGGTCCCCTCCTCGTTCACGTCGACGAAGGCCTTATGGACGACATCGCTGACGAAGAGATCCCGCGTCCCGTCCATCCCGGAGAGGTCGGCGTCACCGGTGAAGGCCGTCGGCATCCCCATCGCCGCAAGCGCCGGGGGCAGATTGTACTCAGTTTCAAGCGTGAACTTCGGGAAGTAGACTTTGACCCTCTGCGAATCCAGCGAATTCCGGAGTTCTGCAACCATATCGGCATCGAGCCTCTCCTCGACGGCCATCAGGTTGTCGCCTTTCGGGAGGAGGACGAGCATCGAGAGCCCGGTCCCGTCGCCGTGGGTATACGGGAGTTCGAGCGCCTGGAGGGTCTCAGTCTCTGTATACCGGTAGACCGCGTCCTCGTCCGTCCGCTGCATCATCCGGACCTGCACGGTCTCGTTCGGCCCGACCCTGAACTCCTCATCCGTCGTTTCATTCGGGTCGAACTGCTCGGCCCAGGTCCCCTTGAAGTAGATGGCGTTCGTGATCACGAGCCGGGTCAGCGCATCGATCGAGCCCGCCGGGAGGAGGTCGCGGATCTTCTCTTCGGTCTGTTCCTCCACCCACCGGTTGATGGTCGCACGCGATCCGTCGGGGTTGTTCCTGAAGTCGAGGTTCGTTACGTTCGCCCCGTACCACTGAGCGGCCGCGTCAACGTACTCCGGGAGGAACTGATAAGTCTCCTCCGCCCAGAGGGCGTTTGCGGTCCGGAGCGTGTAGTTGTCGCTCCCGCGGTTGAGGCGGGCGTCGGTCGCGGCAAATCCTTCCCGCATGAGGGTCCTGTTCGCCGGGAAGTGGAGGACCGACCGGATCTCGTCGGCGGTCGTGCCGCGGGCGCCCTCATAGGTGATCGCCAGGGCCGATGATATGCTGTAAGGCGAGAAGAAGATGTTCTTGCCGGACGAATCGGGCGAGCCCGCGAGGTGCCGGTAGAGGTCGAACGCGAACCGGTTGTTCCCCTTCGCTACGCTGCCGTTGTCGTCCGGCGGCTCCTGCCCCTCCGGTGGGGCGGAGTCCGCAGACGTTGTTCCCTGCGCATCGATGCACCCGGCAGCGATGCTGCCGAGCACGACGAGGGAAGCCAGGAGCAGTATGCCGATACTCTCTCTGTTCATGGAGTGCGATATGGCACCGGGGATAGTTATGCCTGACGTTTTTCGAAGCCTCGCCCTTCAGACCGGCATCATCACAACACGGCCCCCTTCGAGCTCCGCACGGTGCTCCGGCGTCCCGATGGGGGCGTGGCCCGGGATCGGCTTCCCTTCGGCATAGGCTATGTAGAGGGCGCTGTTGATAAGGCCGATGTGGGTGAACGCCTGGGGGAAGTTCCCCAGGAACGCTCCCGTCGCCGGGTCGAACTGCTCCGGGTAGAGCCCCACGTGGTTTGCGCGGTCGACCATCCGGCTAAAGAGCGACCGGGCCTCATCGATGCGGCCGGAGAGGGCGAGGCAGTCGATGAGCCAGAAGGTGCAGAGCCCAAACGCCCCTTCCCTGCCGGGGAGGCCGTCGTCAGCCCGGTAACGGTAGACGAGACCGTTCTCCGTCAGCCCCTCGATCGTCGCATCAATCGTCCCCTCTACCCGGTCGTCATCGAACGGGAGGAACTCCAGCAGCGGGATGCGGAGGTTCGCAGCATCGAGGTCCTTTGAGCCGTAGGACTGGACGAACGCGCCCACCTCCGCATCGTAACCCTGTTCGAGGACCTGCCGCCGGATCGCGGCGGCGTTGCGGGCCCACCGATCCCGGTCTCCCCGGAGGCCGTACCGGTCGGTGAGGTGGACCGCCCGGTCGAGGGCAACCCAGAGCATCACCTTCGAGTAGACGTAGTGGCGCGGCTCGCTGCGGATCTCCCAGATCCCGTAATCGGGCTCTTTCCAGAGGGAACACGCCTCGTCGGCGACCCTGGAGAGAAACGCCATCTCTTTCTCCGGGAGTTTGTGCCCCCGGCGGGCGAGCTCGTAGGCGGTGTTGAGGAGCTCGCCGTAGATCTCAAGTTGCAGCTGGACGGCGGCGCCGTTCCCGATCCTGACCGGGCGCGAGCCCCGGTAGCCCTCAAGGTGGAGGAGATCCTCTTCGTCGAGGTCGGTCCACCCGTGGATGCTGTACATGAGCCGGAGCCCGCGGCCTTCGCCGGCCTGCATCTCCGAGACCCGCTCCATCCAGGAGAGAAGTTCGATCGCCTCCGCCCCGTGGCCGAGGGCGATGAGCGCCTGGGCCGTCATGGCCGAGTCGCGGATCCAGGCAAAGCGGTAGTCCCAGTTCCGCACGCCCCCGATATCCTCCGGGAGCGATGTCGTCGGTGCGGCGGCGATCGCACCCGTCGCGGCGTTCGTCAGCAGTTTGAGGGCAAGTTCGGACCTGACGAGGAGCGGGAGGAGGTCGCCCGCCCACTCCCTCGCGCGGCCGGCCCCGCTCCCGTAGGCCCAGGTCCGCCAGACCTCCGCGGTCTGTTCCTCGACCGACCCCGCATCGTCGGGCCGGTAGGTCAGGTCTTCGGTCCCCCACCGGGCTATCAGGACGCGCCGGTCGCCTTCCCGCATTGGGATCTCCGCCCGGAGGGTGTGTCCGCCCTCTCCCTCCTCGACCTTCCCGGCCTCCTCGATACCGAAGAGCGTCATGTCGTCTCTCCCGTCGGTTGCAAACCAGCCGCCGGGGATCCGCGAGATGCCGGTCGTCCCCCGGGCATAGTCGAACCGGGGCGACCACTCCACCGCCGCCTCCACGCTTCCGCCGGCGCACTCAAGGATGCGGTAGAGTTCGGGCGGGGCGAACGAACCTGCCCGCCCCTCGATATCCCCGAAGAGCGGCATCAGGTCGGTCACGACGAGCTTCCCCGTTTCACCGGAGAACTCCGTCCTGAGGATGTTGGTCTCCCCGGCATACCGCTGCCGCCCGCTCCCGGTCCCCGGGACCGATACCCTGAACCTGCCGCCCCGCCGGGCGTCGAGCAGGGCGGCAAAGACGCTTGTCCGGTCGAGGTAGGGGTAACAGCACCAGTCGATCGAGCCGTCGGTCCCGACGAGCGCCGCTGTCCTGAGGTTGCCGATGACGGCGTAGTCGCCGATGGGTTTGTAGTCTCCCATGCGGTCACCCGGAGAGCGCGGGGAGAACCTCGCGCCCGAAGTCCTCGATGAACTCAACCTGGCTCCGGTTCACGTTGTGGAGGTAGAGATGCGTAAAGCCGAGATCGATATCGGTCCTGAGCCACCGGATGTGCTTCTCCAGGTCCGCGGAGACGCGGATCTTCTCAAAGACCTTTGCCGGATCGGCAAACTCCCCGATAGCCGCAAACTGCTCCGGCGTCCGGAGGGTCTCGAGCACCGTCGCCGGGAAGACGTTCGCCCGCCACTGGTCCCACGCGCCGTTCCGGGCCTCCCCGTCGTCTCGCGCGTAGGAGAGGTCCACCTTGAGGTGCATCGGTTTCCCCTCCCCGCCGCCGCGCCGGAACGCGTTGACGACCTCCGCAAGTTCGTCTTCCGGCATCGCGACGGTGATGAGGCCGTCTGCCCACCCGCCGACCCATGCCGCGGTCGCGGGCGTCAGGGCGGCGCCGACGAGGAGCGGCGGCTCTGCCGGCCGGGTGTGGAGGCGGGCGTTGACGGTGCGGGCCGGGGTATCGGCGGTGACCGTCTCCCCCGCCCAGAGCCGCCGCATGAGGGTGGCGGCCGCGAGGAGCCGGGCGTTCCTCGCCCCTTTCTCCGGCCAGACCTCTCCGGTGATGCTCTCGTTGAGGGCCTGGCCGCTCCCGACGGCGATCCAGAACCGGCCGCGAAACATCTCGGCGAGCGTCGCCGCCGCCTGGGCGATGATCGCCGGGTGGTAGCGGTAACCCGGCGCACAGACGACCCCGGCCGGAAGCGAGGTCGCCTGGAGAGCGGCGCCGAGCCACGACCACGCGAACCCGCTCTCTCCCTGGGCAGGGGTCCAGGGGTTGAAGTGGTCCGAAGAGAGGAGCGCCCGAAACCCGGCGTCTTCTGCCTTCTGTGCGAGAGAAAGAAGCATGCCCGGGGGGAACTGCTCGTGGGATGCGTGGTATCCGATCGTCACGTTCTGTCTCATGTGCGCCTCCTGTCGGCCGTAGACTGCGCACCCGGGTATAAAAAGGGGGTGCCCGGCCGTGTTCGGGGTTCAGGCGAGGAACTCGGTTGCGATGTAGTATACCGAGAACGCCGCAAAGAAGATCCCGACGGCGATCGTCAGGATCACGATGGGGAGGGACGGCCGGAACTCGACCGGGAGCGTTCGCCGGTTCAGGTAGACCGTCATGAAGGCGACGACCGGGATCTGGATCGCCTCGACGATCCCCGCGATGGCGAGGGCGGTCACCGGTTCGAGCTGGACGAGGATGAAGATGAACGGCACGACGCCCATCAGACCGAGCAGGTAGACGTAGCGGTAGAACCGCATCGAGACCCACCGCCCCGTCGCTCTTGCCTGGCGGGCGATGAAGATCGAGCCCTGGCCAAGCATCCGGGTCCAGCCGTCGAGGTTGGCGACGAGGGTGCTCCAGAAGGCGAAGAACGCGGCCAGGATCATCAGCCAGGTTCCCGGCGCTCCCCAGACGTCGCCGAGGAGGACCGAGAGGACCGCGGTCACTTCCGGGCCCTCGGGGAGGAGGCCCTGCGGCCGGAGGAGCTCCGCACCCAGGATGAGGAGGGCGACGAGCAGGAGGAGGACGATGCCGGCCGCGATGACCGTGGATACGGTCATCAGCCTGAGCCAGTCCTGCATATGCTCCTTCTCGCTCCGGGAGAGGTGTGCGATCTCCGGCAGCCCTTCCTCCTCGATGACCCTCTCCTCCCCGCCTCGCCGGTGCACGGTGTAGTAGGCGGCGCCGTAGCCCCGGGCCGTGAGCCAGTAGGAGTACCATATGAGGCCCGCGGCCCCGGACATCACGAACCCGAGCCAGGGGAGGAGTTCGGCGTAGACGACGTCTTCGGGGAGGGCCGGGACGAGGCCGGCAGCGAGCGGGGCGATGCCGGGGAAGACGAAGCCCGCGGTCGTTACCAGGGCGACGATGATCGCGAGCGCCATGACGATCGACGTCAGTTCCACGCCCCGGTACCTGCCGAAGAAGACGAGGGCGAGCGAGACTAAGAGGACGATGGCCGCCCAGAGCGTGAAGCTCCCCGGAAGGGCGAGAATGACGGCCGAACCGGCCGCCCCCGCCATCCCGGTGATGGTGGTGACCGCAACGAGGAACTGGGGGAGCACGATGAGCCAGATCCCCCAGTTCGCCGGTCCGGGGAGGTTCCTGATCCCCTGGAGGAGCGATCCCCCCGTCACGACCGCGTAGCGCCCGATCTCGATGGAGAGCACGGTCTTTAAGAATATCGCAAGGATGAGCGTCCAGAGGACGGAGTAGCCGTAGAGCGAGGCTATCCGGGGGGTGAAGAGGAGTTCGCCGGTCGCGATGGCCGAGATCATCCATATGATCGCCGGCCCCATCCATCCGAGGATCTCCCGTCCGCGGGGAGCCGGGGGGACGACGGTATGGTCTTCGTCTGCCATGTGGTGTCAGCCTCCCTGACCGGGGTGAGCGGTCATGGGTATGCATAAGTCTTCCTGCCGGTGATCGTTGTGGGGTCCCCGGGCGGAGAAAAAGAGGGGGGCACAGCCTCCGCCGGCGGCTGCCTGCCGGGGGAGATGAGCATGATGCCGTTCGCCGTGCTCGGTGTCGATGCTCCTCCTGGGGCAGGATTGCGAAGGGAGGCCCGGTGGCCTGACCCCGGAACGCCGGCGAAGTGCTGCACCGGAACACCTATGAGCATGTCCGGGGAACAGCCCCGGGACTGCTTATGGTCCTGAGAGTGTTATGGCGCAGCCGTTTCCGGTGTGATGCTCCATGGTAGTGATGCCCGATACCCTCGTTGCGCTCCTCAAAGACTGGCATTCGGTCCCCGTCGCGACCACCGGGGCCGACGGGATGCCCAATGTCGCGGCGAAGTCGGTCATGGTCAGGGATCCCGAGACCATCGTCTGGGGCGAGCTCTATTTCATGCAGACCTACGAGAACCTCATGCGGCACCCGGTCGCGCTCTGTGTCTGGGAACGGACCCCGCCGTTCACCGCGTACCAGGTGAAGGGGAGGGTGGTGATCCACAGGGACGACGAGGTGACGGCGGCGCTTGACAGGAAGGTCTGGGCCGGACACCCTGAGGAGTTCGCGACTCGCACAGAGGGGATGGCAGCGGTCGTCCTCACGGTCGAGGAGATCTACGACCAGACTCCCCGGCTTGAGGCAGCAGGAAAGCGGATCGCATAAGTCTTATGGGTGAGTTTGACGAGTCGGAACGACTACGATCCCCGGGTTGGTGCCGTGAACGCTTCTCCCGTGCAGGTGAGGTCAGAAAGAGGCTATTGAACTATCCGGGAAGAGAATCAGAACAGAAATAATAAGGCCAGGGCCGAGATTCGAACCCGGGTCGAGGGATCCACAGTCCCTTAGGATGACCGACTACCCCACCCTGGCAAGGTACTCATTATAGTTGGTAGTCGGATTTGATTAAGGTATCTCTTCACTGTGCCTGCATCACACGCTGTTCCGGGGGTCACGGACACACGACCGGTCGCAGGGTGCGATGGACCGAACGTCCGGAGCTTGAGAAGCCATCAGGCTTCGGGGCAGGAGTTTGAGCACCCCTGGGTGCGAAGTGCGACGGTTTGTTTGAACCGGAGTTTGAGCACCCTTGGGTGCGAACGTTCGGAGCATGAGAAGACTGAAGATCTTCGAGCGATGAGGTGAATTATTAATAGACTCCATGTTCTATAACGTACCAGTGTTCCGGGCGCCGAGCGAAGCCCCGGGGGTAGGGGAATCGCCCAGACTCTGGCGTGATTAGGAAAAAATGGCCAATATTCCTGTTTTTTTGGGTTTATTCGTCCAGACTTCATATACCGGAAGGTGATTATTATGGCAAAGCAACCAACGATCAGGACCCCCATTGTCTGCGTGATGGGCCACGTAGACCACGGCAAGACGTCGCTCCTGGACAGGATCCGGGGCTCGTCCGTGGTATCGACCGAAGAGGGCGCGATCACGCAGCACATCGGCGCCACGCTCGTCCCCATCGATGCGATCACCCGCATGGGCGGAGCCTTAAGCAAGGTCAGCGTCAACGTCCCCGGCCTCCTCTTCATCGACACCCCCGGGCACCATGCCTTCACCACCCTCCGTGCGCGCGGCGGGGCGCTCGCCGACATGGCGATCGTCGTCGTGGACATCAACGAGGGCTTCCGTCCTCAGACGATCGAAGCCCTCCAGATCCTGCGCAACTACAAGACACCGTTCGTCATCGCGGCGAACAAAGTCGACCGCATCCACGGCTGGCGTGTCCAGGGGGGCCAGCCGTTCATGAAGACGTTTGCGCAGCAGAACGAGCGTGTCCAGGGCACACTCGAGACGAAGGTCTACGAACTCGTCGGGAAACTCTCCGATCTCGGGTTCAACTCCGAACGGTTCGACCGGGTCTCGGACTTTGCACGGAACATCTGCATCGTCCCCACAAGCGCTCTCACCGGCGAAGGCATCCCCGACATCCTTATGGTACTGATCGGGCTTGCCCAGCGTTACATGACCGAGAGCCTCAGGGTCAGCGCCGACGGCCCCGGTGCCGGCACCGTCCTTGAGGTGAAAGAGGAGCGGGGACTCGGGATGACGCTCGACGTCATCCTCTACGACGGCACTCTCAAGGTCGGGGACGAGATCGTCGTCGCGGGCAACGACCAGATCATCGAGACGAAGGTGCGTTCCCTCCTACAGCCCCGGCCGATGAAGGAGATCCTGATCGAGGAGCGGTTCGAGCGGGTCAAGTCGATCACCGCCGCCGCCGGGATCAAGGTCGCCGCCCCGAAACTCGACGGCGTCATCGCGGGTTCCCCCCTCCGGGCCATCCGGGGGGCCAATCGGGACGAGATGATCGAGATGGTCCGGCACGAGGTCCAGGACATCCAGGTGAACCTCGCCGATGTCGGGGTCATCATCCGGGCGGATACCATCGGCGCTCTCGAAGCGCTCTCAAAAGAACTCGAAAGCCACCAGATCCAGGTGATGCGGGCCACCGTCGGGCCGGTCACCCGCCACGACGTCATCGAGGCGGGAACGATCAAAGACCCTCTCTACAGTGCGATCATCGCCTTCAACACCCCGGTCCTGCCGGACGCGGTCGACACCCTGGAGGACGCCTTGATGTCCCATGTCCACGTATTCGAGGGCGGGGTCATCTACCAGCTCATCGACGACTACATCGAGTGGCGCGAGGAAAAGAAGCAGGAACTCGAGCGGCAGCAGTTCGAGAAACTGGTGATGCCCGCCAAGATCCGGATCCTCCCGAACTGCGTCTTCCGGCAGAGCAACCCCGCGGTGGTCGGCGTCCGGGTCCTTGGCGGGAAACTCCAGAGCGGTGTCGACCTGGCCCTCCCGAACGGCAAAAAAGTGGGCCGCATCAAGCAGATCCAGGCGAAGAACGAGACGGTCCAGGAAGCGGAGGCGGGCAAAGAGGTCGCGATCTCGATCGAGGGCCCTACCGTCGGCCGCCAGATCAACGTCGATGACGACCTCTACGTGGACATACCCGAGCGGCACGTCAAGATCATCGAGCGGGAGATGCTCGACCACTTAAGCTCGAGCCTGCGGGAGACACTCGAAGAGTTCACCATCCTCAGGCGCCGGGAAGATCCCTTCTGGGGGAAGTGAACCGCTCCGCCCCCATGCGGCCCCCCTCCCCCGGCCGGGATCTCCGATCAACCTCGTGAAGGTAGAATATTAATATCATATTCTCAAATTGTATAGGTACTTTCGAAGGAGTCGAAAACAATGGCAGATTTCAAAATTATCCTATCAGACCCGGAGACCGGGCATGCATACAAGATCGATGCGACCGGCCCCGCAGCAGGAGCACTCATCGGCAAGCGCATCGGTGACGAGATCGACGGGGGCATCTTCGGCCTTGCAGGCTACATGATCCAGATCACCGGCGGCACAGACAAGACCGGCATTCCCGCGCGCCGCGACCTTCCCGGGCCGGCACGGAGAAGACTCCTCCTCTCCAAGGGTGTCGGGTTCCACCCGGTTATGGACGGGGAGCGCCGCAGGAAGTCGGTGCGTGGAAACGAGATCAGCACCGACTTCGTCCAGATCAATGCCGCCGTAAAGCAGAGCGGCGCAAAACCATTAGCCGAATACTTCAGCCAGCCCGAGGCGGCGGCTGAATAATCAGCGCCTCTTTTTTTAGAATTGTTCTGTCCCCGGAGTGGAGGCTCTCTCCCGGGTTGCCGCATCCCGTACCCACGGTGCGCGAATCCTTTCCCCGCTCCTTGCGAATAACCGCGGGCAACCGGTACATCGCCCCGTAGTGGGGGCGCGGATGGCGCCAGGAGCCCGGACGCCATCCGTCCGGCACCTACCTCAACTTTGCAACCGACTTCTCCAGGGCGGGCAGTTTGTCCTCGAATGCCACCCCATACTTCTTCGCGAGGATGACCGCCGCCGCCTCCGCCCGGAGGTTGCCGTCGAAGTGGTCGGCCACGACCCGGTGGAGCTCCGCGAAGACCTCCTGCGGCGGCTTTCCCGTCGTGGCGGCGACCCGCCCGATCAGGTCCTCGTAGGGGCTCTCGGCAGCGAGAACCTCGGAGGTGGGCTTGAACCCGAGCGGTATCGAGACCTCCGCGACATCGAAGAGCGGCCGGATGGTCCCCCCGTCCACCTCGACGAGCCCCTCCGCCGTCGCCCGCTCCAGGAGCTGGTTCGCCTGCTCCTTGTTCATCCACTTCCGGTCGATGGCGATATAGAAGACGAACTCGCTTCGCTGAAGCCGCTCTTTGCGCATGTGCTTGAACGGTGCAGCAACCGCAATCCTGACGCTCACTCGCAGGCACCCTTGAGAAGTCGTCGCAGGTCCATCGCATCCAGGTCGCCGAGGCGGCCGTCCTTGGCCACGTAACATTCCGTCACCGGACCCCTGTCGACGATACGGAGGAAAAAGACATTCTCCGAGACCGGCAGCCTTTTTTCAGGCGTAAGAAGCGTTCTCTGCAGATCGACCCGGAAGTCTGCCGTCTCGCTGACCTTCTCGGAGAACGGTTTGAGGGCGTCGAGGTCCAGGAACTGCGTCCGCCCGTCCGCGACCTGGAAGAGGATCCGTTCCTTGACGAGACCGTCAACTCCCCGCACGGTCGTATGAGTGTCGTGCATCCGGGCTATACAGGCGAGGACGTCCTGGAACGGCCGGACGAGCTCGAAATCGAGGTCGATGGACTGGGGAAAGCGATGATATATCCTGCGCATCACTAGAACTGAGGTCTGCGGAACGTAAAAAGGATATGATCCCGTCGCGGCACAAAGGTTTTTGGCATACTCCCGCCCCCTGCATCCGTATGACGGACCACCTTACCCTCCTGCAGATGAACGACTCACACGGGTATCTGGATCTGCACCCGGAACTCTTCTATGCCGCGGGCCTGCCGGAGTACCGGATGGCGGGCGGCTATGCCCGGATAGCCGCACTCTTCGAGGAGATCCGCGATGCGCGGCGGGAGCAGGTGTTCGCGTTTGACTGCGGCGACACCATTCACGGGACCTACCCTGCCGTTCGGTCGAAGGGCGAGGCGCTCGTCCCGGTGCTGAACGCCCTCCGCCTCGATGCCATGACCGCCCACTGGGAGTTCGCCTACGGCCCGGAGCAGTTCAGGAGGATTACCCGCGCCCTCGACTACCCGATGCTCGCCGTCAACTGCTACGACGATGCGACCGGCGACCTCGTCTTCCCGCCGTATACGGTCTGCGAGACCGATGGCCTCGCGGTGGGCGTCATCGGGATCGCCGCCACCATCGTCGACAAGGTGATGCCGGAGTCCTTCTCGAAAGGAATCCACTTCACCCTGGGGAATGAGGAACTCCCGGGGCAGATCGCTCATCTTCGCGACGAGGAAGGGGTGGACCTCGTCGTGGTGGTCTCTCACCTCGGTTTCCCGCAGGAGGTGAAACTTGCCGGGGAAGTGGACGGGATTGACGTCCTCCTCTCCGGGCACACCCACAACCGCCTCTTCGAGCCCGCGGTCGTCAACGACACGATCCTCATCCAGTCCGGCTGCCACGGCTCTTTCCTCGGCCGGCTCGATCTGACGGTCGAGAACCGGCGGGTGAAGCGTTACTCCCACGAACTGATCATCGTCGGGGAGGAGATCCGGCCTGATCCGGAAGTCGTCGACCTGGTCGCGGGAGCCGTGGACCCGCACCGCGAGCGTCTCTCGCGGGTCGTCGGGGAGACCCGGACCGCCCTCAACCGGAATTCGGTCCTTGAAGCCACGATGGACAACCTCCTCCTGCAGGCGATCTGTGACGCCACGGGCACCCAGATGGCCTTCTCGAACGGCTGGCGTTACGGTGCCCCGGTGCCGCCGGGCCCGGTGACGGCAAACGATCTCTGGAACATCATCCCGGTCAATCCCCCGGTCTCGACGGTCGAGGTCACGGGACAGGAACTCCGGGCGATGATGGAGGAGAACCTGGAGCGGACCTTTGCGCGCGATCCCTACCAGCAGATGGGGGGGTACGTGAAGCGGTGTATGGGGGTCAAACTCTACTGCAAGCTTGAGAACCCACCCGGTCTCCGGATCCAGGAGTTCTTTGCGGGCGGTCGGAGGCTCGACCCGGACGCCGTCTACCGGGCTGCGTTTGTCACCGGGCAGGGCGTGCCGGCGAAGTACGGGAAGAACCGGGAGAACCTTGATATCCGGGCAATCGAGGCGCTCGAACGTTACCTCTCACGTGGCCCCGCGAGCGCAGAACTTCGCGGGAGCGTGATGGCGATATGACGCCGCCGAAGGTCGTCGTCTCGACGAGCACGAGAAGGTGCCTCTTGTCTGAGAGAATGTACAGAACCTCATCGGCGACCTTGAGGGTGTCGAGGTCGAGGTGGTCACCCATGCCGGCGGGGTGGAGGGGCTCCGCACCGGCACCTCTCATACGGCGCTCCTGGAAGAGTTCGCGGAGAGCGGTGTCCGGTTCGTGGTCTGTGAGAATACCCTCCACTCCCGGAACATCCCGCGCAGCGATTTTCCCGGGTACATCGGGACCGTCCCGTCCGCGATCGTGGAGCTGATTGTCAGGCAGGCCGAAGGCTGGTGTTACCTCAAGCCGTGAAAAAAAGAGTATTATGCGATCAGGACAGCGTTGACGACGCCGTCCTGGCCGGGTCTGCTGACGATGCGCGCGCGGCCCATCTCGGTCCTGATGATGGCGCCCTTGGTCAGGAGGTTCCGCCGGACGTAGTTGGGGTTCGCGCTGTTCGCCTCGACCGTCTCGATCTTTACTTTCTGGGTCGTGCCCTTCGCAGGGTCTGCGACCGTCGCGTAGTCGAGCCGGAGTGCCCGGACCTTCAGGTTGCCCCCGTAGGAGCGGACAACTTTCTTACGTTCTTCACCGATGTGCGTCTCTGCCGGAGCTCTTCCGATCTCCGACCGCATCTTGCCCCGGGAGGTGTGGTAGCGCCCACCCGACGGCTTCCGTACTGATCTTCCTTGCCACTGCATGTGACCACCGTAATATACTCTGTAGAGGACGCGATATCCCAGGGGATAGCAATCTCTCGTTAAAGTGCTATAACTATTCGAGACCGGGATATTTAACCCTGCTGATCACGCGAGGATCGCATCGAGCAGTGCCTCGAGCCCCTCACCGGTCTTCATGTTCGTCTTAAAGACCTGCATCTCCGGGTTGTAGCGGTGCATATCCCGCTCCATCCTGTCGAGGTCGGCACCGACGAACCCGGCGAGATCGATCTTGTTAATGACGCCGATGGTGCTGCCGCGAAACATCATCGGGTGCTTGTTCACCACGTCGTCTCCTTCGGTGGAACTGACGATGACGATCCGCTTCTCGGCGCCCAGCCGGAAGTCGGTCGGGCAGACCATGTTGCCGACGTTCTCGATGAAGAGAACGTCGATCTCGTCGAGCGGCAGGTGCTCGATGGCGTGCTCGACGAGGTGGGCGTCGAGGTGGCATTCCTTCCCGGTGTTCGCATTGTAGGCCGGAACCCCTGCAGCGACGATCCGCTGGAAGTCGTCGTCGCCGTAGACGTCCCCGGCGATGGCGCCGGCGCGAAGCCCCCGCTCCCTGATCCTTGGTGCGAGCCGCTCGATCAGGGCGGTCTTTCCGGACCCGATAGCGCCGAGGAGGTCGAACGCCCGGATGCCATGAGCCTTGAGGTGGTCCGCGTTGGCGTCTGCTATGCGGTTGTTGACGTCGTAAATGTCCTTCTCCACATGGACGTCGATATGGTGCATGGTACGTAATGTGATCATGATCTGTTTATAGGTTAACACTCAAACCCTACGGCAATGAGCGCAGAACGCATCCTGTACCCCTGTTACTTCAACACCGCGTTAAAGCGGCGTGAGGGACGCCGCGTCGCGAAGAATCTCGGCGCAAAGTCCGCGGATATCGCCGCCATCGAGGCGGTCCTGCGGAAGATGAAGGTCCCGCACCGGGTAGAGGAGCACCACCATCCCGCCCGGTGGGCCGAGCGCGAGGGCCGGATCGTGGCGGAGTGGGAAGGGAGCAAGGAAGACCTGATCCGGAAGGTTGCCGGTGGTCTTTCCGGCCGGAAGTGACCGGGATGTATGACCTGCACACCCACACCATCTTCTCCGACGGTGAACTCCTCCCGACCGAACTCGTGCGCCGGGCTGCCGTGCTCGGCTACGATACCCTCGCCATCACCGACCACGCGGATGCCTCGAACCTCGCGCACCTGGTTGAGGCGGTCGCCGAAGTCCGGGATTCGGCGCGATATTACGGCGTTGAACTGCTTGTCGGGGTGGAGCTCACCCACGTCCCGCCCTCCCTGATCCCGGCGCTTGCGCGCGATGCAAAACGGCGCGGTGCCGATATCGTCGTGGTCCACGGCGAGACGGTGATGGAGCCCGTCGCCCCGGGGACGAACCGCGCTGCCTGCACGTGCGAGTACGTGGACGTCCTCGGCCACCCCGGGCTCATAACGATTGAGGATGCCCGCGCAGCCGCAGAGCATGGGATAGCACTTGAGATCACCTCCCGCGCGGGGCATAACCGGACCAACGGCCATGTGGTGCGGACGGCGCGGGAGGCCGGTTGTCCTCTCACGGTCGATTCCGATACGCATGTGCCGTCCGATCTGATGTCGACGGAGGCGCGTTGGACTGTTGCGCTCGGCGCAGGGCTGACGGAGGCGGAATCCCGGGAGATTCTTTCCCCGGATATAAAACGGCTTCTCCAGAAAGAAGATGGGGTATTTATAATTTAGCAAAACGATTTTATACTCCAGGGGTCAATATATATATGTTACTAAATACTTCCAACTATAGTATCCCCTAGAGGTTGCAGTTTGCGGTTAATCGGACGTTCTGTAAGTGTTTGTGGTAATCGCTTGTTAATCTTGCGATGTGATGCTGCACAGTTGCCACGCCTCTACGGTGAGGCTGTGGATCGCCGGTTAAAACCCGTAGGGAAGGTAGTTGATATCTTTGGGAATATATCATCTCCCTATGCCGTAGTCCTCTGCTACAGTGGCTGTTCGGTGCAGGTTGGCGAGAAAATCTTTGCAAAATAGGTGTAAATTCGATGGCAGAAGTAGAAAAACTTAAGCAGCTGCAGTTGCAGCGCGAGGCCCTGAAGAAGAGGGGGGAGCAGAAGGTCAAGGAGACGGAGAAGAAGCGCACCGAGGAGAGCGTCCAGTCCGTCTGCCCCGAGTGCGGGAGCCGCCAGCTCGTCCACGACTACGAGCGTGCCGAGCTCGTCTGCCAGAACTGCGGTCTCGTCCTTGACGAGGAGTTCATCGATCGCGGCCCCGAGTGGCGTGCCTTCGACCATGACCAGCGGATGAAGCGGTCCCGTGTCGGCGCACCGATGACCTTCACGATCCACGACAAGGGTCTCTCGACGATGATCGACTGGAGGAACCGTGACTCCTACGGTCGTGCGATCTCGAGCAAGAACCGTGCCCAGCTCTACCGGCTCCGGAAGTGGCAGCGGCGTATCCGGGTCTCGAACGCGACCGAGCGGAACCTGGCGTTCGCGCTCTCGGAACTGGACCGGATGGCGTCCGCGCTCGGCCTGCCCCGGAACGTGCGCGAGACCGCGGCGGTGGTCTACCGTGACGCTGTGGACAAGAACCTGATCCGCGGCCGGAGTATCGAAGGGGTTGCGGCGGCCGCGCTGTATGCGGCATGCCGGCAGTGCAGCGTGCCCCGGACGCTCGATGAGATCGCCGAAGTCTCCCGGGTATCGAGGAAGGAGATCGGGCGCACCTACCGGTTCATCTCGCGCGAGCTTGGATTGAAGCTCCTGCCGACGTCCCCGATCGATTACGTACCGCGCTTCTGCTCGGGCCTGAACCTGAAGGGTGAGGTCCAGAGCCGGGCGGTCGAGATCCTCCGGCAGGCCGGAGAACGCGAACTTACGAGCGGCAGAGGGCCAACGGGCGTCGCTGCTGCCGCCATTTACATCTCCTCGATCCTCGGCGGAGAGCGGCGCACCCAGCGCGAAGTTGCCGAGGTTGCGGGCGTGACCGAGGTCACGATCAGGAACAGATATAAGGAACTGGCAGAAAAATTAGATATCGAGATCATACTCTGATCTCCTATCTTTGGGCTCGTAGATCAGGGGTAGATCGCTACGTTCGCAACGTAGAGGCCGCGGGTTCAAATCCCGCCGGGTCCACTCTTCTTGTTTTCCGTTGAACTTTTCCCGCTACGTTTTTCTTGAGTTCATAGGCGACCGCAGGTCGCCGGGGGTGTCGAGAGGGGCG
>ERZ795032.383-NODE-383-length-51907-cov-14.644700_pt1 | contig 51907 bp, 39 predicted proteins | sample MGYA00375124_ERZ795032 | MGnify/ENA primary metagenome ERZ795032 (study PRJEB30167, sample SAMN05720154) | activated sludge metagenome | isolation source: Anaerobic digester | place: China | collected 2015-12-16 ...
TCAACTTTCTACTTTCAACTGTAAACCGATCGCTGATCCAAGGTCGCTTCTTTTCGTTATTTTTGCATCGCTCTGGTATATTAAAGCCTGAATGCCCATGACGGAAAAGATCATCAGCCTGGAAAGCTACCCACCCCTTGAGATTTTTGGTGTGAATGACCAAAAACTGGATATTCTCCGCAGAAGATATCCTAAGCTGAAGGTCATTGCACGCGGGGAGATGATCAAGGTGATGGGGGAAGAAAGCGAAATCCAGGACTTTGCCGGAAAAATTGATTTGATGCTGATGCAGTTCGATGAGTTTGGCAAGGTGACCGAGGAAGACATCCTTCAGATCCTCTCAGGTGAAGAAGAGTTTGCCGTCAATGGGATGAAACGTGACACGGAAGTGCTGGTGCACGGTCGCAACGGCATGCTGATCAAAGCGCGCACGCCCAACCAGCATCGGATGGTGGAAGGATGCGACCGCAACGACCTGGTCATCGCCATCGGTCCGGCCGGCACAGGAAAAACATACACAGCCGTGGCCCTGGCTGTCAGGGCGCTCAAGCAGAGAGAAGTGAAGCGCATCATCCTGACCCGTCCGGCAGTCGAAGCGGGCGAAAACCTGGGCTTTCTGCCAGGCGACCTGCGCGATAAGCTCGACCCCTATCTGCAACCACTCTATGATGCCCTGCGCGATATGCTTCCGACCCAGAAGCTTCTCACCTATATGGAAGACGGCACCATCGAGATCGCTCCCCTGGCCTTTATGCGCGGCAGAACCCTCGACAATGCCTTCGTCATCCTGGATGAAGCCCAGAATGCCACAACCAGTCAGCTCAAGATGTTCCTCACCCGCATGGGCCGGTCAGCAAAATTTATCGTCACAGGGGACATCACACAGATCGACCTCCCTGCCAACCAGAAATCAGGACTCGTTCATGTCATGGATATCCTCAAAGATGTCCAGGGCATCGAATTTATCTTCCTGGACGACAGCGATGTGATCCGCCATAAACTGGTGACCCGTATTCTTCGCGCCTATGCCGCGAAAAGCGAAGACAAGCAAACCAACAACAAATAGATATGCCACAAGCCCTTACACGCACCGACTTTGCCTTCCCTGGCCTTCGCAGTACCTATCATGGTAAAGTCAGGGATGTCTACGACATCGCCGGCCGCTACCTTATCATGGTAACATCGGATCGTATCAGCGCCTTTGACGTAGTATTACCAAGAGGTATCCCTTACAAAGGACAGGTTCTGAACCAGATCGCAGCCCGTTTTTTGGATGCGACGGCCGATATCGTCCCCAACTGGAAGCTGGCCACACCGGACCCCATGGTTACAACCGGCATCTATTGCGAACCCTTCAAGGTGGAGATGGTCATACGCGGCTATCTGTCAGGCCATGCCTGGCGGGAGTATCGTTCCGGCAAAAGGGAGATCTGCGGAGAACCGATGCCGGATGGCATGAAGGAAAATGACCGTTTCCCCGCGCCGCTCATCACTCCCACCACAAAGGCCATGGTGGGTCACGATGAAGACATCACCAGGGATGAAATCATCGCCAATGGCCTGGTTGAAGAATCAGATTATCTGAAGCTGGAGGACTACACCCGCAGGCTGTTTCAGCGTGGCCAGGAGATGGCAGCACGTATGGGACTGATCCTGGTTGATACCAAATATGAATTCGGAAAGAAGGATGGCCAGATCTACCTGATTGACGAGATCCATACACCGGATTCCTCCCGTTATTTCTATCTCGAAGGATACGAAGAACGGCAGGAAAAGGGGGAGCCTCAGAAGCAGCTGAGCAAGGAGTTCGTGCGGGAATGGCTGATGGAAAATGGTTACCAGGGGAAGGATGGACAGGTGATGCCTATGATGGATGACCATATTGTAGATGCGATATCCGAGAGGTATATTGAGTTATACGAAAAGATCACAGGAGATGCTTTTCAACGGGCCGATACTGCCGAAGTGGAAACCCGGGTTGAGCGCAATATCCGGCAGTGGATCATGGCCAGGGATTAACAAACAACACTTTCACTCCCATGGGTCAGGAACCCCTCATTGTCCCTTTTTCACCTCCGCGCATCGACCAACGCTCCATTGATGCTGTTGCGGATGCCCTGAGATCAGGTTGGATCACAACGGGTCCACGCACCCGCCGTTTTGAGGAGATGCTTACCGCATATTCCGGTTGCAGCGCAAGCATCGCGCTGAACTCAGCCTCCGCCGGACTGGAACTGGTGCTACGCTGGTTTGGGGTTGGCCCGGGCGATGAAGTTATTGTGCCGGCTTACACTTATGCCGCTTCTGCCAATGTTGTCCTGCATTGCGGTGCACGCGTCGTTTTCGTCGATGCCGCAGATGACTTCAACATCGATCCTCTTGCCGTTGCGCGGGCCATCACGAAAAGAACCAAGGTTGTCATGGCCGTGGATATCGGAGGATGGCCCTGTGATTATCCTGCTTTGAGGAATATCCTTCAGGATCCTTCAGTGCAGCAGGTTTTCGAGCCGGAGACAGCGGTTCAGCAACAACTGGGACGCATCCTGCTGCTTGCGGATGCAGCCCACTCCATTGGCGCCACCTGTTACGAGCAGCCTGCTGCACGGCAGGCTGATATCTCTGTCTATTCCTTTCATGCTGTGAAGAACCTTACGACAGCCGAGGGCGGAGCCATTATTCTCAACCTGCCGGAGAACTTCGATCATGAAGCGACAGCCCGCAATTTCAAGGTCAAGTCGCTGCATGGCCAGAACCGGGATGCGTTTACCAAGCTCAACACACCCGGCTGGCGTTACGATATCATCGAACCGGGGTTTAAATGCAATATGACGGATATTCAGGCAGCATTAGGCATTACGGAGCTCGAACGCTATGAGAATGATATGCTTCCGCGGCGTTTCGAGATCATGGAAGCCTACCAATCCGCCTTTGAACACTATGCCTGGGCCCGGTTGCCGGTTTATCAGGACGATTGGAGACGCTCGAGCGCACATCTGTACATGCTGAGGATCCGTGACATAACAGAAGTCCAGCGTGACCTGATCATTGAAAGGATCTTTGGTCGCAGGGTCGCGGTGAATGTGCACTTCATCCCGCTTCCCATGATGAGCTACTACCGGCAGGCCGGCTTCAGGATTGAAGACTATCCTGTCGCTTATGCCAATTACGCTGCAGAAATCAGCCTGCCCGTATATTATGATCTAAACCCCGGGATGCAGACAGTTGTGATTGATGCCGTGACAACTGCCGTCAGGGAAGTATTGGAGGCATGATAAAAAGGACACTAGATATTATCATGGCTTCCATGGGATTACTGGTCCTATCTCCAGCCCTGCTGTTGCTGTGGATCCTGTTGTTGTTCAACAGACCGGGCGGCGTTTTCTACAGGCAAATACGTGTTGGGAAGGATGGTCAGCTATTCAAGCTACTAAAATTCAGAACGATGAAGCCTGATTCGGAGCTGCAAGGGCAACTCAGCCTGGGCGAGGCCGATCCCCGCATCATCCCAGTCGGTCGCTGGATGAGGCGGTATAAACTGGATGAGCTGCCGCAGCTTTTCAATGTCCTGGCAGGTGACATGAGTATCGTGGGCCCCAGGCCTGAGGTTCCCCGTTATGTAGACAGATATCAGGAAGCTTATCGTGAAATATTACGGGTAAGACCTGGCCTTACGGATGAGGCAAGCCTTCAGTTTTTCAATGAAGGGGCGTTGCTGGCTGGAAGTCAGGATCCTGAAAAGACCTATCTGGAGGATATACTCCCCCGGAAAATAGAGCTGGCCCAGGCCTATGCCAGGGAACATACCTTCGGCAAAGACATGTGGATCATTATGCGGACCGCACTACGCCTGTTCTCCGCTTAAGCCGCCTTTAAGTGCAAACATCAGCCTGCGCAACTCCTCAGATTTGTCGCCCTTGCCTTCTTTCTCATAGGAGATTACGAGGTTGGTGAGTAACCTGCGTACAATGGTTTCATGGCTGCACGCACCGAAATATTCAGGACGGCTCTCAAACTTCATTTGTTTGAGGTATAGTTCAATCTCATGATGCGTAAAAACTGTTCCCTGGTTAAATGGGTTGATATAGAACAGGATCTCTTCCGGGGCCGGTAAGATGTCCTTTTCCAGGCTGCCTTCCTGTGAATATGCCAGGATGAAATGCTGTGGCAGGTTAACGCCGAAGATGGGGATCCCGAGCGACCGGCTCACCAGCATATAGAGGATACCAAGTGCGATGGGGCTGCCCTTACGGGTATCCAGCAACGTATTCAGAAAGAAGTTCTGAGGGACATGCATTTCCTGGCGGTTGGCTGTGAAGCGATGAATATCAAACAATACATGGTTGATGACCTTTACCTTTTCCAGGGCGGTCAGTTCATCATTCATCTCCAGCCAGATATCACGGATGATGAGGTCCAGCCGGGCATGCATCTCTTTATAATTCAAGTTGGGGTACTGAAAACGGGAGACCAGGAAGAACCCTTTTAGAAGATTGTGAGACTCTGCTTCAGACCATTTTTCCAGTTCATTATACACTTCCTTTAGCTGGATTTCCTGAACCAGGTTCATGATTCTCTCCTGGAGCATCTCATCAAAATGTTGATCCAACAGTCCTTCCAGCAAAGGCAAGGCTTCGCTGCCATAAGCCAGGATGCGGGAACGGATCAGGCGGTAGTTACCTTCATCCGGCTCATCCATGAGTCTGATCAGTGCCTGGATTTCTGCATTACCTGCCTTCTCGGTTTCGCTCATAAGCCTTTGTCTGGTCTTGTATCATTCACTAGGGTGTTCTGATGCGAAGGTAAGGCAGGGGAAGGTATCAGTCAATACTGCCAGTCAAACGGTCCAAAAGCAGTATGGAAAGATCGCTGACATGGTTTTCATAATGCGCGTTGAAGTCTCCGGTGGCCCGGTTGGCAATGGCGAGGCATACAGTCAGTACCTCGTGTCCAAGCATTCTACCCAGTGCATAGAGGGCTGATGTTTCCATTTCAAAGTTCACGATGCGTTTACCTTCAAAACGGAAGCTGAGGATGCGGTCGGAGATGCCGGGGTGGGCGAGCGGGAGCCGGACGACCCTTCCCTGAGGTCCGTAAAAACCGGGCGCTGTCAGGGTGATGCCTTCATGCATACCTGAGGTCATCGCTTCGAAGAAGCCGGAGGAGGCTTCGACGGCATAAGGATCCGGGAGCCGGGCGTCCCAACCGGTCCATTCCCGGAATGCCTCAGCCAGTGGTTGATCAAGCAGGCCGGGAGGTGTATTGTAAAAGTGAACCAGACCATCCATCCCCAGGCCGGTGCGGGATGCAATGTAGCTATTGACAGGGATGTCTGCCTGAACAGCACCCGTGGTGCCCAGTCGAAGTATGTGAAGCCGGGTATGGTCCGGTTTTACCTGGCGCGTGCTGAAGTCGATATTCACCAGTGCATCCAGTTCATTCATTACAATATCAATATTATCTGTTCCAATACCAGTGGCCATGATGGTGACCCGCTTCTGATGATATTGGCCGGTCACGGTGACAAATTCCCGGTTACTTACCCGGTTTTCGATGTGATCAAGGTGAGTAGCGATAAGATCGACCCGTTTAGGGTCACCCACCAGAATCACCCGTGGGGCGATGTCGTGAGGCCGGACTTTTAAATGATAGATGCTGCCATCCGGGTTGATAACGAGTTCAGATTCCTTTAGAACTGGCATAAATGTTGGTATCAGAAATATTTTATATTTGCTTTGATTTTAAGGAACCAAAGATAAAGAAAAAATGGATATTCGACCTAATGTATTGATTCCCATAGATTTTCATGAATTATCATTGTCCGCGCTGCGTTATGGGATACATATTGCCCGCAAGCTGGGATTGGAAATCCGGTTGCTATATATCCATGAAGAACCCGGAATATTGGCCAATATCTTCACATCAGAAGAAAGTGACAACCTGATCCAGAAAATCCGGGAGGAACTTACTGCATTGGCTGCCAAGGCCGAAGCAGAGAGTGGGATCAAAGTGACGGCCAAAGTCCGCAAGGGCAAAATCCATGCACGCATTGCCGACAGTGCGGAGGAATACGGTAGCCGGATGATTATCATGGGCACCCGTTCATCTGCGGAAGACGGCAACATCATTGGCGCCAATACTTCCCGTGTTATCCGTATCGCCAAGTGTCCGGTCATCACGATTTCGCGCCGTCACGATTACGGAGAATGCAGCAGTATTCTGCTTCCCCTCGACCTAACCAAGGAAACCAGGCAAAAAGTAGGATGGGCCATAGAAATATCAAAGCGGCTGAGTTGCCGGATCCGGGTTGTCTCGGCACTCTGGTCGAAAAACGATCCTGATATCGTCCGACTTCTCAAGACACAGCTGGCCCAGGTTCAGAATTTCATTGAAGATGCAGGAATTCACTGTACAGCGGAGATCATAGAAAGCACTGAGGATGCCCGGACACTCGTGCCTATTATCCTGGGTTACGCCAAACAGCATGCCGATATTGATATGATCATCATCATGACGCAGCAGGAAATGAGTGTGGTAGAGTATTTTGTTGGCTCCTCTGCCCAGGAAATCATCCGCAAGGCAGAAGTGCCTGTCATGTCTATTATCCCCAAGGAGCTTGGGTTTACCTATATTGCCTGATAATTCAGACTTTGCGGTCTGATACCTGGGCTGCAAAGGCTCTGAGGACAGGAGCCGGCCCATACTGATGTTCAACTTTTTCCAGTGAAATAAGGGCTTTATTCTGGTAGTCGAGCATCAACTTCCTTATCTGATCCGGAATACCGAGTGACATGAAGATCTCCTTCACTGCAGTGATCTTGTCGGCGTCATGCTTCAACCCGGGGTCATACCAGCGCAGCAGGTCATGCCGCAGTTCTTCATCAGCCCGCTCGAGTGCCTGCAGATATAGCCAGGTCTTCTTGTTGGCGGTGATGTCTCCACCCTGGGTTTTCCCAAAGTCTGCCTCGCCAAAGGCATCCAGATAATCATCCTGAAGCTGGAAAGCAATGCCACATTGATAACCGAAATCGTACAATGCATCGGCTAAGGATACATGAGCTCCGGCAACAAGTGCACCTGTTTTGAGGCATGCGGCGATGAGGACAGCCGTCTTCAAGCCAATCATATCGAGGTATTCCGAAGTGCTGACATCAAGTCGGGTTTCAAAATCCATGTCCATCTGCTGTCCTTCACAGACCTCCATCGCGGTTTGAAAGAACAGTGATGGCACTGCCGGCAGCGCTTCAGGACGGGTCATCAGCATGAGCTTTCCTGCCAGGGCAAACATGGTGTCGCCGCTTAAAATGGCGCGATTGATATCCCATTTCACATGGACCGTCGGCATACCCCTGCGTATGGGTGCCTGATCCATGATATCATCGTGCAGGAGGGTGAAATTATGAAAGAATTCCATCCCCAGGGCAGGCATAAGGGCGTCCCTGGTATCTCCCTGGCAAAGCTCACAGGCTGCCAGAACCAGCGAGGGGCGAAGGCGTTTGCCACCCAACCCCATAATATACTGAACCGGGGCATAGAGGTTGGCAGGTTGCCTGTTGAGGTCAACCGTAGCCAAGCCTTCCTCAAACATCTGCCGGTAATCCTCCAGGGTTCTCATATACGGATTTAAATGTCTTGTATCAGTTTCAGCAGGTAGTCACCATAGCCACTCTTTAACAGGGGTTTGGCAAGGTCGATCAGCTGGCTTTTATCAATATAGCCCATGCGGAAGGCGATTTCTTCAATACAACCGATCTTCAGTCCCTGGCGTTCTTCGATCACCTGGACGAACTGGGCAGCCTGCAGCAGGCTGCTGAAAGTGCCGGTATCCAGCCAGGCCACACCTCTGCCCAATACGCCTACCTTAAGCCTACCTTGCTCGAGATAGTAGCGGTTTACATCCGTGATTTCATACTCACCACGCTTGCTGGGTTTGATCTTACGGGCAATATCCACCACTTCATTGTCATAAAAATATAATCCAGGAACAGCAAAGTTTGATTTCGGGTTAGCCGGCTTTTCTTCGATGCTGAGGGCCTTCATTTCCTTATCAAATTCAACAACACCATAACGTTGAGGGTCTGAAACATGGTAGGCGAAAACCACGCCTCCATCCGGATCGGTGTTCTCCTGCAACAGCTTCTGCAGACCTGATCCATAGAAAATATTATCTCCCAGGATTAAAGACGCTTTATCATCGCCAATGAAATCTGCACCGATGACAAAAGCCTGGGCCAGTCCATTGGGAACCTCCTGCACGGCATAGCTGAACCGGCAACCCAGTTGGGTCCCATCACCCAGGAGCCGCTCAAAATGAGGTAAATCCATGGGTGTTGAGATGATCAGTATCTCCCTGATCCCTGACATGAGCAGGATGGAGAGGGGATAATAGATCATGGGTTTATCATAGATGGGCATCATCTGCTTGCTCACCGCAATGGTGAGGGGATGCAACCTGGTGCCGGCACCTCCGGCCAAAATAATCCCTTTCATGTTTGTCTGCGTTTTATGCAAATGTAAAAGAAAGCTCCATTAAGCCATACCTCTTGTATCAACTTCCAGGTTATCGAGGTCAATGTCATCATCCTCATCAAAGAGTTCCAACAGGGGTTCCTTGAAGGCCCTGGTGGTGATGCGTTGATCAAGTGTCAGCAGCAGGGAAGGAAGCAGGAGGAGGTTGCTGAGAACGGCGATCAGCAAGGTAAATGATACCAGGAATCCCATGGCTTCGGTGCCTCCGAATGTAGACAGCGTAAACATGGCAAATCCAAAGAAAAGCACAATGGATGAGTATACCATGCTGAAACTCGTCTCCTTCAGTGCTGATATCACACTTTGTTTAATATTCCATTGTGTATGAATCAGCTCCAGTCTGTACCTGGATAAGAAATGGATAGCATTGTCGACGGAAATCCCCAGTGCAATGCTGAAGATAAGGATGGTGGATGGTTTGATAGGGATTCCGGCATACCCCATAAGGGCAGCGGTCAGGACCTGTGGCAAAAGGTTGGGGATCATACTGATGAGTATCATCCTTGGGGAAGTAAACAACAGGGCCATCAAAGCCAGGATCACGATCAGCGCCAATAGCAGGCTGGTCATCAGGTTGTTTACCAGGTAATCGGTTCCTTTGAGAAAGACAACACTTGTACCGGTCATCTCCACGTCGAAGCGTTCCGGATTAAAAACGGAATCGATCCGGGGCCGCAGGTCTTCTTTGATCCTCAGGATGTCATTCGTGCCAATATTGGCCATTTGAACGCTGATTCGGGCTACCTGCATCGAAGAATCGATGAAATTATTCAGCAACGAACGCTTTTGTTGTTGCCCTGTGGGCAGGTAACGCGCCATAAAGGTCATCTCATTGCCGGAAGGCAGGGAATAAGCATCGGGGTCGCCGGCATAGAAAGCCTGGCGTCCAAATTTCACCATTTCAATCAGCGAGAGCGGGCGGGAAAACTCAGGGTATTCGCGCAGCATCTCCTGCAGTTTATCCATGCGTTGCAACACGGAGAGTTGCTGCACACCTTTCGGTTTGCGGGTGTCAATGGTGATTTCGAAGGGTAAAATCCCGTTAAATGATTCTTCAAAAAACACCAGGTCGGTATAAAGGGGGTCTTTGTGGGGTATATCATCCACAACATTGCCGGTTGTCCTGAGCATTGTGATACCAATGATCCCGACGATAAAAAACACAATAGCTGTGATATAAACGACCCTTCTGTGGTTGTTGACAATATGCAGCACCTTGGTAACCAGGAAGACAGTGAGTTTGCTGTCGAGGTGTTTGGTATGCCTGGATCTGGGAGGATTAAAGTAGCTAAAGAAGATGGGTATCAGGAAGATGGAAAGCAGGAAAACGATCATGATATTGATGGAGGCGATGACACCAAACTCAACGAGGATGGGGTTGCCCGTCACGATGAAGGCGGCAAATCCGGTAGCTGTCGTGAGGTTGGTAAGGAATGTGGCATTGCCGGTCCTTTGTACCACGCGGCTCAGTGCTCTGATCTTGTTGCCATGCAACCGGTATTCATGATGGAATTTATTAAGCAGGAAGATGCAGTTCTCTACCCCGATAATGATCAGCAGCGGGGGTATGATACCGGTAAGCAGGGTGATCTTATACCCCATTATACCGATGAGTCCCAGGGCCCAGATAACGCTGACGATCACGATGATCATCGGGAAAGCCATGGCTTTGAATGAGCGGAAGAAGATGACCAGAAAGATGGAGGCAACCAGCATGGCCAGGATCACAAAAAACCTAAGTTCATCCTGAACCTTTTTCGAGGTCATTGTGCGGATATAGGGAAGTCCGGAATAATGCACCACGACACCTGTCTGCTGCAGGTAAAGGTCTGCCTCATCATGAATGCGATGTACCAGTGGAATCCGTTCCTGTGTGTTAAGCTTGTCCTTGTCAAGGGTAACGGCCATCAGAACCGACATGCTGTCTCTTTCCAGCACGATGTCTTCATAAAAAGGCAGGGCAAGGAGTCGCTCTCGGATGGTATCCACCTCTGCCTGGGTTACTGGTTTTCGCGATACCACCGGCTTAACCTGGAACTTGCCCAGGCTATCGTTGCGTTCAAGGTCAAAGAAACGCGTAATACTAACCACTTCATCGACACCATCGACGGCAAGCAGTCTTTCGGTCAGGTCGTACCAGGCAGTGTAATGTTCCAGAGTGAAGATGTCAGGATCACGGATGCCAATGAAAAGCACACTCCCATCCTCACCGAAGGTCTGTTTAAATTTCTGATAAACGATGCTGGTTGTGTCATCAGGCGGGAGCACGCTGCGCATCTCATACGACAGTTGTACATCCAGGGCTTTATATCCCATGAATGCTGTGATGAGTGCCAACACGATCAGGTTAGCAAGCCTGTTTCTTAAAATAATCCTGACGAGATATCTCCACATAACTACCTGAATCGAACAAGGACTGAGATGCAAACGCTGGGTCAGAAAATCAGACCTGACAAGGGCCGACGAAATTACAATTAATTCATGTAACACTCAATCCAATATCTTCATAACAATAAGAAGCACCCAATCTTTCCTACCTTTGAATGGGAATTTCTTTGGTGGAATTGCTTTAACAACCATGATGAAAAAGGTCTTGTTTCTTGACACCACACATCCTCTGCTGCCGGTATCTTTGGAGCAGCATGGTTTCATTTGTGATCATTTGTTGCAATCCTCGCGGGAGGAGGTGGCGGAGCGCATACATGAATATGAAGGCATTGTGATCCGCAGCAGGATTCCCATAGATGCGCAGCTTCTTGAGAGGGCCCGTTCACTTCGCTTCATTGCCCGTGTTGGCGCCGGCATGGAGAACATCGATCACCCCTATGCATTATCCAGGGGCATCGTATGCCTGAATGCGCCGGAAGGCAACCGAGATGCTGTTGGCGAACATGCCGTGGGTATGTTGCTTGCCCTCATGAATCACCTGATACGCTGTGACCGGGAAGTACGGCAGGGCCTTTGGAAAAGGGAACCTAACCGTGGAACAGAGCTGATGGGCAAGACGGTGGCATTGATCGGATATGGAAATACCGGCAGTGCCTTTGCACGAAAACTGAGTGGTTTCGATGTCCGTACCATTGCCTTCGATAAATACAAGAAAGGATACAGTGATAGCTATGTCAGAGAGTCTGATATGAATGAAGTGTTTCGCGAGGCAGATATCCTGAGCCTTCACATACCCCTCACCACCGAAACGGATCATCTTGTCAATGCAGATTATCTGTCCCGTTTCAGTAAACCCATCATGTTGATCAACACCTCGCGCGGCAGGAATGTGTGTACAGCAGAGCTGGTGGATGCCCTGGAATCAGGCAAAGTCAGCGGGGCTGCCCTGGATGTGCTCGAATACGAGCGCAGCAGTCTGGAAGCCCTTCAGCCTGGAACCTTCCCGGCCCCTTTGCGTGCCCTCTTCGAATCGCCCCATGTCATTCTAAGTCCGCATGTCGCAGGTTGGACACATGAATCGCTCGTGAAACTGGCCAGCGTTCTGGTGGGAAAGATCCTTGCTTTATACCCTTAAAGAGTTTTGGATCAGATAGTTAATTCTATGTGGCTGGTTCTTTCATATTCCTGCCTATTTTTGCAGCGGACTTAATCACGACATACATGCAGGAACATAAATTATTTAAGGGTAAGACCCTTGCCATTTTATCCGGAGGTGGAGATACCCCGGCCATCAATTCAAGCATTGAAAGTATCCGCAACAGGGCCTCCATGCTGGGATACCGCGTTCTTGGTATCCGGCAGGGCTGGAAAGGCCTGTTGGGCCATGGTAATGTTGTAGACCTGACCAATCAACCCTATGATGGCTGGTATGGTGGCACCGCCCTGGGATCCAGCCGTACCAATCCCTTTCCCTCCAGCAAGAACCCTGAAAGCAGGGTACCGCAGGTCCTCGAAAACCTCAGGAGATACAAGATAGATGTTTTGGTGACCATTGGCGGCGATGACACCAATGGTGCCGCCAAACGCCTTTACGAAACCGAAGGCATCCCAGTTATCGGGTTTCCGAAGACCATCGACAATGACCTCAGAACCCATACGATGCATTCGTTTGGTGATCAGGAAATTGAGGCAGTATTGTGCCCGGGCTTTCCTTCAGCCGCCAAAGCCATCGCCGAGTTCTCAGGATGGATCAAGACCACTGCTGAATCTCATCAGCGCATCATCGTGCTGGAAGTGATGGGTCGCGATGCCGGATGGCTGACAGGTTCGGCCATCTTTGGTGGCAGTGAGCTGGCGCTAATCCCGGAAGTAGAGATGACCAAAGAACGCAAGGCTTTCTTTATGGAAGTCGTGAAAGAACATTATCTCAGCCACCCGAAGAAAGCCCTTGTCATTCCTGTTTCAGAAGGGGTCAGGTGGTACGACGACCGCAAGGAGAAGCTGGATGTCGTTTATGCCAGCAGCGAGGTGGATGAGTACGGCCACCCCAGGTTCGGGGGTATCAGTGGGGTCATTGCGTCAGAAATCACCCAGAAGCTGGGCATCGAAGCCCGCTCACAGATAACAGGGTATTATGCCCGAGCCGGTTATTGCCGGAAATATGACCGTCGCCTGACTACCACCCTGGCAGACAAAGTTGTGGACCTGCTTCTGCGCGAAGCCTATGGACAGATGCCGGTGATGGCCAAGATGGTTCCCTATGAAGAGCTGGAAGAGTTTAATACAACGTCCATCGACATGGGTAGAGTTGGCAATCACCCCTTACCCGAGGTGTACTACGATGTGAACCAGTTCCAGTTCACGGCAGCCTATACAGATCTGCTTGCCAAAGTTCTGAAATACCCTCGCTATTCAGATTTTGATTATGACTTCCCGGTCGTTTTACCGGAAGTTGAATAAGGAGATCCAAAGAATTACAACCCGGCTACCGGCATATCACTGAAAACGAATTGCCAGGTTTGCCGGGTTTTCTGCTCAAGCAAGACCCGCTTGCCTTTGAGAATCTCCGGCAATGCCTCTTCCGTGTAGTGACGGATTGTCAGTATGGTTACATCCGTGTTATAGCGGATGTGGTAGCGGTCGGCAAAGAGCCGTGTCATGATATTGATCAGCTCCGAATGCGCTGCAGCACAGAAAGAAAAGCTCAGGGCCGACAATTGCATCATGTCGATGGCGACGCTGTTCTCAGACAGCACGGAGAAGATATGGCTCAGGGTCGATTCATCTACAAAGGACAGGTCACGTGGGAATAGTGAGACAAGGATTTCGTCTCGTTTCAGGATCACCGAAGGAAGGCGGGGTGATCCGGTTTCTTCTCCAAAGATGCGGGTTCCTCTGGTAGATGGGTCGTCGAAAGGCCTGACATACAAAGGGATATTAAGTTCCTTCAACGGCTTCACTGTCTTGGGATGTATCACTTTGGCGCCATAATAAGCCAATTCGATGGCTTCGCTATAGGGTAATTCTGTATAGGGTACTGCATCCGGAAACTCCCTGGGATCGGCTGTTAAAACACCGGGCACGTCCTTCCAGATGGTGACTGCTTCAGCCTTTAGCATGGCTCCCAGCAAGGCAGCTGTATAATCTGATCCTTCACGTCCCAGGGTGACAGCAGCACCATCAGGGCCGCTCCCGATAAATCCCTGGGTAAGGACAAGGGGTGCCATTTTCAGGGCATCCGGAATATGGGTCAATACCGCCTCCAGGCTGGCCTCCCGGTCCACCGTTGCTTCCCGGTAACCAGATCCTGCACGGATCAGGGCTCGGGCATCGAGCAGGATGTTATGTACACTTTGCTCTTCGAGAAAGTGATGCATAATGAGGGTTGACATTCGCTCACCCATGTGCACGATGCGTGCATACAATTCATCATAGCCCCGAACCGCACCGGTTTCGCAAGCAAGCCTGAGTTCGTGGATCAGTGCCTTCCATGATGAAGAAAATGCATCTTTCCTAAGGTGAATGAGGGAATTGGCAATTTCCTCATGGTAAGAGATCTGCCCGGAAATGAGGTTCTGCGGGTCCTTTCCGGTAAAAACAGCATGAACGATGGATTCCAGGGCATTTGTCGATTTTCCCATGGCCGAAAGAACCATGACCATGGGTTGATCTCCATGCTTCCGCAGGATTTCTGCTACCTGATGAAACGAAGGGGCATCCTTTACAGAAGCGCCCCCAAATTTAAAAACCTGCATACTTGCTTCGTATGGCTTCAAAAATACATAAAACCAGCCATGCATCTTCCTCCATTTCTCAAATCCGCAGGTTATGCAGGATTGCCGTATAATCGCGATATTTGCAGCAGATTAGACAAGCATGAAGACACTGATAGAGTTTATCAACGAGCGGCAATCCGAGTTTCCGTTTGCTTCCGGCGACCTGAGTCGCCTCTTGCATGACATTGGGATCGCGGCCAAGATCGTCAACCGTGAGATCAATAAAGCCGGGCTGGGCAATATCATGGGCTATGCCGGTGAACAAAATGTGCAGGGTGAAGCACAAAAAAAGCTGGATGTCTTTGCCAATGACCATTTCAAAGCCGCACTCCGTGCCGGTGGTCAATGTGCAGCGATCGCGTCTGAGGAGGATGAAGGTGTCATCATCTTTGACAATGATATAGCCCGGCAAGCTAAATATGTGGTGGCCATGGATCCACTCGACGGATCTTCCAATATTGAAGTCAATGTCAGCATTGGAACGATATTTTCGATTTACCGACGTATCAGTGAACAAGGGCCGGCCAGAATAGAAGACCTGCTGCAGCCCGGTAACCGGTTGGTAGCGGCCGGCTATGTCATATACGGATCCTCAACCATGTTGGTGTACACCACAGGCAATGGGGTAAATGGCTTTACGCTGGATACCTCGGTTGGGTTGTTCCTGCTCTCTCATCCCAATATGAAGATACCGGAACATGGACAGATCTACTCGATCAATGAAGCCAACTATATGTATTTCCCGGAAGGTGTCAAGCGGTATATCAAATACTGCCAGGAAGATGACCCCCGCACCCTAAGGCCATATACGACGCGGTATATCGGATCGCTGGTGGCTGATTTCCACCGTAATCTGATACGTGGTGGCATCTATATTTATCCCGGAACGAAAAAGAACCCTTCAGGAAAGCTCCGCTTGCTCTATGAATGCAACCCGGTGGCCATGCTGGCGGAACAAGCCGGTGGTAAAGCTTCCGATGGCTTCAGAAGAATATTGGATATTAAACCCCAACATCTTCATCAGCGTTGTCCTTTCTTTGTCGGCTCCAGCCATATGGTCGAAAAGGCTGAAGAACTGATGCAAGCCCATTCTCTGGATTTCTTTGAAGCACCTGCTTCCGGTACCAGGTAAACAAGCAAGTGGACCTTAAAGAACTTATAGGGTTATATGCACAACATCCTGCGCTGGGCGAGTTGCAGGATGTGCCTGTTTATCAGGCTCCTTATCAGGTTCATATCTCAGGCCTGGCAGGCTCTTCCCTTGCCCTGATCGCCGCTGCTGTCTTCTCCAGAGGCCGCGCCGGACACTGGTTTGTGCTTCCCGACCGGGAGAGTGCTGCTTATTTTCTCAATGACCTGGAAAGCCTGTTTGGAGAACTCAATGCTGAGAACATCCGCAAGAAAGTACTGTTCTTTCCCACATCCTACCGGAAGTCTTACAACCCCGGACAGCGCGACAATGATCACCTTCTTCAGAGAGCAGAGGTCCTCAACCGCATCGGGGCTGCCCGCGGGCACTTCATGGTAGTGACGTACCCGGAAGCCTTGGTGGAGAAGGTAGTGCAACGGGATTACCTGCAGCAGAAAATCCTCAACCTGAAAACCGGAGAGAAAGTCGACCTGGACTTTGTCGCTGATATGTTGGAGGAATTTTCTTTTGAGCGGGTGGATTTCGTAGCGGAGCCCGGGCAGTTTGCGCTCCGGGGTGGCATCATCGACGTCTTTTCCTTTGCAAATGAATACCCATATCGTATTGAATTTGATGGAGATAAGATAGGATCACTGCGCACCTTCAATGCAGTCACCCAATTGTCCCGGGAGCGGTTATCCAGCATCAGCCTGCTGCCGGATGTATCACTCTCAGCATCAGAAACCACCCGTTCTTCCCTGATGGATGTGCTGCAGGATAAATATTGCTGGTGGGTATATGACCGGGATTTCGTCAGCGAGCGCATCCAACTGGAATATGAACATATCCGCCATTTCATGGCGGAAAGCGGGCATGAAGTACAACATATTCAGGATACCTATATAGACGGACGGGTATTCAATGATGGCCTTGACAAGTTCCCCCTTATCACCTGGGGAACCCGCGGCAGTCTGGTCGCCGATGAACATCTCTCGCTGAATATCCAGCCTCAGCCTTCTTTCAATAAGAACTTTGAGCTGCTGTTGGGAAGCCTGCGCGATCATGCGCGGCAAGGCATTCAAAACCTCATCTTCACTGACAATGCGCGGCAGGCGGAACGTTTCTATGCCATAGTTGAGGACATTCAGGCCCGGAAAAAGGGTGAAGCAGTAGATTTTTCGGTCATTCCCATCTCCCTGCACGAGGGCTTCATCGATACCGAGCTTGGATTGGCCTGCTTCACAGATCATCAGATTTTCGACAGATACCACCGCTTCCGGCTTAAAAACTCATACAAAAGCCGGGAAGCGCTCACCATCAAAGAACTGTACAATCTTCAACCCGGGGACTATGTGACCCATATCGATCATGGTGTTGGGAGGTATGATGGTCTGGAGAAGATTGAAAACAATGGCCGGCAGCAGGAGGCCATGCGCATCGTCTATAAGAACAATGATCTTCTATATGTAAGCATTCACAGCCTCCACCGGATCTCAAAATACATCGGCAAGGAGGGCACAGAGCCCAGCCTCGACAAACTTGGCTCAGGTGTTTGGAAGACCCTCAAAAACAAGACAAAGAAAAAGGTCAAGGACATCGCTGCTGAGTTGATTAAACTATATGCCAAGAGAAAATCCAGCGAGGGCTATGCTTTTGCTCCTGACACCTATTTGCAGCATGAGCTTGAAGCCTCTTTCATCTATGAGGATACGCCAGATCAATACAAAGCCACCCAGGATGTCAAGCAGGACATGGAAGCCAGTTTTCCCATGGACCGACTGGTTTGCGGGGATGTTGGCTTCGGAAAAACAGAGGTGGCGTTGCGAGCAGCATTTAAAGCTGTGGCTGACAGTAAGCAGGTTGCCCTGCTGGTGCCGACGACCATCCTGGCCCTGCAGCATTACAAAACCTTCAGCGACAGGCTCAAGGATTTTCCGTGCCGCGTAGATTACCTGAACCGCTTTCGTGACACAAAGCAACAGAAGCAAATCCTGAAAAACCTGGAGGAAGGTAAGGTGGATATTCTGATCGGCACCCATCGCATACTCAGTCAGGATGTTACGTTCAAGAATCTGGGGCTGTTGATCATTGATGAGGAGCAGAAATTCGGGGTGGCTGCCAAGGAAAGGCTGAAAAGTCTGAAAGTAAATATAGATACCCTCACCCTCACTGCCACACCCATCCCCAGAACCCTGCAGTTTAGCCTGATGGGGGCCAGAGACCTGAGTGTGATCAATACACCTCCGCCCAATCGCCAGGCTGTCCAGACGGAGCTGAGAGCCTTTGGAGAAGAGGTGATCCGCGATGCCATACAGTATGAAGTTGCCAGGGGTGGACAGGTGTTTTTTATCCACAACCGGGTGCAGAATATCGGCGACGTCGCCGATATGGTCCGCAAGTTTGCGCCGGGTGTCTCCGTGGTTGTAGCGCATGGGCAGATGGAAGGTAAAGATTTGGAGCACATCATGCTCGAGTTCATTGATGGGCAGTATGATGTTTTGGTCGCTACCACCATCGTGGAATCAGGGCTGGACATTCCCAATGTGAATACCATTATCATCAATGATGCCCAGAACTATGGCCTAAGCGACCTGCACCAGTTGCGGGGCCGTGTTGGCCGTTCCAACCGCAAGGCCTTCTGCTACCTGCTTGCACCGCCGCTTTCCATCCTCAGTACAGAGGCCCGGAAGCGACTGAAAGCCATTGAGGAATTCTCAGATCTGGGCAGTGGTTTCAATATCTCTATGCGAGACCTTGACATCCGGGGTGCCGGAAATATTCTCGGGGCAGAACAAAGTGGTTTCATCTCCGAGATCGGGTTTGAGATGTACCAGAAAATCCTGGACGAGGCGCTGCAGGAACTGAAGCAGGGTGAGTTACGTGATCTGCTTCCGGAACATATGATCACATCCTATGTCGCGGATTGTCAAATAGAAACTGATCTCGAGCTTCTGATCCCTGATCAGTACGTCAGCAATATCACTGAGCGTCTTAGCTTGTATAAAGAACTGGACAGCGTAGGTGACGAGAGGGGATTGTCATCCTTCGGGGAAAGTCTGGTCGACCGGTTTGGTCCTGTCCCGCTCCAGACCCAGGATTTAATCAAGTCGATCCGGATGCGCTGGCTGGCCAGGGATGCGGGATTTGAACGCCTGGTGTTGCGGCAGGGAAGGATGACCGGCTATTTCATCCAGGATCAGCAGTCTCCCTACTACCAATCCGATGCATTCACCCGCATCCTGCGATACGTGCAGGCCAACTACCGTACTTGCAGCATGAAGGAGAGCCAGGACCGGCTCTCCCTCACCTTCAATAATATTCCAGACATCGAATCCGCCATTGGCTTGCTGCAACAACTGCTGTAGACAAACCAATGTCAGGACAAACCCGTCAACGGTCAATAATCAAATGACTGCTGTATTGCTGTGTTTCTGTTTGCCAGTCAACAATATACAAACCAGGTGTCCATTTGCTTACATCTATCATGCTGGCTGATTCCTGAACCATTCTCCTAAAAACAATCGCACCAGTGGAGTTGTAGACCCTCACCTCGGCCTGGTTGGCGGATTCCGGACACCTGACTTCTACCCAATCCCGTGCAGGGTTCGGAAAGACCTGGAGGGCGCTTTTAGTATCTTGACTTTCAATGTTGTATGCGCTTGGTATTGATTGGCATGGACATGCTGTGCCGGACTTGGTACCTGGTGAATAGCATTGCACAGCAGTGAGCGTGAACTCGCTACCTGCCAGGGCAAGAAACCCATCCTTCAGCTCTCCCATGCGCGTATAGCTGTGAGCTGCGCTGCCAGGCGAGAAGGTGGCCTGACAGCCTGGTCCGCCCATACTGAAGCTGCCGCTTTCCCATGTCTGGGATGCACCCGCTGACAGAAAATGGTCACAGAGCCTGATCACCCTGTCACAGGGGTCAGTGAGGTAAGGGTAGGTGTAGACGCTGCCACGCGAAGACTTCCAGCCTGGGGCACCGGTCAGACCATGCGAATGTGATAAAGCCACCGAATTCCCAAACCGCTCTCCGCTTTCCCCGCTTAAAGGCAAAAGTTTTCGGTGCTGAAACCAATATCCGTAGGGATTCCGTTTGAAAAGATAGGCTGAGCCGGATGATTGACCGCCGATTACGTCCCCGGGGGTTCCTACCAGGAGGTAGGGAGCGGCCAGGCTGACATCATACCCAAAATCATCATTGCCTTGTGCACCGTCATCCGGTGTCAGGGCACCGTCGTAATACCAGGATGATCCGTTATACTTGTAGAACAATACTTTGTTTTGCCAGGTGTCTCCAATCACGGCCAGTGGGCATTCGAGATCCAGCGATTGCACATCTACGAGGTTCTTTTCAACATTCATCGACCATGTCTGACCATTGTAGTGATAGAAGCGAACTTTATCACCACTGGAAGGGCGCAGGCTCAATATCAGATGATCTCCATCAATCGCTACATCTTCCCCGAAATAATCTATGGCTGACAGACCACTTACCAGAATTTGCTCTTGTTGCCAAGCGCCTTGCGTCAGACGGTAAACGACAGCCATCCCTGTGGATTTATTTGGTGACCCCTTTGCACCCACTATAGCTACATCCCCTTTAAGATCAACTGCCCAACCGAAGAAGTATTTGGAGGATGCCGGACATCCCATCACCTGACGTTCCTGCCATAGGTTTCCATCATACTCAAAGAACCATACCCTGCCGCTACCATAATTGGCGTTTTTTGGGGCCCCGGCCAGGAGCCAGGACCCATCCGAAGCCAGCGACTTTCCGAAGTAATCGTAGGCTGCCCCCGTCGAGGGGACCAGTTTCTGATGGAAGGCATAGGTTGAATCCTGTTGAAGTCTGTAAACATACACGGCGCCGGATGAACTCCCCTTATCGTTATCATATGGTGCACCGGAAAACATCCATATTCCGTTAATGGCCAAAGCATGTCCAAAGGCATCGCCGTTTGCACCATCCCCTGCCTTGATCTGATTGACATCAAGGCTAAGGTTGTGCAGGGCGTTGGGGAGCACTGTCACCATGCGGCAACAGGCACCCAGAACATTGTCGAGGTAATCGCGCATTTCGAGCCTTACCTGGTATACCCCGGAAGTATAGTAGAGATGCGTTGGATTCCCGATATATTCCTGAATATGGCCATCCCCGAAATCCCAAATTCTTCTGATCAGCATGGGAACGCCCGTGCTCAGGTCGGTGAATTTGCAGAAATCACCGGCCATGGAAGGTTCATTAACGCCGAAATTCACGCTGAGTGTGCCGCTAGTGGCCGGGTATACAAAGACCGTCATCCCGGCAACATCGCTATTGCCCTGCTGATTGGTCACCGTCAGCACGACATCGAAATATCCCGGTGTGGTAAAGGCATGCACAGGTGCCCAGGAATTGGAAGAACTGCCATCGTCAAAATCCCAGTGTGCGGTCAGTTGGTCGCCTTTGGACTGGTTCACGAAGCTCACGGTACTGGGAACCCCAAGGCCAGACTGCGTGAAGGAGAACGCTGCTTCCGGAACCACGGGCTGGCCGCTGGGATACACGGTTATATAGTGGACCTTGTATTCTATATCCTGCTGACCCGCCGTGTTTTTCACAGCAAGACTGACTGAGTAGGAAACAGGATAATTGCCATCGTTGGTATAGGTAACCGTTCCGGGAAGCATGGCTGTAGAGACTGCACCGTTGCCAAAATTCCAGAAGAACTGCACCGGGCTGCCGCTGGATACATCTGTAAACAGCACATCCAGCGGTGATGTTCCCATGGTCTGACTGGCGATGAATTCCGCATCCAGGGCGTTACCTCCGGGTCCCGTTTTGAGATAGAAGCCATGGTTGTTATCCGGGGCCTTGTAGCTGGAACCGGACCATGACCCGTCGTTGTTGCGTTTTGGAATAAGATAGGAAGGTGTAATTCCAGGATAGTTTGGAACAAAGAGCGAATTACCAGCGCGATCCTGACCTCCGAACCAAAGGGCCTGAAAACCAGTAGCACCTGCCTGAATGGCCGCTTGCAGCGCTGCCTGCGGAATGGTGGCTTCCCATTCCGTCCGGCTGCTGTTTTTTGCCTGCATCTGACCCCATACTGGCACATAGCCATAGGTGAGGCTTACCGTCATGAGCTTCATGGGTTCTGAAGTCTGAATGCTGATATGTGCATCGCTCTGGCCTGTCGCGAACTGTCCGGCGATATTCTGAATGGTCCAGCCCAGTTGTTCTGCCCCGGCATCCCAGTATGCATTTGCGCCGTACAGCAGCTTGTCAGTAGAGACGTTAACCGCCCTGACAAATGGTTTGAAATTGTCGAGTATCATCCGCCTGGTATGGGTAGCGCTTTGGCTGGTGATATCTGTCGCCACCACCTCAACGTCGTGATAGCCATCCGGATACAGGGCTTCCAGGTTGCACAGCGCTGCCTGTCCGCCGGAACGCAATCGCGACAGGAAATGATGCTTAAAATAGTCGATACTGACGAGGCCGGGATAAGGATAAATCCCGCTGTCTGCCGCATTCATGATGGCGCTAAGCGAGCTTTTAACGCGCATGGGAATACCGCTGAGCTGGTGATGTGAATAAGCCCAGCTGCGGATCAGTGAGCGGGCTCCTCCTTCGGGTGTTGTATACAATGACATGCTTTCCAGGTCCTTATCCATGACAATATTGGCCTCCGGGCAGATGATCATGGGATGCCCGTAAGCAATGCTATCCGGAAACGTTATTGCCTGGCTGCCGTAAATTCGCTGGAAATGAACCGATGGTGTTGGCGCATATTGGTCCTGGTGTCGTATATACAGCAGAGGGTTTTCCCATCCATCCAGGCTGCCTGGACTGAAATCGATATGCAGGTGATTCTTGGAATCCGACACAAAGATCCAATCGCCAGCGTTTACCAGATTCTCGAGAGTGACAGAAGATACTGTGACAGGATCAATAATTGATATTCCTTGATATCCGGATTCTGTGAGTCCTTTGCTGGTCTGGAGTACCCCATTGACAAGATGCCTTATAAATATGACAAAGATAGTGTCTATACCTTGGAAAATTTTGTAGGGATGCCAAGTATAGTTGGCGTTGGGAGTCTTGAGCATGTGAATATATCTCCAGCTTCCTACACGAATATAGGGGGTTGCACAGTTTAGACAGATTTTCTGAATCGCACCTCCCTCAACCGCATACGCTTTCCCACCCTGCGGCAGGTGGTAGTCGATGCCGATATGCGGATTGGTGCCGCTGGTGACATTCCGTGGTCCGTAATCACTGTTAATAGGTGTGAAGCTGGTCAGCGACCCGCTTACCGGGTCTATCAGACTTTGCGCTGCCAGGGGGGCAGCGGCCAGGATCCATACCAGGATCCAAAAGTATGTCCGTAAGCTTATCTCATTCCGGACCTTGTTGGTTAATCTCCCCTTCATATCCATCCCTCCATTTTAAAACCAGTTTCTGGCCGTGAAAAATCCTGTACTCCTTCTTATCCTGAAAATAATAACCATAAAAATAATCTGTATACCCCTGCGGTATAAGCCACTCCTTTGAGAATTCGGGATCGGGACCCAAAGCAAACCCTCTTTGCGCACCACCCGGTTCCAACCAGATGACAAATACATAGGGCGACCCTTCGATGGCACGTACATCATACATCATCAGGGGATCTCTTTCAGCGAACTCCCGACTGTACATTAACTGCCTTACCATCTGGCCATATGCTTTCAGCGGAAGTCCCCTGTTGGTATGATAAAAATGCCTGGCATCCCCGCTGATGAACCAGGATTCACAAACGCCCGCCAGGGGTGTTGACCATCTCTTATGCCCTTTTCTGTCAACACAAAATACAGTGTCTTTCCATGTATATACCAGACCATTGTCCTCCGGGTTCACCAGCCTGGGCCTTGGGCGAATTCCTGAAAGATCAATTTCCCAATCCTGCCCAAGCTCCAGGTTTTTGTAATGAAGTCTCCAATGCTGCGCACCTGGTCCCTGCTTTTTTTCTTCTACGTATGCCATCACCGTACGATCCCTGCTAAAGATCAGGCCCTTTGGCATAGCCATGCGGGATATCACCTTCCCCTGCATATCGAGAATGGCCAGATGATGCGGCTTATACTCCTCAACAACACTGGCAATCGTTATGATGTACCGGGCTTCTGGATGGTAGTACTCAGGAATCAGACTGTAAAACCATTCAGAAGAATCCACTGCAGCAGTCAGTTTTCCATTAAGATCAGCATAACCCCCCCACCAGTAAGACTCAGGTGCCTCAACATTGGGATCGAAACGGACAAGTTCATACTCATAGAAAATCCGGTCTGCTTCGATAAAAATCCAGGTTCTGACTTTCTTTTGATCAATAACATCTTTCCCATTTGCATTACGAATGGTGTCTGCCTTTTCCTGGAATAAGCCTGTTTGCCTTTCCTTTCCCAGGATGGTTTCTTTAATGGCTGCAGTGATGAAACCCATGTCTGGAGAGGCTTGTCCGCGTATAGTTTGCGCGAATCCAAGCAGGATTGTACATGTCATAAGAAATGACAATGCAAAATACAGGAATAGGGACTTCATCCTTCCTTTTAATTGCGTATATGCTTCCATTACTAAATTGTTTTTCAGGGTTTTTGTTTCCATTCCATGATCAGCTTCATATCGCTGTATACTTTTACGATGCTGTCCTGCGGTCTGAAAAATGCCATCACACTCGCTGTCGGCCCATCCTTGATCATGGTCTCACCAAGTAGAGAAAGGTCAGGACCAAAGAGCCTGAACAGGTGCGTCCTAGTGTCCACATAAGATATGGTATACCAATAAGGGGATCCTTCTATCGCTTTGGAAGATAATACCTGTGGACAGATTTCGGAGAAAAGGTATCTGTCAGAGACATGGTTCTTCAGCTCACGGCCAAAGACCTGAATGTAAGATCCCTTGCTGCCATGGTAGAAGTGGCGGGCATCCCCGCTGTTCAGCCACCCGTTTTTCAGGCTCGCCATGCCAGACTTCCACTTCAGTATGTTATTGGGATCGACAGAATAGACCGTGTCCTGTTGCACATAGATCACCCCATGGTCTTCAGGATCAAGGAGTACTACCCAGGGTTGAGTACCCGGGAACCCTTGTTCCCATTCCTGGCGCGTATCAAGGTTCAGGTAGTGCAGCTTCAGACCTGCCGGTTGTTTTTCCTGATGGCCTTTATGCACCCATGCAATAACTGAGCGATCGACACTGAAGGTTGGATTTACCGGAGGAGCTATGCGTTCCACCACTTGTCCGTCCATATCCAGGATAGCGAGGTGCTCTGGTTTATTGCCCTCCGAAACAGAGGCATTGGTAATGATGTACCGGGCTTCTGGATGGTAGTACTCAGGAATCAGACTGTAAAACCATTCAGAAGAATCCACTGCAGCAGTCAGTTTTCCATTAAGATCAGCATAACCCCCCCACCAGTAAGACTCAGGTGCCTCAACATTGGGATCGAAACGGACAAGTTCATACTCATAGAAAATGCGCTCTGCTTTGTAAAAAATCCAGGTTCTGATTTTCTTTTGGTGGATGACATCCTTCCCATTTGCATTACGAATGGTGTCTGCCTTTTCCTGGAATAAACCTGTATGCTTTTCCTTCCCCTGTATGGTTTCCTTAATGGCTGCTGTGATGAAGCCCATGTCCGGTGTGAATTGTCCTCTGGCAGATTGTGTCCCAGCAAGGAAAATCATTCCTGCCAGGCATAGTGCCAGGAAAGTGTGTGATAAAGCGATGAGCAACCTTGCTTTAAATGAACAAATTGCATCCATGCTTATAGTGTGTATCAGGGTTTGTATTTCAGAGATATGAACCTGTTGTTTCCATTGTAACCTGCAACTTCGCCACTATCCTCAAAGTAAAAAATTGAAATATGGGCTGTAGATCTGCATTCTACCCTGGTTTCCTGCAGGAGATTCAGATTTACATCATAGAAGCGTAGACCATAGAGACCCGGTTTGATCAGTGAAAGGGCATAGCTGTATGCTGAGCCCTGAATTCCATGAAGGTGTCCTATCAGCGACATTTCTTCGGGATTCAGTTGCCTGGTAAACAACACCTTCTCTGCTTTCTTTCCAAGGATACTGTAAGAACCTCCGGTTGTCAGCACCTGAAAGATTTCACCATCGCTACTGTTTATCCAGCCAGACTCCAATCCCGCAATGGTGGTTTTCCATGCAGTTTTACCACCGGAATCCAGGTAATGGAGCGTGTCTTTATCGCTATAGAAAATGCCATGATTTCCGGGATGCACCATAAGTGGCTTAGGATTTTTTTCAAAGAGGTGCAGGTCCCATTCCTGGTCAGTATCCAGATTACAGTAACGCAGTCGCCATTGCGTTGGTTTGACGGAGGCATCCTCCGGATAGAAGCAGGCAATGACCGATCCGCCCGGATTGACCAGGAGTGCAGAGGGCATGGGGGTCATATATAACACCTCACCCATTGCATTCAGCACCGCCACCTGATCCCGGCGATATGCCTCGTTAACACTGGCATGGCTTATTATGAAGCGTGCCTCCGGATGATAATACGCGTCTATCACCCCGAATATCCAGTCTGAGGTATCAACTGCCCATCGTTGTTTTCCTGCTCTGTCAGCCAGGCCTGCCCATGCCGATACCTGTGGCGTTTCCTGGGCTGTATCATGACTGACCTCCAGCACCTCATACCAGATTCTCTCAAGATCACGGTAAATCCTGGTTTTCAGCTTTATATTACGCAACGGGTGTGAAACATCAGAAATCTTCACGGAGTCGGTGATTTCCAATGATTTGCCGGTCGACTGATCCCAGGAGGTCACAGATTCATCCAGAATATGCCGCAGCAGCTCCTGATTCTGACCTGTCTGGGCTGACATTGTGCCCGCAAACAATATCATTAAAATGCCGAGACATCTGCTGGTTTGCCATCTTTTCATGGGGTTGACGTTTTCGGAGTTTGTGTTGTTTGTGAGATAAGGCGCTCCAATCGTTGCCGGTCTTCGTCAAGCTGAAGGATGTACAGGGTTAACTCCTCAATTTTCTCGAGCAGGACGACTCCCAGCTCACCCAGATCCACACCCTTTTCCAGAACTACTGCTTCCGGTGGAATGCCGGGTAAATGGTGGTGATTATGAACGAAATCTTTTAGCTCTGACAGTTGCATGATATTGCCCGGGTTTCTAAAAACGTCATCCTTCCAGACATCCATTCTGACCTTCACCTCTCTGGCAACAAGGGTGTTATCGACAAAAAGACGCCCATCTGGTCTTAGGCAAAGCGTTGTATCACCCTGATACAATACCGTCAGGGCTTCCGTGCCCGGATGTGTCGCCATAATCTTCAAACCATAATAGCCGCCGGCTGAGTGATTCGTTCTGATGCACAATCCATTGGTCGCTTCGGCGTTAACGTCCAGCCTGCTTTCCGGTTGATCTGTTCCTATACCTATCCTTCCCAGACTTCCGGTTCCCTGGGCAGGCCCGACATAGAAAGAAGCACGGTCTGACAGAAAACCCACCATGAGGGCATTGGACTGATTATTAGATAAATAATCTGTCTGGTAACCCGATCCGATCACGATGGCGTTTTGACCGGTGGCTTTGACGTACTTCCCAAAGGCCATGCTATAATTCCCTGATGCAAATGAACTGGTTCCGATGGCTACGGCATACAATCCGGCTGATTGTGCATTCATCCCCAATGCATGTGCCCCGAAACCGCTACTGACTGCGTTGTAACCCGAAGCCAGCGCACCATATCCCTGCGCATTGGAATAAAGTCCTAACGCGCTGGAATTGATATTATTGGTTGAAGTCCCCATATAATTTACCTGGGCATAACCAAATCCATAAATGCTGCCGATGAAGGCCAGCATGATACTTATTCTTCCCTTCATGTCAATCCCCTCCTGATTCGTGATGTTGCAATTATTGTTTAATCCACTTTTTTGAGAAAAGGTACCCACCCCGGGAGCGAATTCTATAAAAATAAATTCCCGGATCAAGGCCCGACAGGGGTAATTCGTCTCCATCATAATGATGTCCCTGGTACACCAGATGACCGAGAATATCAAAAAGCCAGACTTGTCCACCCCCTTTGTCTTCCAATCGTAACTGAGGATGGGCACGGCAGGGATTGGGAAACAATCCCCCTATCCTTGCCGTTGCCGCCTCAGCGACGCCCTGTGTTTGCGGGAACTCATATGCTCCCATGTCTATCCTTCCGCCTGCAATACGTTGATTCCCATCCAGATCCAGAACCGGTAAGGGCATCCCTGTTGTCGATGGATTCCCGGCATCAATGCAAACTGAACCTGGCTTCAACCGCCAGTCTGCGCTCCATGCAAGCGGGGTCAATCCATTGACCGGACAGGGAGACATAAACCCGGGATTTCCTTGAATATTGCCGGTTCCAGGTCCTGTAAAAAGCTCATTCATAAAAGAATATGAAACCCAGGGTGTGTCGGTTAGAAAGTGAAGATTGGCCAAGGGATAAGCAGTGCTATTGTTCCAGAGGATGTTGTTTTCCCATTGCTGGAATCCACCGGCGAGAATGGCAGCCGCTCCATGGTTCAGGGCGATCGTATTGTTGTAATACCTGGATTGTGAGAAACTATTACCAGCCATGATGCCTATAAATGCATTGTTGGCGATCAGATTGCCAGCTATCACAGACGAGTACGTCGATTCATATATAGCAGCCCCCGCACTTTGATTCATGATGATAATGTTGTTGATCACCGTAGCTCCGCCATAATAATCATCGAGATAAATCCCTGCGCCTTCCCCACCATAGCTGGCAGGAATGCCCGGTATAAGATAGAAGCATTTATTATCCGCTATCGTATTCCCCTGAATAATAGCGCTGCTGATGTGACTGTAGATGCCACCACCTCTTACCCTGCTTTGGTTCTTTAAAATCCGGTTGCCTGTTATCAGAGGAAGTGTACACGTATCAATGTATAAGCCACCACCGTAGTTTCCAGCGCGGTTCGAATGGAAATCGCTGTTCTCAACGATAGGGGAGGAGGTAATACAGACCAATCCTCCCCCGTCAACTTTTGCATCATGGTTGTGTATCAGACAATTTGAAATTCTGACCCTTTGTCTGCCCTCAAGAAAAATGCCGCCATGAATACCTTGTGTTTCCGGGCTGCTCCGCGAATAACCGATTTGACAATATTCGAACACAGAGCTGTCCGCTCCGGAAGATTCCGGCTCAAACCTGATCCCCTTCCATACATCTTTTGCGTAATTGGTATCCCAAAAGCCGGTTGTATCGGGTATCGTGAAAATGACAGGATATTCCGGATGTCCGATGGCATGGATGTGACCATCAACATAAAAACCACTGGCACTGTCGACAATAACAAGAACATTGGGCTCGATCGTCAGGATGACACCGCTTGGAACAAAGATATTCCCGGTTATCACGATCGTATCCGCTGACCAGACCGTTGCAGCCGGTATCTGACCTGACCAGTACTCGAGGCTTTTTTGTCCCTGCATGGAGAGTGGGAATGCGATCCAGATGATAAGCAGAAGGCGGTTCATCTTGTGAAGTTTTAAAAGTAATAGGGTTGGTAGTTGTTGGAACTATGTGCCACACCATAGAACACCATCAGCGCATGGCTCACCTCTTTGTATCCTCCCACAATGGTGCGTTCCGTGGGGATCACCATTGCGAATACAATATGTTTGTATCCCTGTGAGGGGTTCCCCGGGTCAATGAATGGCCGGGCCTGCGCCATCAGATTCACCATACTGTTGTTGTGGAAATTCATCTCATCCGGACTCAGGCACATGTGGAAACCTGCTGCCCAGGGCGTAGCCTCTGTGCTATAAAAGAGTGGACAGGCACAATAATTCGGATTTACGCCCTGGGGAAATGGCAGGTATAGATCGACCGTAAAAAGCTTCTTCTCGAGATCTGTATAGAAATGCTGGTTAACAGGAATCGGTAACGTGTTGTTCAGTTTCAATGTCATCAGGCCAGCGGCATCCTGCCCATGACCCGTACCGGATCCATCGCATCTTCCCATGCCATATCCAAACCACCACCAGTCTGATGGTGTGAAAGGATCAAATGGATTCGGAGGTGGAACAAGCGAGGAAAAGCTGTAGCATACTTCAACCTCAATCTGCCCTGCAGATTCTTCGGCTGTAGCAATGTCAAACATATCCAGCTTCTTAGGTGTCTGTCCAAGCAGATCAGCTTTGGCATCCAGCGTGTCAAAAATAGAAAGGAAGGCATAGGCAGCATCTGCCTCACTTAGACCTCCGCCATTTGTACTCAGAACCATTTTGAAAGTGTCCAGGGTCAGAAGGTCACCCTTCTCCAGGTTGTTCGCATACGCATAGTTAATGGCTGCTTCAATCAGCCAAATCGCTTCCTCGGTTTCCAGCGGGTCTCCACCTGATTTCAGGCGTGGCCCTGAAGCCAGGGTCTGACTGTAGTCGATAAATCGTGTTAACTTTTGTTCAACATCAAAGGCAAGTGCCACCCCTGCCTTCTCTTTTTCCGGTAACGGATCCTTGTTACAGGATGTGCCAAACCATGCCATCCCTGTGGCAAGTAGCAACATTGAACCCCATAGCACTCGCTTCTCTTTCCTCATCATTCATCCGGGTTTTGTTTGGCAGACGTTTCCTGTGCATTTATATATACGGAAAACACCCCCCGAAACGGAAAGAAAAAGGCCGAAAAATTTTCGGCCCGGAATAGATTATTAGAATGGAATGATGTAGATGGCTGCTATTCAGGCTTTGCCAGAATGGCATAGACAGGGAAGTGGTCGCTGTAACCCCCCATATAAACACCCCCGGCATAGGTGCGGAAAGGATAGCCTTTGAAGGATCCGCTTTTCTGACGAAGAAATTCCTTGTTATAGACCAGCGCGCTGTGCAGATACCATCCTCTGCCCTGTTGCCTGGCCAGGCCCGGTGAGACAATGATCTGGTCGAAAAGGTTCCAGCTATCCTGATAAGCCAGGCTGCCAATGCCTTTGCGGTATAACTCCTCCATGGGGTTATACATGCGGTTGCCTGTGGCATGCTCCCTGTTTCCAGTTGCCTTAAGATGCTGACGCACACTGGGATTCACAGGATCATCATTGAGGTCGCCCATGACGATGATCTTCGCCTGTGGATCTATTGCCATAATCGAATCAATAATGTGTTTGTTAAGATCAGCGGCAGCATTGCGCAAGGGCCGGCTGGCTTGCTCTCCTCCCCGTCGTGATGGCCAATGATTAACAATAAAATGGACCATCTCGCCATCCAGATAGCCGGAAACCAGCAATTGGTCACGGGAAAGAAAATCAGGCATTTCCTTTATTGTAAGTCGATAAGAAGCGGTATTGGTCACTTTGTAATATTTCGGCTGATAGATCAACCCCACATCCACACCCCTGCGATCCGGGGAGTCATAGTGCACTATGGCATACTCACGTTTGTTCAACGGCGCTGTCTTTAGCAAATCTTCAACCACCTGACGGTTCTCAATCTCAGACAATCCCAGGACAGCAAGTCCATCGGGTGTGATATCCGTTGCAATGCCAAAGATGACGGTGGCCAGATTATTCAGTTTCTCATTATAACGAACAGTGTTCCATGCAGATGAACCACCCGGTGTAAATTCTGCATCATTCACTTCCGGTTGATCTATCGTATCAAACAAGTTTTCAACATTATAGAATCCGACGCAAACCGCCCGGAACTTTTCCTGTTTTTGAGCCTGTATACAATGGCTTAAAAGCAATGCCCCGGCAAATACCGATATCCTGAACAGCAAACTTTTCATGAGCATATGATCCATGGTTACCTCATCTGCAAAGATGACCAATATCCCCTAAAAAACCGGTCACCCCGGCAAAACTTCATGAAAAAAACAAGGAATCAGACTTTAATCCGGTTATTTTACGGAATTTTGCAGCAAGATGGCGGGTATTTCGGGGAAGAAATCCAGCTTTTCGTTTCATTATATAAAACTGCAAATCAAAATATTATGAAAATAAGAACAGGGATGATTGCGGCGCTGCTGGGAACCAGCCTTACCGTGATCAGCCAGGTGGATACCTTACAGGGTGGGACCCAGGAAGTTTCTGTTGCGCCTGTTATTACCCTCACGGCATCCGATCTTGAAAGTGACATGGAGAGTCAGGACATCTCCGGCTTGTTACAGGCATCAAGGGATGTGTATGTATCTACTGCAGGATATACCTTTGGTGCAGCCCAGTACCGGATCAGAGGTTTTGATTCTGAGAATACGGTCGTGATGATCAACGGCGTACCTGTCAATGACATGATCACAGGCCGTGTATTCTGGTCGTCCTGGGGTGGTTTGAATGATGTGACGCGGTTTCCGGAGGTGCAATCCGGTATCGGGGCCAGTCAGCACAGCTTCGGCGGCATCGGCGGCAGCACACATATCGATACCAGGGCTTCTGCATTCCGCGAACGCTCCCAGATTTCGTACAGCCTTACCAATCGCGCTTACCGCAACCGCTTGATGTTCACGTCTTCCACCGGTATTATGCCGAATGGTTGGTCCTTCACGGTCTCGGGATCCAAGCGCTGGGCAGAAGAAGGCTATGTTGAAGGAACCTTCTATGATGCCTATGCTTATTTCCTTAGTGCTGAGAAGAAGATCAATGATAAGCACAGTATCGGATTTACTGGCTTTGGCGCTCCTACACGCCGTGGAAGGCCCGGTGTTGCCACACAGGAAGCCTATGACCTTAGTGGAAATACCTATTACAACCCTTACTGGGGATACCAGAACGGCGAGAAACGAAACAGCCGCGTCAGTAACTATCATCAGCCTATGCTGATTCTCAGTCATTACTTTAACCCATCGAAAAAGACCAGCCTTTCTCATTCACTGGCCTATTCTTTTGGCAGGGGCGGATCTACGGCCCTGGAATGGTATGACGCTGCCGACCCCCGTCCCGATTATTACCGCAATTTCCCCAGCTATTACAAGGACGATCCGGTCCTGTTTGCTATCTACACGGACCGTTGGGAGAATGATGAGACTTTCAGGCAGTTGGACTGGGACCAGTTTTATTTTGCCAACCGCAAGAACCTCTATACCGTCGTGAATGCCAATGGGATAACTGGCGATAAGGTCACAGGCAACCGCTCCAAGTATATCGTCGAAGACCGGCGCAATGATAAATCCCAATTCAGCTATAGTGGCCACATCCGCCATAATCTCACCGACAGGATCACGCTGAGCGGCGGTGCTGACCTGCTGTGGTATAAGGGTGATAATTTTAAAGTCGTGGAAGACCTGTTGGGAGGTGATTTCTGGGTAGATGTGGACAAATTCGCTGAACGCGAATCCATTAATCCAAATCAGGCTCAGAGCGATATCCGTACTCCTAACAGAGTAGTTAAGGTGGGCGACCGTTTTGGCTATGATTATACAGCCAATATCAACCAATACAAGGTCTTTGCCCAGATCGAGATGAACCTGCGCAAGATAGATCTATACTATGCCCTGGAAGGAACCTCCACGCAGTTCTGGCGTACCGGAAATATGCAGAATGGACGGTTCCCGGATCACAGTCTTGGAGATTCTGAGAAAAACGATTTTCTGAATTATGGGATGAAGGCCGGCCTGGACTATAAGATCACCGGACGGCACTTCCTCTCTGGCAATGCCATGCTGCAAACGCGCGCCCCCTTCTTCCAGAATGCCTATATCTCGCCCAGAACAAGGGATCATGTGATGACAGGACTGAAGAATGAAACCATTTTCGGCGGTGATCTGAGTTATATCTTCCGCGGGCCTTTCCTGAAACTGCGCTTAACCGGTTATTATGCCGAATTCAGAGATCAGATGTGGTCGCGCAGCTTCTACCATGAAGAACTTAACTCCTTTGTTAATTATAATATGTCTGGTGTCGACAAACTGCATATGGGCATGGAGTTTGGCATGGAAGCCAAATTGTTACCCACACTCAATCTGACACTGGCGGCTGGTCATGGTGACTTTATCTACAATTCCCGCCCCAAGGTCACCATTGCCCAGGATAACGATGCTGCGGTCCTGGTTGAGGAAAGAGATGTTTACTTTAAAGGATATAAAGTGGCTGATTCCCCCGAAACAGCACTCTCCCTGGGGATGAGATACAACTCCCCCAAATATTGGTTTGTTGGATTCAATGTCAACTATTTTGACAATCTCTACATGGAAGCCAATCCTGATCGTCGTACCGACGAGGCTCTGCTCGGCCTGGTCGTAGATGATCCGCAATGGTCCGGATTACTGGATCAGGAAAAACTGGATCCGGGATATACCGTGGATGTTTTCGGCGGAAAATCGTGGCGTTTTGGCAGGTATTACCTTGCAGTAAACCTGAGCATCAGCAACCTGCTGGATGAAACGAATTTCATCACGGGTGGCTTTGAGCAATACCGCTACGATCCCCGCGACCTTGAAAGATTCCCTTCCAAATATTTCTATATGTATGGAAGGAACTATTTCCTGAATGTTAGATTTAGTATTTAACCAGCTTATAACAAATTCATTATATGAAAACTTTGCTTTCCAGAATTGCCTTCTTTCTCCTGATCCCTGCCTTCACACTGGTCAGTTGTATCAAAGATGATTTCGATGAACCGCCACAGCGCACCATCCCGGTGGGCAGCCTGAAAACCATCGCTGAACTGAAAACGCTCTATCAGGGTCAGGCTATCAAAATAGCAGAAGACTGGTCTGTGTATGGCGTCATTACCATGGACGAGCGGAATGGAAATATCTACAAGAATGCCTATCTGCAGGATAAAACCGGTGCCATCAACCTGAGACTGATCGCTTCAGGGGGATTGTACCAGGGCGACAGCATCCGTCTCTACCTCAAAGGAACCATCCTCTCAAATTATGCAGGTGTCATCCAGATTGACTCTGTCAATGTAGACGAAAATGTCATCAAGCAGGCTACCCTCGTGAACACGGAGCCTGAAAAGGTGAGCATACAGGATATTTTAACCGGATTCTACCAAAGCCGGTTGATCCGCCTCGACAGTGTTCAATTCAAGGCCAGTGAGATCGGAAATACGTATGCCGATCCCATCAACCTCTATTCTCAGAACCGTATCCTCCAGGATTGCAACAATAATGAGATTATCGTCCGTACCAGCGGATATGCCAATTTCGCCGGTGAGCCTGTACCTACAGGCAATGGTTCCCTTGTTGCCATTGTAAGTGAGTACAACGGAGACATGCAGCTCTACATCCGCTCGCTGGCTGAAACCCAGCTTACCGGTGAACGTTGCGGAGGCTCCGGAAACCAGGAGCTGATTACCATCGCTGCCCTGAGAAACCTCTTCACAGGTTCAACCATAACCATTCCCGACAATAAGAAAATCAAAGGGGTGATCATCTCTGACAAAGACAATTCCAATATCACGAGCAGAAATGCTTTCATCATGGATGGGAGCGGATCAGGAATAGCGCTGCGCTTCACCGCCAGCAATACCTTCCCAATGGGAGCAGAAGTAGAGATTAATGTCTCAGGACTTGAACTCTCCCAGTTCCAGGGATTACTGCAGGTAAACAATATTCCCAATGACAATGCATTCTACGTTGCACAGGGAACAATGCCGCAACCCCTGGTAGTCACCATCGACGATATCATGGATGACTTCGAAGAGTTTGAAGCAAAGCTGGTCAGGATTAATAATTGTACCATGACATCCACTGCGGGGAACGTTTACAGTTCCAACCCTACCTTGAACGACGGGACAGGGACTATCGTACTGTATACGACCTCTTACGCCACCTTCGCCAATCAGACCTTCCCAACGGCACCTGTGCATATCACCGGTATCGTATCCCAATACAATACGGCACAGATCAATATCCGTAATCTTAACGATGTTGTGCTTGCCAAATAAACCAGTGAATCAGAGATGATACACCTAAGTATTTGTCAATCAGGATAAACCCGTCAAATTATAGAAACTGTGGCAGAAAGTCTGGTCATCATTCCAACCTATAACGAAAAAGAGAATATCGAAAAGATCATCCGTAAGGTGTTCTCCTTGGAAAAGGAATTCGATATTCTCATTATTGAGGATAATTCCCCTGATGGCACCGCCGGGATCGTGCGTGAGCTGATGAAGGAATTTGCCGGGCGTCTGCATATGGAGGAACGCAAAGGAAAACTGGGGCTAGGTACAGCCTATATCCATGGCTTCAAATGGTCCCTGGCCAGAAATTACCAGTATATCTTTGAGATGGATGCCGACTTCTCCCACAACCCAGATGACCTGCTCAGGCTTTACCATGCCTGTGCGGCGGGCGGCGCTGATCTGGCCATCGGATCACGTTACATTAAGGGTGTGAATGTTGTGAACTGGCCCATGGGACGCGTTCTGATGTCCTATTATGCCTCTGCCTATGTACGGATGATCACCGGAATGAGCGTCAGGGACACCACCGCCGGGTTTAAATGCTATACCCGCCGGGTGCTGGAAACCCTTGATCTAGACAACATCCGCTTCACCGGTTATGCTTTCCAGATTGAGATGAAGTTCACGACCTGGAAATGTGGATTTAATATCGTCGAGGTGCCCATCATCTTTACCGATAGGACCGAAGGTCAAAGTAAGATGAGCAAGGGTATTTTCAAGGAAGCTGTTTTTGGGGTGATTTCCATGAAAATCAAGAGCTGGTTCAGGAAATACCCAAAGATGGCCATATAAAGGACAACATGCCGGGCATGATCCGGCCTTCCAATAATGCATCGATGGCTGCGGACCTCATCATCTACAACGCCCGTATTGTCAATGAGGGGCGCATTTTCAACGGATCGGTCCTTGTAAAAGCCGGACAGATCACGGAAGTACACGAAGACTCTCCTGGAAACAATACATTGGAGAGCTATCCAGCTATGCAGAGACTGGATGCAAAGGGCAAGTATCTCATCCCCGGTGTTATTGACGATCAGGTGCATTTCAGGGAGCCTGGACTGACGCACAAAGGGGATCTTTTTACCGAGAGCCGCGCCGCTGCCGCAGGTGGAATCACCTCCTTCATGGAGATGCCTAACACCTCCCCGCCTGCTTTGTCCATGGACCTCCTGGAAGCGAAATACGAACTTGCTGCCAGTAAATCTCTGGTAAACTTCTCATTTTTCATGGGGGCATCAAACGATAACCTTTCTGAAATCAGGAAGGTGAATCCCAAAGATGTCTGTGGCGTCAAGGTTTTTATGGGCGCCAGCACAGGTAACCTGCTGGTTGATGACCCCAGGGCTCTGGAAGGCATCTTCGCCGAATCACCCGCACTCGTGGCCGTCCATGCAGAAGAAGAATCGATTATCCGTGCAAATCTGCATGCTTACCAGCAAAGATATGGTGAGGCTATCCCTGTCGAAGCACATCCACTAATCCGTTCCCGGGAGGCCTGTATCCAATCCACAGCTAAAGCCATAGCGCTTGCCCTGAAATACAACACCCGCCTGCATGTACTGCATCTCAGCACAGCTGAAGAGGTCGGGCTCTTTGACAACGCCACCCCCCTGACGCAAAAGAGAATTACAGCGGAAGTATGCGTTCACCACCTTTGGTTTAACGCAACCGATTATGCGCGACTGGGGAGCTTCATTAAATGGAATCCCGCCATCAAAGAGGAATCCGACAGCCTGGCCCTGCTTGAAGGGTTGAAAAAGAAATACATAGATCTGATAGCCACCGATCATGCGCCTCATACCCTGGAAGAAAAACAGCGTCCCTACGGACAAGCCCCTTCAGGCGGTCCGCTGGTGCAGCACGCACTCCCGGCCATGATGGAATTTGTCAGGCAACAGAAAATATCGCTGCCTGAGCTGATTCAATACATGTGTCATGCGCCCGCCCTGGCATATCACCTTGAGGGTCGCGGCTTTATCCGCCCCGGATACCGGGCCGATCTCGTTCTGCTCGACGACCAGGTGGAATGGGCCGTGAAGGACCAACCCATCCATTACAAATGCGGATGGAGCCCCTTCAGGGATCATATCTTACATACCGCTGTCACGCATACCTTCGTGAATGGTAATCTGGTCTTTGAGCAGGGGGTGTTTCATGAGGGCTCCCGCGGAGAAAGACTAAAATTTGACCGATGATAAGAGTTGCGCTTAGCTTGCTTTTGATTACCATTCTCTTCTCCTGTCAGTCAGAATTGCAGGAGATCATTGAAGAAAGGTGGGAGGACGGAAGTCCGCGTATCGTGCGTACCTATGCGCCTTCCGCCGATACCCTTATCATGGTAAAGGAGGTTAGTTATTATCCCAATGGACAGGTCCGGCTGAAGGGATCCTTTCTGGAAGGAGAAAGGCACGGACATTGGGTTTACTATTACGAAAACGGAATGCGCTGGAGCGAGGGGCATTATGTAAACGGCCTGGAGGACAAGAAAAGAAGGGTCTGGCATCACAATGGTCAACTCAATTATGAAGGGATGTTCCGGATGGGTAAGAAGGTGGGCGTCTGGCGTTTCTTCGACGAGCACGGAAACCTGATAACAGAGGAGGATTACGGAAATTAACACTATATCCTTGTATCTCAGGTGGATGTTATTACCTTTACAAAGGATCAATACATCTGTTTATGAGGAAAGCACTACTACTGTTTTTTTTGTGTGGCAGCCTGGTTACTGGTATCTCCCAGGTGCATATCAATGTAACGGTAACCACACCTCCATTGCCTGTCGCATTCGCAGGGCATGACACACTGATCAATCCCGGGTCACAGCTGATTTTGCTCGGATCGGTAAGTGGGGGAACAGCACCTTATACCTATCGCTGGAGTCCGGGACATCTGCTGAATGACTCAACGAGTCTGACGCCTGTATTCACGGCCACTGTAACGACCATATTCACACTGTATGTTACCGATGTCAACGGCTGCGAGGCTGAAGATGAAGTGGTCGTTTCTGTTTCTACTGTCGGAATACCTGCCTATGGGATGGACCATGTAAGGGTATTCCCGAACCCTGCCAGAGGCCAGGTCCAGCTCAGTGGCCTAACTGCTGTAGCATCACCTTTCAGCTTGGAGTTATTATCCATCATGGGAGAAGAGCTTGTCCGCCAGCAGATTCCGGCCGGATCGGATGCTGTTAGCCTGGATGTTTCCGGTATTAGCACGGGGATCTATCTTCTACGTCTTTTCGCCAGAGATGGTTGGGCCGTTTATAAACTTAGCATTCAATAAGCCATGAAGAAGATATTATATAGCATACTTATCTGGATGGTAGGGTGTAGCCTCCTGCAAAATACCCTGCATGCCCAACAGGTGCAAACCGATGTCTGCAAAGGCCAGGATGTGGTCATACATGTAAGCCACCCTGCCGGCTCCACACTGCAATGGCAGTCGTCTGCTGATGGTATTACCTTCAGCCCCATACCAGGGGCCACACTGGACAGTCTTGTTATCCAGAACCTGCAAACCAGCGGGTACTACAGGGCTGAAGTAACCGACCTCGTATGTAATCCTTACTTTACACCGGTTCAGTATGTCGTTGCCAAGGAAATGCCAACCATTGCAAACGCAGGACCAGGTCTGACGGCCAGTGGCAGCACCATTCAGCTAAACGGCAATGCGCCCCTGTCAGGTGTTGGCACCTGGACCGTAGTCTCGGGTACCGGCGGCTCTTTTGCCAACCCCAATTTTGCGCAGACACTATTCATAGGCACACCTAATACAACCTATGTGCTTGCATGGACCATCAGCAACCCACCCTGCCCCAGCACAACAGACACTATGACGGTCACGTTCACGACACCTTCGGTGCCCAGCACCATGTGCAATGGTCAGACGCTCTATGTCCATCCTACTGATAATGCCGGGCCTACCGCATGGGGCTGTGTGGGTGTTGTTGCGGGCGCCGGGGACGACTGGAATGGTGCCAACAATACAATACTGATAGTGGCCCAATGTAACCCGCCCACCGCTGCTCACATCTGTGACGGGCTTACCGCTTTCGGCTTCAGCGATTGGTACCTTCCGGCTTATAACGAACTGGAATGCCTGCGCTCGGATGCTGCAAATATTGGCGGATTCACTCAAGGCGGCTACTGGTCCTCAACAGAAGGCACAGGAATTTTTACCGCCAATGCCCGCTACCGTACTTTCCCCTCCGGGGTCAGCGGATATGGATCGAAAAGCTCCCAGCACAGGGTGCGCTGCGTCCGCAAATGACGATACAATCCAGGTATTAATGTTAGCTTAACGGTGCTTGTCCTGCAATAACTTAATTTTGCAGGATAAGCGCTTTTTTATGAGAAGTAACGCCTGTATCGCCATTCTGTGGTTCATTCTGCTCCCTGCCCCAGACCTCCTGTCCCAAACCGGTTCACCGGTGCAATGGGATGGAAAATCTCCGAAAAATATCCTGCTCTTTATAAGTGATGGATGGGGCTATAACCACATCAAGGCTACCAATTACTATATGGATGGGATGGACAGTACGCAGGACTACCAGCAATTCCCTGTCCATTATGCCATGAGTACCTATCCTGCCAGGATGAAGGATGACCGTGACGTCAGGCATTGGCATACAGGATATAACAGCCATCTGGCCTGGTCTGATTTCGAATACCTCAAAAAGAATCCCACCGGCTCGGCGGAAGCGGCTACCGCCATGGCAACAGGAAGAAAGACCTATGGTAAGTCCATCGGGATGGGAGAAGACCTTACTCCCCTGTTCAATATCACCAGTCATGCCAAAGCCATGGGAAAATCCGCAGGTGTCGTGAGCTCTGTGCAGTTATCCCATGCCACGCCGGCTGGATTTGTGGCACATAATACCAACAGGAAGAACTATGCTGAAATAGCCAGAGAGATGTTGCTGGATTCAAAGCTGGATGTCATCATGGGAGCCGGTCACCCTTTGTACAATCGCGATGGGGTTATGCAGGATACTGGCCATCGTTATGATTATGTCGGGGGCCTGGAAACATGGACCGATCTCGTGGCAGGCAAACTGACATACACTATTCCTGGTCCAGGTGGAAACCATCAGGTCCAGGATGTAGATGGTGATGGTACGCCGGATGTCTGGACACTCATCCAGACACGGGATGCATTCAAGGCCTTGATGGCAGGTCCAACGCCCAAGCGGGTGTGCGGCATTCCGATGATCCATAGCACCCTGCAGCAGGGGCGTTCAGGAAGTGATATAAAGGAAGCCTTCGTTGTGCCCTTCATTCCGACAGTGCCTTCACTGGCGGAAATGACAGCAGCAGCACTCAATGTTCTGGACAACAATACTTCCGGTTTCTTTATCATGGTGGAAGGGGGTGCGGTTGATTGGGCCAATCATGACAACCACGGCGGACGCATGATTGAGGAGCAGCATGACTTCAACCTGGCCGTAAAGGCAGCCATCCGGTGGATCGAGATGAACGGTGGCTGGGAAGATAACCTGCTGATCGTCACAGGAGATCACGAATGCGGCTACCTTACCGGACCACTGGAAAGGGAGGCATCACCTGTCCGCAACCCCATCATCAACAATGGAGCAGGAGAGATGCCAGGCATGCGCTTCAACCATGATGACCATACAAATATGCTGATACCGCTGTTTGCCAAAGGCAAAGGCAGCGCGCTGTTCCATCTCTTCGCCGACGAAGTGGATTACCTGAGGGGCCCTTATATCAATAATACAGAAATAGCCCAGTTGATGTTCCTGCTCTGGTCGCAGGCGGGCCAAGAATAAACCTATTCCGGCTCCCCTTTCAAACGGCTGATCTCCCGTCTCTCCTTCTTGGTGGGGCGTCCGGCACCGCGATCCCGGCGTTCAGCATTCAGTTTACGCAACATCTCAGCCCTTTCGAATTCCTCCGGTGGCGTCAACTCCTCGATATACACCTCAACCAGTTTGGCCCCCACACGGTTATGCAGCAGCTCCTTCACCCTGATGGTACGTGTCATATTCCACACCCTGACAACAATGACATCCAGGGGTTTAACCTCACGGGAAGGCTTAACAGCCTGGTCGCCCATGCGCACCTTGCCGGCACGACAGGCGGAGGAGGCCTGGTTGCGTGTCTTGAATACCCTGACCGACCACAGGAATTTATCTATGCGACAGCCTTCTTCGGTCATTACTTCTTGCGGATGAAAATCTGTATTGGTACACCAGTGAAATTAAACTGCTTGCGGATCTGGTTTTCCAGAAAGCGTTTGTAAGGATCCTTCACGTATTGGGGAAGGTTGCAGAAGAATGCAAAAGCAGGCGTATGCTTTGGTAGTTGGGTTATATATTTGATTTTGATATATTTGCCTTTATTTGAAGGAGGAGGATTGGCTGCAATGATCGGTAGCATAACATCATTCAGTTCGGATGTGGAGATCTTCCGGGTCCGGTTTTTGTACACCTCGACAGCCTCTTCCAGGGCTTTGAGTACCCTTTGTTTTTCTTTGACGGAAATGAAGACCACCGGAATATCCGTGAATGGAGCGGTGCGCTGGAGAATGCTTTCTTTAAACTGAATATGTGTCTGCGTTGATTTGTCAATAAGGTCCCATTTGTTCACCAGGATGACGATTCCCTTGCCATTGCGCTCAGCCAGAGAAAAGACATTAAGATCCTGTGCTTCGAAACCCTGGGAAGCATCTACCATCAGCAGGCAGACATCAGCATTTTCGATGGCACGGATGGAGCGCATCACAGAATAGAACTCCAGATCCTCATGCACCTTGGCTTTACGCCGCAGGCCGGCCGTATCGACCAACACAAAATCGAAGCCAAACTGCTGGTAGCGTGTGAAGATACTATCGCGTGTCGTACCGGGGATGTCCGTAACGATGTGACGGTCGGTGCCGGTAAGTGTATTGATCAGGGATGATTTACCAACATTGGGTCTTCCCACTACTGCAAAGCGCGGCAGTTCTGGTTCCTCATCCTCTTCAGACCCGGCAAAATCCTGTACTACAGCATCCAGCAAATCTCCTGTGCCATGTCCGTTAATGGAGGAGACAGGCCAAACCTCTCCCAGTCCCAGGGCATGGAATTCCATGGCATCCTCGTGCCGCTTGGTGGTATCCACCTTATTCGCCACGAGGTAGACTTTTTTCCTGGTCCTTCTGAGCATCTCCGCGACATCCTGGTCCATGGGGGTTAGTCCCTCGACAGCATCCACGAGGAACAGGATCACATCTGCTTCATCGATGGCCAGGCTGACCTGTTTGCGGATTTCCTGTTCAAAGATATCTTCCGATCCTATGATATATCCCCCGGTATCGATCACCGAAAAGGAAATGCCGTTCCAGTCTGACTTACCATAATTCCTGTCGCGGGTAACGCCGCTTTGTTCATCCACGATGGCTTCGCGCATGCCCACCAGCCGGTTAAAAAAGGTCGATTTGCCCACATTGGGCCGGCCCACAATGGCCAGAATATTTCCCATGACGGATGCTTATATGATTCAGATTGAAGCCGCAAAGGTACGCAATTCCCCGGTGGCAGCGATCAGCCTACAGCCATCAGTTTACAGCGATCACCCATCAGCAATTTGTTGGTAGCTTCCCTATCAACAAGTAGACGCTCATGATGCTGGCAGATTGGGAAATATTGTGCAGGCGTATCGAGATGTCAGCGGTCATATAAGAGCCCCTATAGATCAGATACAGTAATTTTAGCAGCGATGCTATTAAAAAACCAACATGAATAGAAATGATTCCTTTTGACTATATTTGATATCATGAACATCATAGAACAACATATAAATGAAATCAAACATCTATGTGAAAACCATAGCGTTAATAGGCTTTATTTATTTGGTTCGGTGCTTAGAAACGAGTTTGCCAAAGAAAGTGATGTCGATTTCTTGGTCAGTTTCAAGAATATTGAGTTATTAAAATACGCGGATAATTACTTTGAGCTCAAATTCTCACTCGAAGAATTGTTGGACAGGCCGGTAGATCTAATAGAGGAACAATCAATAAAAAATCCTTATTTTCTAGCTTCACTCAACGAATCGAAAAGGTTAATTTATGAATCGTGAAATAAAAACGTTTCTTTATGACATATTTAATGCGATAGAGGAGATTGAACAGTTTCTTCCTGAAGGTCAACGGTTATTTGAAAACTATAAAGATGATCTGAAAACGAAGCGAGCGGTAGAACGAAATTTTGAAATAATTGGTGAAGCAGTTCATCGATTACTCCATAAGGATCCAACCATGGAAATCACGCATTCGAAGAAAATCATTAACTTGAGAAACAGAATAATCCATGGTTATGATGTTATTTCAGACGAATTGATTTGGGGTATCTTAATAAATGATGTTCCGGTTTTGAAGGCTGAAATTATAGCACTTCTAAAACAGAACGATTAACATAGCACCGCATCTATTTGAATAGGCAGACCCGCCAGACAGTATCACCGGCTGTTGACAGCGATCAGCAATCATCGCAATTCGTAATTCGTAATTCGTAATTCGTAATTATCTGATTATTAATCCCTAATCCCTAATCCCTAATTCCTAATTTCCCCCCGCTCCCCTGGTTTGTGTGGAAATGCGTAAGTTTGACGACGGGAAATATGAATGAAGGCGTTTACCTGGATGAGGTGACGTTCTAAATGCAGGTCGATGAGACCAAAATCATACATTGAATGAGATTCCGTTGCCTGATATTAGTTTTGCTCATCACGATGACAACGGCATTGTTTGGCCAGCGGAAGAAAGACCTTGTCCAGTTCTCAGGCATCATCGTCACCGCTGACAGCCTCCAGCCTGTCCCGTTTACACATATTGTCAACACCAGCCTGGGGTATGGCACTTCAGCCGACTTCTATGGTTACTTCTCCTTCGTTGCCCGCAAAGGTGATACACTACTCTTCTCCGCCGTCGGTTACCGCAAGAGTGCCTATGTCATTCCCGACACCATCCATAGTGACCGCTACTCAATGATTAAGGTGATGACGGCCGATACCATCATGCTAAGTGAAGCAGTGATCTATCCGTGGCCGACACTGGAGCAGTTTAAGGAAGCATTCGTGAATATGAAGATTCCCGATGATGACCTGGAAATAGCCCGCAAAAACCTGGAACGCGCCGAGATGCTTGAAAGGGCCCAGGCCTACGCCATGGATGGCGCCATGAACTACCGCAACTATATTGACCAACATACCAGTAAGCTCTATTATTACGGACAGGCACCACCCAATAACCTGCTGAACCCCTTTGCCTGGGCACAGTTCATCAAAGCATGGCGGGAAGGAAAATTTAAACGCAAGGACTAAATAGTGAAATCTGTCGTTATAAGGCGAGTCTGACCGGCCATCGTTACAGGTCGTTGAACCATGAAGAAAAGCTATTATCTGCTGGTTATATTGTTATTCATGTTGCTGGCTGGCCAATTGACAGCGCAGGAGCAGGCCCTGGTATATGGCAGTGTGAAAGATGCTTCCGGACAGGCAGTGGAAAACGCCAATGTCTCGGTCATTGACCTGCCAGGGGGTACCATCACCGACCGTTATGGCTTCTTTAGCCATCGGGTGCCGGCAGGTCGTCCCATTGTTTTGGTGGTTTCTTTTGTTGGATTTCAGGCCGAGCGGATACCCCTCATGCTCAATAGCGGTGAAGAGAAGGAGCTGCGGATCAGCCTTAAGCCTGCTTCCACCGAATTGCCAGGGTTTGAGGTGACCGACCGCCGTATTTCACGAATCAGCCTGACACGCATTGACCCCAGAATAGCAACAGTCATCCCCAGTGTGGGGGGCGGCATCGAGGCTATCCTGAAAACCCTGCCCGGCGTGGCATCCAACAATGAGCTCAGCGCCCAATATAATGTCAGAGGTGGCAATTACGATGAGAACCTGGTGTATGTCAACGATATCGAGATATACAGACCGTTCCTGGTTCGTTCAGGCCAGCAGGAGGGACTCAGTTTCATCAACCCGGACCTGGTTTCCTCGGTCTTATTCTCAGCCGGCGGATTCGAAGCCAAATACGGAGACAAAATGTCGTCAGTACTGGATATTCAGTACAAGCGTCCGCAGTCCTTTGGGGGTTCGGCCTCCATCAGCCTCCTGGGTGGATCCTTTCATCTGGAGGGCGTAGCCGCCGGTCAGCGCTTACGTTATCTGGCAGGGGTAAGACAAAAATCCAATCAGTATCTGTTGAAGCAACTGGAGACATCCGGACAATACAAGCCCTCCTTTACTGATGTTCAGACCCTGCTGAGCTGGGAAGCATCCGATAAACTGGAGGTGTCATTTCTGGGTAACTATGCCCGTAATGTCTATCGCGTCATTCCCGAAAGCAGGGAGACTGATTTCGGTACAGTCAACCAGGCTTATCGCTTCACCGTGTACTTTGAGGGCCAGGAGGTGGACCGCTACGATACCTGGCTGGGAGCAATGGCGGTGAACTGGACACCTTCACCGGGCCTGAAGTTGCGCTTTATAAGTTCAGGATACCGCTCACAGGAAGAGGAGACATTTGATATACTTGGTCAATATTGGATCGGGAGACTGGAAACGGATTTTGGCAAGGATGAGTTTGGGAATGTCACGGATCCCATCGGGGTGGGCTCCTTCCTGAACCATGCCCGCAATTATCTCACAGCTGCCGTGATCAATATGGAACACCGGGGCAGCCTCGAACGCGAGCATCATTTCTTCCAGTGGGGTATCAAAGCCCAGCGGGAAGCCGTCACCGACCGCCTCAGAGAATGGCAGATGCTCGATTCAGCAGGATACAGCCTGCCTCACCCCCCAGACTACCTGGGCGACAGCAGTGTCCCGCAGGATCTGGTGCTGAATGCTTTTGTCAGGCAACAGATCGAACTCATATCCGCACGCTACTCGGGCTTTGTGCAGCATACCTGGAATCTTAGCAGCAATGGACATCAAGCTGCCCTGACCACCGGGTTGCGCGCCCATCACTGGGATTTCAACAGACAAACAGTGCTGAGCCCAAGAGCCACCTTCTCCTATCGTCCGGCCTGGGAGAAAAAATACCTGTTCCGTTTGTCGGCCGGGTTTTACCATCAGCCACCATTTTACAGGGAGCTGCGCAATGCAGCGGGGGAAATCAACCGTGATGTTAAAGCCCAGACCTCCATTCATTTCGTTGCCGGTACCGATTATGATTTTATGGCATGGAACCGTCCCTTCAAACTGGTAACCGAGGTTTACTATAAGCTGCTGAATAACCTGATTCCATATGAGATTGACAATGTCAGGATACGGTATGATGCCGAAAACCACGCAAAGGGCTACGCTACAGGTCTGGATGTCAGGGTTAATGGGGAGTTTGTGCGTGGCATTGAATCCTGGGCCAGCCTTTCCGTCATGGAGACCAGGGAGGATATCACGGATGACTTCTATATCGATGATGCCGGCGTCCGCATCGAGCCGGGCTATATTCCCAGACCAACCGACCAGCGGGTCAATTTTGGGTTGTTCTTTCAGGATTACCTCCCCCGGAATCCAACCTATAAAATGCACCTGAACCTGTTGTTTGGTAGTCGCTTGCCCTTTGGCGCCCCTGGTACACCACGTTATACCCACACTTTCCGTATCCCCCCATACCGCCGGGTGGATATCGGCTTTAGCAAGCAGCTCATCGAAGCTGGCATAAGCCGCCACCGGGGCAATGTCCTCGATAACTTCCAGGATGTCTGGATCACTGCCGAAATCTTCAACCTGCTCCAGGTGAACAATACCGTCTCCTATATTTGGGTCGCCGATATCACCAACCGCCTGTATGCAATTCCAAATTATTTGACTCCCAGGATGTTGAACATAAAGATCATGGCAAGATTCTAGCCCTGAACCCATCCTTTTTTCTGGTACGCTAATCCATTTTTGAACCTTTTCTGTACAGGGATGTTATGTAGATTGAATATAAACAATAATTCACTCACTAACACCTATCAATAATGGAAACCTTGGTTCACGCACTGATTTTTCTTTCACTTCCCTACTCGCATAATGCCCTCGAGCCATACATTGATGCGCAGACGATGGAGATTCATCATTCAAAGCACCACAAGGCCTATTACGATAAACTGATGGCTGCTGTGGCCGGTACCGAAATGGAGAAGCTCACCTTCGGTGATCTGATGGCCAATATCAGCAAATACCCGGCGGCGGTTCGCAACAATGGCGGTGGTTTTTATAACCACAATCTTTACTGGAGTATCATGTCACCCAATGGTGGTGGCCAGCCGGGCGGGGAGCTGGGCGCAGCAATAACGGCTACTTTCGGGTCTTTTGAGAAGTTCAAGGAAGAATTCAGCAATGCCGGCGCCAACCGCTTCGGGAGTGGCTGGGCATGGCTGGTTGTTACAGCCGATAAGAAACTGAAGGTATGCAGTACCGCCAATCAGGACAACCCCCTGATGGATGTCAGCGACTGCAAAGGCACACCCATCCTGGCAATGGATGTATGGGAACATGCCTATTACCTTAAATATCAGAACCGTCGCCCTGACTACATCGATGCTTTCTTCAAAGTGATAAACTGGGAAGAAGTCAGCCGTTTGTACAAAGAAGCGATCTAATAAAAAGTGCTTAAATGAAAAGAGCGGGTCCTGATAAGATCCGCTCTTTTTGTTTTAAGTCGATTAATCTGATTAGCTGAAATACAGAATAGACTCCCTGATTCTCGCGATGGCATCCATCAGCTCCTCCTCATTGATCACAAGCGGGGGCGCGAAACGAATGATGTGCTGGTGAGTCGGCTTGGCGAGCACCCCGTTTTCTTTCATCTTCAGACAGACATCCCAGGCTTCCTTGCCATTTTTGGGGCGGATTACCACGGCATTGAGCAAGCCCTTGCCCCTGACCAGTTCGATCATGTCGGAAGGGATGTTGCGCATCTCCTGACGGAAAATGATCCCCATCCTTTCGGCATTCTCAGCCAGTTTCTCATCCTTCAACACCTGTAATGCTGCCATGGCGATGCGGGCAGCCATGGGGTTTCCACCAAAAGTGGATCCGTGTTGTCCGGGTTTGATGGTCAGCATGATTTCATCATCAGCCAGGACAGCGGAGACAGGATATACGCCCCCGGAAAGGGCTTTGCCCAGGATGAGGATATCCGGCCGAACCCCTTCGTGGTCGCAGGCCAGCAGCTTACCGGTACGCGCAAGACCCGTCTGTACCTCATCTGCGATGAACAGGACATTCTTCTCCTTGCACATGGCATAGGCTTTAGAAAGATATCCATCCTCAGGCACATAGACACCGGCTTCTCCCTGAATAGGCTCAACCAGGAAGGCGGCTACGTTCGGATCTTCCAGGGCACTGGCCAATGCATCGAGATCGTTATAGGGTATCGTGATGAATCCCGGCGTGTAAGGCCCGAAACCGCCTCGTGCGTCCGGATCGGTTGACATGGAAATGATCGTGATCGTCCTTCCGTGAAAGTTGCTTTCACATACGATGATCCTGGCCTGATTTTCAGGAACACCCTTCACATCATAAGCCCAGCGACGAGCCAGCTTCAGGGCTGTCTCATCTCCTTCTGCACCACTGTTCATGGGTAGAACGCGCTGATAACCAAAGTATTCGGTAATGTATTTTTCGTACGGACCTAAGACATCATTGTAAAATGCCCGGGAAGTAAGCGTCAGTGTCCTGGCCTGGTCATACATGGCCTCCACAATCTTAGGGTGGCAATGCCCTTGATTCACAGCGGAATAGGCAGAAAGGAAATCATAATACCGGTTGCCCTCCGGATCCCACATAAACACCCCTTCTCCCTTACTCAGCACTACCGGCAATGGATGGTAATTGTGCGCCCCATACTTGTCTTCCAGCTCCATGGCTCTCTGCGAACTCACTTTCTCGAACATAACCCTTTGGTTTTAATGATACATTATTAAAATGATAATATGAAACTTGCGACAAAGATAGAAATTTAAACAAGATCCCGGGAGCCGGAAGGGATCAGTAAGACATGTGTTAAAACATGAATCATATAGGCATTTTTATATAATTTTGCATTCCTGATTCTCCACCAGGGTCAGGGCATCATCGTTAGGTTTTTGTGGATGTTAATCAGGGTAATCATGCATGCTTCTTCAAAATCTTCTCTTAGCTTCTTCACGGTAATCTTCATGTTGATCCTCAGCCTCACGGCGCAGGGGCAGATACTGAACCCTGTGAAGTGGAGCTTCTCTACCAGGCAGATCAACGACCAGGAAGCTGAATTGCTGTTTAAGGCCAAAATTGATAAGGGCTGGCATCTCTACTCCCAGTTCGTGGAACCGGGTGGTCCCATCCCAACCAGTTTCACCTTTACTCCCTCCAAAACATATAAACTCGTTGGTAAGGTTCAGGAACCCAAGGCCATCGTTGAGTTTGACAATGTTTTCGAGATGAATGTGGCCTATTTCGACAATGAGGCGGTGTTCCGGCAGAAAGTGTCTTTGCTGCAGGCAGGGGAGATTACCATCAATGGTACCTTCGAATACATGGTCTGTGATGATGAGAAATGTATTCCTTTCTTTGACAATGATTTTAGTTTTTCCCTGACGGGGCCTGCCCAGGTATCCGGCCAGCCTGCAGCCCTGGCAGAAGACACTGCCACCTTCACCACCGATACATCTGTGACTGCAGTTGATACCGGAACCCTCACGGCCACTGTCGGAAATGATGCCCCGATCGAGACCAAAGCCAAGGGAAAATCGCTATGGGCCATCATCATCGAGGCCATCCTCTGGGGCTTTGCCGCATTGCTGACGCCCTGTGTATTCCCTATGGTTCCCATGACGGTATCCTTCTTCATGAAGAGCGGTCAGGATAAGGCCAAGAGCAGGCTGATGGCCAGCGCCTATGGCATCAGCATCGTAGCCCTTTATACAATTCCCATTGCCATCATCATCCTCGTGACGTATTTTGTGGGTGGCGCCTCGGTTACCGCCGATATCTTCAACTGGCTCTCCACCCACTGGATCCCCAATGTGCTGTTCTTCCTCATCTTTATCTTCTTTGCTGCTTCCTTCTTTGGCGCCTTCGAGATCGTACTGCCGAGCTGGATGATCAACAAAGCCGATGCCAAAGCCGACAGAGGCGGGCTGATAGGGACCTTCTTCATGGCCCTGACACTCGTGCTGGTTTCATTCTCCTGCACAGGGCCGATCATCGGAACCATCATCGTGAAATCGACGCAGGGAGAGATATGGGAGCCCATCGTCACCATGTTTGCCTTCTCCGCAGCTTTCGCACTCCCCTTTACACTGTTTGCCTTCTTCCCGCGCTGGCTCAACAACCTGCCCCGCTCCGGCGGATGGCTCAACTCAGTAAAAGTAACCCTGGGTTTCATCGAGGTTGCCCTTGGTCTGAAATTCCTGAGCGTGGCGGATCAAACCTACCACTGGGGCATTCTCGACCGGGAAGTATACCTGGCTTTGTGGATCGTTACCTTCTTCCTGATGGGTATGTATTTCCTCGGGAAGCTCCGCTTTGCCCATGACAGCGAATCCTCGTTTGTCACAGTGCCCAAGCTCTTTATCGCCATTCTCACTTTCTCGTTTGTGGTATACCTGATACCCGGCATGTTCGGAGCACCTCTGAAAGCTTTGTCCGGATACCTTCCGCCCCAATCCACACATGATTTTGACCTGAACGCCATCATCCGTGAGAATGCGGAGGTGGTCATGAGCGGTAATACCTATGAAGTGCATTCTTCAATTGAGGGATGCGAAGAACCACATTATGGCGAATTCCTGCATTTGCCTCACGGCCTGAAAGGCTATTTCGACTATGAGCAGGGCCTGCGGTGCGCCAAGGCACAGGGGAAGCCCGTCTTTATTGATTTTACAGGGCATGGTTGCGTTAATTGCCGCGAAATGGAGGCCAATGTCTGGGCTAATCCTGAGGTTCTCAAGCGTTTACGAAACGATTACGTTATCATCGCGCTGTATGTTGATGATAAAACCACCCTTCCGGAATCGGATTGGGTCACCTCGACCTATGATGGGAAAGTGAAGAAAACCATTGGGCGTAAGTATGCTGACTTCCAGGTCTCTCGATTCAGTGTAAATGCACAACCCTATTATGTCCTTCTGGATCACGAAGGAGAATTACTGGTTACCCCTAAGGCCTATGACCTGAATGTCAACAGGTTCGTGGAAT